>PR_CR_10_Liq_1_inCRDRAFT_1000593_pt1 | contig 22204 bp, 22 predicted proteins | sample PRCRCaboRojoPR_3_FD_10241 | JGI IMG/M metagenome (IMG submission 10241)
GAAGAAACTGTAAAAAACTTAAAAGGCCCGCAACAAAGTCAACGCTCCCTGTATTCTTAAAAAGGCCTAAGGGCTCGCTAACATAACAATTAATTAATATGGCTTCTAAAAACGAATTACAAGGCTCTCGCTTCATGGTTTTCTATCGACATGGATGTTTGAAGCTGAGCAACGGCCAAGCAGAGTCTAGGTTTTCAGAACTATACAAAGAATACGAAAAGAAGCTTGAATATTGCTATTTGTCTGGATTCCTAACTATGTTCTTTTTGAGGAAAAACCTGGTTGCTAGTCACATTCCCACAAAAAGCAAATTCTTTAGGGTAATGCTGGGTCTCTCGATAATAAAACTGGGTAGCGAACGTTTTTGTAAAAACGAAGAACTAGAACAACTAATTGAAGAACTAGGTTACAAGTATGAAGACCAGATTTCGACTTTGGTTTTTTCAATAGGTCTTTAAGCTTTATATTTGTTATAAAGAGCATAGCCAATAATTCCTAAGCCTATAGCCGGAAAGATAACTAAGCACCAGGGCACTTGCTGGTTTTGTTTGGAGTAAGGGCAGTTGTTGACTGGGGTCTTCTTATGCTCTTCCATTTATACAGTTATTACAGTTAGCTCAACCGGGCTTTTCGAGTCGCTTCGAGAAAACACCTTAAGAATTCTTTGTCTGGCTTCTGAGAACTAGTTTCTTGTATAGCTTCAAAAGCTTTAATAAAACATCCCAGGAGTTTACTAGTTGCCTCCGAAGAATTCAGTTCAGTGTGCCATTCTTCAAGTTCCAAGCCTTCCATTATTGGCCCCCGTAGTAATCTAGCTTTGACTGAAAATAAATGGTAAGCAAAAGTTCTGATCAAGAGGTCATTACACTCACGACCTCAGAGGGGGAAACAGTATATGCTTCTTCTAGGACCTGGGAAGAACTTATGATTCCCGAAAGCATCGAGCGCAATCTAATGCTGAAAGGCTGGACACACCCCACCTTGATCCAAGGCACAGCCATTCCTATTATAAACAACGGCAAAAACATCATAGCCCAGTCCAAAAACGGCACTGGCAAAACAGGGACTTTCGTGATTGGGTCTTTGTCGCGAGTTAACCCCGAAATAAAAGCCCTGCAAGTAATCTGTCTTTCCCACACAAGAGAACTCAACCAGCAAAACTTTGCTGTGTTCCAAGAAATAGCTAACAACATAGGAGTAGACGTGTGTCTCGTGCAAAAAGGCGACGTCAACTTGCCCCACTGCCAAGTGCTTTGTGGGACTCACGGGACTATTAAACGAGTCATTAGGGGAAATGACCTAAGTCACGTCAAGTGCATCATTTACGACGAAGCTGACTTTATGTTTTCTCACGAAGACAACCTCAAAACCATCTCAGCCATTAGGAGTCAGATGCCTGGTGCCCAACAACTTCTGTTCTCAGCTACCTTTCCCGCGCAAGTTTGGCAGTTCGTGAACCAAAACATCCAGAACCCTTTTCAAATCAAAATTGAAAAGCAAGAAGACCTTACTCTGGACAACGTAGGACAGTACGTGATTCAGTGTCGGAAACAAGAGAAGTTCGAAGTAGTTCACGAAATTATTAGGAAGTCCGACCTGAGGTGCTGCATTATTTTTATTAACACAAAGAAGTACTTAGACTCTCTGTTCCAGTTCCTCACTCAAAAAGGAAACAAAGTGTTTATAGTAGCCAGCGGAACTGTTTCAGAAGAAGACAGAGACAAAATCTTAGACAAAGTCAGAAAAGGAGAAGTCAACGTCCTTCTCGCTACAAACTTGCTTAGTAGAGGCATTGACCTCAGAAACGTCAACTTGGTAATTAACTTAGACCCGCCTACCGGGCCTAACAAAGAACCCGACCCTGTGACTTACCTGCACAGAGTAGGCAGAACTGGGCGTTACGGCCGAGGAGGCATTGCTATTAACATTGTGTCAGACCCTATGAGCCAACAAGTCTTTGCCCAAATACAGGAGCACTACACCCAGAGGTTCGAAGCCATAACTGTAGATGATCTCTCAGAAAAACTCCAACAGGTCAATAAGGACTATGAAGTTTCAGAAATTTAATTACTTCTTTTAAAGTGTGTGGATCTTCTCTATTGTCAGGATCTTGTAGAAGCTGAAGCCTATTGAAAGCGCCAGGACAAGCAGTCCGAGTAGCACCCAAAAGAACCTCCAGTCTTGGGATACTTGCTGCTTTATGAGTTCTGTGTGGCCTTCTGAGTAAGTCACTGCGTTTGCTAGTTTCTTAGTTGTTGAGTAAGACTTTTTGTATTCGTTGTCTACAGCGTTGTAAAGGTTCTTAAGTATTTCTCTTCTGTCTATGTAGTCATGGATAGACTCTACTTTAGTCCCAAGTCCTTCCAAAGTAGTTTGTATAGTTTGTACATGTTGGTTGCTGCTTTTCTCGAACTCATCGGTAAAACTTAAGTCAGCTAGGTTTTCTTTTATGAGTTGAAGTCTTTTTTCTAGATTCTTCAGTTGAGTCCTTAAGTCAGAGATTTCAGACTCCAAGCTTTTGAGGTTGGGGTCGCTGCTGGCAACCATAAAGCTGTCAAAGAACTCCATGAGTTCTTGTTTTTGGAGTCTGAGTTCTTCTTCGAACTCCATTTGCATTATCTGGAGTTCAAGTTGGGTTTCAATTTCAGGTTTGATTTCTGTAAAGGAAACTTGAGCGATGTCTACAGCACCGTTGACTCCTTCTCCAGTGACTCCGCTTACTCCAAAAAACATTCCTTGGCAGTCTGCAACTGGCATCTACTTATGAGTTACTTCAAAACACAACTGGGCTTCGTTGTCTTTGAGCCAAGTGTAGACTTTAAGTGCTTGTTTTCTGAATTCCAACTTCAGACTGAACTCAAAGCCCCTCATCGGTACAGTGCAAGTATAGTTAGTTTGCACAGATTCCAAACTAAGTTTGGCTTTTTCAAAGTAAGAGTAGCCCCAGATACTTTGCTGTAGAGTGTCAACAACAATTCCATTGCCTTTAAAAGTAGGCTTGACTCCGTAAACAGGTCCTAAGGAGTCCCTAACTTGAGTGTTAGATGTCCACACAGTGAACCCAGAAAAGTCACCTTTGTTGCTTCCAGAGATTCTAGTTCTCAAGTAAATATCTAAGTCCGAAGCAGGCAAAATCGAATTGCTAATTACAGCTCCTTGTTTATTAGACAGAGGAGGAACCAGACGTATGTACCTTTTGAGGGGAGCAGAAGAACCTATAATTTCGTACTTAGAACTATGCTCAGGCAAAAAAGGGCTGTTGAAAGACAGCTCAGCTATCTCAGCCTCCACACAAACTAGCAACAGCAGTAAGTATACCATTTATCAATTGCAAGTGTAATTTGAAATTGGATATGGCACTTGAAAGAAGGGCGGTTGTTTACTCAGAAGTGAACCTTAACAAAGAAAAAGACTACCACAACTACGAAGCACTTAAACTCGAGTTTGGAAAACAAGAAAACTACGAAATTTCAAGGAAAGTCGGCCGCGGAAAGTACTCAGAAGTTTTTGAAGGAATGAACACTTCTTCACGCGAAAAAGTAGTTATCAAAATACTCAAGCCCGTCCACAAACGCAAAATCAAAAGAGAAATCAAAATCCTGCAAAACCTATCTGGCGGACCCAACATAGTGCAGTTGCTCGATGTTGTCAAGGACGATATGTCCAACACTCCAGCTCTCATACTGGAGTACACTGAAAACATAGACTACAGAGCACTGTTTCCTACTCTGTCGAGTTTCGAAGTCAAGTACTATATGTACGAGTTGCTCAGAGGACTTGACTACTGCCACTCAATGGGAGTCATCCACAGGGACGTAAAACCCAACAACGTCATGATTGACCACTCCCAAAGAAAACTCCGACTTATAGACTGGGGACTAGCTGAGTTTTACTTGCCTGGCACTGCTTACAACGTGAGAGTGGCTTCTAGGTACTTTAAAGGGCCTGAATTGCTGGTGAACGACCAATACTACGACTACTCTTTGGACATGTGGAGTTTCGGGGCTACCTTTGCAGGGGTTATTTTCAAGAAGGACCCTTTCTTCCACGGACACGACAACTTTGACCAACTAGTTAAGATCTGCAGAGTGCTGGGTGTGGATGAGTTGATTGACTATTTGGACAAGTACGAGATCGAAATTGACCCTGGGTTCGAAGGAGTTATTAAAAACATACCCAAGAGGCCCTGGACTAAGTTCATAACTCCAGAAAACAGAGACTTAGCTACTCCTGAAGCTTTAGACTTGCTTTCAGGCCTCCTCAGGTACGACCCCTCTGAGAGACTTTCAGCGAGTTCTGCTATGCAGCACTCTTATTTCGAAGAAGTGAGGCAGATGTGGAAAGTCTTAGAAACTAAAAGAATTCAAGATATAGAAGGAAGTCCTGCTTACGAAACTGCTTGCATTCTAAGTAAAACTAGTTAAGTTAAGAAACAAAAGGTCCTGAGTGGCTTTGGGCACTAGGAAGTGCTCAAGGTTCTTTTTAGTCAGTTGGGGGTTCTGAGTCATTTCTTTGCGCAAGTGGGAAAAAGTAGGGTAAACAGAGGCCAAGTTAGTAACCTTCTTATAGGACATTCCTGGAAGGTTCCTAAGTATTTGTTGGAACACCTCCCCCACTGTACTTAGCTTTTTGTAGCGTTTTTGGAACTCTTGGAAAGAAAACTTGCACTCAAGAGAAGCTAGGTTTCCCTGGTAAGTGTTCCAAAGACCGCACAGGAAACTGGCTGAGTGCTTCTGAGAAGCCAACTTAACTACCCTTAGCTGGCTTTGAAGCTCTGCAACAAGTGTGAGGTTAGCCTTTCCTTCAACTAGCAGTGTTGGAGTTGAGAAGCTGGATGCTTTAAGTCTCCTAACTTGGTCATGCAAGTGTAGAGAAAACTGGCTGTTTAATAAGTCACTAGAAGTTTTTCTTTCAATTACACAGTCAAGCAAGTACTCCTGGCCTTCCTTCTTAACTACCCACAAAAAGTCCCCTAAACTAAGTTTTCTGACTTCGTAGTTAATGCCCTTCAACGCTTTGAAAAATGAATCTGATAACTGCTCTCTGCTGTCAATCAGCAGCACCAAACTACTGGAGTGAAAAGGCTTTTCAACCCTCCCGAGCGGTTTGAGTCTAGTGTTGTTAGCTTTGAAAAAAGAATATAACATCTTGCACACAGAGTTCCCAACTCCTTGCAAGTCCAAAGCTTGCTTAGGGTGTAGTAGTGGCAGGGGGTACTTTTGGAAAGACTTAATTGCCTTCCCCAAAGAACAAACTAAGTTTTTATTTTGCTGCATAATAGCTTTTTTCCTTTCTTGGATAAGTCCTTCTACCAAGAACTGGTTATCTCTGCACTGTGCGCAAACAGACCCTTTAAACAGCTCAGAAACAAACCTAAGTTTTTCAATCAACTTAAGTTTCACCACCAAGAGTTGCTTTGACTGCTCGACGAGTTCTTCCATAGGCCCCCTTATAATATGATCATATATGAGTTTTACGTATACAACAACACAGGGTTGTGTGTGTTCCACGAAGAACTTGAAAGTTACAGAGAACCCCTGCAGCGCACATACACTCAACAGTTGTTGTTCGGACTTATCTATTCTTTGAAGTCTTTTTGCAAAAAGTTCTCGCCTGAGTCCTTAGAGATTTCTCCCTTCACAAGTTACACCACAGACTCCTATAAACTCCATATACTAGAAACCCACTCAGGACTCAACTTCATACTAGTGACTGACTCAGAAATCAGGGACCAAACAGGTGCTTTAAAGTACGTATACTCTAACCTGTACTCTCCTTTTGTGCTGAGGAACCCTTTCTACACTCCTAAGCAGTTCATAACTTCTGGAGTCTTCAGGTCCAAACTCATAGAGTACTTAAAAAGTTTAAGGTGATTAATTAGATAAGATCTGTGAAAGCAGTTGCTGGTTCTCAACAGACAACTTAGAGCCTACTTCTTGGAAAGCAGGAGTATCCTTCAAGCCTTTGAGTATGGTTTTGATCCTTTGGAGTACTTCGTTGTTGAGTTTGTACTTGTCAGGTTTTTGACTTTGTGTGATGATTCCGTCCATAAACACCTGGATGGTCAAACCTTCATTGTTGCCCATTTCATAGTTGTTTTCGTACAAAAAGACCAAACACTTGAGCACTGTTTCCATTTCTTCGTAGTCTTCTTTTAAAGGGATTTCTTTAAACACGTAAGTGAGCACTTGGGACAAAGGCACTGCGTTAGGCGAAGTATAAATCATCCTGCACACTGCAGCAACAGCGTTGTCTTTAATTCCAGGTTCTTGTTCTTCAGTAAACAACTTTTCAATGACTCCTAAGTACTGTGAGTAGCTACTAGCTAAGTTAGGCACTACTTCGCAGAGTACTCCTAGCAAGTAAACGGAGTTCCTGTACAAGTACTCTTCTCCTGACTGGATGTTTCTGACTGCCAAACCTGAAATCTCGTTAGAGTACTCAGAGGCCAAAGAAGGAATTTGCTTAAGTGTGTCGGCCAAGCACCCTGCAAAGAGGTTCCTGTCCCTTGAGTTCCTGGAGTCCCCTGTGAACTTGGAGAATAAAGGCAACAACTGCAAAAGGTAAGGCTTGAACCCCTCTCCCCAAGTCTTTGCTAAAGCCTGGATAGTGTCAGTGAGGTCTCCCATTATGAGTTCATCGTGGTCTCCCTCGGTTTCGTCGCCTTCTCTCTGGCAAGCTGCTGTTTCATTGAGCAGTGTTTTGAGTTTTTCTACTAAAGAGTTCATCTGGGCTTCAGGAAGCAAACTAGTTCCCACTTTGGGACATAAGTTCTCGATAGCTTCTAAAACGCGGCAAACTGCTTCTTTGGAGTCGTCTTTGTCAAGGATTGTTAAGTACTGAGGATAAGTATAGTTGAACCAGAGCTCCTGGGCGTTAGCAAATCCGTTAGGAAGCTTTATAAGCCCCTCAATTACTTCTTGGGAAGTAGTTACGCACTGCATGCGGATGTTTTCGTGGAAGTAAGAAAACAAGTCAGACAACTTCTGAGCTATGCTTTCAATGTAAGGAACTACTTTGGAAGGACACTCCAAAGCTAAGTGGCCAATGGCGTGCATAGCAGCGGTCTTTTCGTCTAGGTAAATTGATCGGAGTTTGAACCCAGAGTCTTCTTCTTCTTCAGAGTCACTTAAGTCGCCTACTTCAGCAATCCTGAGTCCTTCTTTGGACTCTAGTGACTTGATAGCTTCATTCAAAACTTGGTCTGCGTAAGCTTCCATGCTTCCTTTGAGCAACTTAGCTAAGTTGTAGAAGAACGCAAAAGCTGCTTCCCTCATTTCTAAAGTTTGTGACTGCAAGTAGCTAAAAGCTAAGTTAAGTGAGTCTTGCAAGTAAGGAGAAAAGCTCTCAGTAGTCGTGCAGGAAGCCAAAGACCCTAGGCACTGCAAAGCAGTTGACCTTACTGTGAGGTCTGCTTGTTGAGCGTGAATTATGCTTCCAAGCATTTGGGCAAGTTCTACGAAGTAAGGAGTTATTTTGGACTCAGCTGAAGATATGCACGAAGACAAAGCTGAAAGGGACATTTGCTTGACTTGGGTGTCTGGGTCGTTGAGAATCAAACTAGTAAGGGTCTGCACTAAGCCCTGTAGGTAAGTTTCAATTTCTTCTTCAAAGTTTTCACAGAAACTGTCTATTGCGTAGATGACTTTGTGCTTAGTTTTAGTAGTTGCACTCGAAAGAACCCCTGTGAGAGGAGGAATTATTTGCTCGTGGAACTCTAAAATGTCGGGTTTTAAGTGCTCTGCACAGTAACCCAAAGACAACCCAGCAGCTTCTTTGACTTGGTTTTCGTCGTTCAAAGCTGCAACCAGAGTGTTTACTATCTGCTTTAAGTTTTGCTTTAAGTAGTCAGCACAGCCCTCAGCAATGATTCCGTAAGTAAGCACTCCTACTCTTCTGTAAGCAGGGTTTTGGCTACCTACTAACTGGCTCACAAACTCCATAACCATTGGGTAAATCTTTTTGTTAGGAAGAGCAATAGCAAGGGTGTCTAGGAGCCTAAAGCCCATGTCACAAGCTGACTCGTCTTCGGAGTTGTAGTCAGACTCCCCAGCAATACTGAAAATGTGTTGCAGAAGGTACCTTAGGGAGTCAGGAGAGTTGCCTAGGATCTTAGGGTTGGTGTCTGCAAGGGTTTCTAAAAAGTCTATGGCACTTTCACGGGTGTTGATTGAAAGGTCTTTGTTAACTCCTACCTTTTCAATAGCCACGCGCACTATTAGATCTAAGTGGGGGGCTAGAGAATGCCCTGAGTCAAGCAAGCCGTCAAACACCACAAAACTAAACACCACTAGTTCTTCGTCACCTGCCTCCAAGCACTCGTTAAGCACGTTCATCATTTGAGGAATCAAATCTACTATGTACTTAACTGACTCAGTGTCTTCGGCAGAGGTGGAGTGATTGCCCAGTGCCTTCATAGCGTTTTTTCTGATTTCGCGTGAAGAAGTGTCGCTTAAAGACTTAGCAAACAACTGAACTAAGTTTCCTTGGTAAGGCTTGAGGAACTCACAAGCCACTTCGCTTTCCATGAGTTCAGCCAACAAGTAAAGACCGATTTCCTTTGCAGCCACAGAGTCACTTTCCACACAAGTGTTAATGAAAGTAAGTAACTCAGGCCAAGTTGAGATAATAAAGGACCCCAAAGCCGCAACTAAACTTGCAATGTTTTTGCGAACTATGGCTTCGGGCTCGTTTGTGATTTGGTTAATGAGTGACTGCTTGATGTGTGTTTGGGTCTCAGAAGGAAGGTTCTGCCAGTGGAAGTTGATTTTCTTGCGAAGGAGCACACTAGCGAGTTGGCGAATTTGTGGTTCTGTGTTGTTGATCATTTGGTTGAAGAGATCCTGCACGGACTGAGGGTTTTTGAGGTACTTTTTGAAGTATTTCTCTAGTTCAGAGGCGTTTTGGCCTGAAATTATTTGAGACAGGATGGATACTAGCTGCTGTTCGTTCGGGATCTCTGGCAAGTCCATAATATAAAATGGTAATCTTAAACTTAACTAAAGTGAAGTGACTTCGTACCAGTTTTCAATAACTATTTGTGGTTCTTCTCTGACTTTGGGCTTTTTTGTTGGGGTTGGTTCGGGCTCGGAAGAGGGGTTGGAAGGGGGTTTAGCTGCCAAAGTTAGTTTGCTCTTCCAGAGAGTTTGGACTATCAAAACATGCAGGGTTACGAAAAGCAACTTGCTGAGGTAGAACTTCATCTTAGATTTAAATCCTACAATACTAAAATGGAAGTGGCATTAAGCCGGGACTGCTTTTCCGAAGTCACTCCGAAGCAACACCGAAACAACTTCATAGGCAAAGTTTACTCAATACTCGCTTTGCAGTTAACTATAACTTCAGTGGTCTGTGGGTTAGTTGTAACTATTGAGGAACTCAANCATGCTATTTTAAAGTCTTACCCCATCATGTACTCAGCTTTAGGTGTGTCTTTGGTAGTTTTGGTTACTTTGGTGTGTGTGCCTGCAGCCGCTAAGAAGTTTCCTACCAACTATACTCTTCTAGGAATCTTCACTGTTCTCGAAGCATACGTTCTAGGGTACTTGTGTGCTTCTAGCAACTCTAAAGTTGTTTTAGTGGCTTTTTTGATGACTTTGGGGGTATCTGTTTCGCTGACTATTTACGCTTTTAAAACCAAAAAAGACTTCAGCACCAAGCAAGCTATGCTTTGTGCCTTAGGAACAGCTTTAGTGGTCTGCGGAGTCTTTTTAGTGGTTTTTGGGGAACTTTGGGCACGTTTGCTTTACTGCTTCTTGGGTGTGTTGGTTTTTTCAGTGTTTATAATATACGACACCCAACTCATGGCAGGTGGCAGACACAGTCAACTTACTTATGAAGACTACATTGTAGGAGCACTGGTGCTGTACATAGACGTAGTAGGGTTGTTTGTGTACCTTTTGAGCTTAGTAGGAACTGGAAGGCAGAGTTAATATAAATAGTTATTACTTATCTGTCTATACAGAAGGAAGCAATTCTAAAAACACCCTAAGGTAGTTTGTGGAGTCTTCAAAAAACACAGGCAAAATGTTTTCTGTTTTGAAAACTCTAGCAAACAGTCTGGCGTCTTCTTCAGAGTCCACACTCATATAAATCTTTTCTGGAAAGCTTTCTTGGATATAGTCTATAGCCAAGTCACTGTTGCTTCCACAAACTACAACGAACACAGGAAAACTCTTTTTAATTTCTGGTAAAGTTTCTTCTTTAAGCACTATGGCTTGGTAAATAGACTCAGCACTGAAAACAACTCTTCTAGCAATGCCTTTGGCAGCCTTTGCAATCACACGGGAGTCGCCGTGTACTTTCAGAAACACAGAAGAAGGCCTCCTTACCAGGATTCTAGACACTCCTTCTTCTTCACTTAAAAGCAGTGCTTTGGCCCCACTAAGTCTAGCTAGCTGGGACACTACTTGGAAAGCCCTTTTGTGCTGAGCAGGTGTTAGGTTAAGTGAGTTCCCAAACGTGTCAGCCCCTATCAGGTAGTAGGCTTCGCCGTTGTTTTGGGAGAGTCTGTACTGCATCTGGGACTGCAGAGTGCACACGGTGGCTGAACTGGGGTTCTGGTACTTGAGCGAGTGCTCTATGCGNTCAATAACTTCTTCGCTTGCGGGAATTCCCATTTAAAACATTATATATGGAGTTTTTAATTCTCTCCAAAGAACTTATCACAAACCTTGCGGTACATAGGTTTGATGTTGTCAGGCTCCATTTGGTGACTGTACATAATAGCAGCAGTAGCCATGCAGAACAGAATCACCTGGCCTCCAGGAATGCTACTAACTAAGTTCCTTCTCTTGAAAAACTTCCACAAGCTGTCAAAGAACCTCGGCATCACGTAAAGCGCCATTTCGCTGATCTTCGCAGGGGACTCTATAAAGGCAGCAGGTGTCACTGCCAAAGACACAAAGTACACAACTGGAAGACTGAACTTACCAGTTGCTTTTGTGTAAGCACAAACACCTATCTTTCCAATGAGAACCATCACAGCCAGTACCATAGTAGACCTTACACAGGCCTTCACCGCGCCTCCTATAGTTTTAAAAGGCCTTTTGAGGATAGCTTTGTAGCGCAGCAGCAAAGGAATCACAGTGAGCGGTAAGTAAAACTTCATGCCAAACTTGAAGCCGTGCCAAAAGTTTTTGAGCCAAAAACTCAGACAAGTTCCGTCATGGAACTTAGCACAAGTGATGGGCATGAGGCCTCTAGCTATTTTCTGGACTTCAGTCATTGAGGTCAAAGGCACTATTGCTTTAGTGATCTTCTCGATTTCTTCAGCAGTGTGTACGATTGCCATTTATTTAGTACAGGTACTTCTTAGCAATGGCTTTGACCTTTTTGTCGAAGTTGCCTGAAAGACCAGACGAAATGTCGAAGAGCGGGTTCATCAAAGCTTTGATAAACAGTTCGTAAATCTCTACAAAGAAGTTCTTGATCTTGTCGTCGTCTTTTGAGTCGTGAACCAGCATGAACCTTACGTTGCCTGCTGTCACATAAGCTGAAACACTAAGTTCGTTGAACTTGTCAACTACTTTGAGATACATGCTGGGGGTGGCCTTGGCTTCTTCATCAACGATGTCCAAAGCAGAATGGGCTATGAAGTGGTTGAGGTGGCCGATTTCGCGCTTAACAGTGTTTAAGTTGGCTTCGAACAAAGGCACATCGTTTTTTCCGATTATAAGGAACATTTATTATTTATGGAGACTTAGCACTTCGTTTCTGAGTTTTTGTAGTTGTTGGTCAGCACATACTTTGCTTTCGTCTATTACTTGGTTTATCATAAAGAAGGTTGCAAGGGACCCTAGTCCGCAGCCTGCTAAGAAGTGCACTATTCCAGGAGTCAGCATTTTTATAACCATTTAATTCTTCGGAGGTCTCTTGATTAGGTCTTCTAAGTAGACTTTTAAGAACCCTTCGTGGTCAAACTTGTCTTTTTGCTTGTTGAAAGGCAGTGTGTAGGTCTTGTACAGGTGCTCATCGGTGTAAAGGTCCAAAAAGGCGTTCATCACTAGTTCGCTTTCAGTTTTGCTGATTAGGTTTGAGTTTATGTCGCCTCTGACAAGTACAATGCTTTTGGTTCCCATGAGTTCTTCGAAAAAGGTTAACTGCAACTGGGGTTCAGCTTCGTCAAGGTCTTCTTTGTAGCTTTCTGAAAGAGTGAAGGTAGCTTCTCTTTCGTAGTTTTGAGAAAGCAAAAAGAAGTGGCCTTCTTCGCGGAACAAAGGAAACAAAAAGAGAGGGGACTCTTCTAACTTGCTTGTGTAAGTTTGGTACTCGTGGACAGGAATGACTGTAGACACTGTTTTGGGGTGGACTGAGTGGTACTGGTTCCAGATAGTTTTGATCTTTGTTGAAGACAAGCTGTGGAAAGCACTTGGCTTAGCTATGTCTTTTAGAACTTTAGGTAGTTTCTGTGCTAAATTTGGTGTGTTAAGCATTTTTATGAACCCTTGGGACACTGCTGAAAGCGCTAAACTCAAAACTTATGAGCTAGGCGAGTTAGGGCAAGTCTGGAAAGTAGGCGAAAGCTTGGGGTTTAACTGTGAAGTAGCTCCAAGTTACCACTTAGCTTCTTACCAAAGGAAGCTTTTAGAAACCATCGACGAGTGCGCTCGCTACTCAGAACTGCTTAAGTACGAACAAGACCTAGACAGGTTCGGAGAGTTAGTAAGTGAACAAGAAATAGACTACAAAACTACTGTGTTAAAAAGCATTACAAAGCACCTTAAACAGATACTTGACAACAAAGAACTTTTTATGGACCGCGTAAGTCAAAACTATTCTGGAAGCGAAATAAACATTGAAGAAGACAAACAAAAAGACTTTTTGGAGTTGCTTAAAGTAGTAACTGAAAAACAAAACAACTTCAAACTGCTGTCACAAGCTACTAAAGTCCACCCCAACACTCTTTCTAAGCTCCAAAACAACTTAAACTCTCTTTTAGGGCAAACACAAGAAGCCATTGACTTAGCTGAGAATTCCAGCCAGAGTGATCTGGAAAGTCTCAAACTTAAGTATAACATATAAATGGGGTGCGCTTCTATAAAGTCAGCTAAGAGTGCCAAATCCTTAAAAAAGGCTGAAGAACTCAAAGTAGGTCCTGGAACTTTTATACTCCACAGAGAAGAAAGCTTCAGCTCAGTGTACAACATCCACGAAGAACTTGGCAGTGGCGCCTTTTCAACTGTTTTTAAGTGCATTGAGAAACGCACAGGCAAAGTCCGCGCGGTCAAAGTCATAAACAAGCAGTGGCTGTGCCAAGAACAAGTTACTTCTTCCAAAAAGCTCTCAGAAATAATGGTTTTGAAGCAACTCGACCACCCCAACATACTTAAAATTCATGAGATTTTTGAAGATCGAAAGTACTTCTTTGTGATCATGGAGTTTTGCTCTGGAGGCGAGTTGTTTAACAGGATCATCAAGAAAAGGTTCCTTTCTGAAAGAAAAGCTGCCGAAATAATGTACCAGTTACTATCAGCAATAGCTTACTGTCACGGCAAAAACATAATTCACAGAGACCTTAAACCTGAAAACATACTTTTAGAAGAAAAAGGCGAGGAGCTCACAATACGCATAGCTGACTTCGGAAACTCAGTTATAAGTGAAAAAAAGTCTAAACTGACTGGGTGTTTTGGATCGGTCTACTACATTGCGCCAGAAGTGCTGGAGGACTCTTACACTGAGAAGTGCGACGAGTGGAGTGCAGGAATCATCATGTACATTTTACTCACCGGACACCCTCCTTTCAACGGAAGGTCAGACCGAGAAATCCTTTTCAAGATCAAAACAGCTGAGTTAGTTACTGAAGGAAAGTACTTTTCAAGGGTGTCCGAAGAAGCCAAAGACTTGCTTAGAAAACTAGTTTTGAGGAACGTAGACAAAAGACTTTCTGCACAAGAAGCTTTAGAGCACCCTTGGCTCCAAAAGTACAAACAAGAAACTCTACCTCCGAACGAAGAACTAGTTAACGTGCTTACAGACTTAAGTTCTTTCCACTCAAGTTCAAAGCTAAGAAACGCTATTTTAACCTTTATTTCAGCGCAGCAAGTGACTTACCAAGACACCAAGAAACTAGAAAAAGCCTTTGGAGCTCTGGACAAAAACGGAGACGGCACTGTGAGCCAAGAGGAACTTTTAGAAGTTTACAAAGAAGTAATTGGAGGACCTTCTCCTGAAAAAGACGTAGAAAACATAATGCGCAACGTAGATGTGGACCGAAGTGGATGCATTGACTACACTGAGTTCATACAAGCCTGTCTGGCCCACGAGATTCTGTACTCCAAAAAGAACTTAGAAAGCGCTTTTAGGTTGTTTGACAAAGACGGCAGTGGAACTATTTCAGCAACTGAGTTAAAAGAGATTTTGTCTGACGGAAAGATGTCTTCGGACTCTGTGTGGGCTGAGATCATTGATGAAGTGGACCAAAACGGAGACGGCGAAATTGACTTGAGGGAATTCCACTCCATTCTGGTCCAAAAGGTTTAATTAATTATTGTTTATAACTGGTGAGGAGTACTAGCTAAAAGCTCTTTAGCTTTTTCTTTTGACACGAACCTTCCCTTGACTCTCAGTCTACTATCAGCAACTTTCTTTCTGCAGTCGTAGTTAATTTTCTTAGTCCACTTTCTGAACTTTCTTTTTTGCAAGAACTTCTTTATTTTAGCTCTGCGTTCTTGGTAAGTAAGGGTGCCTATGTAGTTGTTTTGGGGTCTTTCTTTCTTGGGCTCAGGCGTTTCTAAGTCACAAACTGAAATCTCATCAAGCGAGTTAGGAATTGACAGAGTGCTGGTATCTGTCACCAAATCCAAAAAGTCTTCGCAGCTGTCAAAAGCACAGTGCAAATCAAGGTCTGCATCCAGACCAAGGTCTAAAGTTCCGTGTTCCCAGTATTTGTCCATATTATTATTAAGATCAAATTTCTAGCTCTGGAATGTCCCAGTACTCCTTAACTACTTTGTTGGTAGTTTGCACAGCTTCAAACCCTAGTTCGCTAAACACAGGGTCGTAAGTTTCAAGGTCCACTCCTATAGGCTGTCCTAACAAAGTCTTAATGCAAGTCACTGCTCCTCTAGACATTGTTTCTAGGTTATATCCTCCTTCTAGCAAAAGCACCAGTTTGCCTTCTCCACAGGTCATGAGCTGCTTAGTCATGTAGGCGTAAACGTTTTCACTCACTGAAAGTTTTCCAAGAGGGTCTTCTTTCATAGCGTCGAAACCTGCAGACACAATAATGAGGTCGGGGTTGAAGCTTTCTGCAAGTGGCCAAATCACGTTGTCAAAAGCCAATTTGTAATCCCCGTCGCCAATAAGTGACTCTTTGCCTATTTCTTCAGTGTTCCAACCAACATTGAAGGAAAAGCCCTTACCTTCACCTACTCCAAAGTACTCCCCAGACGACTTGCACATGTAGGGGTAGTAACCTCCGTTGTCGTACCTGTGGATCGACAAGTACATTACTCTTTCGTCGTCTTGGAATATGTCCTGAGTCCCGTTGCCGTGGTGAACGTCCCAGTCAAATACAATCACTTTGTTCGCTCCTAGGTCGTCCAGTGCGTACCTTGCCGCTACAGCTGCGTTGTTAATGAAGCAGAATCCCCCAATGTCTTGGTTGGAAGCATGGTGCCCAGGTGGCCTGATATTGGCAAAGGCAGTTTTAACTCTGTCTTTCATGACAGCTTCCACAGCCTGAATAGCTCCTCCGCAAGACATGAACACACAGTCGGAAGTGTGCTCGTTGTCGTAAAGGTGACGTCCCATAGTGTGCTTGACACCAGGTCCTCTAGGAACAGGGTTCATGATGTCGCTGTAGTCGTACTTAAGGTCAAGTAATCTGTCCACTAAAGAAATTGAGTGCACTCTTTTGACCACTGAGGGGTCAGCTGGAACGATAGGAATGTTTGTTAGGTAAGCAAGTAAGTCATTGCTTTCTACTGACTGGTGAATTGAAGTGATTCTGTCGGGGTACTCTGGAAACTGGTTCTTGGCTGCTTAAGAATTACGGGCGTCGCTATGGAGAGTTAACTGCTGGTCGTAAACGTAACCTACTGAGTTCTCAGACAGCATTTTATAAGTTACTAATATTCCTCCATTTTTAAGCCTACTACTGAGTTATTTGCAAGCCATCCATAACGCACCACAATAAAATAGTAATGTCCTCTTACAACAGGAAACGCTGGAGTGAATACGTAAACTTTACCTAGGAAGATAACGCCATCAGAACTTTAGTAGAGGAATATGGCGACAAACACTGGAGCCTAGTGGCCCAGAAACTGAAACAAAAGTACAAAGTCAAAGAAAGGTCTGGAAAGCAGTGCCGAGAACGCTGGCACAACCACTTGTCGCCCAAAGTCAACAAGGACCTTTGGACTCCCCAAGAAGAAGTTGAACTGTTTAGCTTACAAAGAATCTACGGAAACAAGTGGTCTGTGATTGCGAAGCACCTGCCTGGGCGCACTGACAACTCTATTAAAAACCACTTCTACTCCACTTTAAGACGCAACATCCGGGCTTACAACCGCTTCCACTCGACAGAAGAGCAGATCAGTCTGCCGCTCAAAGCACTTCTCAGAAACTCAGAGTTAGCAAGTATAGTGCTGACTCCTTCGTGCTCTTTCAACCCTTCAGTCAAAAGCACCCAAGAGTACGAGCTTTCCCAGATCCTTTTTCGTATTTACGATGAAGCTAGAGAGAGGTGTTCAGTTATAAAACCCACTCCTTCTTACAGAGAGCCTTTTTGTGCTTAACCGTCCTTGTTTAATTTGTATTAAATATTATATATGGACGAACTGCACTGCAAACGCACCATAGAAAAAGAAAGACCTAACCTCTTTGACAGGGACTTGCTGAACGAATTCGGACTCCAGGAGTTGTTCAAAGAACCCAAAAAGAAGAAAAAACAAGGAAGACCTCTTTCTATCAGTCTCCGCGAAATAGTTGAACGCGAAAAAGGAGTTAGGATGCAAGAAATCCACATTTCGAGTCCCCAAAAACAAAGGTTCATCCAAGAACTCGTAAGACTGCATAATTCTTAATGCTTGTTCCATAGTGTTATACATAATGAATACTAGACTTAACTCGAGGCACGAACAACTCCCTTACTTCCCATGTAAAGTAACTTTAAAAGCCTCCAACTCAGAAGTCAAGCACGACCTCCAACTACTCAGTGAGATTCAGTGTTTCCAAGAATCTACTAGACTGTCCCCCAAGAAGCCCAACAAACCCAAAAAACAGCGGAAACCCCTAAAGTCGTCTATAGAGGTTCCAGGAGTCCTTGGATTCGCAAGCTTTATAAGTGAACTCGACCATAAAGAACTCGTTCAGGTTAAACCTACTAAAAAGGCCAAAAAAAGCAATTCTCTCCAGAAGTTCGTGAACTGGGTAGTTGAAGTCCCCAGGAACAACTTATTCTACAGTAGGAACCAAGTGAATTTTCCTAAAGCTGCAACTCACATTTTCATTGCTAGTTTTATTCGTAAACACCAGAACGAATCAACTTTTTGACTCGTTTTTTAAATTATAATTTAGTTTACTCACTACTTCCCACTTTGATTTCTTCAATTTCACGGAACGAAGGGGATTGCAACTCCTCTAGTCTAGGACCTGAAGACCCTGACTCCTTTTCTTCTTCTAAAATGTGCTGAAATGCTTCTCTGTAGAGGTCCATCATGCTGTTGATTCCGTCCAGAGTCTCTGTGGGTTGAGAACTCCTTTGAGGCAGCAGAGTGCAAATTGTTCTGTCTTCTTCTCTGTAAACCCCTTTAAGCATTTTTTCTTCGTTGTAAAAGTCTCCTGCGAACCCGTCGCTCCTCTTCAAGCGGTTTTTGATGCGAGGAAAAGCGTTCAGTAAAGCTTCGACACCTGCTTTCAGCATGTACTTCAACCAAAACACCAAAAAGTAAGCGTTGCATCCAAGCATCAGTACAAAGAACAGAATTTTAGAGTACTCGTCCAAGTCATTTGTTAGGTAGTACACTCCACAATAAATAGTAACCGTTGCTGTGAAGATAGCTGAAGTTTCTAGCTGGTTAAGGTGGTCGACCACAAAGGGCTTGCACACCTTTTGCATGTAAAGAAAAATTATAAGCACCAGTAAGCAAGTAAGTGCTTGGACCTGAATAGATATGCTCGAAAGAAACACTGCTAAGCAAATCACAATTATTTTGCGGTAAAGGATCACAAACTCCCAGTAAAACCTAGAAAGTTTGTACCCGTTGAACAAGAACCCGAACCGAAGTTTGTTGTCTATTTTGAAGAGGTACCTGCTTTTCTTGTACATAGAGTAAAGCATAAATGTAGGAACTCCAATTCCCCATACCAAGATACTGGGCAAAGCTACTCCAAGAGCGTAGAGAGTGTGCTTTTCGTCCCAGCACTGGACCTCTAGGTTCTGTATTAACCAAAGACCCTTTCCTTCGATTTCTCTGCAGGCGAATATAGAAAACATCAACTTAACTATAGTTGGGTGGATCAAAAAGAACAGCACTATCATTGTAGTAACTAACTCCCGTCTCATGTAGACCATTCTGCTTTGGAAAAAAGCAATCAACCCCCAGACTGCTGCTGAAAGCACCCATACTATTCCTGGAAGCAGGCTCATAATTACCACTTTTTGGAAGAAAACTTCAGTGTTGCCTGTTTCTTGGCCTTCTTCGCTATCTTCAGCTTCTATGTAGCAGTCTACAGAAAACACCTGCTCAGTAGCTGTGGCAGTGGACTTTTGGACTGCAAACAGTTCCAACACAAAGTCTGGCCAAGACAGTTCAAACTGGGTAGTTAGGTACACTAACTGGATGTAGTTGGTAAATATCTTGATGTAAATTGACTGGAGTGACTTAGGCTTGTAGGCAGATCTAAGAGTAGTAATGACCATTGCCACAGACAAACCCGCCACAAGAAGCAGTATCAAAACTAAAATAGTAAAGTTAGTTTCTGGCTCAGGACAAGGACTACACACGTTTTCAGAAGTCCTGGAGTAACCACTTTTGCAGGCTTGGCACATGTTTCCTGTGTAGCCTTCTGCACAGTTTCCTAAGTAATTCGAGTAGTCTGCAGAACCTAAGCAGCTATCTGAGTTGGGACATGAGTAAAAGGTGCTAGTGTAAGGATCGGGGCGCCAGTAACCAGCCCTAGGGTACATTTCCCATCCTCCTAAGCAGTAAGCTCCAGAAGGGCAAGCAGTGCAAGACTGATCAGGAGATAAGCTGTACTCTCCACTAACGCAAACTTTGCATTGGTCGCCAGTATTTTCTTCACCTACTTTGCAGTCTCTTAAGCTGACAATAACTGATAGATCGGGGTTGAACTCAGTTTCATCGTCTTTGACTTGCTGTTGATTGGTCTCTATAGAGCTAGCACGGATAACCACAGTAATATTCTGGTTGATAACTCCTGTAACAGTTATTTTTTCAAAGGTAATGACTCCATTCACTGCTGTTACAGTTGTTTTTCCACCTATAGTTGCGTTTAGGCTTTCTAGAGTAGCTTCGGTTGAGTTGTCAGTGGCTACTATGTTCTCGTGCTTGTCTCTAAGGGCTACTTCTACCAATTTTTCGATTTCTTGTCCTGGGGTTATTCCTTCTATGTATGCAAGTGGTTCTTCAGACAGTAGTCTGCTACTTGAGATAACGAGCCCCATCCCTACTGCATAAGAAGCTATATCAGCTCCATAGGGTGCAGTGTTGTTTTGGTAAGTGTTGGAGCTTATATGTGGACTTACAGTTTTCCAACGTATGGAACCTCCTTCAGACGAAGCTGAGTTGCTCACAAAAGAGCAGTTAGACACTCGGCTGAGAGTGCCTTCTTTGCTTGAGTATTCGATAAAGACTCCTCCTCCTTCTGAGGCTGAGTTATTTTGGAAGTAGCTGTTGGTAATGTTTGTAGCTGAGTTGTAGGAGCACACAGCTCCTCCTTGGTTTGCAGAGTTGTTATAGAAAAAGGAGTCTTCTAAGTAGAAAGTTGTATCAGGTAACTTTGAGTTCTTGAGCATTAAGGCTCCTCCGCTGGAAGTGGCTTGGTTCTCTGAAAAGGTGCAATTCTTAACTAAAGCACTGAGAGAATCAAGGACTTTAACAGCTCCGCCTTCTTGGCCTAGACAGTTCTCAAACCTCGAGTTGGTTAAGGATACTTCACATATGTTTAGATAAACTCCAGTTGCATTGGCGTTCCGGATTGTAGAGTCCAGAATGGTTATTTTTCCTAGGTTTGACTCAATAGCACCTCCTGAGTTAGTTGCAGACACTTCTTCAAAAACAGAGTTTGAGATGGTTATATCGGAATTCAAAATGGCCCCAATCGCACCTCCATTACCAGAGTGTAAGTTCTTGAAGTAGGAATTCTCGATATGAAGGTTGCTGCTTGTTAAGTAAATGGCCCCGCCTTCTTCAGTAGCTATTCCGTTTTGTAAAGTTGAGTTTTGAATGGTCACATCAGAATACTCTGAGTCGATGAACCCACCAAAAGCCCCAACTTGGTTTTCCAAGGTGCATCCCCATAAGTTGAGGTTCGATCCCACTACACTGATTCCAGGTTGTTTAACTGTATTTGTGCTAACCTCGAACTGGCTGCTTTCAAAGTCTGCAAAGTATGAGTTAGTAATATTTACAGTGCTTTCTTTTTGAGCCAGGATCATAGTGTGGGTGTTGTTTCTAAAAGTAATGTTATCCGCTCTGAAGTCAATCTTTTGAAGCTCCATAGCGGTGTTCTGGCCGTTTCTAATCACACAAGACTGCATTTCTATGACTAAATTCTCCACCCAAGAGTTAAAGTGAATTGAAACATGGTCACAACTTCCGTCTAGGAAAGAGGAGTCTCGAATTATCATTTTGGTGCCTTCTGACTTGTAGTTTGCGTATATGTCGCAGTAAAAACCTTGGGAGCCAGTTACTACTACGTTTTGTAACTCTAAAGTTCCAGAGTTGTGATGGTCCTCAATGGCAGCTCCCATCTGAGTGTAAGCATTTGAAATAGTGATATCGGAAATCGGCACCAGTGAAAGAAACTATCTCAGTGATGTAAATAGCTCCTCCTGACTTGCTTATTACGTCAGTGAACTCAGTGCTTTGAATGCTTAGGGTGATGTTTGTACTGCTGGACTCACTGTCAATGCACAGAGCACCACCTTTTTCGCCTGCTTTTGACCCAGTAAAAACAGAGTTTGCAATACTTAGTGTTGGTGGACTGGTAGTGCAAGGAAGGTAGTAGATGCTTCCGCCGTTTCCACTTGTGCTTTCGCAAGTGTTGCAGGTTACTCTTTCTACGGTTACTTTTGGAATATTGTTCATGTAGAACACTCCTTTAAGACTTCCTTTAGAATTTTTAACACTCACATCACTCATTGTTAGCTCGTAGGCTGTATCCAAGCTGAACACTTCGTCGCCTTTATTCTCTACGTTCTCGATGGTGACATCGTTCAACTCAATAGTGGTTTCTTCATTGAGAGGGCTAAAGCCTTTGAAGTCTATTACTGTTGCTGGGTAGGAGGAACCATAGACATTCGAAACCGCTAGGTTCCTCACACTTAAAGCTGAATTTTTTTCAATGCTCAAAATAGAAAGATCCACAATATGGTTCTCACTGCTGCCACAGTTGCTAAAGCTTAGAGAATCTACTTCAGCACTAGAGTCCTTCATTGAAATGAACTTCTGCAAGTTGCATTCACCAGAAAAAGTAGCTTGTATGTTCTTAAGCTTTACTGAGTCTACTTTATCTAGTTCTAAGAACCTTTTGGCAGCTTCATTGACAGTTAGTTCTTTGAATTGGAAGTTCTCCATGGTAAAGCTTTTTAGTTCTGAGAACTTCGCTAGTTCCTTTTGTATAGTGGATTGTTCGTACTGAAAGTTCCTCAAAGTAATTTTGGTTCCTGATGATCCTTCCATGATTACTCCATTAAAGGTGGCTGAAGCAAAAGTAGCTGTTGTTATGTCTATAGTGCTTGTATCCTTGTATGAGATAAACTTCCCTATTTGTGAGCTTTCTACTACAAGGTTCGAAACACTAAAGAAGGTCACCTTATCAATCTCCATGATATTTCCTAGGGTTGATGACTTAATTTCGAATTCTGTAAAGCTAACGCTAATAAACTTCTCAAGTTCAAGGATCTTCATTGCAGAGTTGGAGTTAGTGATTTGGAAGCCTAGAGTAACTTCTGTTTCAGAACCTTCAAGTGAAATTAAACTTACTTCTTCCCTCAAATTACTTTGAAGGTTCGAAA
>PR_CR_10_Liq_1_inCRDRAFT_1000594_pt1 | contig 22202 bp, 19 predicted proteins | sample PRCRCaboRojoPR_3_FD_10241 | JGI IMG/M metagenome (IMG submission 10241)
CAGCGGCTCGAGAACGTCGAAGCTGTCGGCGTCGGTCATCTCGTCGGTGGCATCGCCACGGCCGGGCGCGAAGGGCACTTCGATATCGACACCGGCGGCTTTGGCGGCCTGTTCGACGCCGAGGTTACCGGCCAGAACGATTACGTCAGCAATGCTGGCCCCGGTTTCCGCCGCGATGGGTTCGAGGGCTGCCAGAACCTTTTGCAAGCGCGCGGGTTCATTACCTTCCCAGTCCTTTTGCGGGGCAAGACGGATGCGGGCACCATTGGCACCGCCGCGCATGTCCGAGCCGCGATAGGTGCGGGCGCTGTCCCATGCAGTTGCAACCATTTCCGACAGCGACAGGCCGGCATCGGCGATCTTGGCCTTCACGGCCGCAACATCGTAGTCGGTGTTGCCTGCGGGAACCGGATCTTGCCAGATCAGATCTTCCTCGGGCACGTCCGGGCCGAAGTAGCGGGCTTTCGGGCCCATGTCGCGGTGGGTCAGCTTGAACCATGCGCGGGCGAAAGTATCGCGGAAGTAGTCATCGTCTTCCATGAACTTTTCGCAGATGGCGCGATAGGTCGGGTCCATCTTCATGGCCATATCGGCATCGGTCATGATCGGGTTATGGCGCACCGAGGGGTCGGTGGCATCGACGGGCTTGTCTTCTTCCTTGATGTCGATCGGCTCCCACTGGTTGGCACCGGCGGGGGATTTCTTCAGCTCCCAGTCGTAACCGAAGAGCAGACGAAGATAGCCGTTGTCGAATTTGGTGGGTTCGGTCGTCCAAGCGCCTTCGATGCCAGAGGTCACGGCCTTGTTGGCCTTGCCGCCCATGTTGGGGTTGTCCCAGCCAAAGCCCTGTGCCTCGATACCGGCGGCTTCGGGTTCCGGGCCAAGCGCCTCGGCGTCGCCGTTGCCGTGGCATTTGCCGACGGTGTGGCCACCCACGGTCAGGGCTGCGGTTTCTTCGTCGTTCATCGCCATACGCGCGAAGGTCTCGCGCACCTGCTCAGCTGTTTTGAGCGGATCAGGGTTGCCGTTCACGCCTTCTGGGTTCACGTAGATCAGGCCCATCTGCACGGCCGCCAGCGGGTTTTCCATGGTGGCGGGGTTTTCGACGTTGCTGTAGCGTTCGTCGGAGGGCGCAAGCCATTCTTTTTCCGCGCCCCAGTAGGTGTCAATCTCGGGAGCCCAGATATCTTCGCGGCCAAAGCTGAAACCAAAGGTTTTCAGGCCCATGGATTGGTAAGCGATATCGCCGGCCAGGATGAAAAGATCGGCCCAGGAAACCTTGTTGCCGTATTTCTTCTTGATCGGCCAGAGCAGGCGGCGGGCCTTGTCGAGGCTGGTGTTATCGGGCCAGGAGTTGAGCGGCGCGAAGCGTTGGTTGCCGGTGCCACCGCCGCCACGGCCATCGGCCAGACGGTAGGAGCCTGCGGCGTGCCACGCCATCCGGATCATGAATCCACCATAGTGGCCCCAGTCAGCCGGCCACCAGTCTTGGCTGTCGGTCATCAGCGCGTGCATGTCTTTCTTGAGCGCGTCGACATCCAGCTTTTCCAACTCCTTGCGGTAGTTGAAATCGGGCCCCATCGGGTTGGTCTTGGTGTCATGCTGATGCAGAATCTCGAGGTTGAGAGAGTTCGGCCACCACTCCATGTTCGAGGTCTCGTGGGAGGTTATGCCGCCATGCATGACAGGGCATTTCCCCGATGTGTTCACATCATTTCCGTCCATTTTCATCTCCGATGGTTGATATGTCTGTAGGCTCTGGTTCAAAGACCGCGTGCGAAGGCCGCCTAGATACAACTGACTTCCCCCACATGTCTTTAGAATCACTCTAACAAACTAGGCTCATTGGATTAAGTTGCATTTTCTGATTGCTTTGATAAGCAAAGATTATGGATAACTTCTCTTTGAAACAATTACGTTATTTTATTGCCCTTTCAAATCATGGGCATTTCGGCCGCGCCGCAGAGGCTTGTGCGATTTCGCAACCAGCCTTGTCCGTGCAAATCCGCGAGTTGGAGGCGGCAGTTGGGCAGGTTCTGTTCGAACGCGGTGCGCGACAGGTTCGCCTGACCCGGTTTGGAGAAGACTTCGCAATCCGGGTGCGGGATGTGTTGCGCTCTGTCGATGAGCTTTCGGAAATGGCGCGTGTGGCCGGATCCGGCTTGTCGGGGTCATTGAGACTGGGCGTCATTCCAACGATCGCGCCCTACTTGCTGCCGCGCGTGATAGAAGCGCTGACGGCAGCATATCCCGATCTGGACCTGCATGTGCGCGAGACCATTACCCCGAGATTGTTGGAAGAACTGGGCGAAGGACGGTTGGATGCGGCTATTGTCGCCCTGCCCGTTTCCGAGCCATCGCTGATCGAAGTGTCGCTGTTTGACGAAAGCCTATTATTGGTGCGCCCGGAGGCTGAGCGTGATGCCCCGGTGCCGCGCCCCGAGACATTGCGGCAAATGCGGTTATTGCTTTTGGAGGAAGGTCACTGTTTTCGCGACCAGGCCCTATCCTTTTGCCATTTGGCGCAGTCGCGGGAGCGCGAAGGTCTGGATGGCAGTTCATTGTCAACCCTGGTGCAGATGGTCGGAGCCGGGCTTGGCGTGACTTTGATACCGGAAATGGCCGTGCCGGTTGAGACCCGTTCGGCCAATGTCAGCCTCGCGCGGTTCGACGACCCGCAACCGGGGCGGACGGTTGGCATGGTTTGGCGCAAGTCCAGCCCCCTGTCGGAAGATTTGTTGCGCTTGTCGGAGGTCGTGGGCGCCGCGGCCCAATAGCCTCAGGCGCGCTTGCTGTCGATCCGCGCCACGCCCAGCACATCCAGAACCCGCGCTTCGATATCGGCGGCATTAAGGCCAGCGGTAGCGTACATGTCTTCCGGCGTGGCTTGGTCGATAAAGACATCGGGCAACACCATGGAGCGGAATTTCAGCCCATGGTCGAACACGCCGTGTTCGGCCAGAAGATGGCTGACGTGGCTGCCAAAGCCACCGATTGCGCCTTCCTCGATCGTGATCAGGGCCTCGTGACCCGCAGCCAGATCAAGGATCAGTGCGGTATCGAGGGGCTTGGCAAAGCGGGCATCGGCCACGGTGGGGGTAATGCCGCGCGCGGTAAGGGCCTCGGAGGCTTTCATCACTTCGCCCAGACGTGTGCCGAAGGACAGTAGTGCGACGCGGCTACCTTCCTGAATCATGCGGCCCTTGCCGATTTCCAGAACCTCGCCGCGCTCGGGCATGTCAACGCCTTCACCTTCACCACGCGGGTAGCGAAAGGCGATTGGTCCTTCGGTATGCGCCACAGCGGTGGCCACCATATGCTTCAGTTCCGCCTCGTCCGCGGCGGCCATGACCGTAAAACCGGGAAGATTTGAGAGATAGGCGACATCGTAACTTCCGGCGTGGGTGGCCCCATCGGCGCCGACAAGCCCGGCGCGATCAATGGCGAAGCGGACCGGAAGGCGCTGGATCGCGACATCATGGACGACTTGATCGTAACCCCGTTGCAGGAAAGTCGAATAGAGCGCGCAAAACGGCTTCATCCCACCGGCCGCTAGGCCAGCGGAGAATGTCACGGCGTGTTGTTCGGCAATCCCGACATCAAAGCAGCGACTGGGATAGCGGTTTTGAAAAAGGTCCAACCCGGTGCCATCGGGCATGGCAGCGGTGATCGCGCAGACCTTGTCATCAAGGGCCGCTTCTTGCATCAGCGCCTCGGCAAAGACCTTTGTATAGCTTGGCGCGTTCGAAGCAGCTTTCTTTTGCTCGCCGGTGGCCACATCGAACTTCGCCGTGGCATGGCCGCCATCGCTGCGGGTTTCGGCGGGGCCGTATCCCTTGCCCTTCTTGGTGCAGACGTGAATGAGGATAGGGCCGTTGGCGCGCTGGCGCACGGTGCGCAAGATCGGCAAGAGCTGGTCCATGTCATGGCCGTCGATAGGGCCGACATAGCTGAATCCCAGTTCTTCAAAGAGCGTACCACCTACCGTCATACCCTTGAGCATTTCCTTGGCGCGCTTGGCCCCTTCTTGGAAGGGAGGCGGCAGAAGCGAGACCGCGCCCTTGGCTGCGGCCTTGAATTCCTGGAATGGCTCACCGGCATAAAGCCGCGAAAGGTAGGACGAGAGCGCCCCGACGGGGGGGGCAATTGACATCTCGTTGTCGTTCAGAATGACGATCAGGCGTTTACCGAGGTGACCGGCGTTGTTCATCGCCTCAAAGGCCATGCCGGCCGACATGGCCCCGTCCCCGATCACTGCGATGGCATCGCCGTGCCCGGTGTCGCAAGCCCCGCCCAGATCGCGCGCCACGGCAAAACCAAGCGCGGCACTGATCGAGGTCGAACTATGGGCCGCGCCGAAGGGGTCATAGGGCGACTCAGAGCGCTTGGTGAAACCCGACAGCCCATCCTTTTGCCGCAAGCTGCGCATACGGTCGCGCCGGCCTGTCAGGATTTTATGCGGGTAGGATTGGTGGCTGACATCCCAGATGATCTTGTCACGCGGCGCGTCAAAGACCGCATGCAGCGCCACTGTGAGTTCCACCACCCCCAGCCCCGCGCCCAAGTGCCCGCCGGTTTGCGACACGGCGGCGATGGTATCGGCGCGCAGCTCATGCGCCAGCTTGGTCAGCTCGGAGTCAGAAAACGCCTTGAGATCGGCGGGCGATTGCACGCGATCCAAAAGCGGCGTTTCGGGGTTCGGGGTCAGCGGTGGCTGCGACATGGCTAACGCCTTTCTTACACACGGCGCGAGATAACGAAGCGGGCGGCCTCGCGCAAGCACTCACCCTGCTCTTCGTATATATCTAGCGCTGTGCAGGCATTGTGCACGAGTTCGGCAGCATATTTCTTGGCCCCATCAAGGCCCATGTGGCTGACGAAGGTCGCTTTGCCACGCGTTTCATCCTTGCCCACGGCCTTGCCCATTTCCTCGGCATCGCCTTCGACATCCAGCACGTCATCCCAGATTTGGAAGGCCAGCCCAAGGCATTCGCCATAGGTATCAAGCGCCTGCCACTTCGCGTCATTCGCATCGGCCAGAAGCGCGCCGGCCCGCGCCGACCATCGGATCAAGGCCCCGGTTTTGCCCTGTTGGACCTGTTTTATCTGCGTCAGGCTGTAAGGCGTTTCACGGCTTTCAGCGGCGATATCCATCATCTGGCCGCCGACCATGCCATTATGACCGGCCGCGATGGCGAGAGTGCGAACCAGTTTTACCTGCACACGCGGGTCAGCGTAACCCGGCTGGCAGAGCAAATCGAAAGCAAGAGTTTGCAGCGCGTCGCCCGCCAGTACAGCAGTGTGTTCATTCCATTTGCGGTGCACTGTGGGCTGCCCCCGGCGCAGGTCGTCGTCATCCATGCAGGGCAAATCGTCGTGNATCAGCGAATAGGCATGGATACACTCGATCGCAAGCGCNGGGCCTAGGGACATGCGCGTATCGACCCCGTTCATACGGGCGGATTCCAGCACCAAGAATGCCCGCAACCCCTTGCCACCCGCAAGCGCGTATCGCATGGCGCCGGTCAGCTCGGGATGGAAAGACTGCCCCAAGGCCTCATCCTTCGCCGCAGAAATCAACGCTTGGGCGCGCTTCAACGCGCCTTCGAAAGGCCGCCGTTCAAGATCATCGTAACGGTCAAACTTGCGCCCGGAAAGGAAGGTGTCCATGACGGCAGGTCAGCCCGCGTCAACTGGCGTGGTTCCGGACGGCGCACCTTCGCCATCAAGCGTGATGGCGGCGACCTTTTCCTCGGCCTCTTTCAACTTGGCCTCGCAGCGTTTCTTGAGTTCAGCACCGCGTTCATAAAGCGTGATCGATTCCTCAAGCGCCACATCGCCGCGTTCCAGCTTGCCAACGACCTGTTCCAGTTCTTGCATGGCCGCTTCAAAAGACATTTCGGAAACGGGAGTGTCAGACATCGCATTGATCCTGTGGCTGCTGATTTGCCATCACTCTAGCGGGGCTGCCGGGCAGGTTCAATTCGGTTGACGGGGAATGCGGGCTGGGGAATTCTGAAGTCATGAGCAAAGCCCCCCAGACAGTCGCCGATGATATAGAGCGGATAATGCAAGTCACCGAACGGTTTAGCGCTGCACAAACAGCCGATCCAGTTCTGCAAACCGTCGAGATTCAAGAAATCCTTCGGCTGGTCAAGGGCAAGCGCGCAATCATCGCTTGCCGCATGGGCGGGCGACCGGCAGTCGTGCGGATGTTTCTTGAGGACGACCCGGCCTTGTCGCAACGCGAATGGAACGAGCTTGAACGGATCTGGCCGTTTATGTCGCAAGGCCCATACCGCGTGGTCGAACCATTTCACCATTGCCCGACGCACAACCTCATGGTCGTGGAACGGGCGGAAGGAACGCCGCTTTTGGAAAAGCTGTGGCAAAGCGACAAAGCAGACCGGGCCCGGTATCTGGAGCCAGCGGCACGATGGTTGCGTCTGTACACCGGAGCGACCGAAGAGTGGCGCGGCGCGCGGCATCGACGTTGGCTGGCGAAGGCGGAACGCGCCGCGGGCCGACAAGCCTTCGATGCACTCCGGTTGATCGAGTCGGAGATTATCGCGCTTTTACATCAGATGGCTGATCGCATGGACGGTGCCGAATGGCGTACTGCCATTTCGCACGGAGATTTCCATCCCAATAACCTGATGGCAAGTCATGGTGATTTGGTTGGCATTGATACTGGTGGATCGGCACGAATGCCGATTTACAAGGATATGGCCCGGTTTCTGGTACATATGGGGCGGCGCGGCATGCTGCCATCGGGCAAGGCACGCTTGGGCGTCGATGCCATCGGCCTTGCGAACATGGAAGAGATCTTCGGCCTCAGTGCTTTTGAACGGCGCTTTGCCCTGCCCTTCATGATGGGGTGCGAGGTGCTATTGCGCGTGGAAACACAGGGCCTTTCGTCATCTCGCATTCGTCGCGCCGAAGCGATGTACGCCGCCTTTCGCGACGATCTGGCAGACTCGTTGACTTCGTAGTCAGCGCCCCTTGAACAGACCGCCAAGAATGCCACGCACGATCCGGCGTCCAGTGGTGCCTTTGAGTTCCTTGACCACGGCGCGGGTCAACGCCTCGCCAATACCCGAAGCGAGGCCGCCCTCGTCCTTGCGTTTGCTGGTCGACCGGGTGACGCCTTTGCCGGAATAGCGGCGCGCGGCGTTGAACTCACGCATTGCTGCGGACTCCTGTTCGGCGGCACGTTCGGCCTCTTCGGCCTCACGGGCGGCTTCCTCGGCGCGACCGGCCAGGATTTCATGGGCCGAGTGGCGATCCAGCACTTCTTCGTACTTGCCTGCGACGGGCGAGGCCGCGATCACTTGTTTGCGCTCAGCTTCCGAAATTGGCCCCAGCTTCGAGGATGGGGGCCGAATGAGGGTGCGTTCCACAATACCCGGCACGCCATCGTCTTCGAGCATGGATGTCACCGCCTCGCCAACCCCCACATCGCGAATCGCATCAGCCACCTCGAAACGCGGATTGGGGCGGTAGGTTTCCGCCGCGCGCCTGAGTGCTTTTTGATCCCGCGCGGTAAAGGCTCGTAGCGCGTGTTGCACGCGGTTGCCCAATTGGCCAAGGATATCGTCCGGCACGTCATCGGGATTCTGGGTGATGAAATAGACGCCCACCCCCTTTGAACGGATCAGGCGCGCCACCTGTTCGACCTTGTCGAGCAACACATCCGGCGCGTCGTCGAACAACAAATGCGCCTCGTCAAAGAAGAAAACCAGCTTGGGTTTGTCCGGGTCGCCCACTTCGGGAAGGGTTTCGAAGAGTTCGCTGAGCAACCACAGAAGGAAAGTGGCGTAAAGGCGCGGCGACTGCATCAGGCGGTCGGAACTCAGGATATTGATCCGCCCCTGCCCTTCGGGTGTGCATTGCATGAGGTCCGACAGCTCCAGCGCGGGTTCGCCAAAAAACTGAGTAGCCCCCTGATTTTCCAGAACCAGCAACTCGCGCTGTATCGTGCCGACAGAGCGGGACGAAACATTCCCATAGCGCAGGGAAAGCTCATCCTCGTTCTCGCCCACCCAGACCAGAAGCGCTTGCAGGTCCTTGAGATCGAGCAACGGCATACCCTGCTCATCGGCCACGCGGAAGGCAATATTAAGCACACCTTCTTGGGCGTCGCTCAGGTTCATGAGCCGCGATAACAAAAGAGGCCCCATCTCAGCGACGGTGCTACGAATGGGATGGCCTTGTTCGCCAAATAGATCCCAGAAGGTAACCGGGAAAGATTCGTAGCTGTAATTGTCGAAACCGATGGTTCCGGCGCGTTTCATGAAGGCCTCGTGCAATTTGAAGCCTTGGCTGCCAGACGCCGCCAACCCCGAAAGATCGCCCTTCACATCAGATAGAAATACCGGCACCCCTGCCTTGGAAAATCCTTCCGCTAGAATTTGCAGGGTGACGGTTTTACCGGTTCCTGTGGCCCCTGCAATCAGCCCGTGACGATTGGCATACTCCAATAACAGTCCTTGTTTGACCCCATATTCGGGGCCACCCCCGCCAACGAACACATGATTTTCCACATCAAAGCCCCTGTCCCGATTTTTCCACGATCTGAACATACTCGCTTAACTTTTCTCTGCCAGTGTCAATTTTGCCCGATGCCTTGTGTCCTCTTGGGGTCGGGTGACTTCCTCCCTGTCAGACTGGCCGCGCCTTCGGGTGCGGCCCTTTTTGTTCGCTCAAGAAAAAGAATCTGTCGGATTTGTGCAGGTTGGCTGTTGACGGGTCTCTGCAACTGTCTTAGCGTCACGGTCAATGACTAAGTCGGCCAGTCCGGCAGGGAGAATACAGGAAAAGAGACCGAGAGGTCTCTTTTTCTTTTTGTCCGGATGAAACAATATGTTGCGCGCTTTTGTTGCAGCGGAAATCCGCCTTGATCCGTGGCAAGCGCCGAAGTTTTACCCTGACATGCCCTTGGCGTCGTGATAAGTCGCGCCTGACCTTATTGAGACAATTGAAACGGGGACAAAATGCCCAGACTTCTTTCGACTTTGCCGCTCATCATGTTGCTGACGATCGGAGGCGCCGTCACGGCGCAGGAAGACAGCGCGGACCAGGCCGAAGGCGCCGAAACGGCGACCGAGGCCGAAGCGACCACCACCACCGAAGAAACGACAAGCGATGAGGCTGCCGGCGACCCCGGCGCAGCTGAGCCTGCTGAAAGCGAGGCGCTTGACATGGGCCAAGAGGCCCAACAGGACCCAACCTACATCAAGGAAGAATTCGGCGACTGGCAGATGAAGTGCTTCCGCAGCGAAGCCGAGGAAGACCCCTGCCAGATGTATCAATTGTTGCGCGAGGACGCGGGCAACCCCGTTGCCGAGTTCAGCCTTTTCCGACTTCCCGAAGGCTCGCAAGCCGTGGCTGGGGCGACCATCGTCGTTCCGCTGGGCACGCTGCTGTCCGAGGAATTGAAAATCTCGGTCGATGGCGGCAAGGCGCGGGTTTACCCATTCCGCTTTTGCTCGATGGCGGGTTGCTTTGCACAGGTTGGCCTGACCCAAGCTGAGATCGATGCATTCAAGGCGGGAGCGACGGCAAACTTGCAGATCATCCCGGCACAGGCACCAAATCAGACGGTCAATATCAAGGCCTCTCTTAACGGGTTCACCGCTGCCTATGACAAGGTTTCAGTGGCTCAAAACTGATCTCCCAATCTCCTGAACAGGAAAACGCCGCGGCCGATTGGGACCGCGGCGTTTTTTCGTTTTGAAAGCCTGTTTTGGCTCAGCTGTGGCGTCGCAGCGCCAAGACCGCGTTCAGCCCTCCAAAAGCAAATGCGTTCGAGAGGGCAACCTCGACGTTTGCCTCGCGCGCCTCGTTCGGCACCACGTCCAAGGCGCATTCTGGATCGGGTTCATCGTAGTTGATGGTTGGCGCAATCACACCATCACGCAGGGCCATGATGCACGACAATAATTCCACGGCGCCTGTCCCGCCGATAAGGTGACCATGCATTGACTTGGTCGAAGAAATCATCAGGGCATCGGCATGTGCGCCGAATACATCCGCCACGGCGGCACTTTCGGTTTTGTCATTTGCTGCCGTTCCCGTGCCGTGTGCGTTGATGTAACCGACTTCGGTTGGATCAATGCGGGCGTCCCGCAACGCACCACGAATGGCCCGCGCCGCGCCCTGTTTCGAAGGCATGACGATATCGGATGCATCCGACGACATAGCATAGCCTGCAACCTCGGCGAGGATTTCAGCACCGCGCGCGCGGGCATGTTCGTATTCTTCGAAGACGAAGACGCCTGCCCCCTCACCCTGCACCATGCCATTGCGGTTGGCGGAGAATGGGCGGCACCCATCCTTGGACATGACGCGCAAGCCTTCCCAGGCTTTGACGCCGCCAAAGCAGAGCATCGACTCCGAGCCGCCGGTAATCATGACCGGTGTCAGACCGCCATGTACCATCTGGAAGGCCTGCGCCATGGCGTGATTGGAACTTGCACAGGCTGTAGCGACGGTAAAGCTGGGCCCTTTGAGGTTGAACTCCATCGACACATGACTGGCCGCCGCATTGTTCATCAACTTCGGCACGACGAAGGGGTGAACGCGATTCTTGCCGTCTTCGTAGACGGTTCGATAGTTATCATCGAGGGTGGTCATACCGCCCCCGGAATTGCCCAAGACCACACCAGCTCGGGCCGCCAGTTCACCCGAAAATTCAAGCCCGGACTGGCCAATCGCCTCACGTGCAGCAATCAGAGTGAATTGCGTAAAACGGTCATAGAGGGCAAGCTGCTGGCGGTTGAAGCGCGTTTCAGGGTCATATCCTTTGACCTGACCACCAATCTTGATGGCCAAACGGTCCACGTCGCGGAATTCAAGATCACTTATTCCGCAGCGTCCTTCGCGCATCGCCCCAAGCGTGTCTTTGACATTCTGGCCGAGCGAATTGATCGTCCCTGCACCGGTGATGACGACACGCTTCACGACTGTTCTTTCACCAAGGTCTCGATACCGGAGATGATCGAGGCGACCGAAGAAATGTCGAAGTCGCTCTGTTCGGGTTCGTTCGCGTTGAACGGCACTGAAATGTCGAACTCTTCCTCGATGGCGAAAATGCTTTCGACAAGGCCGAGGCTATCGATTCCAAGATCCTCCAAGGTGCTGTCCATCTTCACATCCGTGGGTTCCAGAACCGCCTGCTCTGCAATGATTTGGATGACACGATCCTTGATATTCATGGGCGTAACCTTTTGGGATTGTCCGATTTGGATTTAGTCACTCTGACTTTGGTTTGAAACAGTTTTCTTAAGCTCTGCGACATCCTTGAACAGCCGTTTTAGCCTGCGCAAGCCCTTGTAGATTTCCATCTGGGAGTCCATCTGGATCGCGGGATACCCGAGCATGACGCGCCCCTTTGGAACATTTGACATGAGTTTCGTCGCGCCACCTGTGATGACGTTGTCACCCACGAAAATATTGTCCGCCACTCCGGTCTGCCCTGCCATGACGACGTTATCGCCGACCTTGACCGAACCGGCCAAACCGACCTGTCCACAAAGCAAGCAATCGGACCCGATGATGCAATTGTGCCCAATTTGCACGAGGTTGTCGATCTTGGTGCCGTTGCCAATGACGGTATCGCGGACGGTACCGCGATCGATGGCACAGTTCGAGCCGACCTCCACATCATCACCGATGGATACGGCTCCAAGCGAGTGAATGCGTGCATGTTTCTGGGCCTTGATTTCACCCTGGTCCCCGAGGGTTTGGCGCACCTTTTCAGGGCCGGAAACCTCGGGCGTGACATAGGAAAAACCATCGCTCCCGATCACTGTGCTGGGTTGAGCAATGAAGCGCTTGCCGATCCGAACTCGCGCTCCAATGCGCACCCCTTCGCGAAGGAAACCGCTTTCGCCGATCTCTGCATCCGCACCAACGAAGCATTGCGGCCCAATGGTGGTGCCAGCCCCGATAACCACGCCTTTGCAGATCACCGAAAGAGGTCCGACAGAAACGCCTTCGCCAAGAGTTGCCGTTTCGTGAATCACCGCAGTCGGATGAATACCCTCGTCCCACCCTTGGCCGGGATCCATCATGGCGCTGAGGCCCGACAAGGCAAATCGTGGCCTTGGAGAAATGATCGCCGCATCAAGCCCGAAGGCCTGCAAGTCTGCGCCCTCCCACAGCATGGCTGCACGCGCACGGCCCTTTGGCAGAGCCTCGGCATACTCCGGTTTCATGGCAAGGGCCAATTGTGTGGGTGATGCGTCTGCTGGTTCAGCGACGCTATCCACCACAATATCAACGGCACCAAGGGCCTTGGCTCCAAGTGCCGTCGCAATTTGTTCAATCGTATAGGCCATGAGCGCCCCCTTGTTCGGGGACGGGTTTAGCCCCGAACAGCGCGCAGCGAAACCCCTGCCTTGCTGAGCGCGTCCCAGATACGCGCGTCACGGCCATAAACGTCGTTGCGGTATTGCGTTGGCCCTTTGGCTTGGGTGAAGGCAGTCCGATAGATGATGTGAACCGGCACTTTTTTCTCCAAATGAACATATGTTTCGCGACCTGTATCCAGCTTTGCGTGGAAAAACGCCTTAGGATTGCTTTCCTGTTTCGACAGAATCTCATACGCGAACTCGAACGGCTGGTGCAGGCGGATACAGCCGTGGCTGAAATCACGCTGCGCGCGTTGGAACAGACTCTTCTTGGGCGTATCGTGCAGATAAATGTTATATTTGTTGGGGAACATGAACTTCACCAAACCAAGCGCATTCCGGCTCGAAGGCGGCTGTTTGATCGCGAAGGGGAAATTCGATGCATTGTAGGCGTTGAAGTTGATCGCACTCCGGCTGACCTGCTGGCCGCGGCTATTGTAAAGGCGTAAATGGCCAGCGGCATTTCGATTTCGCTTCATCTTCGGAAGGTATTCCTTCACTGCGATCGACCGTGGAACATGCCACGTGGGGTTGATGACCATGTATTCCATCGCGTCCGAGAACTCTGGACTGCGGCGGTCGTATTGGTTTTTGCCGACGACCGCGCGTGTGCTGAAGGTGACACGGTCACTATCGACAATGCGCGCCGTGAAATCAGTCAGGTTGACCAAGATGTGGCGCTTGCCTCGTTCGGTGTTGAACCACCGCTCTCGCTCCATGGCCACGAGGACAGATTGCAGGCGCGACTGTACCGGCGTATTGATCGCCTTGATCGTCGAAGGGCCTGCAACACCATCGGTCTCAAGTCCATGCGCGGCCTGGAACTGTTGAACGGCAGATTGAAGCGTTTCGTCATAGGTTTGGCTGGCCGAGCGGCGTAGGAACCCCATCGCCATCAAGCGATTGCGCAGCGCGACCACCGCGGGACCAGATTGCCCGGGTTTCAGAGTTTCTGATGGCACCGACGGCCCCCAGCCGCCCGAGGCCATGAGGCGCTCAAGCCGGATTTTCTCCTTCATCAGACGGGCGTATTCATTGGTCTTGGGCGGCAGCGCGCGGAAGAACCCTCTCGGATTGCTTTTCGCGAAATTGGTCAGGTACGAAACTCTTTCCCTGTATGGAACCTGCCGTTTGATATCGCCATCAACACGCGAAGGGATCAAAGCACCCGTCTGCATGTCGCGGGCGAGTTGAAGAAAGGTACGGCTCATTTCGACTTCGACAAACCCGCGGTCACGCGCCGTCCGGGCCGATTTGAGTTTTTCCATCAAGCCTTCGGCATCGTACCGTCGGGCTGGCAGCCCATGGTCATCCGCCGCTGCGATTGCATCAAAAAGCGCAGCACGTCTGCGGCGGTCCTTGCCGGCGTTGCCGGTCCAAATGCCTTCGTAATTGTTGGCTTGATAGAATGCAGCCATGTCACGGTCCCTGGCAGCGGCCTCGGCGACGGCCTGCTTGAACGCCGTGACCTGAGCGGCACCATCACGTGGCATGGCGACCAGTCCCAGCAGTATGGCCATGCTAAACAGCAGCCAGCGTCCAAATCCCTTGACCGAAACCTGTGTCATCGTCATTCCCTTCACCAATTCGCGCAAAAGCTTTGTCATTCTCTGTGGTTGGCAGAACGAGTCCTGTCCATTCAAATCTTCGACAGCGCTAAATCATCGGCCCAAATTGCGGCCTTGTCGCATCGGATTCCACGCAATTTGGGCACAGCTCGCAATTTTTGCGCAAAATCCCGCCGAAATTTCTTGCTAGAATCAATTCTAACAAAACTTCTCTTGGTCCGTGATTCTGATTGTGCCATACAGTTCGCGCATCTGGGGATGAGATGGCAGGTCCGCCCAAACGGCGGCAAACAGGTAAGCGACGGGACAGGCGCTATTCATATGACGAACCACAGCTCGTTGAGCATGACGCGGCGCGCCTTGCTGGGTGCATTTGCAGCAACCGCAGTAACGGCGGCCCCTACCTATTCCAATGCAGCAGGCTTCCTGCGTGGTGGTGGCGATATCCGCCGGATCAAGATGACGTCGCCAAGAACAGGCGAGAGCATCGACACGATCTATTGGATCGAAGGCAATTACATCAAAGACGCGGTGCGCGAGATCAACCTCTTCATGCGCGATTGGCGCACGAATGACGTTCACAACATCGACCTGCGCACCATCGACATCATGGCCGCCAGCCATAACTTGCTGGATGTCAACGAACCCTACACGCTGCTTTCCGGGTATCGCAGTCCGAAAACCAACGCCATGCTGCGCCGCCGGTCGAGCGGTGTCGCCAAGAACTCGCGGCACCTGCGTGGACAAGCGGCGGACTTGCGGCTCAACTCGCGGTCCGTGAGCCAGATGTATCGTGCCGCCATATCTTGCAAAGGCGGTGGCGTAGGCCGATATTCAGGGTCGAACTTCGTTCACATGGATTGCGGCCCGGTGCGCAGTTGGGGCAGATAAGATACATCAAGTAATCCGGATACAATAAAAAAACACCGGCCAAACGGCCGGTGTTTTTTTTACAGCGTTTAAGACCGTTTAGGCTCCGGTTTGTGCGAGCGTTCAAGCCGCGCTTCGCGCAAACGTTCAAAATCATCACCGGCGTGATAGGACGACCGCGTCAGCGGTGTGGCAGAGACCATCAAAAATCCTTTGCCATACGCAGCTTTCTCGTAAGCCTTGAATTCATCCGGGTGCACGAAGCGATCCACCACATGGTGTTTTGGCGTCGGCTGCAAGTATTGGCCGATCGTCAGGAAATCGATATCCGCGGCCCGCATATCATCCATCACCTGATGCACATGCTGACGCTCTTCGCCAAGCCCGACCATGATGCCCGACTTGGTAAACATGCTTGGATCAAGTTCTTTCACCCGTTGCAGCAACCGCAGACTATGAAAATACCGCGCGCCCGGGCGAACCGACGGATAGAGCGCGGGTACCGTTTCAAGGTTGTGGTTGAACACGTCGGGTTTGGCGGCCACGACGGTTTCCAGAACCTCGGGCGCACAATGCAGGAAATCGGGCGTCAGGATTTCAATCGTGGTTCCGGGACTGCGGTGTCGGACGGCGCGAATTGTTTGCGCGAAATGTTCGGCCCCGCCGTCGTCGACATCATCGCGGTCGACCGAGGTGATCACCACGTGGTTCAACCCGAGTTTCTGGACAGCATCCGCCACCCTGCCCGGCTCAAACACATCCAGCGCTTCGGGCTTGCCGGTGGCCACGTTGCAGAAGGTACAGCCACGGGTGCAAATGTCGCCCATGATCATCATGGTGGCATGACCCTGGCTCCAGCATTCCCCGGCATTGGGGCAGCCCGCCTCTTCGCAGACCGTCACAAGGTTATGCTCACGCATGATCTTGTGGGTTTCGTGATAGCCCTTTCCGGAAGGCGCCTTAACGCGAATCCAGTCCGGTTTCTTGGGCTGTGCATTGTCCGGGCGGTGCGCCTTTTCGGGATGGCGTTGATCCGGAATCTTGAGGTCTCGCACGAATTTTTCCCCGCGAATGGTTTGGTAACACTGCATAACTATAGTGCACAGCGGTGGGGAGTACCAGTTCTGCATAACCGCCATGCGGTCACATTGCAGCCCGGATAACGAGTGCCCACCGCGTTTCAAGGTGTTAAGTTGCTTACCGGCTCGCCCTATTTTGGGGCGGGTCGGCCCTTAATCACGGCAGATGGGGCAAATTGATTGCGCAAGACGCTCCGTCAGGTATTTTTCCCGCAGATTTCGCACCAACCCCATCGGAGCAGATATGGATTGGCAGGCCCATCGGCGCGAGGCACATGCCCTTGGCCAAACGCAAGAATTCCTGAAGCAGATTGTTTATGGCGGGAATGACGGCATTGTAACGACATTCGCGATCGTTGCCGGGTTTGCAGGGGCTGCTGCGGATGGCGTTGCTCAAATCGGTGGTGTGGCCGTACTGGTGTTCGGTTTGGCGAATTTGTTCGCGGACGCGGTCAGCATGGGTTTGGGTGAGTTTCTGTCCGCCCGGTCACAGCATGATCTTTACCGCTCACGCCGCGAAAGCGAAATGCGCGAGATTGAAGAAAACCCCGAACAAGAACGGATGGAGCTTTTTGAGATTTTACGCCAGCGTGGCCTGCCCGCCGGTGAAGCGGATACGACAACGGCCATTCTATCCCGTCACCCAAAGATCATGGCGGATCTAATGATGACCTATGAATTCGGAATGCAGGATCCCGACGAAGACAGTCCTGCCCTCAACGGCTTGTTCACTTTTCTGTCTTTCGTCCTCTTCGGGGCCATTCCACTTGTGCCATACTTCTTGCTTGAACCTACCGACACGACCTTCCTGTTGTCGGTCGCAGCCACGCTGAGCGCGCTCATCGGACTTGGCCTGTTGCGGTGGAGCGCGACGCGCGAGCGCATCGCGCGATCCATCGGAGAAACCGTACTGGTCGGCGCAGTTTGTGCTGTTGTCGCCTTTTCCGTCGGCTGGATCGTGGGTGGCTAACCCATCAGTCCGGATTGCTCCCCGGCACTTTCATAGTGCCGTTTGAGGCGTTGCAACGCGATGCGCAAAACGATTTTTCCCGATCGCGCGGACCAACCCATGCGTTTCTCCGCCTTTTCAAGCCCTTCTAGATGGCAGCAGCAATTCAAGGCCACATCGCCCAATCCCGGCCCCAATTCGCGCAAGGCAATCAAGACACGTTCACGCGCTGCCCGTTGGCTGCGATCAGCGGCCTGCGGCAAGTTTGATTGGGATTTGATAAAGCTGTCGACTGTCCGGCAAGTCAGCGTGTTCAAACCGGCGAGTTCGAAGTCTTCACGCAAACGCTCGCCTGAACGAACCAGGTCTTGCGATAAAAACCGACGCCCATCCTTATCCTTGCGACGCGCCAGAGCGGCAATCGGTGTCTCTGCACTACTGTATCGGACACGCTTACGCACAGACGGTTGCTCGGGTTTTTCATGGGGCTCAAGACGCGTCTTGCCTTGAAACTGGGCTCTGGCCTCGGCAAAGCCTGAGGCGCGGTTTTCTGCCCCCGCCATCATCCGATTCAGGGCCAGCCGCCCCTCGCGGGTTATTTGATATCGAGAGACACGACCCGGAACATCGCACGAAATCCATTGTTTAAGTGCCATCGCTTCGGCAATCTCGTTATCCACGACAGCCGTATGAGATTCTTCGTCTGTCCCGGCATCACGGATAACAATCGCCTTTTGCATGTCCTGCGCAACGGCCAAGAGTGCACCGGGCTCGCTCAGACGGCGCAAAATCGTCAAGGATTCCGCGGACAAACGCTCTTCGCTCAGCGGTGCCTTTTGTTGGTGGTCGGGCTTATTTGTACAAGCGATCATAAGGCTCTCCTTTTTTGAAGAACCGGTGCGCGGGGCTGCCACGCGCTGTCCCAAACGCCGCAAAGCGTGATCGAAAAGCAGGTCATCACGCTTGGTTTCGCAAGCTCGGATTTGACGCAGAATGGTCGAGGCGTGGCAGCCAGCTTCGCGAGCAATGGCTCGTATCGACGCCCCTGTTTCAATATGCGCCAAATAATGCAATGCGGCACGTGGCACCCATGATGGCACGGCACCGCCCCCCTCGTTCCCAAAGGGTTGGATTGATCCGTTCGCCATATGGTCCCTCCCGTGATTTCAAGCCTTCCACCCACTTATCCACAACCATTAACACAACCTTTGCGAGCACTTCTTGCCGGTTCATAGTCTTTAACGACCGGTCAAAAATGGTTTCCCAATTGTAAATAAACGGAAAAGCCAGCGTTCGCTCCAAAGTGACCTGACGCAACACCCCTTTAAGTTGTGCAAACTTATCCCCGTCCATTCATGTACGGGAGCAAACCAATGAAAGACATTCTTTCTCGACTTCACGAAGTCAGGCGGCCTGGGCTTTTGATCCGCACCGCCCGTATCGGGGCACAGGAATATCGCCGAGGAACGCATCTTCAGCGGCTGATCGGAGACATCCCACCCGCTTCTAGTGGAGCTGCCCTGATGCAATTGATGGAGTTGGAGGCAGAGATCAACGAATGTCGCAAAAACGAAGGGGCCGGGTATTCCCCGGCCCGTCACGTCGACATTCTTATTGCGATGATGGGCGAGGCGCGCTTGCTTCGGCAAGCACGCCAGCGCGTTTAGTCATCAGGTGAAAGCATCCGGCATCGAGTCTTTTTTCTGGGACACGTAAGCCGCCAGTGCTTCTGCAATCGCCGGGTCCAAAGCAGGTTGCTGATAGTTGGTCAGCATCTGGTGCATCTTGGCATTGGCCAAGGTCATGGTGTCGCGCTCACCGTCTTCATGCCATGTCTCGAAAGGCTTGTAATCCAAGACATCCGAGCGCCAGAACGCCTCTTTGAAATTGGCTTGCGTGTGCGCGCAGCCAAGATAGTGACCTCCGGGGCCCACTTCGCGGATTGCTTCCATGGCTTGCCCGTTTTCATCCGTGGGAATACCCGCCGCCAGCTTGTGCAAAACGCCCAGCTGGTCGGCATCCATGACGAATTTCTCAAAGCTGGCCACAAGGCCACCCTCAAGCCAGCCGCAGCTATGCAACATGAAGTTCACACCACCCAGCAAAACAGCGTTCAGCGTGTTGGCTGTTTCATACGCCGCCTGTGCATCCGGCAGCTTGGAGCCGCAAAGCGACCCACCCGACCGGAACGGCAGCCCCATCCGGCGGGCCAATTGCCCGGCGCCATAGATGATTTGGCTGGCCTCCGGTGTCCCAAAGGTCGGTGCACCACTGTTCATGTCGATCGAGCTGACAAAAGCCCCGAAAATCACCGGCGCACCGGGGCGCACCAATTGGCTATAGGAGATCCCGGCCATCACTTCGGCCAGCACCTGGGTCAGTGTTCCCATGACCGATACCGGGGCCATCGCCCCGCCGACGATAAAGGGCGACACGATGCAGGCTTGGTTGTTCTTGGCATAGACCTCAAGCGCACCCATCATCACCTCGTCAAAGGTCATGGGGGAGTTCACGTTGATAAGCGAGGTCATCACCGTGTTGTCCTGCACAAAATCCTTACCGAACAGGATTTCGCACATCTCAACGCTGTCCTGCGCACGGCTGGGGTCTGTGACCGAGCCCATGAAAGGCTTATCGCTCAGGGTCATATGCGCGTGCAGCATATCGAGGTGACGCTTGTTCACCGGAATATCGGTGGGTTCGCACACCGTCCCGCCGGAATGGTGCAACCACTTTGACATATAGCCCAGTTTCACGAAGCGCTCGAAATCGGCCATGGTGGCATAACGGCGGCCACCTTCCATATCGCGCACGAAGGGCGGGCCGTAAATCGGCGCACAGACCAGCGTGTTACCACCGATCTCGACATTCCGTTCCGGGTTGCGCGCATGCTGGGTAAAACGCGACGGCGCGGTCGAGCACAGCTTGCGGGCCAAACCGCGCGGAATGCGCACGCGTTCGCCCTGAACATCCGCCCCGGCCTCGCGCCAGCGGTCCAGCGCGGCAGGGTTTTCAACGAAGTTGACGCCGATCTCTTCCAGAATCGTTTCGGCGTTTGTCTCGATAATCTCAAGCGCCTCTTCGTCCAGCACTTCGTAAAGCGGAATGTTCCGCTCGATATACTTGGCGGTCTCGACGCTGACGGCGGTCCGTTCTGCCCGGCGGGCGGCTCCACCGCCGCCACGGCCACGTCTACGGGTTGCTGCTTCGGCCATGTTTTACCCCTGCAATGATTTGCACCCCCCTCGGGTGCAGCTTCCCGAGATATTATCGCAGCACCTCCCCCCTCCATCGGAGATTTGCGCCCTTTCAGGTGCTATAGCGACATATGGCACCACAGCTTGTGTCGATTTTTGCAGATTCCCATTGGCCCCTTGCGCAAATCGCGCCCCGGGCCTACTAGGCAAGACATGAGCCAGACATCGCACGACCGCCTTCTTATCATAGACTTCGGCAGCCAGGTGACGCAGCTGATCGCCCGCCGCCTGCGCGAATTGAACGTCTATTGTGAAATCCATCCCTTCCAGAACGTCACCGACGCCTTTCTCAAGGAATTTGCGCCCAAAGCCGTGATTTTCTCCGGCGGTCCGGCCAGCGTGATCGACGAAGGGTCACCCCGCCCGCCCGAAGCGGTGTTCGATCTGGGCGTGCCGATCTTGGGCATCTGTTACGGTCAACAGGTGATGATGCATATGCTGGGCGGTCGCGTCGAACGCGGCCATGGCACCGCCGAATTCGGCCGCGCCTATGTCACCCCCTCCGAACAGCGAATCGATCTGCTCACCGGCTGGTTCCTTGAAGAACGCGAACAAGTCTGGATGAGCCACGGCGACCACGTCAGCAGCATCGCCCCGGGCTTTGAGGTCTATGGCACCTCCCCCAATGCGCCTTTTGCCATCACCGCCGACCTCAACCGCAATTTCTATGCCGTGCAGTTCCACCCCGAGGTGCACCACACCCCCAACGGCAAAACGCTTTACGAAAACTTCGTGCGTTTGGCCGGCTTCAAGGGTGACTGGACCATGGCCGCCTATAAAGACGAGGCGATCCGCCTGATCCGCGAACAGGTGGGCGACAAACAGGTGATATGCGGCCTTTCGGGCGGCGTCGACAGCTCCGTTGCCGCGGTCCTGATCCACGAGGCCATCGGCGATCAACTGACCTGTGTTTTCGTCGATCACGGACTTTTGCGCCTCAACGAGGCCGAAGAGGTCGTCGGCATGTTCCGCGATCACTACAACATCCCGCTGATTCACGCCGATGAATCAGACCTGTTTTTGGGTGAACTTGAAGGCGTAAGCGATCCGGAAGAAAAGAGAAAAACCATTGGCCGCCTCTTCATCGACGTGTTCCAGAAATACGCCGGTGACATCGAAGGAGCCGAGTTTCTGGCCCAAGGCACGCTTTACCCGGACGTCATTGAATCGGTCAGCTTCTCCGGCGGTCCCTCGGTCACGATCAAAAGCCACCACAACGTGGGCGGCTTGCCCGAAAAGATGGGCCTGAAACTGGTTGAACCACTACGCGAACTTTTCAAGGACGAAGTGCGCGCGCTAGGCCATGAACTGGGTCTGCCCGCCTCTTTCATCGGGCGCCACCCTTTCCCCGGGCCGGGCCTTGCCATCCGCTGCCCCGGTGAGATCACGCGCGACAAGCTGGAAATTCTGCGCAAGGCCGATGCGGTCTACATCGACCAAATCCGCAAACATGGGCTTTACGATGAGATTTGGCAGGCCTTCGTCGCCATCCTTCCTGTGCGCACCGTGGGCGTGATGGGCGACGGGCGCACCTATGACTACGCCTGCGCCCTGCGTGCCGTGACCTCGGTCGATGGGATGACCGCCGATTACTACCCCTTCTCCCACGATTTCCTTGGCGAAACCGCGACCCGCATCATCAACGAGGTGAAGGGCATCAACCGCGTGACCTATGACGTCACTTCCAAACCGCCCGGCACGATCGAGTGGGAGTGACCCCAAAAGCGCCCGCCCAAAACGATCCCGCCGCGGTCATTCGCGCGGCGCTCTGGATGCTGGGCGCGGTCCTCTCCTTTTCCACCATGGCCATCGCGGGCCGTGAAGTCAGCTTTGAACTCGATACCTTCGAGATCATGATGTATCGAAGTGTGATTGGCCTGTTGATCCTCTTGGCAATCGCCAGTCTTGCCGGAACGCGCTCCACGATCACCGGGCGCAAACCCGGTCTGCACCTCGTGCGCAACGTCTGTCATTTCACAGGGCAAAATCTGTGGTTCTTTGCCATCACGGTGATCCCGCTGGCGCAGGTCTTCGCGCTTGAATTCACCTCCCCGCTTTGGGTTCTG
>PR_CR_10_Liq_1_inCRDRAFT_1000595_pt1 | contig 22178 bp, 20 predicted proteins | sample PRCRCaboRojoPR_3_FD_10241 | JGI IMG/M metagenome (IMG submission 10241)
CCCAATGACTGGTCGATGCTTCAGTTTTCCAGACTCACCTTCCGCGGCTTTCTCAGATTCACAAAAATGTGTCGCAAAACCACAAAATCGATTCCCAAAACTACAATTTTTTCGCAAAACAACAAAATGCCCGGTTTGTGGGCTTGAAGATGCACAGCGACCACGTTCTACATTCAGACATTCAGAAACCAACATGGCCCTTCCTTGCTCTGCCTTGCTCCCTAGGCGCCTTCAAACAGGGCATAATTGGGGAGTTGATCACTGATAAGAGAGTAGACCCGTTATGGCCCATATCCACCGATTAAGCGCGCTTTTGGTGACTGGCTTGACCGTCTTGCTGACCTTGACCGCCTGTGAGCGCCCTGCCCAGCCTGAGACTGAGCAAGAGCCCGCCCCCCGCCTCGGAGACTGGGGCGTTGAAATTGAACACATCGCCCAAGACACCCGACCCGGCGTGGATTTCAATACCTTCGTCAATGGCGGCTGGATCAATGCCGCTGAAATGCCCCCGGGCTTTTCTCGGTTTGGTGCATTCACCGAATTGGCCTTGGAAGCCGAAGACAACGTCAGCGCCATCATCGATTCCGCGCAGCAAGCGGCAGCAAACGATCCAGATGCCGGCCCTGAGCAGCAGATTGGCGATCTGTATCGGGCCTACATGGACACCGAGGCCCTGAACGCCAGAGACTTGGCCCCGATTAAAAGTGAGCTTGAGGCGTTATTGTCACTTCAAAGCCACGAAGACATCGCGCGTTGGATGGCCAAAGACGGCACCAACAGCCTCGTGGGGGTCTACATCAGCCAAGACGCCGGCAACCCAGAGCGCTACATCACCCATGTCACTCAAAGCGGTCTGGGCCTTCCCAATCGCGACTACTACTTCCGAGACGACGCGCCCTTTCCAGAGCACCGCGAGGCTTATGTTGACTACATTGAAGCCACCCTTGCCCGAGCGGGCATTGATCAGGCCAGACAGCGGGCCGAGGCGATTATGGCNCTGGAAACCCAGTTGGCGGAGGTTCATTGGTCGCGGGTCCAGCAGCGCGATCGGCAAGCCAACTATAACTTGAAGACATTCTCAGAACTTATTGATTTTGCGCCGGAGTTTGAGTGGCAGACTTTCATGGCTGAGCGCGAGCTGGCNGCGATCAGCGAGGTTGTGGTGACCACNGATCAGGCGCTGCAGGCCAGCGCTGAGATTTTCGCCCAAACCCCGGTGACCACCTGGCAAAGCTATCACGCGTTCCACTGGATCAACAACCATGCGCCGTTGCTGTCTGATCCCTATGCCAACGCGCATTTTGCGTTTTTTCGGCAGCGTCTGGGCGGCGTTGAGACCCAACGTCCGCGCGAAGATCGGGCGGTGAGTTTCGTCTCGCGTCGCCTCGGGGCGCTGATCGGTCAGGTGTATGTCGAAAAGCACTTTCCCCCTGAGTACCGTGCACAGATGCAAACGCTGGTGGACTATCTTCGCCAGGCGTTCCGGGCGAGACTTGAGACCTTAGAGTGGATGGATCAATCCACCCGAGCGGAGGCGCTGGCAAAGCTCGAGGCCTTCACGCCCAAGATTGGCTACCCTGACCGCTGGCGTGACTACTCGACAGTGGCCATTCGCGCGGATGACTTGATTGGCAACGTGGCCCGGCTTCGAGACTGGGCCTGGGAAGATTCGTTGTCGAAGCTGGGTGAGCCTGTGCGAGATTGGGAGTGGTTTATGAGCCCGCAAACCGTCAATGCCTACTACTCACCCACGCGAAACGAAATCGTGTTTCCTGCGGCGATCNTGCAGCCGCCATTTTTTGANCCGTTTGCCGATCCAGCGGTCAACTTCGGNGCCATTGGGGGCGTGATTGGTCACGAGATGGGTCATGGGTTTGACGATCAAGGCTCTAGATCAGACAGCCAGGGGGTTTTAAGAAACTGGTGGTCAGACCGCTCGCGTGAGCAGTTCGAGGCACGCACAAAAGCCTTGGTGGCCCAATACGATGGCTTTAGCCCGCTGCCCAACATGCAAGTCAACGGTGCCTTGTCACTGGGAGAGAACATCGGTGACCTCGGTGGGCTATCGATTGCTCATCAGGCCTACCAAATGTATCTGGATGACCACCACAATGGTCAATCACCGATTCTGGATGGTTTCACGGGCGATCAGCGCTTTTTTATGGCATGGGCGCAGGTCTGGCGGACCATTGAAAGTGAGGAGTCGTTGCGTGCTCGATTGATTCGAGGGCCACACAGCCCGGCCCGGTATCGCGTCAACGGCGTGGTTCGCAATATTGACGCCTGGTACGACGCCTTCGATGTCCAGCCTGGCGATGACTTATATTTGCCACCCGATGAGCGGGTCAGCATTTGGTAATTGAACTGACATGTTTTGGCCCTACGGTANGATTNAGACCGAAATGGAGTGAGAAGTGTTGATGTCGCCNNGTCATGTGATGCGAAGTTTAATCATCCTCCCGGCGGTGGCGTGGATCGGTGCGAGCGCTGTGGCGCAAGTGCCCGCCGCTGAGTGGTTTCAGGCCGGTGAGCGCGCGATCGCGGAGCGATCAGTGGGCGATTCTGGCCCGGCCAAGAACATTGTCTTATTTGTGGGGGATGGCATGAGCCTCACCACCGTGGCGGCGGCCCGTATTTTGGAGGGGCAACAGCGCGGCCAAAGTGGTGAGGAAAATTTGCTCTACTTTGAGCAATTCGATCATTTGGCCCTGGCAAAAACGTACAACACCAATCAACAAACGCCGGACTCAGCGGGCACCATGACAGCCATGGTGACTGGGGTGAAGAGTTTTGCCGGTGCGATCGCAATTGCGCCCACAGTGGATCGAGGTGACTGCGCGGCCAGCCAGGGCCACGAGCTGGTCAGCCTTTTGGATTTGGCTGCGGTGAGCGGCATGGCCACTGGGATCGTCTCCACAGCCCGAATCACCCATGCCACGCCCGCAGCCCTGTATGCCAAGTCGCCCGATCGCCGGTGGGAGAGCGATCGAGGTTTGCCGCCCTCGGCAAAAGAAAAAGGGTGTCGCGACATCGCCGATCAGCTCGTTCACTATGACGTCGGCCGCGGTCTCGACATTGTCCTGGGCGGGGGCCGTCGGGCATTTTATCCCGCTGACCAAGCCGACCCAGAGCATCCTGAGATCACAGGGCACCGAAGCGATGGGCGAGATTTGATTGAAGAATGGCAAACTCGGCATCCCAGCGGTCAATTTATCTGGGACCAAGCCGGCTTTGATGCGCTAGACCGCGATGCGGACGGTCCAATTTTGGGTTTGTTTGAACCTGGCCACATGCAATATGAGTTTGATCGGCCCAACGACCCCGCTGGTGAGCCCGCGCTGTCGGAGATGGTGGGCCGGGCCATCGAAGTGTTGTCCAATCGCAGTGACAACGGCTTTTTGCTGGTGGTGGAAAGCGCGAGAATTGACCATGCCCACCATGCCAACAACGCCTGGCGAGCACTCACAGACACGATTGAATTTGCCAAAGCGATCGAGCACGCCGCATCCCAGATCGATCCCCAACAAACGCTGATGATTGTCACCGCCGATCATGCCCATGCGCTGACCTTTGATGGCTATGGTCGGCGCGGCAATCCCATCATGGGCTACGCGGTCCGGCCGGCCGAAGGCGATCGACCCCAGCGCCCCATGCGCGATCATAAAGATCGGCCGATGACCGTGCTCAATTACGCCAACGGGCCGGGCTATCGTCGCGCTGATGCTGAGATTGACTTTCGGAAGATGGACCCGCTTGAGCCGGACTATAAACAAAATGCGGGCGTGTGGCAGTACTCGGCCACCCACGCTGGTGAAGACGTGCCGGTTTACAGNCAAGGCCCAGGCGCCGCTCCCCTCCAAGGTGTGTTAGAACAAAACGCCCTGTATCACGCAATGGTGACCGCGCATCCGTTGTTGCTGAGCGCACAACGTCGCCTGATGGGCGACGATGGGCTCCCACAGTGGCTCCGCCTGGTGCCCGCATCTTCCAGTTCAGAAGATCAGTAGTCTAGGGCGCTCAGTCGTCGATGGCTCAGCGCGCCTGTGTGAGCGTGGTCACACCCGTGTGCAGGCCTTGAGATTGTGAAAGGGCGTCACTCAGACAGTCGGGATTGAATCAGCGCTTCGAGCTCGCCGCCCAATGGTTCGCTTCGCGCACCGAAGTGCGCCACCGTGCCCGTTTTTGGGTCGACAAGATATTTGTTGAAGTTCCAGCTGGGCGCTTCACTGGCTGCGTTGAGTTTTTGAAACAGCGGGTTGGCATCGTCGCCGGTCACAGTGGTGGTCGCCATCATTGGAAAGCTGACTCCATAATTCAACCGACACACCTCAGAGGTCTGAGCCTCGTCGGCATGCTCTTGATTGAAATCATCAGAGGGAAATCCAATGACCACGAGGCCCCGGTCTTGATAGCGTTGATACAGCGTTTCAAGGCCTTCGAACTGGCCCACAAATCCACACTGGCTGGCGGTGTTGACGATCAGCACCAGCCGATCATGAAAGGCCTCACACAAATCCGTTTTTGTCTGTGAGGCCAGCTGGCGATACTCCCCAACCAACACGCCCGAGCAAGGCGCCTCGCCGTCCTCATTAGCCAGCGCCCCTGCCCCATTGACGGCCAACAGGCAAGCCACGACGGCCGCCCTCCAAACGATTGCGATCCGGGTCATGTGATCACCAGCACGGGGGTTTGTGCATGGCGGATCACTTTGTCACTGACGCTGCCCATCATTAAGCTTTTCATGCGAGACAGGCCACGACGCCCGATCACCACCATCACACCCGGGGTGTCTTCGGTATACCGAATCACCTCTTCGGCTGGGTCACCCATGGAGGTCTCTTGCTCGATGGTGACACCGCCGGCCTCCCCCAAGGCTTGGCGTGTTTGATCAAACGCTTTTTGTGCCGCCGCCTGAGCCGCTTGGTCAATGTCGGCGCGTGACATCCCTGCCATGCCAATGATCTCGACACTGGCGGCTGGAAACACGTAAAACAGCCGGATACCGACGCCAAAAGACTGGGCCAAATCGACCGCAAACAACGCAGCACGCGTTGAGTTGTCTGACCCGTCGACGGGCACCACAATTTCTTTTACTTGCTCTGTCATCCTCTGCTCCTTGCCCACTGTCGGGCGATTTCGCGTCGATGCCATCTATTCTACGGCAAAGCCAGACGGGTTGTTGAGAAGCGCTTTGAGCGCCTCCTCATTGAGAATGCGAACGCCGAGCTCGGTGGCCTTGTCATACTTCGATCCTGCATCATCGCCGGCCACCAGCGCGCTTGTTTTGGATGAAACACTGCCGGTGACTTTCGCGCCCAACGCCTCCAGGGCTGCCTTCACTTGATCGCGGCTCATCGACGACAATCGACCCGTCACCACAAAGCTCAAGCCAGTCAGCGGAGTTTCGGTGGGGGTTTCAGGCACTTGGGGCGAGACCCCCAATGCCAACAGCTCATCAATGACGCCTTGGTTGTGTGGTTCTTGGAAAAATGCCTCAATGTGCGCGGCCATGATCGGACCGACATCATCAATCTCTTCGAGCGTTTCTGCATCGGCACTGGCCAGCGCATCAAGGCTTTTAAAATGCCGAGCGAGCGCTTTGGCGGTCACCTGGCCGACTTCTCGAATCCCGAGCGCAAACAGCAGCCGATCCAGATTCACCGATCGACTGGCGTTGATGGCCGCAATGAGATTCTTTGCAGACTTTTGACCAAAGCGCTCCAGCTCAATGAGCTGATCCACCGTGAGCCGATAAAAATCGGCGGGCGTTTCAACCAAGCCGGCCTCCACGAGCTGATCAATGACTTGGCTCCCCAGGCCCTCAATGTCCATGGCACCCCGGCTGACAAAGTGCGCCAACGCGCGCTTGCGCTGCGCAGGACAGACCAATCCCCCAGAGCAACGGGCCACCGCCTGGTCTTCGGTGAATTCCACTGCGGAGCCGCACGCTGGGCAATGGCTCGGCATGGTCCAACGCTCAGCGCGAGGCCGATTGGGCGCGCTGACCGATCGGACGATTTCAGGGATCACATCGCCAGCGCGGCGAACCACCACCCGATCACCGATGCGGATGTCTTTTCTGTGGATTTCATCGGCGTTATGGAGCGTGGCATTGGTGACCGTCACCCCCCCGACAAAAACCGGTTGTAATCGAGCGACCGGCGTCAGTGCGCCCGTGCGCCCGACCTGCACATCGATCCCCAAAAGCTCGGTGATTTCCTCCTGGGCGGGGAACTTGTGCGCCAATGCCCAGCGCGGTGCCCGACTGACGTGTCCCAATTGCTGCTGATCGGTGAGGCTGTCGACTTTGTACACCACCCCATCGATGTCGTAATCCAATTGCGCGCGCTGATCGAGAAAGGCCTGATGGACCGCGAGCAAGCCCTCCACGCCATCGAGCACTTCTTTCTTTTTACCCGTGGGGATGCCCAACGCCCTCAGCCAAGCGTAAAGCGCTGATTGCGTCTTCACCGGTGCATCATCAAAGACCGCGCCATAGGCAAAAAATTGCAGCGGCCGATCGGCCGTGATGGCGGGATCCAATTGGCGCAGGCTGCCTGAGGCCGCATTTCGTGGGTTCACAAAGAGCTTTGCGCCAGCCTCGCCCAGCGTTTGATTGAGCGCCTGAAAGCCAGAGTGTGTCATCACCACTTCACCGCGCACTTCCAGCCGCGCCGGTACCGAGGCGCCGCGAAGGGTCAGCGGAATGGATCGAATGGTTTTGACATTGCCGGTGACATCCTCGCCTTGTGTGCCATCACCCCGAGTGGCGGCCTGAACGAGTTGGCCATCGACATACACCAAAGCCACCGCCAAGCCATCGAGCTTGGCCTCGGCCACCAGAGGGATGTCGGCACGGCCCAACTGATTCTCAAGCCGCTGATACCACTGTTTGACCTCGTCTGTGTCAAACGCGTTGGCCAATGACAGCATCGGCACCTCATGCTCAACGGTGGCAAACCCATCGGACAGCTTGGCGCCGACCCGCTGAGTGGGTGACGTGGCCGTCACCAGATCCGGAAACGCGGCCTCAAGCGCTTCCAACTGACGCAGTTTTTTGTCATAGGTCTGGTCTGAAACCGTGGGATCGTTTAAGACGTAATAGCGGTGGTTGTGCTCATTGATTTCTTCGCGCAGCGTTTGTATCGCCTGTTGCGCGGATGCCCGATCCATGGATGCAGGCGCCATTGGTGCGAGCTTCTTTGATGCGCCGTTGTCCTCACTCATCATCGTTGATAAACCCGGTCTCGCGATCGAGTTGACGCATCTGCTCTCTGATCTCACCCACGCGCTTTCTGGACAACAACACGCGATTGCCGTCTAAAATCTCAGCGTCCAACAGTTCGGTCAGTCGCGTGGCGGTGGCCAACATCGAGTCCCAGCAATCCAGTGCGCTGATGGGGCCTGGAAGCTGAGCAAACAAACTCACCCCGGGGGTGTGAAAGCGCGTCCAATCATCGGGGTTAAAGTCGCCCGGCGCCACCAGGTTGGCCATGCTAAAGACAGGTTGATCGAGGCCTTCTTGACGCCGGTGATAAATGTTCATGTCCCCAAAGCTCAGGCCCGCTCGGGTCGCGGCATCGGCCAGTGCTGGCCCTGCAATGGACTGGCCGTGTTTGGCTCTGACATACAGCGTGATGACTTGAGAAAATTCATCAAATCCCGGTGACAGTCCCTTTAACCCGGGTTGAATCGGTGTTTCGCGGTAGCGCTCATCTGGCTCGGGTGCATCGGCATGTTTTGAGTGATCGGTTCGATCGTCGGCACCGTCGAGCGTGGGCTCTTGCCCGTGAGCGCGGGGATCCGCGCGAAAGTCGGCTTGGTGGCGAGGCTGCTTGATGCGCTGGCGATGCGCCCACACCATCAGGCCCAAAATTAAAACACCCAAGATCAGCAGCGCCGCACGAAGATCATCCATGGTTTGATTGTAACCCGAGCGTTCATCAGCTGGCCTGAGCCATCTCGACCGCCTTGTCCAAGTCAACGCTCACCAAGCGTGAGACCCCAGGCTCGCGCATGGTGACACCCAGCATCTGATGGGCCGCCTCCATGGTCACTTTGTTGTGTGTGACCACAATAAACTGCACCGTTTGCGCCATTTCCTTGACCATTTCTGTGAATCGACCGACGTTGGCGTCATCGAGCGGTGCGTCCACCTCATCGAGCAAACAAAATGGCGCCGGGTTGAGGTTGAAAATTGAAAACACGAACGCCACCGCTGTCAACGCTTTCTCGCCGCCCGACATCAAATGAATCCGAGCCACCCGTTTTCCTGGGGGGCGGGCCATGATGGCAATGCCGGCCGACAGCCAGTCCTCGCCGACCATTTCCAAGTGCGCGTGTCCCCCGCCGAACAGCCGCGGAAACAGNCGCTCGAGGTTGGTGTTGATTTGATCAAAGGTCTCTTTNAAGCGCGTGCGAGACTCTCGATCAATTTTTTCGATGGCTTTTTCCAGCGTGCCAAGCGCCTCTTCAAGGTCGGCATTTTGCTGATCCAAGTAGGTCTTTCGCTCGGACTCGGCCTCCAGCTCATCAATGGCGGCCAGATTCACTGGTTCAAGGCGCTTGATTTGGGCCTCCAGTGACTCCAAGGTCTCTTGAAACGCCTGCGTCTGGGCATCGTCAGTCAGCTCAGCCAACAGGCCATCCAAGTCGGCCTCCAATCCGTCTATCCGCTCCATCAGCCCCTGAGCGTGGAGCTCGAGCTCGCGCTGCTCGACGGTGGCTTGCGTGCTTTGCTCCCGCAGCTGTTCAACGGCCGCAACCGCGGCCTGGCGTTTTTGGTCGTGACTGGCGCGATTGGCTTCGATCTCGTCGAGTTTGACCCGGGCTTCGCGCATCTCCTCTTCGACGCTTAAGCGGCGAGTGAGCAACTCATCGCGATCTTTTTCCAAGGCTTCAATGGGGGCATCGCCTCGGGCAAGCACTTCGCTGAGCTCAACGTAGCGCGTTTGCAATTCACCCACCTGCTGGTCCATGCGATCAATCGACTGACTCAACGACTCCAAACCAGCGCGGAGCGACTGAAGCTTCAGCGCATGAGCCTCTCTTTGACGGCGTGCCTCATTCAACTGCTCGAGATGTCCAGCCCGCGTTTCTCTCAAACGCTCGCGTTCTTCGGTCAGCGCTTTGTCTTGGTCTTGGAGCGCTTCCATGGCCGTCAAGTGCTCTTCTAAGGTTTGACGCGCGCGTTTACGGCCTGCGCATGGTCGTCTTGACGCGCCTCCAGCGCGGCCAACTCCTCGCGCTGTTTGCTTTGATTGGCCTGAAGATTCTCAATGCGCGTATCCAAACCCGTCAGTTTGGCCACCGCTTGCGAGCGATCGCGCTCGTTGGCTTTCATTGTTTCGGCATGCGCTTGGCGTTTGTCTTTCAACGCATCAAGACGCTCACGGGCCTTGGCCAATCGGTCGGTGAGCATCTGAATTTGGTGATCAAGCTCGGTTAACTTGGGCGTCAACGCCTCAATCTCCTGTTGCCGCGCCAGCGCACCCAGCGAGGCGTCATCAGGGTTGACGGGCTGTTTGAGCCAGCCCACGCCCAGCCAGGTGCCATCGGGCAAGATCACCGAGGCCTCGGCAGGCAACTGGTGGAGCATGCGTTTGGCTTCGGTCAAGTCATCGGCCACATGAACCTGGTTCAGCAAGCCGACCAAGCCACCTGAGTGCGACACTTTCTCAGCCAACGTCCCCGGCTTTGCGGCCATGTCCTGATCAAAAACAAAGCCCAGCCCCCAAGGCGTCTCGGGCGCGCCATGATCCAAGGCGCTCTCATCAACAGCGCGGGCGTTTAACCAGTCGCCCAGCACCTGCTCAACGGCCGCTGTCCAAGCGGTGTCGGTCACTTTAAGTTGGTCGACAACCACCGGCGCTTCGGCGCCTTTTAACAGCGTCTTCAACCATGCGTTGGCTTCCTCAGACGGTGCCTCACTGTCGTTGAGCACTGTCAGGCTCTCCATTCTCGACTGGAGGCGCCCGGCTTCCGTTCGGGCCGATTCTAAGGCGTTGCGGTCCTCCTCGATGGCCGCCACCAAAGCCGTTTCCTGCTGGTGGTGGTCGGCATCGTCGTCTTTGAGGGCCTGAGCGGTGGCCTCCAGTGCTTTGATTTGGTCGCTCAGCTCGCGCTGCTCGGAAGACAGCGCCGCCAGCTGGGTGTCAATTTCGCTCGCCTTTAAGGCCTCGATGCGCTCGCTGGCCTGGTGCATGCCCTCATCAAGGTGGGCAATCTGCTGTTGGGTGAGTTTGATCTCACCCTCAAGCGCGCCTTTTTGGCTTTGCAATGTCTCCCAGCCGTCTTGCCAGTCTTTTAAGGCCGCATCGGCATCATCAAGCGCCGCTTGTTGATGACTTTCCAGCGTCTGCGCCTGAGCCAGCTCGGGCTCGAGCGCGGCGATGGCCGTGGAGGTCTCTGAGACTTGTGCCTTATCCAAGACCAGGTGCTGCTCAAGCTCGCCCATTTGTTGCTCAATCTGGGCGTGCTCTTTCGTTTGCCGCGTTTTGATTTCTTTTTGGTGCTCGATGGCCTGTTCCAAACGAGCAATCTCGGCGCCGACCTCGTAGAGCTTGGCCTGAATTTTTTGGGTGTCCTCGCTGGCCGCTTGCTGGGCCTGCCTTAGCGCTCGAGCTCTTTTTCCGCCGCCCGCTGCTCAGCGATCCGTGACTCAAGCTCGGTTTTCAGGGCGTTGATGCGCTTGTTGTGCTCATCGAGCTGGCGCTGGGTCTCGCGCCACCGAAGCGCCAGCAGTTTGGCTTCATCAACTCGGTAGCGCTCTTTGAGTTCGCGGTATTTCTTCGCTGCTTTGGCCTGGCGCTGGAGCTTTTCAAGTTGCTTGGTGACCTCTTCTCGAAGATCGGTTAAGCGCTCCAAGTTTTCGCGGGTGTGGCGAATCCGGTTTTCCGTCTCGCGGCGGCGCTCTTTATAGCGCGAGATGCCAGCGGCCTCTTCTAAAAACCCGCGCAGCTCTTCCGGGCGCGCCTCAACGATTTGGGAGATCATCCCTTGTTCGATGATGGCATAGCTTCTCGGGCCCAGTCCCGTGCCTAAAAATAAGTCTGTGATGTCTTTTCGACGGCAACGTTGGCCATTGAGGTAATAGTTCGATTGCCCATCGCGGCTGACCTGCCGCTTGACAGAGATCTCTCCAAAGTTGGCGTATTCACCGCCGGCTCGCCCGTCGCTGTTGTCAAAGATCAGCTCAACCGTGGCGGTGGTCACAGGCTTGCGTGCCGAAGAGCCAGAGAAAATGACATCGGTCATCGACTCGCCCCTGAGCTGGCGTGCGGACGACTCGCCCATCACCCAGCGCACGGCATCAATCACATTGGATTTCCCGCAGCCGTTGGGGCCGACCACCCCCATAATATGGGACGGAAATTTGATGTGGGTGGGGTCCACAAACGACTTGAACCCGGAGAGTTTGATCTCAGTCAATTGCATTGAAAGCGCCAGCCCGTTCGTTATTTATACTAATATCGTCGACAACATTGTATTCGCTATCAGACCCGACAGGTGGCCATCATGCCGAGTGAACCCAGTAAAGATTTAGAAGTCTTCCCAAACCCCCAGCCCGAGCGCGATTATACCATTCGCATCGATATCCCAGAGTTCACCTGCCTGTGTCCCAAGACCGGTCAGCCCGACTTTGCCGAATTGACGCTGGAGTACATCCCAGATGGGTTTTGCATTGAGCTTAAAGGCTTAAAAAACTACATCTGGAGCTACCGAAATGAGGGCGCATTCCATGAAGCGGTCACCAACCGAATGCTTGAAGACTTTGTCGCTGCCGCGCAACCTCGCTTCATGCGTTTGAGCGCAGACTTCAATGTCCGCGGGGGCATTTATACCTGCGTGGTGGTCGAGCACCGCGCCCCCCACTGGGAGCCGCAGCCGCCGGTGGCGTTGCCACCCACCCCCGGATCGTCTTGACCGGTTGACGGCTGGGCGCACACAAAAGGCGACCTAAGACTTCAAGGCGACGGCTCGGCGGCCGTCGCTCCTGCCGGCGCTGAGGCTGGACGCATGGGGACAATGTCGGCCTCGTCGTAAAGCGCATCCACTTCGGCGTTGATTCGTTGCCGCACCAGACTTCGAGCGATGCCCTCCCGGAGCTGATCCAGCGGCGGTGCTTCAAATGCTCGACGATCGCTGATCCGAGCCACCAGCCAGCGCTCCCCGTCGGGGGCAGGCAACGGCAAGCTCAGCACGTGGTTGACGGGCGCTTGGGCAAGCTCTGCACGCACGCGGTCAGGAAGCTGCGAGCGATCCACCCAATCGGTGTCCGGGCTGGACTGTCCGGACTCGACCGCCTGTGCCCAGACCTCATCATTGATTGGTGCCCCATCGCCGCTGGACAATTCAACAATGGTTGCCATGGCCGCCTGCTGGGAGGCGAAGGCCACGGTCTCAAGACGGTACTGGTAATCGCCGGAGCGTTTGATTTGAGATTGATACGCCTGCTCAATCGCCTCATCGGTGATGGGGTCGCGCCGGTAGAGCGCATCAAAATACGCCATTTGTAAGGCTTCTAAGTCACGAATCGCACGTGAGGCGCGAAGCCTGGGCTGATCGGCAAGGCCGCTGGCCTTGGCGGCGTTGGCAACGACTTGTAGACGCACCAGTTCATCCAGCAGCGCTTGCATCGCCGCACGGTCATCTTCGCCGATGCCACGGTTGTCCATCATAAATTCCAACATGGCCACGGTCACAGGGGCGCCATCCACTTCAAGCAAAACCGTATCGTCAGGGTGGATGAGCGTGCGGCCACTGGAGCCTTGATCGCCACAAGCCACAAGCAAGGGAAAAATAAATGATAATCCAATCAATATTTTATAGTTCATTTCATGAAATCACTTCAATGGTTAATGCGTGGATGTCGGTGCGCATCATCTCCCCCAACGCCCGATACACTTGGCGATGAACGGCCATTCTGGGCAGTCCGGTGAACACATCCGCCTGAATGCGCACCCGGAAGTGCCCCCGACCGTCCTGAGCCCCGACATGACCGACGTGCAGGTGAGACTCGTCAATGACTTCCAGCAGGCCGGGGGACAACGCGGCATCGAGCCTGTCTTTGATTTGGTGAATGCGTTCGGTGTTATCGATCATGGGCAAAGCGCCTCGGCCGGCCACGACCGTGTGATGCGCAACTGGAATATGCCGCCCATTGTACCCATCCGCGTTGTGAGGCGCTAAACTGAGCGCAATGACCAACACCACCACCGATACGCCCCACCCCTCGGGGCCTTCACACACGTCAGCTCAAGCGCCGGTTGCCGCCCAGGGACAATCGCAAGCCGAGCTGCCTTTTGCTGTGGTGCAAGGCCAGCCGATGCTGCAGCTGCCGGATGATCTTTATATTCCACCCGATGCGCTGGAGGTGTTCCTTGATGCTTTCGAGGGCCCGCTGGATTTGCTGTTGTATCTCACACGCCGCCAGAACCTCGATATTGTTGATATCCCCATCGCTGAGGTGACTCGACAGTACACCGGCTACATTGAAATGATGAACACGCTCAGGATGGAGCTGGCGGCTGAGTATTTGGTCATGGCCGCCATCTTGGCTGAAATCAAATCGAGAATGCTGCTGCCGCGCGTCGAACTCGACGAGACGGATGAGGATGACCCGCGCGCTGAGTTGATCCGGCGGCTGCAAGAATATGAGCGATTTAAACAAGCCGCCGATGACATTGACCTCATGCCCCGATTGGAGCGTGACATTGTCATGGCTCAGGCCGCGGCCGAGCAGCCGCAAGTGGTGCACGCGCCGCCGGATGTTGAACTGAAGGCGCTGCTGCTTGCCCTGGGCGATGTCATGGCGCGCGCCGATTTGGTCGCGCACCACCAAATTGAGCGTGAGCCTTTGTCCGTCAGGGAACGAATGAGCGCGATCACCGAGCTGGTGGGCCAGGCCGATCAATTTGTTGCGTTTGATCAGTGCTTTGATTTGGCCGAGGGTCGGGTCGGCGCAGTGGTCACCTTTTTGGCCCTGCTGGAGCTATTGCGCGAGCATTTGATCGATTTGATTCAGCAAGAACAGTTTGGGGCCATTTACGTGTGTCGCCCCAGTGAGACGAACACCTAAGGCGTTTTTGAGCGATCCCATGGAAATAGACGAATTGAAAAGAATCCTTGAGGCCGCATTGCTTGCGACCAACGAGCCGCTGAGCGTGGCCAGGCTGGATGCCCTGTTCGATGAGGATGAAAAGCCGGGCACCAGCGCCATTAAAGAGGCACTGGCGGCTTTGGATGGTGATCTTGTGGACCGCTCGATCGAGCTGGTCGAGGTGGCATCGGGCTACAGAATTCAAGTGCGCCCACAGCTGATGCCGCGACTGGCCAAGCTGTGGTCCGATAAGCCCCCAAAATACTCGCGCGCGCTTTTGGAGACGCTGGCGATCATTGCCTATCGACAGCCCATTACGCGGGGTGAGATTGAGCAGATCCGGGGCGTGTCGCTCAGTTCAACCATCTTGCGCACCCTGCAAGAGCGCGAATGGATCAAAACGATTGGGCATCGCGATGTGCCCGGTCGGCCAGAATTGCTCGGCACGACCCGTGAGTTTTTGGATTACTTCAACCTCAAATCGCTCAACGAATTGCCCACGCTTGCCGAGATCAAAGACCTCGATGATTTCGAGCCCGAACTCAACCTCAATGACCCCGAGCACGAGACTCAATCCGAGGCCGCAGCACCTGCCGACGCCCACCCGGTTGAGGCACCACCCAGTGACGCGCATGAAAGCGACCCTTCGCGCCCTGCGCCGAGCGCAGAGGCCATGGACCACAGCGCACCAGATGATGAGCATGGGCGTGGCCAGTGAACGCGTCCAAAAGGTCATGGCACGCGCCGGGTTGGGGTCTCGACGTGGGTTGGAGCAAGACATCGAGCTGAGCCGTGTGGAGATCAACGGCGGTTGTGCCACCCTCGGCGCGCAGGTGGGCCCTGGCGACCAGATCGACTATCAGGGCAAACGTTATACCGTCACGTCGGCCGAGGGGCCTCATCAGACGTTGATTTATCACAAACCCGAAGGTGAGATCACCACGCGCGATGACCCTGAGGGTCGAAAAACGGTTTTTGACCGCCTGCCCTCGATTCAAAACGGGCGCTGGATTGCCATCGGTCGTCTTGACATCAACACCGCCGGGTTGCTGTTGCTCACCACCGACGGCGAGCTTGCCCATCAGATGATGCACCCCTCTCGAGCGGTTGACCGTGAGTACCTGTGCCGCATTCGGGGTGAAGTCAGCGAGGCTCAGATTCAGGCGCTTGTCGAGGGGGTCCAGTTAGACGATGGCATCGCCAAGTTCAGCGATGTGGTGCTTGGCGAGTACACCGGCTCGCACACCTGGGTGACGGTGACCCTGCTTGAGGGCCGAAACCGAGAAGTTCGTCGCTTATGGGCGGCGGTCGATGCCCAGGTCGCGCGCTTAAAACGAGTCCGGTTTGGCCCTGTGTTCTTGCCTGCCCATGTTCGCAGCGGCCGCTATCAACACTTAACGCCGCGCGATCATGAGATATTGCGAGAGGATGTCGGGCTTGCACCAACGGTCTCAGAACTGATCCTCGTCCCTGAGAAAGGCCGCTCTGGCTCAGCTTCCTCGCCCCGCTCGGGCGCGCACCGTCGAAAAAAGCGCCACCGCCGCCGCCACTGAGACGTTCAGGCTCTCCATTGGGCCAGGCATGGGGATGTGCACCCGCCGATCACAGCGTTGCGCGGTGAGTGTCCTCAGACCGTCGCTCTCGCTGCCCACCACCCAAACCACGGGCCCCACCAGCCACTCATCGACCGCATCATCAAAGATTGACTCATCGGCACCCATCTCCAACCCAATGGACCAAAGACCCGCAGTTTTGAGCCGCTCCAGCGTTCTGGCGAGATTGGTCACCACCGCCAGTGGCAGCCACTCAGACGCTCCAGCGGAGGCTTTGCGCGCAGCGGGCGTTAACCCACAGGCTCGGTCTTTGGCCGTCACCACGGCGCTGGCGCCACTGGCTGCGGCGGAGCGCAATATGGCCCCCAAGTTGTTCGGATCTTGCACCCCATCGAGTGCGATCACCAAGGGCACGGCCGTCTGCTCAATGCGCTCGAGCAAACGGCCCTCATCCAAAGGCGCTTGCGGGGTGAACTCCGCCACCACCCCTTGGTGGGCGGTGTTGGGCAAGCGCCGATCCAAAGCGCCATCGGCGCATGCTTCAATCGGGATGCCGGCCGACTGCGCTTGGGTCACCAGCGTATCCAGGCGCGTGGCGCCTGCTTTGACCCACAGCCGAATCACCCGCTCAGGGGCATGCTCGAGTAAGGCCTCCACCGCGTGGACGCCGCCGATCAACTCACGCCTCATCGCCGACCCACTCAAAGTCGATCTTTCGCTCATCCAAGTTCACCGCCAGCACCCGGATGGTGATTCGTTCTGCCAATCGAAACTCGCGCCGGCTTTTTTTGCCGATTAATCGGTGTGATGTTGCATCAAAGTCATAGTAGTCGTCCGGCAAAGCAGTGATATGAACCAAACCGCTGACGCCCTTGTCCAGCAACTCAACAAACAGACCGAAACCCACCACGCCGGTGATCACACCCTCAAAGACCTCCCCCAAATGCCTCATCATGAACTGACACTTGAGGCGCTCATCGACATCGCGAGACGCCTCTTCGGCACGCCGCTCCGTCATCGAGCAGCGTCGGCCCAGCTGCTCGATGTCTGATGATGTGATCGGGAACTGTTCAGGCTTTTGCTGAGACACGGCGTGTTTGATCGCGCGGTGCAGCAGCAAATCAGGATAACGGCGGATGGGAGATGTGAAGTGGGCATACTCAGCCAGGGCCAGACCGAAGTGGCCTTTGTTGTCTGGCGAATACACCGCCAGACTCAATGAGCGCAGCAGCACCGCATTCAAAAGATGGTCATTGGCCGTGCCTTTCACACGCTGCTGCANCGCCGCAAACTGACTCGGCTCGGGCGTTTCTTTCCAATTTTTTCTTATCCCTTCGGCTTTTAAGAACCCNTCNAGGGCTTCGAGTTTGCGCTCTTGTGGAGGCTCATGGACCCGGTANAGCATGGGCAATTCGGCCCGCCGCACNAACTTGGCGGCTTCCACATTGGCCAAAATCATGAACTCCTCAATCAATCGATGGGCATCGTTTCTCGATTGCGGACGGATATCGCTGACCTGGCCATCCTCACCAAATTCAAAATAGACCTGATCAGAATCGAAATCCAGTGCGCCTCTCTGGCCCCGCTTCTTGGCCAATTGCCGATAGACGGTGAAAAGCGCATCAAGCTGGGGACGCACGTGGCTGAATCGCTCATTCAATGCCGCATCACCATCGATGAGCATCTGTTTGACTTGCCGATAGGTCAGTCGCGCGTGCGAGCGCATCACCGCCTCGCTAAACCGGGTGGCCGTCACTTTCCCTTTGGCATCCAAACGCATTTCGCAACACACGCACAGGCGATCTTGTTGCGGCACCAAAGAGCACAACCCATTGGACAGCGCCTCGGGCAGCATGGGCACGACCCGGTCAGGGAAATACACCGAGGTCCCCCGCTTTTTTGCCTCCTGATCAAGCGCGGAGTGAATCGCCACGTACTCAGCCACGTCGGCGATACACACCATCACCCGATGCCCGCCATTGTCCAACGGCTCAGCGAAGACGGCATCGTCAAAGTCGCGCGCATCGGCCCCATCAATGGTCACCAAAGGCAGCGCTCGAAGGTCGCGGCGTCGCTCAATGCGCTCGGGGTCAACGGCGTCGCCCAAGGCTTCGGCTTGCGCCAACGCAGCATCGGGAAAAATGGCCGGGAGCTGGTGTGAGGCGATGGCAATGTCGGTGGCGATGCCCGGCTCGTCGGCCTGACCCAGCACCTGCACAACTTCACCCAACGCGGAGCGTCGAAGGCTGGGGGCTTGGGTGATTCGCACCACCACAATTTGCCCAGGCTTGGCCTCATGCAAACGATCCAGCGGCACCAAGACATCCTGCGTGAGCCTTGGATCATCCGGCACGACGTGGGCCAGGCCCGCATCGACGACCAAACGCCCCACAATCTGCTCGTGCGCACGCTCGACGACCTCCACCACCGCCCCCTCGCGACGACCACGGCGGTCCACGCCGATCACAGACGCCATCACTTGATCGCCGTGCATGACCTGTCGCATCTGCTTAGGCGACAGATAGAGATCGCCCGCCTCCCCTTGCTCGGGCACCACAAACCCAAACCCATCCGGGTGGGCAGACACCTGGCCCCGAATGAGGTTCATCTCCTGGGCGAGGCCATAGGCGGCCCGGCGGTTGCGGATCACCTCACCGGTTTGAGTCAGCGCATCCAAGATCGGCTTGAGGATGTCATCAGATTGCGCTTTGGTCAGCCCAAAATGCGCTGACAGGGCACGCCGTGTCAGGGGGCGATTGGCTTGAGCTAGGGCTTTGCGAACGGATTCAGGGGCAATTGAGTCGGGAGCGGGTTTTGTCAACGGTTTTGGGTATCCTGAAGTACAATGAAGATTGGAAGTTTGAGCACGCATTGTAGCGCCGATTCGAGGGTTCTTCGCCGTTGTTTGATCACCATCCATCCCATCAGGCTCACCGGCCCGCTGAGCAGCGCCCCCTGAGCGCAAAGCGCCATCGCACGTGGCTGAGCGTGATCAGCGCGGCAGCCCTGCTGTCGGGCTGTGCCACCCTATCGGGCGGTCTTGCGCTGAATCAGCACGAGGCGCCACCGCCGCCACCGGCGCCATACTACTTGCGCGCCAAACTGGATGACCCGTTTGCCGCCATTGAGCAGGCGACCCGGCGGTTGGGCGCCGCCCGTCAAGCGCCGTCCAGCGTTGGTGCGAGTGATCTGTGGGGACGGACGATTGAGCGTTTTGAGTTCGCTCAGTGCAATGATTTCCCGAAGGCGGAGGCCTGGGCGAAGTGGTTCGCTGAACGCCCTGAATACATGGAGCGTGTCATGACCCGCGCTCGGCCGTGGCTGTATGACATTGTCACCGAAATTGAGCGGCGTGATCTCCCTGGCGAACTGGCCTTATTGCCCGTGGTGGAGAGCGCTTATGACCCGTTTGCCTACTCTCACGGCCGGGCAGCGGGCACGTGGCAGTTTGTGGCCGCCACCGCCAGGAGCCACGGCATCGAAATCAATGACCACTACGACGGTCGTCGAGATGTCTACGTGGCCACCCGAGCCGCTTTGGGCTACCTCAAACAACTGAATCAGCGCTTCGATGGTGACTGGAACCTGGCGTTGGCCGCCTACAATGGCGGTCAGGGACGCGTGGGGCGTGCCATCGCCCGAAACCAGCGCGCCAAGCGACCCACTGACTGGCAATCCCTGGCCCTGCCCCGAGAGACGAAGGCCTATATCCCCAAGCTTCACGGCCTGGCGTGCTTGTTCCAACAGGCGGAGACCTATGGGCTGAACGTCCCCCGGTGGCCCTATGAGCCCTTGGTTGCTCGAGTGGCGCTGCCCGGCCCAACCGATGTGGTGATGTTTGCCAGTCAGTTGGGCTTGACCATGGATGAGCTTTTGGCGTTGAACCCTGGGTTGAATCGTCACCTCACCTCGCCCACGGGTCCCCACCATTTAATTGTGCCCGTCGAACTGAGCGCGAAAGCCGAGCGCTTGGTTGAGACATGGCCTGAGGCGGGGTTTGTCCGCTACTCGCGCGTGCGCGTGGCCTCTGGCGATACCCTGTCCACCTTGGCCCAGCGCCACGACACCACCACCGAGGCATTAAAGGCGCACAACGGTCTTAAGGGTGACTTGATTCGGGTCGGTCAGACCCTCGAAATCCCAACCGCGGTCGCCGCGACCAAAGCGTCCGACTACACCGATCGCTATGAGGAACTGGCGGGCCTTCAAGCACGTTTGATCCCGGCCAAGCGCATTGACCATCGGGTGCGTCCAGGAGAGAGTCTGTGGGTGATCGCGCGCCGCTATCGGGTCAGCATTGACGATTTGAAGCGGTGGAACAACCTCGGCCAGACCCACTTGATCCGACCAGGCCAGCGCTTGAGCGTGGTTTTAGAGCCCGAGGCGGGCCCGGCTTCTGTCACGGCCGGCGCCACCCGCTATGTGGTGCAAACGGGCGATTCACTTTGGGCGATTGCTCGACGCCATCGGATTCCGCTCGCTGAGCTTCTTGAACACAATAACCTCACCCCTGAGACCGTCCTCCAGCCTGGGCAGACCCTGCGCCTTGGCAGCTCAACCTCGAGTGCGGAATGATGCGCAACGTCCACAGTCGACCACGTGGCAATCATCAAGCTCGGCGGCGCCCCATGACGGGGTTTTGGCTGGCGCTGGCGGTGATGTCCATGTCAGTGATGGCGCAGGTGTGCGCCCAGACAGCGTCATCGCGCCCCATCCAGTGGCACAGCGAGCCCCTTCAGGGCGCTTTAGTGATGGGTGAGGCGAAGAATCTGGCGAAGGTCCAGATCAATGGGCTGCAAGTTCCGCTCACTTCTGAGGGCCAGTTTGTTTTTGGCATTGGCAGAGACGACACCGAACCGGTGGTGATCGAAGCGCAATGGCTCGATGGGCACACAGCGAAAACAACCCTGCTCCCCATCCAACGAGAATTTGAGGTGCAAAGCATTGACGGTCTGGATCAGGCCATGGTCACGCCGCCAAAAGACACCCTGGCGCGGATCAAAGACAATGCCAGGCAGGCGCGTCAGGCTAGACAGATCGTCAGCGATCTTGATGGCTTTCGCGAGGCTTTCATTTGGCCAGTGAAGGGGCCCATCACGGGTGTGTATGGGTCGCAGCGCATCCTCAATGGTGAGCCTCGAGCCCCCCATTGGGGCATTGATATCGCCGCGCCCACCGGCACACCGGTGGTATCACCGGCGAGCGGGCGGGTGGTTTTGGTCCACGAGGACATGTATTTTAGCGGGGGCACGCTGTTTGTTGATCACGGCCATGGGGTCATGTCCGCGTTTTTGCACATGGACAGGATCGATGTCACCGAGGGCCAACAGGTCCCCCAAGGGGCCTCCCTGGGCACCGTAGGCGCCACGGGCCGTGCCACGGGCCCCCACTTGGATTGGCGGGTGAGTTGGCGCAACGTGCGCGTGGATGCCGGCTTGTTGGTGCCTAAACAGTGACTGGACGGGCCGTTCATCGGGGATGCCCTCACCACCTCTGGCGCGCACTCAGCGTTGTGGTCTTGGCCCTGGTGACAAGCGCCTGTGTGACCCTGGCCCCATCCAATCGGCCGATTTCGGAGACATCAACCAACGATCAAACATCACTGTCACTCACGCTCATGGATCTTTGGTTGGGCGCGTATGCAAGCCCCACTCGGCCCGGCGAGCAAGACCCACTGACGTTGACCATCAGCCGAGAGCCTGCCCCAAACGCCAATGAACGAAGGTATGTTTGGACACAAACCCACCCCGGCGACGACCGCTCTAAACGCCGCTTTCTGATTCGCGTAAGCGAGCAAAATGGCCAGCTGGTGAGCAGTTTTTCGCCGATGGGTCGCCCCGCCTCAGCCAGCCCAAGTTGCCCGCTGCGCTGGCAGCTGGCCCGATCTGACCGAGGGACGGGCCGTCAACCGGTATTGCTCGGCCGGACCGATGTCACCACCTGCCAGTTTGGATCAGCCGAAGCCCCGATGGCGCTGCTGAAAGAAATTGCCTTTGACGGCGAGCGCCTTCGCGTTGCAGACCGAGTGATGGGGCCCAACCCCTCGCAAGACGCCCCTGCCCCGCAAGTGACTGAGTTTTTTACACGGGCACGCTTCCGCGGCACCATCGGCATCGAAGAAGGCGAGCTGACGCGCGCCTCGCCTCCGGTTGAGTTGGCCACCGACGGTCAACCCCACTCGGCCGCGGATGCGGCGGGCATGCCGCTGGGTGTGGTGGTGGCCATCGATCGGGTGTACATCGGCCAGACGGTCAAGCTTCGCTTGATGGTCTCTGAGGCCGGAAGCAATCGCGTGCTCGGACAGGCCTTGTCTGACCCCAACAGCGACACCTTGGGGTGGGCCAATCAAACGGTGCAGGCGGTTTTTCGTCGCATCCGTTCGGACTGAGCTTCTGTCAGAACAATTCCATCAGAGCAATGAGTGCCCCTGGTTAAAAGAAGTTTCAGCGCTGACTTGTCTCAACACCGTGCGGTGATCGTTATAGTTTCCAACCCGAGGGGTGGCCATCGATGGGTTTGTAACC
>PR_CR_10_Liq_1_inCRDRAFT_1000597_pt1 | contig 22153 bp, 20 predicted proteins | sample PRCRCaboRojoPR_3_FD_10241 | JGI IMG/M metagenome (IMG submission 10241)
CGGCGGGACGGCCGCGGCGAGGGCCGCGCGGCGGGCCGCGCCTGGACCGGTGCCGGGCGGGATGGCGGCAATGCGCTCGCGCAGCGCCTTCAGCCGGCGGCGCTGGGTCTCGAGCGCCGTGGCATCCACGAGTTTCGTGCCCGTCGAGAAGGTCTCGAGCCGCTGCGACCGGGCCACCAGGTCGCGACGGAGCCCTTCGACCTGGTCGGCAAGCCAGGCGGTGGCCCGCGCGGTCGCATCGGCCTTCACGGCCAGTTGCGCGCCCATGTAGGCGTCGGCGATCGCGTTGGCGATCCGGGCCGATTTCGCGGGGTCCGTCGTCGTGACGACGACCTGGAAGACGACGCTGCGGGGCAGGACGGTGATGCGCGTTCGCCGGCGAAGCGTGTCGATCCCCGCCTCGCGCGGAGCAACATGCGCCGCCCCGAGGCCGGGCCAGAGCGGCCGGCCGAACTGTGCCGCGCTCCAGTCGGACAGTCGCGCGGCCAGACGGGCCACGCGCCCGGGGGGGCGCAGCGCCGGGTTGAACTCCGGATCGCGGCCAAGCTCCAGATCATCGACGACTCGTCCGAGCAGCCCGCGCGAGCGCAGCACCTCGATCTCGGAATTGACCACCAGATCGTCGCCCGACAGGCCGGACATGACCGATTGCAGGTCCACGACCCGCGCGGTGCGGGTTTCGATCATCACCACGGCGGCCGCCTCGTAGCGGGACACCGACACGAAGGTCAGCCACGCCCAGGCCGCCAGCGCGGCGCAGAGACCGCCGGCCAGCACCGCACCCCGGCCGCGCCAGAGAAGCTGCGCGATACCGGGGGCATGGGACCCCGGCCGCGCGCGCGGCCGCGGCGGGGCGATAGGTGCGGGGCGTTGGTTCACGGCGGCTCTCCGGTCTGCGCGGTCGCTGCCAGTCTGCGGGGCAGGGCTTGTCGCCCGGTTAGCGACCCGGCCGTGCTTGACCTCCCTCGCCGATAACGCCCGTTTCAGGGCGCGGGCGCTATGCCTTGGTAAATGCTGCCCGGTCGCGGCGGCGCCAGCCCGGAGATCGCCATGCACCCCCATGCCGCAGCCGACCGCCTGAGCCTCGCCCCCGGCCGCCGGACCGCCCGCTCCCGGGGCTATGCCGGCAAACGCGTTTTCGATATCTGCGTCGCCGCGGTCCTGCTCGGGATCGCGGCGCCCGTCATCGCGCTGCTCTGGGCGCTGGTGCGGGCCGATGGGGGGGGCGGCTTCTTCGGACATGCGCGAGTGGGGCGCGATGGCCGCGTCTTCCGCTGCTGGAAGCTCCGCAGCATGGTGCCCGACGCCGAGTCGCGCCTCGCCACGATCCTGGCGACGGATCCCGCCGCGGCAGCGGAATGGGCCCGGCGCCAGAAACTGTCGAACGATCCACGGGTGACCGGACTCGGCCGGGTCCTGCGCCGTACGCGTCTCGACGAACTGCCGCAGCTCTGGAACGTGCTGAGGGGCGAGATGAGCCTCGTGGGCCCCCGTCCCGTCACCCGCGCCGAACTCGGCCGCTACGGGTCTGCGGCGCCGCTCTACCTGGCGCTGCGCCCGGGCCTGACAGGGCCCTGGCAGGTCTCGGGCGAGGATGGCGGCGACTACGCCGCCCGCGTGCGCCGGGACGCGGCCTATGCCCGGCAATGCAGTCTCGGCGGCGACCTCTGGCTGCTGATCCGGACCTGCGCCGTGGTCCTGGCCCGGACCGGCGAATGACCCACAGGCGAAAGGACAATCACATGGCACCTACGGCACTGGTTTGCGGCGCGGGCGGGTTCATCGGCCATCACCTGGTCCGCCGCCTGAAATCCGAAGGGTTTCGGGTGCACGCGGTCGACCGGAAACATCCGGCATTCTCGCCCAGCGCGGCCGACGCATTCGTGCTGGGCGATCTGCGCGATCCGGAGGTGGTGGGCGCGGTCGTCGACCGGCCGTATGACGAGGTCTACCAGCTCGCCGCCGACATGGGCGGGGCCGGGTATATCTTCACCGGCACGCATGACGCCGAGATCCTGCGCAACTCCGCCACGATCAATCTCAATGTCCTCGAGGCCTGCCGCCGCCAAGCCGTCAGCCGTGTCTTCTTCGCGTCCTCGGCCTGCATCTACCCCGCCCACGGCCAGGCGGACCCGGGCGCGGCCGGCTGCCACGAAGGCAGCGCCTACCCGGCCGATCCCGACAGCGCCTATGGCTGGGAGAAGCTCTTTTCCGAACGCCTTTATCTTGCCTATGCCCGCAACCATGCAATGACCTGCCGCATCGCGCGCTACCACAACGTCTTCGGTCCCGAGGGCACCTGGCAGGGCGGGCGCGAGAAGGCGCCGGCCGCCATCTGCCGCAAGGTCGCCGCCGCCCCGGAGGGCGGCAGCATCCGGATCTGGGGCGACGGTCGGCAGACCCGATCCTTCCTGCACATAGACGAATGCATCGAGGGCACGCTGCGGCTGATGCGATCGGATGCCGACGTGCCGCTGAACATCGGCTCGGAGGAAAGGATCACGATCAACGATCTGGCGCATCGGGTCATCGGCCTGTCGGGCAAGACACTCTCGATCGAAAACGTCCCCGGACCGCAGGGCGTGCGCGGCCGGTGCTCGGACAACGGCCTGATCCGCGCCCGGTTGGGCTGGGCGCCCACGCGTCCCCTGGCCGAGGGCCTGGCCGACACCTATGCCTGGATCGCACGTCAGGTCGCGCAGGCCCGCGACCCCCGGGCCGCCTGAGCCGGACAGCCGCATGCGGATCCTGGTCCACGACTATGCAGGGCATCCCTTTCAGGCCGGTCTCTCGCGCGAACTCGCGCGGCGCGGACACCGGGTCACGCACGCATGGTTCGCGGGCGATCCGGGGCCCAAGGGACGCCTGGCCCGGCAGCCGGACGATCCCCCCGGGCTGGCGTTCCGCCCCGTGACGATCCCGCGGCCCTATTCGAAGGCCCGGCTGCTGCGCCGTTTCCTGGCCGACCGTGCCTATGGCAGGGCTCTGGCCGACACGATCCGCGCGGTCGCGCCGGAGCTGGTGCTTTCGGGAAACACCCCGGTCGCCGCGCAGGCCGGCGCGCTCGCCGCCGCGCGGCAGGGCGGCGCGGGATTCGTGCACTGGGTGCAGGATCTGCAGGGGCGCGCGGCGCAGCGCCTGCTGGCGGCGCGCCGGCCAGTGCTGGGCCGGGTGGCGGGATACGCGCTCGGCCGCTGGGAGGCGGCCCAGATGTGCCGGGCCGAGCACGTCATCCTGATCGATGAGGCGTTCCGGCCCGTCGCGCAGGCCATGGGCGTTGCCCGGGCCAGGACCACCGTGATCCCGAACTGGGGGCCGCTCGAGGACGTCCCCGCCATCGCCCGCGACGCCCCGGCCGTCACGGCCTGGGAGCGGGACCGCGGGATCGGACCCCGGCCGCGGTTTCTCTACGCCGGCACCATCGGGCTGAAGCACGACCCCGCCCCACTGGCCGCGCTGGCGCGCGCGCTCGAGCTTCGGGACGCGGGACAGCTGGTCGTCGCCGCGTCCGGGACCGGCGTCGCGTGTCTGGAAAGGATCCGGTGCGCCCGGCTGCACCTGCTGCCGCTGCAGCCGGCCCGGGATTTCCCGACAATGCTGGGCGCGGCCGACGTCCTGCTGGCGATGATCGGCCCCGAAGCCGCCGACTGCGCGGTGCCCTCCAAGCTTCTGAGCTATCTCTGCGCCGGCCGGCCCGTCGTGCTGGCGGCACCGCCGGACAGCCCCGCAGCCCGGATCGTCGACATCGCCGGCGCCGGGTGCGTCGTGCCACCGGGCGACACGCGCGGCTTCATCGAAGCCGCGCTCGGCCTGGCACGGCACCCGGCCGCCGCCCGTCGGGCCGGTGCGTCGGGACGTGCCTGGGCAGAACGGCATTTCGCCATCGGCCCGGTCGCCGACAGCTTCGAGGCCGTGTTCCGCGCCGCGGCCACCCGCCGGGGGCGGGTCGCATGAGCCCGCGCGTCGCCATCGTCGCCGGCCAGTGGGGCCAGAATGTCGGAAACGCCTTTTTCAATCTCGGCGGGCGCCACCTGCTGGGGCAGGTCTTCGGACCCGCGGAGGTCGGCTTTTTCCAGGATCAGCCGAACTATCGAACGCTGCACGACAAGCGCCGCGGCAATCCTGCCAACCACGCCGAGCTGGTCGCGGATCTCGACATCGACTGGCTGGTTCTTCAAGGCCCGGTGCTGAATGCCTGGATGGCCGCCAGCTGGGAAAGCGCCTTTCGCCGGCTTGCCGCGCGCGGCGTGCGGGTGATGCTGCACTCGGCCGCCTTCTTCAAGTTCACGCCGCGGGAAATCGCCGCCGTCCGGGCCTTTCTCGAGGCCTATCCCCCGGCCCTGATCGTCACCCGCGACCCGCGCAGCCACGCGATCCTCCGGGACCGGGTGCCGGGGGTGCCGAGCCATGACGGGATCGACGCCGGGTTCCTGCTGCCCGAGGTCGCGCGGCCCTTCGCCCTGGCCCCGGGGACGGCGCCGCACATGGCCTTCACCTTCGACCGCTACCCCGAACCGGCGATTTCGGACCGGCCCTTCGACCCGGCACGCCACACCACGCGGCAGGTCACGCTGCTGGGCAAGCCCCGCCACCTGGGCGTCCCGCGCCGGCTGGACCGCTTGGCGCACGCCTCGAAGATCCGGGCCTATCTCGGCGACCTGACCGATTTCCGGCGCCTGCCCGCGACGCTGGACGGTCACCGCATCCTTCGGCCCGAGCATCGCTTCTACCCGCATGTTACGCACAAGATCTACCGCCGCCCCGGCGCCCTGGCGTCCGACGAACCCTGGAGCTATGCGACCGTCTATGCCGGGGCACGGCTGACCCTGTCGGACCGGGTGCATGCCTGCGTGGCGGCGCTTGCCTATGGCAACCCGGCGATGCTCTTCACGCCCTCGCCCCGCGCCGCCCTGTTCGAGCGGCTGGGGCTCGACGCGATCCGCCGGCAGCCGGTCTCGCTGCCGCGTGAGCGGCTGGACGCGGCCGTGGCCGCCCAGATCGCCTGGCTCCGCGCCCATGTATAGGCGGCCGCGGCTTCACATGGCCGTGGTCCTGCCGCCGCCGGTCACCGGCCAAACCCTGGCGAGCCGTGCCCTGGTGCGGCACCTTGGGCAGGCCGCGCCGCCGGGCGCGGTGGCGATCCACCCGGTCTCGGGCGGGGGCGCGGCCTGGCGTGTCCACAAGCAGACGGCGCTGCTTGCCGCGATTCTGCGGGCTGCTGCAGCCGGCAGGGGGCGGGACGCGCTTTATCTCGTGGTCGACTCGGGCGCCGGGCTCTGGGCCCAGGCGGCGGCAGCGCCGGTTCTGCGAACCGGGTTTTCGCGGGTCGTCCTGCATCACCACGGTTTCGCGCCGCTGCGGCGTCGCGATCCGCGTCTTGCGACGCTCCTGTCCGGGCTCGGCGACCGGGCGCGGCATATCGTGCTCTGCCCGGGAATGGCCACGGCGCTTGCCCGGCACTACGCCGTCGCACCCGACCGGATCCGGGTTCTCGGCAACGCCGCCCTGATCCCGGCCCCGCCGCGGGCGCCCGCACGCCCGGCCGACATTCCCCTGACGCTGGGTTTTCTCGGCAACATCACGCGGTCCAAGGGCATCGGGGCCTTCATGGCGACCCAGCGCGCACTGGCGGAGGCGGGCCGGCCCGTGCGCGCCCTGATCGCCGGTCCGGTCACCCGGCCGGACCTCGAAGCCGAGATCGCCTGGTTCCTGGCCGAGGATCCCGCCGGCCGGTCGGCGCTGGGGCCGGTTTCCGGCCCGGCCAAACGCCGCTTCCTCGCCGGGATCGATGCCCTGCTCTTTCCCTCCGCGTACCCCAACGAGGCGCAGCCCTTCACGATCTTCGAGGCTCTGGCAGCCGGGCGGCCGGTCCTTGCCACGCCCATCGGCGGAATTCCGGGCCAGATCGAGCGTGCCTGGTGCCTGCCGGCGCCCGGCTTCGCCGCCGCCGCGGCCCGGATCGTCGCCGGCTGGCAGGACCGCCCGGAGACCCATGCCGCGGCCTGTGCCGCCGCGCGCGCGCGCTTCGAGGCGGCGCGGGCACGGGACGTCGCAGCGCTCGGGTCCGTGACCCGCTGGCTGCTGGAGGGCGCGGAATGATCTTCACCTCCGAGGCGTTCATCATCTTCGCCGCGGTCTTCTTCCCGGCCTATTTCGCGATGCCCGGCGCGCGGTCGCAGAACGCGGTGGCGCTGGCGGGCTCGGCCGTCTTCTACGGCTGGTGGGACTGGCGGTTCCTGGGCCTGATCGGGGCCGTGACGCTGGTGAACTTCCTTCTGGCGCCGCTTGCCCGCCAGGGGCGGGCCTGGCTCTGGGCCGCGGTGGCGTTCAACCTCGGTCTGCTCGGGCTCTTCAAGTATTTCGGCTTCTTCGTCGAGCAGGCGGTCGCCGGGCTTCAGGCGCTGGGTCTCGCCGCGCACCGCCCGGCCCTGTCCCTGATCCTGCCGGTCGGCATTTCCTTTTTCACCTTCCAGGCGCTTTCCTACACGCTGGACGTCGCGCGCGGCCGCATGGCGCCGGAACGCGACCCGCTGCGCTTCGCCACCTATATCGCGCTTTTCCCGCAACTCGTGGCCGGCCCGGTGGTCCGCGCGCGGCGGCTCTTGCCTCAGCTGGCACGTCCCCGTCGCTTCACCTGGGCGAATTTCTGGCTCGGCACGGAACAGGTGCTGACCGGCGCGGTGCTGAAGATCGTTATCGCCGACCGGCTGGCGCCGCTGGCCGACAGGGTCTTCGCCGGCCCCGAGGCCTATGGCCCGGCCGGGATCGCCTTCGGCGTGCTTTGTTTCGCCATGCAGATCTATGCGGACTTCGCCGGCTATTCGCTGATCGCCATCGGGCTCGGTCGGATCATGGGGCTGCGCTTTCGCGTGAATTTCCGCCGACCTTACATGGCGCGCGATCTCAGGGGCTTCTGGCGGCGCTGGCATATCTCGCTTTCCACCTGGCTGCGCGACTATCTCTACATCCCGCTCGGCGGCAGCCGGCGCGGGGCGGCCCGGCGCGATCTCAATCTCGTGCTGACGATGGGGCTCGGGGGGCTCTGGCACGGGGCCGGCTGGCCCTTCGTGGCCTGGGGGCTGCTCCACGGGGCCGGGCTGGTCGCGACCCGCCGCCTCGGCATGGCGCCGGTGGCGCGCTGGCCCGCGCGGCTCGGCCTTTTCGCAACCGTGTGCCTGGCATGGGTTTTCTTCCGCGCCCCGGACCTGGCCACGGCCGGGGCGGTCCTGGCCGGGATCGCCGGGGCGGGACCGGGCCAGGGCCTGCCCGGCGATGCGGTTTCACGCGCCCTGGCTTCCGGCCTGATCGCGACCCTTCTCGCCGCCGAGGCCCTGACCGAGGACAGCGCAACCGCGCGGCGGCTGACGCGCCATCGCGCCGTCCGCCTGGTCCGGGCGGGCGCCTTCGTGCTGGCCCTGCCGCTGCTCGGCGTCTTCACGGGAGAAGCCTTTGTCTATTTCCGGTTCTGAAAGACCCCGTCCGCTGGCTCCGCTGCTGCTGCTGGCGGGCGTCGCGCTCGCGGTGCTGATGGTCGACCGGGCGATCCACGCGCTGGCGTTCCGACTGCTGGCGGCCAGTGAGCAGCCCCATGCGCGGCTCTACCTGGGTGATCCGGCAGGCGCTGAACCCGGCACGCTCCTGGTGCTCGGTCACTCCCGGGCGCGGCACGCCTTCCCGGCCCGGCTGCTGTCCCGTCATCTGTGCCGGCCGGTTCTCGGCCTGGCCCATGACGGCCTCGGCATGGAGAGCGTCGCGGCGCTCGGTGCCGATGCGCTGGATCGCAGGCCCGGGCTGGACGCCGCCCTGATCGAGGTGTCGGCCCTTTTCGGCCGCGACCTGAGCCGCACCGATCTCGCGCTTTATGCCGGGCAAAGCCCGCGGCTCGCGCGGCTTGTCGCGGAAGGAACCGAGGCGCGCTTGCCCTGGACCCGGCTTTTCCGGTCAGCGGTGCTGAACGGCCAGTTGTTCTGGCGCGGTCTTTACCACATCGGCCGCGGCGCGGAGCGGGCCAGGCCTGCCGGCGCCGCCCCGGCGCCCGGTGTACTGGCCGCGTTCCGCGCCGCGCCCCCGCGGCGGCTCATCCCGGCGCCCGACGCCGTCGCGGCGCTGCGAAGCCTGGTGGCGCGTCTGGACGCCGCGGGGGTCCGGACCGTCCTGATCGTCGCGCCGCTTCACCCGGTCGCGCGAGCGCATTGGGGGCCGGCCGACTGGCCCCGGACGCTGGCAGCCCGGCTTGGCCGGCCGGTGCTGGATCTGGGCGGCGTGCTCGATGCCGTGCCCGCGGGGTTCACGGACCCGCTGCACACGAGCGTGCAGGGCGCGCGGGCCACGCTCCGTCACCTTCCGGGAGATCTTTCGCGCTGCGGGGACGGGCCCGGGTGACGGCCCTGCTGGCAAGTCTCGCCCGGACCGGCGCCGTGGCTGGGCTGGCCCGTGTCGCGGGCCTTCTGGCGGCCGTGGTCCTGGCCCGGCGCCTCGGCGTGGAGGGATACGGGCTTTTGGCGGCGACACTCGGCGCGGCGGCGCTCGGCGGCCGGATCGGGGCGCTTGGCTGGCCCGCCTTGCTGACCCGTGCCCTGCCGCGCTACCGGTCAAGGCGCGCGGGCCGGGCGCTGGCCCGTTTGCAGGCGACCGGCGACCGCATGGTGGCCCGCGGCAGCCTGGGACTCGCCGCCGGGATGGCGGCCGCCGGCGTCCTGGCGGGCGGAACGGTGGGGCTGGTGCTGATCGGCGCGGCGGTGCTTGTCCCGGTCATGGCTTTCCGGGCCATGTCCCGCGCCGCGTTGGCCGGCCTCGGGCGACCGGGACGCGCCATCGCCACGGATGAACTCCTGCCCCCGCTCGGCGTCCTGTGCCTGGCAGTGACACCGCTCCTGTCCAGCCCGGCCGCGGCGGTCGCCGCCCATGCGGCCGCGGGACTGGCCGCGGTGGCCTGGGCCAGGCACACCCGCTGGTCCCTTGTGCCGCGGGCGCCCGGCGACACCCCCCCGGCCCGGCTGAAACGCGCCTGGCAGATCGCCGCGCTGATCGCCCTGACCGGCCTGTCCGCGCGGCTCGCCCTGCTGCGGGCCGATATCGTCATGCTACCGCTTCTGGCCTCTGTCGCGGAAACCGGCCTCTACGCGGCGGCGCAGAAACTGAGCCTGCTGCAATCCGCGCCCGTCGCGGTGCTGGTCACCGTCGCGGTGCCGCGGATCACCGCCGCGCTGGCGGCCGGGCGGCTGCGCCATGCGCGTCGGCTATACCGCGGTGCGGTCGCCGCGGCCGCCGGCAGTGCGGCGGTCGTCGGAGCGGTCCTCTGCCTTGCCGGGACACCGGCCCTGGTCGCGGTCTTCGGCACCGAGTTCGCCCTGGCGATGCCGGCCCTGACCTGGCTTGCAGTTGCCCAGGTGGCGGCCGCACCGGGGCTCGTGGCCACCGGCATTGCCCTTGCGCTGGGCCGGGGGCGCGCCGGGGCCGCGCTGGCCTGGACGGCGCTGCTCTTCGGCGTTGCGGCGAACCTCGTGTTGATCCCCGTCCACGGGGCGGCCGGCGCCGCCGCGGCGACGGCAGCGGCGATGACGTTACTGACGGCCGGTCAGCTGATGCTCACGGCGCGGGTGCTCCGGCCCGCCGAGACCAGAGCCGGCCGGAACAACAGCGCCAGCCCCAGCACGAACGCCAGCAGTTCCGGCAGGGCATAATTCCCGCCCTGTCCGCCAAGCTGGCTGCGCAGCAGCGGCAGGATCGGCAGCGCCGCGAGCGCCAGCAGATCCGGCCGGCGTCTGAGGACCGCCACCCGCCCGAGAAGCAGCCAGAGCGCGGCCAGGGTCATGGCCAGCGCNAGCGCGAGACCCGCGGCGCCGGCCTGGACCCAGGCCCCCAGCAGCAGGTTGTGCACCATGTTCCGGGCCCCGGGGCGAAACTCCTCCACATGGCCGGTGCCGTACCCGGTGAGCGGCGCGGCCGCGATGCTGTCCAGCGTTCGCACATATTGGTGAAGACGGCCGTCGGCGCCGATGTCCCCGTAGCGGGCGCCGAGAAGCTCGAAGATCCCGGCGGTCGCGCCGGCCAGCCAAGCCAGCCCGACCCCGGCGGCGACCACCAGCCCCGCGAAAAGAGCTGCCTGCCCCCGGCTTCGGACAAGCCCGGCCGCCACGAGCATCCCCGAGAGCACGAGCACCAGCGCGAGGCTTCGGCTCAGGCTTGCCAGGACAAGCAGAAGCGCGGCGCCGAGCCCGGCGGCACCGGCCAGGCGGGCCGCGGTCCCGCGCGCCGGTGCGACCAGCGCCGCCGCCGAGAAGAGGCCGGTGATGCAGAAGAACCCGAGCGAGACCTGCCGGAGCGACGCCGGCGTGCGCGCCCCGCCCGCCGCCCAGTCGCCCGCGTTGAAGAGCGTCAGGAAAAGCCTGAACTGCAGAGGCGCCGGGCTGCCCGTGGCGAGGGCCTCCGCCACGAGGCCCGGCAGGGACTGTCCATGCGCGGCCAGTGTCATCCAGGCCAGCGCGACAAAGACGCCCGCGCCCATCAGGCCGCCCGCGACCACGCTGTCGCAGATCCGGCGGACCGGCAGGCGCAACAGGTAGAGGAACACGCCCGCCGCGAGGACCGCCTGAAGCCAGAGCTTGGCGACCAGCGCGGCCCCGCGCCCGGGATCGTCCGCGGGGAAAACCCCGGTCAGAAGCACGGCGAGATAGGCGACGTAGACCAGCGCGAGCGGCCCTGCGGCGGCGACGCTGGCCCGCGCGGCCGCGCCCCGGGCTCGCCCGGCCCGCGCAAAGCCAGCCAGGGCGCAAAGGATCACCGGCAGATGCACGGGCTTCAGCGCGAGCCCGGTATCGACCAGGGTGACCCACTGCACCGGCCCCAGCACGAAGACCAGGGCGAGCGGCCAGTCGATGGCGGACGCCCGGATCACGGGGGGGCGATCCCGTCGGGCAGGGCGATCTCGGCCGGGACGGACATGCCGCGGCGGAGCGCCCCGGCCCTTTCCCCTGCCCGCACCGCCAGCGCGTCGTCGGCCAGCGCCGCACGCAGCGCCGCGGCCGTCGCCGGGGCAAGCCCGGCACGGGCTGCGGCGGCCGGCGCACGCGGCAGCGCGACGGCTTTCAGCACGGCGTGGAGCCGGGGCGGCAGCCGCGGCTTGACCCGGTAGAGATAGCTCCGCGACCGCGCGACGCGACGCAGGACCGAGCCGGGCCGCGTCACGCGCCGGCACGCGCTCGCGTTGGCGGGGAGCGCCCCGGCCGGGACGGCGTCGACGCCCAGGAAAGCGCAAACCCGGTCGAGCCCCGCCTGCCGGTGCGCGGCATAGACCTCGAAACTGAGGACAAGCACCTGCGCGGGACCGAGCCGTGCCAGCCAGGGCTCGATCTGCCATCCGTAACGGCTATAGGCCAGGTAGCTCGGATCGGCGCGCACGGCGATGTCGGGCGGCCGGGTCTCGTCCCCGAGGCTGGCGGCATGGCGGACCTGGCTTGCGATCCGGTCGACCGGATCGCGCACCAGGTAGATCACCCGCAGCCGCGGGCCGAGGACCCGCACCGCGCGGTGGGCGACGCCCTCGTGGTCAGGGCGCTTCGCGTAGGCGGTGGTCGCCTCGCCCGGACGGCAGCCTGCCGGCGCCGCGGCGAACTTGGCCGCGTAGCGCGCCCGCCCTTCCGGCGTCTCGACGGCCGGGTCCAGCAGATCCCCCGGCTCTTTCTCCGGCGGCAGCCAGAGCCCCGGCACCCGGCGCAGGTCATGATAGAGCGTCGTCGTTCCGGCCTTCATCGCGCCGATCAGCAGGAAGGCCGGCAAACCCATCGCTCAGGCCCCGGCGATATCGGCACCGAAGGCGGCGCGCGCCGCTTGGGCCCGGGCCCGGGCGCGGGCCGCCCCGGGCGCCGCGATGGCCGCACGGGCGGCGCGCAGGCGCGCGCCATGCGCGGCGTCGTGGCCAAGGGGGTTGGACCGCGAGGCGGCGCCCCGCGCCAGACCCGCGGCGCGGGCATGCGCATCCATCGCGGCCAGCACCGCCGCGCGGGTCGCGGGGCAGGCATCGTCGAACGGCGCCAGGTCCAGCGCGAACCGTGCCTCGAGCGCGGCCACCACCCGGCTCATCGCCCGTGTGACGGCCGCGAAATCGGCGACCAGCAGTCCAGGGCCGCGCCAGGACGCCAGGGCCTCGTAGAAGGCGGCGTAGTCGAGGAACGCCCCGCGCACCGTCACCGCGCCCGTGCCCATCGCCAGGCGCGAGGCCACCGCCGCATCCGGGTCGCGGATCACCACCAGCACCGGGATATCCCGCGAGAGCGCCCGTTTCACATGGGCGGCGGCATGGGAATGATGCGCGAGCCGGAGATCCGGACGGCACCGGCGGAGCGCGAATTCGGCCCAGGTGTTGCCGCAGCGGGGGGCGCCCTCGATCACCAGATCGGTCCGGGCATCCAGCACCGTGCCGGGCCGGCGGCACGCGCGGAGCGGCAGGTAGACCGCGGGCCGTGCGGCCACCACGCGGCGCAGGGACTGGCGGATCCCGCCCAGGGCCGGCGGTCGCGGCAAAAGCAACGGGGACGGCACCGGGATCATATCCGCGCCCCGTCGGGGAGATGCGCGGCCGCGCCCTGCGCCTTGGGCAACGGCAGATGCAGGATCAGCACGTTGCAGCCCGCCACGCGCAGATAGCCGAACTCGCTGGTCAGGCCGCGGATCAGGCGCCAGCCGAAGCCGCGTTCGGGCAGGGCATGGGGGCGCAGAGGCGTCGGGCGCGGCGGCGCGCCTTGGGGCATCGCCCGGCCGTCATCGAAGACGACGCAGCAGACACGGTCGCGCCGTATCCAGAGGTCCAGGCCGATGCGATGATCGGCGCGATCGGTACAGGCATGTTCGAGGATATTGTTCAGAACCTCGGCGAGGACCAGTTCCACCGTCAGCCGCGCATGCCGCCGGTCGATCCGGTCGTCCAGCGCATCGGCCACCGCGGCGAGCGCGGTCCGGACCGCGGCGGGGCCTGCGGCGAAGCGGCAACTGAGATCCGCGGCCGCCGTCACTGGCCGTTCCCGACCCCGAGCGCGGTCGCGAGATCCGGGTGAATCCGAAACACCTGGTCCATGCGGGTCAGCCGGAAAACCTTGTCGACCGCGGGGGTCAGGCCGGCCAGGGCAAATCCGCGGTCCGGGCCCGCGAATTTCATCACCGCCACCACCGCGCCAAGCCCGCTGCTGTCGAGGAACTCCACCCGCGACAGGTCGAGGATCACACGCCGCGTGGCATCCGTCAGCCGCGCGCGCACGGCGTCCTTGAACTGAATCGCCACGGCCGCGTCGAGCCGCGGTTCGGCCGGGCGAAGGACGAGCACGTCGTCATGTTCTTCGCTTTCCAACTGCATCCTGTCACCTTTCCACAAGGTCGGGGCAATCTAGGCACACCGGGGTTACCAAGCGGTGATCGCGACCCTTGCGAAGCCGCGCGAAGGCTGGAATAGGAAAGGGAACGCCGGGAAAGGGAGGTAAGCGCATGGACGAGGTAGTCATCGCGGGCGCGGCTCGCACGCCGATGGGCGGTTTCCAGGGGGCGCTGGCCGATGTGCCGGCGGCGGACCTCGGCGGCACCGCGATCCGCGCCGCGCTGTCCGATGCGGGGGCCGGCGCCGAAACCGTGCAGGAACTCCTGATGGGTTGCGTCCTGCCGGCCGGCCAGGGCCAGGCGCCGGCGCGCCAGGCCGGCTTCGCCGCCGGGCTGTCCGAAGACGTGCCCGCGACGACCGTGAACAAGATGTGCGGATCGGGCATGAAGACGGTGATGATGGCCCATGACCAGCTGGCACTCGGGGCGTCGGACCTGCTGGTGGCCGGCGGCATGGAGAGCATGACCGGCGCACCCTACCTGCTGCCCAAGATGCGCGGCGGTGCGCGGCTGGGCCATGCGCAGGTGATCGACCACATGTTCCTCGACGGGCTGGAGGACGCCTATGACAAGGGCCGCCTGATGGGCACCTTCGCAGAGGACTGCGCGGAGAAATACCAGTTCACCCGCGCCGCTCAGGACGGCTACGCGCTGCAATCTCTCGAGAACGCGCTGGCGGCGCAGGAAACCGGGGCCTTCGACGCCGAGATCACGCCGGTCACGGTCACGACCCGGAAGGGCGCGCGCGTCGTGGCCGCGGACGAGCAGCCCGGCCAGGCCCGCCCCGACAAGATCCCGCAGCTGAAACCCGCCTTCCGGAAGGACGGCACCGTGACGCCGGCCAACGCGTCGTCGATTTCGGACGGGGCGGCGGCGCTGGTGCTGGCGCGGCGCGCGGCCGCGGACGCCGCCGGGCTCAAGACCCGCGCCGTGATCCGCGGGCATGCGAGCCACGCCCAGGCGCCGGGTTGGTTCACCACCGCGCCGGTCCCGGCGACGCGGAAGCTGCTCGACCGGCTGGGCTGGACAGTGGACGATGTCGATCTCTGGGAGGTGAACGAAGCCTTCGCCGTGGTGCCGATGGCCTTCATGGCCGAGATGGGCGTCCCGCGCGAGAAGCTCAACGTCAACGGCGGGGCCTGCGCGCTCGGCCACCCGATCGGGGCCTCCGGCGCACGCATCATGGTGACCCTGCTGTCCGAGATGGAACGCCGGGACGTCAGGCGCGGCGTCGCGGCGATCTGCATCGGGGGCGGCGAGGGCACGGCCATCGCGCTGGAACGGATCTGAGCCGGCCCGGGCCGGGATCCCTTTCGAAAGGAGCGTCATGCGCGTCGACTACCCGACCCTTCGCAAGACCGTCGCGGCCCTGACCGCGGGCGAGACCGACACCGTCGCATTGATGGCGACCGTCACCTGCGAGGTCTTCCACGCCGACGACCGTTTCGACTGGGTGGGGTTCTACCGCAATGTGGGCGGCGAGACGCTCAAGATCGGCCCCTACCAGGGCGGGCATGGCTGCCTGGTCATTCCCTTTTCACGCGGGGTCTGCGGCGCTGCCGCGCGCAGCGGCGAGACGCAACGCGTCCCGGATGTCGAGGCCTTCCCCGGCCATATCGCCTGCGCCGCCTCGACCCGGTCGGAACTGGTCCTGCCGGTGTTCGACGGGTCGGGCGGGCTGCTGGGCGTGTTCGACCTGGACAGCGACCGCCCCGACGCGTTCGACGAGACCGATGCACGGGAACTGGCCGACATGCTGGCGGATGTTTTCGCCCGGGCGTCACATGGCTGACACCGCCGCGCCCGATCCTGCCATGCGGATCGGCTTGCCCCGGCCGCGCGAGACGTGAAAGACTGCCCCATGGACACACGACCCCCGATCAAGACCTGGGCCGAGGCCGCGCCGCGACTGGTTGCCGTGGCCGCCGGCCGTGCGCCGGCCGACATGGTGATCAGCGGCGGCACCTGGGTGAACGTCCACAGCCGCGAGATCCTGCCCGGCCAGGATATCGCCATCGCCGAGGGACGCTTTGCCTATTGCGGCCCGGATGCCAGCCACTGCATCGGCGACGAGACAGAGGTGCTCGACGCCGACGGGCTTTACCTGGTGCCCGGTCTCTGCGACGGGCATATGCATATCGAGTCGGGCATGCTGACACCGGCGCAGTTCGCCCGCGCCGTGATCCCGCACGGCACCACCACGATGTTCACCGACCCCCACGAGATCGCGAACGTGCTGGGCCTGCGCGGTGTGCGGCTGATGCATGACGAGGCGCTGCTGCAACCGATCAACATCTTCACGCAGATGCCCTCCTGCGCGCCGTCGGCGCCGGGGCTCGAGACGACGGGCCACGAAATCACCCCCGAAGACGTGGCCGAGGCCATGTCCTGGCCCGGCATCGTCGGGCTGGGCGAGATGATGAATTTTCCCGGCGTGGTGGCCGGGGACGGGAAGATGCTGGCCGAGATCGCGGCGACCCAGGCCGCCGGCAAGACCGTGGGCGGGCACTACGCGAGCCCCGACCTCGGCCCGGCCTTCCACGCCTATGCCGCCGGCGGGCCCGCCGACGACCACGAGGGCACGCGCGAGGAAGACGCCATCGCACGCGTCCGGCAGGGCATGCGCGCGATGCTGCGGCTCGGCTCGGCCTGGTACGACGTCGAATCCCAGATCACCGCGATCACCGAAAAGGGTCTCGATCCGCGCAATTTCATCCTCTGCACCGATGACAGCCATTCGGGCACGCTGGTCGAAGACGGGCATATGAACCGCGTCGTGCGTCACGCCATCGACTGCGGCTGCGATCCGCTGGTGGCGCTGCAGATGGCGACGCTGAACACCGCGACGCATTTCGGGCTGGAACGCGAGCTCGGTTCCATCGCGCCGGGCCGGCGGGCCGACGTGATCCTGACCTCGGACCTGCGCGCGCTGCCGGTCCACGGCGTCATCGCCCGCGGCCGGACCGTGGCGGTCGACGGCCGCATCACCGTCGAGACGCCGCATCTCGACTGGCCGGAAGACGTGCGCTCGACGGTGCACCTGGGCAGGACCCTCGCGGCGGCGGATTTCGAAGTGCCCGCGCCGGCCGACGCGGCACGGGTGACGGCCCGGGTTATCGGCGTGGTCGAAAACCAGGCGCCGACACGGGCCCTGACGGCGGATCTTCCCGTGCGCGGCACCGTCGACTGCGATCCCGAGAACGACATCGCCCAGATCGCGCTGGTCGAACGCCACCGCGGCACCGGGGGCGTGGTCAACGCCTTCGTGTCGGGCTTTGGCTACGGTCCGGGCATGGCGATGGCCTCGACCGTCGCGCATGACAGCCACCACATGATCGTGGTGGGCACCGACCGCGAGATGATGGCCGCCGCGGCCAACCGGCTGGGCGAGGTCGGCGGCGGCATCACCGTCTGGAAGGACGGCGCCGAGCTGGCGCTGGTCCCGCTGCCCATCGCCGGGCTGATGTCGGACGCCCCCGCCGAAGACGTCGCCGCCGCCGCGTCCCGCATGGGCGAGGCGATGGCGGCATGTGGCTGCACGCTCAACAACGCCTACATGCAGCACTCGCTGCTTGCGCTGGTGGTGATCCCGGAACTCAGGATCTCCGACAAGGGGCTCGTGGATGTCACGCGGTTCCAGCTGACCGATCTCTTCGAGGCCGGCCCGGAGTCCGGATCGTGAAGGCGCCGCTCCAGAACCTCCCCGTCGAGAGCCCGCCCGCCGAGCCGCCGCAGAGCTTCCGGGACGCGGAAGCGGCGGTCGCGCATCTGAACGCGCTTTACCACGCTGCCACGGCCTTCCTGCGCGAGAAGTTCATCGACAGCCTGACCGGACCGGCGCCGCAGACGCGGTTCCGGGCCTTCTATCCCGAGATCCGGATCACCACGGCAAGCTTCGCCCATGTCGACAGCCGCCTCGCCTTCGGCCACGTGGCCGAGCCGGGAACCTATTCGACCACCGTCACGCGGCCGGATCTCTTCGAGACCTACCTGCGCCAGCAGATCGGGCTCTTGCTGGAAAACCATGACGTCCCGGTCGAGATCGGTCTCTCCGACACGCCGATCCCGGTGCATTTCGCCGTCGCGGCCGAGGACAACATCACCGTCCCGCAGGAGGGCGTGCTGAACTTCACGCTGCGCGACGTGTTCGACGTGCCGGACCTGACCACGACGGACGACGACATCGTCAACGGCTACGGGTTCAAGAACCCCGACGGCTCGGGCGCGCTGGCGCCGTTCAAGGCGCAGCGGGTGGACTACTCGCTGGCGCGGCTGGTTCATTACACGGCCACGGCGGCCGAGCATTTCCAGAACCACATCCTGTTCACCAACTACCAGTTCTACGTCGAGGAATTCGCCGCCTTCGCCCGCGAGATGCTGGCCGACCCGAATTCCGGCTACACGGAATTCGTGATGCCGGGGAATGCCGTCATTTCCGCCCCCGACGATCCGCTGCCCGAACCCGGCAAGATCCCGCAGATGCCGGCCTATCACCTGAAGCGCGACAAGCAGGCGGGGATCACGCTGGTGAATATCGGCGTCGGCCCGTCCAACGCCAAGACCGCCACCGACCACATCGCGGTGCTGCGCCCGCATGCCTGGCTGATGGTGGGCCATTGCGCCGGGCTTCGGAACAGCCAGCGCCTGGGGGATTTCGTGCTGGCCCATGCCTATCTGCGCGAGGATCGCGTGCTGGACGCCGACCTGCCTGTCTGGGTGCCGATCCCGGCGCTGGCCGAGATCCAGATCGCGCTGGAGGAAGCGGTCGGCGCGGTGACCGAATTCGAAGGCTACGACCTCAAGCGGATCATGCGCACAGGCACGGTCGCGACGCTGGACAACCGCAACTGGGAACTGCGCGACCAGTCCGGGCCGGTGCAGCGGCTGAGCCAGTCCCGCGCCATCGCGCTCGACATGGAATCCGCCACCATCGCGGCCAACGGCTTCCGGTTCCGGGTGCCTTACGGCACGCTTCTCTGCGTCAGCGACAAGCCGCTGCACGGCGAGCTGAAACTGCCCGGAATGGCCACCGAATTCTACAAGACCCAGGTGAAACGGCACCTGCTGATCGGTATCCGCGCGCTCGAGACACTGCGCGACATGCCACTCGAACGCATCCATTCCCGCAAGCTGAGGAGCTTCGAAGAGACCGCATTTCTGTAACTGGACAGAAAAAACCGCACAAAATGGCGTTTTTTGCTATGCTGATCGCCACTAACGATTGTGTGACACCACGATATTCAGTTAGATTCATGGATTGTAACCCCAAGAACGAGGGGCAAGCGAAGGAGCAGTCGAATGGCACAAAAACCGATGACCAAGACCCAACTCGTGGCCGCGCTGGCCGAGAAGACCGGCATGGACAAGAAAAGCGCCGGCGGCGCGATCGATGCGCTGACCGAGATCATCACCAGCGAAGTTTCGGGCGGCGGCGCCGTCACCCTGCCCGGCGTCGGCAAGGTGTACTGCCGCGAGCGGCCGGCCCGGATGGTCCGCAACCCCGCCACGGGCGAGCAGATTCACAAGCCGGCAGACAAGGTCGTCAAGATGACCGTCGCCAAGGCGCTCAAGGACAGCGTCAACAGCTGAGCGTTGTGAGCCCGGGGGCTTAACGCCCCCGGCCCCATCGTCTAGGGTCGCCTGCGGGCGGCCTTTTCCTTTTCAGGGGGACTTCATGGACATTCGCGCGATCCTTATGGGGGTGGCCTTCGCCGTCATGTGGTCCAGCGCCTTCACCTCCGCCAGGATCATCGTCCAGGACGCGCCGCCCCTGTCCGCCCTTGCCGTTCGGTTCCTGATCTCGGGCCTTCTGGCCGTGGGCATCGCGGCGCTGCTGGGCCAGCGCGCCCGGCTCACCCGGGCGCAATGGGGCGCCACGGTGCTCTTCGGGATCTGCCAGAACGCGCTTTACCTCGGTCTCAACTTCGTCGCCATGCAGACGATCGAGGCCTCGCTTGCCGCGATCATCGCCTCCTCCATGCCGCTGCTGGTGGCCGCCGCGAACTGGGTCGTGTTCGGCGAAAGGGTCCCCGCGCTCGGGATCTTCGGGCTCTTCGCGGGGTTCGCAGGCGTCGCGATCATCATGGGCGACCGGCTCTCGGCCGGGGTGGACGGCTTCGGCCTGACGCTCTGCCTCATGGGCGTGCTCGCGCTGACCTTCGCGACGCTCGCGGTGCGCGGGGCATCCTCGGGCGGGAACGTGCTGATGATCGTCGGGGTGCAGATGCTGATCGGCAGCGCGGCGCTCTTCCCGGCGGGTCTCGCGCTGGAAAGCTGGCAGGTCACCTGGTCCTGGCAGCTCGTCGCGGCCTTTGCCTACACGACGCTGGTGCCGGGGCTGGCGGCGACCTTCACCTGGTTCGTCCTGGTCCGGCGGATCGGCGCGACGCGGGCCGCGACCTTCCACTTCCTCAACCCGTTCCTGGGCGTGGCCATCGCCGCCGCGCTCCTGGGCGAGGCGCTCGGCGCGGGGGACCTGCTCGGCGTCGCCGTGATCATGGCGGGAATCCTGGCGGTGCAGATCTCGAAACAGGCCAAGGCGGCCGAGGCCGCCCCGCGCTAGCCGATCGCGCCGCGGTTCGCGCCCACCTGGCCGCGGTGCAGCAAAAGGTGATCGAGCAGGACGCAGGCTGCCATCGCCTCGCCCACGGGTACGGCACGGATTCCGACGCAGGGATCGTGCCGCCCCTTGGTGACGATCTCGGTCTCCGCGCCGGACTTTGTGATGGTGCGCCGCGGCGTCAGGATCGACGAGGTCGGCTTCACCGCGAAACGCAGGACGACGTCCTGGCCCGTCGATATCCCGCCGAGGATGCCGCCGGCATGGTTCGAGGAATACACCGGCCCGTCAGGCCCCATCGCGATCTCGTCGGCATTGGCCTCGCCGGTCAGGTCCGCCGCGGCCATGCCGGCGCCGATCTCGACGCCCTTCACCGCGTTGATCGACATCATCGCCGCCGCGAGATCGGTGTCGAGCTTGCCGTAGACCGGGGCGCCCAGCCCCGCGGGCACACCGCGCGCCGTCACCTCGATCACCGCGCCGACGGAATTGCCGGACTTGCGAAGCGCGTCCAGGTAGCCGGCCCAGTCCTCGGCCGCCTGCGGATCGGGCACCCAGAAGGGGTTGCGGTCGATCTCCGCCCAGTCGAAGCGCGCACGATCGATCGCATGCGGCCCCATCTGCACCATGTAGCCGGTGATGGAGATCCCGGGCGCCAGCGCCTCCAGCGCCGCCCGCGCCACGCCGCCGGCCGCCACCCGCGCCGCCGTTTCCCGCGCCGAGGACCGCCCGCCGCCCCGGTAGTCGCGGATCCCGTATTTCTGCCAGTAGGTGATATCGGCATGGCCGGGACGGAACTTGTCCTTGATGTCACCGTAATCCTTGGACCGCTGGTCGGTATTGCGGATCATCAGTTGGATCGGCGTGCCGGTGGTCTCGCCCTCGAAGACGCCCGACAGGATCTCGACCTCGTCGGCTTCGCGGCGCTGGGTGGTGTAGCGGTTCTGCCCCGGCTTGCGCCGGTCGAGCCAGCGCTGCAGCCCGACCGCGTCGAGCGCGATGCCCGGCGGGCAACCGTCGACGGTCGCACCCAGCGCGGGCCCGTGGCTTTCGCCCCAGGTCGTGACCCGGAAAAGATGCCCGAAACTGTTGATCGACATGCGCGTTTCTCCTCTGTCCCCGCGGTCTAGCGGGCGGGACGGCGCGCCTCAAGCGGTTTCACCTTGCCGAAGCCCCGTGCCGCAACTAGGTTCGCCCCTACCTCGGGGTGCCCCGACAAGGGCTGAGATGCGCCGCCGCGCGAACCCGTTGAACCTGAACCGGCTCACACCGGCGTAGGGAAGGTGACCAGGGCAAGACGCTCCACCTGACCGCGCCTGTAGCGAAAGGAGGAGCGCATGAAACCGATTTCCATCCTGGCTGCGGGTTGTTCCCTGGCATTGGCGGGCGCCGCCGCTGCGCAGGACACCCCGACGCTGACCGTCTACACCTATGACAGCTTCGTCACCGAATGGGGCCCCGGCCCGCAGGTGGAGGCCGCCTTCGAGGAGACCTGCGGCTGCGACCTGGAATTCGTCGCGGCCGGTGACGGCGCGGCCTTGCTGGCGCGCGTACGCCTCGAGGGCGCGCGCAGCGATGCCGACGTGGTGCTCGGGCTCGACACCAACCTGATGGCGGCCGCGGCGGAAACCGGGCTCTTCGCCCCCCACGGCCTGGACGCCCCCGCCTTCGATCTGCCCGTCACCTGGGACGACCCGACCTTCCTGCCCTATGACTGGGGCTACTTCGCCTTCGTCTACGACGAGACCCGGATCGGGGACGCGCCCGGCAGCTTTCGCGAGCTGATCGCCGACGAGGATCTCAAGGTCGTGATCCAGGATCCGCGCAGNTCCACCCCCGGGCTAGGTCTGCTGCTGTGGGTCAAGCACGCCTATGGCGACGAGGCCGGCACGATCTGGGAGGCGCTCGCCCCCCGCATCCTGACCGTCACCAAGGGCTGGTCCGAGGCCTATGGCATGTTCCTCGAAGGCGAGGCGGACATGGCGCTTTCCTACACCACCTCGCCGGCCTATCACCTGATCGCCGAGGAGGATCCAACGAAAGCCGCCGCGCTGTTCGAGGAAGGCCACTACATGCAGGTCGAGGTCGCCGGCAAGCTGGCCGGCACCGACCAGCCGGAGCTGGCCGACGCGTTCCTCACCTTCATGACGTCGGACCGCTTCCAGTCGGTCATCCCGACCACGAACTGGATGTATCCCGCCGTCACACCCGACTCGGGTCTGCCCAAGG
>PR_CR_10_Liq_1_inCRDRAFT_1000598_pt1 | contig 22089 bp, 23 predicted proteins | sample PRCRCaboRojoPR_3_FD_10241 | JGI IMG/M metagenome (IMG submission 10241)
GTGATCTACAAAAAGCCGAACCTTGGACATGCGGGGACCATATGACCGGGACGCCAGAGACGCCAGAGCAGGATGGAACCGTCGCCGATGCCTACCGTGGCAACTGGGTGGACCGCCATGCCCCGCCCGAAGCCCGGCCCTACCTGCGGCTGAGCCGTGCGGACCGTCCCATCGGCACTTGGCTTCTGCTGCTGCCCTGCTGGTGGGGCTTGCTCCTGGGCATGTTGCAGACCGGGCGCGCGGGCTGGTTCGACCTGTGGATCGCGCTGGGCTGTGCCCTGGGGGCGTTCCTGATGCGCGGGGCGGGCTGCACGTGGAACGACATCACCGACCGCGATATCGACGGCAGCGTCGAACGCACCCGGTCGCGGCCTATCCCGTCGGGGCAGGTCGGGGTGCGGGCGGCGCTGGTCTGGATGGCGCTGCAAAGTTTCGTGGCGCTGCTGATCCTGCTGACCTTCAACCTCAATGCGATCCTTCTGGGCGTGCTGTCGCTTGTGCCGGTCTGCATCTATCCCTTTGCCAAGCGATTCACCTGGTGGCCGCAGGTTTTCCTCGGCCTGGCGTTCAACTGGGGCGCGCTGCTTGTCTATACCGCGCATACGGGCAGCCTGGGCTGGCCCGCCGTGGTGCTTTACCTTGCGGGCATGGGCTGGACGCTTTTCTATGACACGGTCTACGCCCATCAGGACGCCGAGGATGACGCTCTGATCGGGGTGAAGTCCACCGCGCGGCTTTTCGGTGATGCCACGCCGCGCTGGCTGCGCTGGTTCCTTGTCGCCACGGTCAGCCTGATGGCGCTGGCGGTAATCCTTGTCGCCATCGACCGGTCTGTCCTGTCGCTTGTGGTGGCCCTGTGCGGGCCATGGGCGATGGGCTGGCACCTGTTGTGGCAGTTGCGGCAATTCGACCCCGAGGACAATCCAGGCCTTCTGCGCCTGTTCCGGTCGAACCGCGACGCGGGCCTGATCCCCGTGCCATTTTTCGCCGTCGCTCTGTTCCTGTGATTGAACCCTGTCCGGCTAGGGCCTAAGGAAGGGCATCCCAGCCGTTGTCGAGGCCAAATGCGTCTTTCGGAACTCTTCATTCGTATCGGTGCTTTCGCCCTTGCCGCGCTGGTTTGCGTCTTCGCGGCGCAGGCGGCGGTGCGGACGGTTGAAAGCACCTCGGTTGCGGCGGTGGAAACCGCGCTGGAAGAACGCAGCCTCGGCTTTGCCTCGGTCATCGGCGATGGGTTGCAGATCGTTCTGGAAGGCCAGGCCGACAGCGAGGCCGAGCGGTTCCGGGCGATTTCCACGGCAGGCACCATGGTGGATGCCAGCCGCGTCATCGACAACATGACAGTCCGCGACCCGACAGGGATCGCGCCGCCGGAATTCTCGATGGAGGTTCTGCGCAATGACAGTGGGATCTCGATCATCGGCCTGATCCCCGCCGCCTCGGATCGGGAAAGGCTGAATGCCCGTCTGGAGGGGCTGACCGACTCGCCCGACCGTGTGGCGGACCTGCTGGAAGTGGCAGACTATCCCCAGCCAGAGGGTTGGCAGGCGGCCGTGGATTACGGCATTCGGGCCCTGCGCGCCTTGCCACGCTCCAAGGTTTCCGTGCGCGCCGACCGCGTTGCCGTCGAGGCCATCGTCGATTCCGATGCGGAAAAGGCCCGCATGGAAAGCGACCTGGCCCGCAACCAGCCCGAGGGCGTCGATGTGGCGTTGCAGATCATGGCGCCGCGCCCGGTGATCACCCCCTTCACAACCCGTTTCGTCAAGGATGCCGAGGGCGCGCGGTTCGAGAGTTGCGTGGCCGATACGACAGAGGCGGAGGACCGTATCGTCGCCGCTGCCCGCGCTGCCGGGGCCGAGGGGCGTGTGGGCTGCACCCTGGCGCTTGGCGCCCCGTCCGGCACCTGGGGGCAGGCTGTGTCGCTTTCGATTGCGGCCATTGGCGAACTGGGCGGCGGAACCGTTACGATTTCCGATGCCGATATCACCCTGATCGCGTCAGAGGGCACCGTGCAGGGGAATTTCGACCGTATCGTCGGGGCTTTGGAAAACGAGCTTCCGGAGCTCTTCGCGCTGGAAGCGGTGTTGCCCGAGGCCCCCGAAGATGCCGATCAGGGCCCGCCACAATTCATCGCCACGCTCAGCCCCGAGGGCACGGTGCAGCTGCGGGGGCGGGTCACCGACGAATTGCTCAACACGACCGCACAGAACTACGCCCGGGCGCGGTTCGGAACAGCCGATATCGCGATGGGCACCCGGGTGGTCGACGGATTGCCCGGCAATTGGGGCGTGCGGGTTCTGGCCGGGATCGAGGCCTTGTCGATCCTGTCGAACGGGTCGCTCGTGGTCGAGCCGGATACCGTTGTCGTGCGTGGCAAATCCGGCGACGAGGAAGCCGGCGCCCGCGTCTCGCGGTTGCTGATCGAGAAGCTCGGCGAAGACCAGGATTTCGAAGTCGAGGTCGAATATGTCGAGGCGCTGGACCCGATCGAGGCGATGCCCACGGACGAGGAATGCCTGTCGCGCATCGAAACCGTGACGCTGGATCGCAAGATCACCTTCGACCCCGGCTCGGCCAATATTTCGGGCGCGGCGATTTCCGTGGTCGACGACATTGCCGAGATCCTGCGCCGCTGTGCCGACCTGCGGATCGAGATCGCGGGCTATACCGACAGCCAGGGCCGCGAGGAAATGAACAAGCGCCTGTCCCAGCAAAGGGCGGAGGCGGTGCTGACCGCGCTGCGCATGCGGCGGGTGCCGACATCGAGTTTCCGCGCCGTGGGCTATGGCGAGGACAACCCGATCGCCGACAACGAGACCGAAGAAGGTCGCGAGGCGAACCGCCGGATCGAGTTCTCGCTGATCGAAGTTGAAACCACGGAAGAAGCCAGCACGCTGGACGAGTTGGCCGCCGAAGGCGCGACGGACGGGTCAGGGGAGGGCGGCTCAGACGCGGCCGCGACGGGAGAGACGAATGAATAGGACCGAGTTCATCATCGCCACGGCAATCGTGCTGTTCGTGGCCTTCAGCCTTGGCTGGTTCGCAAGCTGGCTGATCAACCGCTTCACCCGGGTCAGCAAGTCCGAGGTGGGCGAACTGGACAAGATGGCGCAGGCCCTGCACGAGGCCGAGGAGACCCGCGACCAGGCGATCACCTACCTGCAACAGCGCGAAGCCGAGATGACCAACCAGATGGCCCAGACCGAGGCGGAACTGCGCGCCGCGATGGACGGGCTGCGCGACGCCCGCCGCGAAGCCGAGGAATTGCGCACCTATATCGAGCGCCAGAACGCCGGGTAGGGGCCGGGCAACAAAGGCTGGTTGGCGGGACTTTCCTGCCGTTCGACTGAGGCCATGGTCAGCCCCTGGGGTGGCGATCCAACGAAACTATCAGGGGCGCTTTATGGCTGCCGCACACTGCTCCAGACCGAGCCTCGCGCGTCCATTTCCCAATCGCCAGCCCTCGGGAGGGGCTGACGATGGCCGGGCCGCTGCGCGGCTGTTAACCGGCCAGTTGCGCCGAATGGGCGGCACAGATGGGCTCAAACCCGCCACTCGCCGCATCCAACCGCCCCTACCCGTCGATCAGTGCAGCGATGATGGCCTTGGCTTCGGGGCTGGCCCAGTCGGCGTCGCCCTGAAGGCGGGCGATTTCCTGGCCTGAGGGATCGAGGATCAGTGTCACCGGCAGGCCGAGAACGCCCATGTCGCGGGCCAGCGCGCTGCTGGCATCGGTGTGCATCGGCAGGTTATCGACGCCGATCTCGTCGAAGAACGCCTCCATCGCCGGGCGCGGGTTTCGGCCGGTCGCGATGGTAACGACCTCGAAATCCTCGCCGCCGAACTCGGCCTGCAACTCGGCCAGTTGAGGCATTTCCTTGCGGCAGGGGGCGCACCATGTGGCCCAGAAATTGACCAGCGCGTATTTGCCCTCGTAGGCGGCGAAGGTCATGTCCTCGCCCGTTTCCGAGGCGAAGGCGACCGCCGAGCCGGGGGCCTGGGCGAATTGAAGCTTGGTCATGTCGCCGCCGCGCATCTCTTCGAGCGCGGTGAAATCCAAGACCGTGGTGGCAGGCGCGGGGCTTTCCCTGCCGCTCAAGGCCAAGTATAGCCCACCGGCAAGGCCAATGGCGGCGGCAGCTGTCAGGATCAGGGCTTTGTTCATGTAACCACCTTTGGAACGCGGGGACCCATGTCGGACAAAACGGGATCGAATGCAATGTGGGGCGGGCGCTTTGGCAGCGGACCGGATGCGATCATGGAGGCGATCAACGCCTCGATCGGGTTCGACAAACGGTTGGCGAAACAGGACATAGACGGGTCTCGTGCGCATGCGGCCATGTTGGCGGCCCAAGGTATCATTTCAGAAAAGGACGCCGAAGCCATTCGGGAAGGGCTGCTCACGGTCTTGTCAGAGATCGAGGGCGGGACTTTCACCTTTTCCACCGCGCTGGAGGACATTCACATGAATGTCGAGGCGCGCCTGAAAGAGGTGATCGGCGAACCGGCCGGTCGTCTGCATACGGGCCGCAGCCGGAATGACCAGGTGGCCGTGGATTTCCGGCTCTGGGTGCGGGATCAGTGCGATGCGGCCGAGGCGGGCCTCGTGGCGCTGCAGAAGGCGCTGTTGGGCCAGGCTGAACAGGGGGTGGAGTGGGTCATGCCGGGCTTCACCCATCTGCAGACCGCGCAGCCGGTGACCTGGGGCCATCACATGATGGCCTATGTCGAGATGTTCGGGCGCGACCGCGCCCGGTTCTCCGATGCCCGCAAGCGGATGAACGAGTCGCCCCTCGGCGCGGCGGCGCTGGCGGGGACGCCGTTTCCCATCGACCGTCAGATGACCGCCGAGGCGCTGGGTTTCGACGGCCCCATGGCCAATTCGCTCGACGCCGTCTCGGCCCGCGATTTCGCGCTGGAATTCCTGGCCGCCGCGTCGATCTGCGCGATGCATCTGAGCCGCCTTGCCGAAGAGCTGGTGATCTGGTCCTCGGCCCAGTTCCGGTTCGTGTCCATGTCCGACAAATGGTCCACCGGATCGTCGATCATGCCGCAGAAGCGCAACCCGGATGCCGCCGAATTGCTGCGTGCCAAGATCGGGCGCATCTTCGGCGCCAACGTGGCGCTGATGACGGTGATGAAGGGCCTGCCCTTGGCCTATTCCAAGGACATGCAGGAGGACAAGGAACAGGTCTTCGATGCTGCCGACAACCTGATGCTGGGCTTGGCGGCCATGGCGGGCATGGTGGCGGACATGAGTGCCCGGCCCGAGAACCTGCGGGCCGCGGCCGCCACTGGTTTCTCGACCGCCACTGACCTCGCCGACTGGCTGGTGCGCGAGCTTGGCCTTCCCTTCCGCGAGGCGCATCACGTCACCGGTGCGCTGGTCGCCGAAGCCGAAAAGCGCGGCTGCGACCTGCCCGACCTGCCGCTGGAGGTCATGAAATCCAGCCACGCGGGAATCACCGAAGGGGTGTATGATGTGCTNGGCGTGGACAATTCCGTCCGCAGCCGCACGTCTTACGGGGGCACGGCCCCGGACCGCGTCCGGGANCAGATCGCCCGCTGGAAGGAGGCCCTGACATGAAGAAGACCCTTGCACTGATCGCCCTGCTNGGCCTTGCCGCCTGTGGCGCGGATGACCCGCCGTTCCAGCCGACCGCCGGTGTCGGCGTTTCCGTCGGAAGTGGCGGNGTGAGCACCAATGCCAGCGTCGGCGCGACCAACGGAACCGTCTCGGTCGGCCTGAACCTCTGATGCGGTGGCTGTTCCTGGCACTGGCGGTTTGGGGCACGGTGCATCCGATGTGGTATTTCGTCTCCTGGTTTCAGGAGAATACCTGGTCGATCATGGCCATGGTCGATGCCTGGCACGCCAATGATGCAGCATCCGGTTTGGTCTGGGACCTGACCATCGCGGCCGTGGCGCTGACCATCTGGGTGATCTGGGAAAGCGTGACGACACGGCGCTGGGCCGGGTTGCTCGCGGTGCCCGCGACCTTTTGCATCGGGGTCAGTTGTGGCCTGCCGCTCTACCTCTTCCTGCGGATGGGACGCAGCTAGGCGGTGTCGCTGCCGAGACGCTTTCATGCACGAAATCGGTCAGGCGCCGCGCCGCCGCCCTGTCGCGCGGTCAGCCCCGTTGCGATGCGGTATTTTTGACCCAAAGAAGCCTTGGGGTTTTCGCCAGACCTGCTAAACCCGCGCGAGGATGTCGAAGGGGGCCGGGATGGACCATTTCCTGTATCGCGATGGCGCATTGCATGCCGAGGATGTGCCGATTTCCGAGATTGCGGCGGCCGTGGGCACGCCGTTCTACGTCTATTCCAGCGCCACGCTGCTGCGTCACTTCCGGCTGTTCGACGAGGCGTTGGCGGGCACCGATCACCTGGTCTGCTATGCCATGAAGGCCCTGTCGAACCTGGCGGTGGTCAAGCTGCTGGGCGAGGCGGGCGCGGGAATGGACGTGGTGTCGGGCGGCGAGTACCGGCGCGCCAGGGCGGCGGGTGTGCCCGGTGAGCGGATCGTCTTTTCCGGGGTCGGCAAGACCCGCGACGAGATGCGTCTGGCGCTGGAAGGTGGAATCCGCCAATTCAATGTCGAGAGCGAACCGGAAATGCGCGCGTTGTCCGAGGTGGCGGCGTCGATGGGCGTGGTCGCGCCCGTGACGGTTCGGGTCAACCCGGATGTGGATGCGAAGACGCACGAGAAGATCTCGACCGGCAAGGCCGAGAACAAGTTCGGTATCCCGATTGCCCGTGCCCGCGAGGTCTATGCCGAGATCGCGGGACTTCCGGGCCTCAAGGCCATCGGGATCGACGTGCACATCGGCAGCCAGTTGACCGACCTGGAGCCGTTCCGGCTGGCCTATCAGAAGGTGGTCGAGCTGACCGAGGCGCTGCGTGCCGATGGCCATGATATCCGCCGGCTCGATCTGGGCGGCGGGCTGGGCATTCCCTATGAGCGGTCGAACGAGGCACCCCCCTTGCCCTTGGAATACGGACAGATGGTCCGCGAAGTCGTGGGCCATCTGGGCTGCGAGATCGAGATCGAGCCAGGTCGGCTGATCGCGGGGAATGCCGGGCTGCTGGTCGCCGGGGTGATCTATGTCAAGCAGGGCGAGGGCCGCGAATTCCTGATCGCGGACGCGGCGATGAACGACCTGATCCGGCCCGCGATGTATGACGCCTGGCACGATATCGTGCCGGTGCGCGAAGCCGAGGCCGGGGCCGTCATGACCCCCTATGACATTGTCGGCCCGGTCTGCGAAAGCGGCGATACCTTCGCCAAGGGGCGCATGTTGCCGGCACTGGGCGAGGGCGAACTGATCGCGTTCCGGTCCGCCGGCGCCTATGGCGCGGTCATGGCCAGCGAATACAATTCGCGGCCCCTGATCCCCGAGGTGCTGGTGAACGGGGATCAATTCGCGGTTATCCGCCGACGCCCGACCTTTGACGAGATGCTGAATCGAGATACCATCCCAGAGTGGCTGTAGCGGATATTCCGAACGGCCCCAGCGAATGGTGAGGTTGACATCCGCCCAGAGCAGACCCCCCGGCATCTGCGCATGCCCATTGCCCTGACCCGGATCGGCCTTTGGGCCGAACGGATCACGCGCGCATTCTGGCCGGTCTGGACGGTGCTGTTCGTCGGCTTGGCTCCGCTGATCATGGGCTGGCAGGATCGGCTGCCGTTGGAACTCGTCTGGGGTTTCGCGGTTTTGGTCGTCCTGGCCCTTGGCTGGACGTTGTGGCGCGGGGTCCGGGGCTTTCGGGTGCCCACGCGCGATGAGGCTGTTGCACGGGTCGACGCGCGCCTGCCGGGCCGCCCGATCGCCGCGCTCGAGGACCAGCAGGCCATCGGTGCGGGCGATGCGGCATCGGAGACTGTCTGGCGGGTGCATCTGCAACGCATGGCCGACCGGACCCGCGACGCGCGCCCGGTCGAGCCTGATCTGCGCCTGTCACGGTCAGACCCGTTCGGCCTTCGATATATCGCGTTGCTGGTCTTCGTCGTGGCGCTGATGTTCGGCTCGCTCTTGCGGGTCGGCAGCGTGGTCGAGGCCGGGATTGGCGGCACTGGCCAGATTGCCACCGGTCCGGTCTGGGAAGGCTGGGTAGAGCCGCCAGGCTATACCGGCAAGCCGACCCTTTACCTGGCCGACCTTCAGGGCCGGGCGATCCGCGCGCCGGAAGGATCGCTTATCACCGTGCGGCTTTATGGCGAGGTCGGCGAGCTGACCGTGGCCGAGACCGTCTCAGGCCGAACCGGAGAGGTGCCGCCGGCCTCGGATGTGCAGCAGAGCTTCGAGGTGGCGCAATCGGGCCGCCTGGAAATCATGGGCGATGGCGGCGCGGCCTGGGATGTTGTCATGTTGCCCGACGAGGCACCCATGGTGGAGCTGGCCGGGCCGGTCGAGGTCGAGGCCTCGGGCGAGATGGCCCAGCCGTTCCGGGCCAGCGACGATCACGGCGTGTTCGCCGGTGAGGCGCGGATCGACCTGGATCTTGGGGCGGTAGATCGACGCCATGGGCTGGCCGTGGACCCGGACCCGCGCGAGGCGTTTGTGGTGGATCTGCCGATGCCGTTTTCCGGCGATCGCGCGGATTTCGAGGAGCGACTGATCGACGATTTCTCGCAGCATCCCTGGGCGAACCTGCCGGTGACGCTGACCCTGACTGTCGAGGATGCCGTGGGCCAGTCCGGCAGCAGTACGCCCGAGACCATGCGCCTGCCGGGACGGCGGTTCTTCCAGCCGGTCGCCAAGGCGGTGATCGAACAGCGCCGTGACCTGCTTTGGTCCAAGGCGAATGCATCGCGGGTGGCGATGGTGCTGCGCGCTGTGTCGCATCGGCCCGACGAGTTGTTCAACAACGAGACCAGCTATCTGCGGTTGCGCGTTACCCTGCGCCGGCTGGAGGCCGAGATGGAAGGCGGCCTGTCCGATGCGGCGCAGGAAGAGATCGCCCAAGCGCTCTGGGACTTGGCGATCCTTCTGGAGGACGGCTCGCTCGCCGATGCGCGCGAACGTCTGGAGCGGGCGCAGGAACGGCTGGCCGAGGCGATGCGCAACGGGGCCTCGGACGAGGAAATCCAGGAGTTGATGGATGAGCTGCGTGCCGCGATGGATGAGTACATGCGCATGCTGGCCGAAAACGCCGAGCCGGGCGAGAATGGCACCGATCAGCCCGATAGCGGCGAGGAGAACCGGCAGATTTCCCAAAGCGAAATCGACGCCCTGTTGGACCGCATACAGGAGCTGATGGAAGAAGGCCGCATGGCCGAGGCGCAGGAGCTGATGGAACAGCTCAACCAGATGATGGAAAACATGCGCGTCACTCAGGGCGAAGGCGGTGATGGGCCGCAAACCCCCGGTGAGCAATCCATGCAGGACCTGGCCGAGACCCTGCGCGATCAACAGCAGTTGAACGACGATTCCTTCCGGGAGCTACAGGAGCGGTTCAATCAGGGCCAACCTGGCCAGCAGGGGCAACAGGGTCAGCAACCCGAAGGACAGCAGCAGGGCCAGCAGCCCGGCGGCGAGGATCAGCCGGGCCAGGGCCAACAGGGCCAGCAAGGGCAGGGTCTGGGCCAGGGCGACAACAGCCAGCAGGGCATGACCGGCGAAGGTGGCCAGGGGGGCGAGGCGACCGGCGAGGGGTCTTTGGCTGACCGGCAAAACGCCTTGCGGCAGGGATTGAACCAGTTGCGCAACGCGCTGCCGGGCTTGGACGGCGAGGCGGCAGACCGCGCGGGCGAGGCGCTGGGCCGGGCCGAGGACGCCATGGAAGGTGCCGAGGACGCGTTGCGCGAGGGCGACATGGCCGAGGCCATCGACCGCCAGTCCGAGGCGATGGACGCCTTGCGCGACGGCATGCGCAACCTGGGCGAGGCCTTGGCCGAAAACCAGCGCGAACAACTTGAAGAGGGGCAGGGCACCCAGACCGGTCGTGCCGATGGTCGCCCCGAGCCGGGCCGCCGCGATCCGCTGGGTCGCCAGATGGGCAATTCCGGCCAGTTCGGCAGCGACGAGAACATGCTCCAGGGCGAGGATATCTACCGCCGGGCCGAGGAACTGCTCAAGGAATTGCGCGACCGCTCCGCCGACCAGGAACGGCCCGAGCTGGAGCTGGACTACTTGAAGCGGTTGCTGGAGCGTTTTTGAACCGCGTTTGCCCACGGCCCGGATCGACCTGCAAGTGGTCGCCGCCGGCCTGACGGGCGGCTAGCCCTTCGGGGTGATGGTCACTTGGCACGTGTCGTTCGTCTTCAGGCCGGCTTTGGCGCATTGGGCCGCGGTCAGGTTGAAAAAGAAGACATCCGATCCCTTGCCCCAGGGGCGAATATTGCGTTCGAACGGGCCTATACCATTGAGCGTCACCTCTGCCGGAAAGGCCGAATTGCGGCCTGGGACATGCGCCGGTTTGACGACGACATAACGTGGCAGGTCATCCTGCTTGCGCAGGATGCGCGTCGAGAATGTGATTTCTGCATGTGGCATTGGTCTGCTTTCACGGATCGCAACTGGAGCGGGCGAATGGCCCTGACCCGAACATGATACCGCGAATGGTCCGGCCGGCGCCAGTCCGCTATCGCTCCGTCGCGCCCTTGCCGGCGAGGATCCGGTCGCGGAACTTCTCGATCCGGGCGATGCGGGTTTCGGGCTTTTTCGCGCCTGCCAGGTTGAGGATATAGCTTTTCCGGCGCCCCGGGGTGAGGGCGTGAAAGGCCTCGGCCAGGACCGGATCGGCGTCGAGCGCCGCGACCAGTTCTTCGGGCAACTCCAGCTCCTGCGTGGCGCTGGGCGGCTTGATCCCCGCCTCGGCATAGCCCTTGGCCTCGGCCAGGTAGGCGCCAATGACCGGTGCCAGTCGACCCACCGCCCCATTGGTCGTGAACCGGATCATGTCTGCATGCTGCGTGTTCGGACCCGGGCGTTCCAGAACGCCATCGGGGTCCCTCATAAGCGCAGCGTTGAAGAAACTGAGCCGGAAATCGCCCCGGAACGCGCCGATGATCACGATGTTGCGGCCCGCATACACGTAGCAGGGATGCCCCCATTTGACGCGTTCTTCCAGCCCGGCCTCCAGGCAGAGCCGACGCAGCGCTGCCAGCCCGTCAGCCCATGTCCGGGTCGAACAATCGGGCGTGCCGAAGCGGGCGCAGCGGCCGCAGCCGCGCGCGAAATACTCTTCGATGTCCGTTATCACGCGCGTTACTCGGTTGGCGCTTCGGGCGTTTCCGGTGTTTCAGGGGCCTCGGGGGATACGGTCGGCGTGCTGTCGGTCGCCGCATCCGGGCCATATTCCATGCCGGCCATGAGGTCCTGCAGCGTCGCATCCAGCCACAACCGCCACTCGTTGACCTGCACCACATAGGCGTCCAGCGGATCAGCCAGGGCGGGCACGGCGTCACCGATCTGAGGCGCGAACACGTAGACGAGCGCCGCGATTACCGCCAGAAGGACCACCAGAAGGAAGCCGCGACGGAACCCGCCCGAGCGAGACGACTGCGCCCTGTCCTCCATTTGGGCAGGACCCGGCTCGCCATCCGATTGCAGGGTCGAGTTGATCTCGTCGATATCCGGCAAGAGGTCGCGCCGGACTTGATCGCCGTCCTTGCTGGCCGCGACCGTGGCTGCGGCGGCTGCTGCTGCGGCAGCGGGTCCGGAGGGCTTGGACTCCTCGCCACGCAACCGCGCCATGCGGCGCCGGGCCTCTTCACTGCGTTGGTCATCGGGGCTGGCGGCGTCGTCCAGCCCCAGGTCGGGCTGACTTTCCAGGCTGTCGGCCTCGGCATGACGAACGGCTTCTTCGCGTTCCCGCTCTTCGCGCAGAATCCGGGCGACTTCGGGGTCGATGGTGCGCCGCTCGGGGCCGGTTTCCGGCTGAGGCGCATCGTCGGGTGTCTCGGTGTCCTCGGCTTGGTCAAGCGGTTCCGGTTCTGGTTCCGGTTCGTGAGCCTCCTCAGGTTCCGGTTCCGGCTCCGGTTCGGGTGTTGGCTCGGGGTCGGGTATTGGTTCGGGCTCGGGCTGGTGCGGGGCCGGCTGCGCCGCGATGCCCGGCTCTTCGAACCATGTGTGACCGCAATTGGAACATTGCACATCCCGACCGCTATCCGGGATCACGTCGTCGGCCACTTCGTATTGAGCGCCGCAATTGGGGCATACCAGCCGCATCGGTCTTGTCCTTTCCCCTGATTTCGGGGCTTTTGTTCCTGCTCTTGCACTGGATTCTTAGCGATCCGCGGGTGCCAGCGCAAAGGATTTGCGTCTAACGGGCCAAAGGCGGAATTCCCCCGTGGCCAATTGCATACAGGTGGCTTTTCGGCCAGAACATCGTCCAGCAGGGAGATGCGGGCGTGATCGAGCTGGATAATGTTGCATACAGCTATGGCGGCGGAGAGCTGTTTTCCTCTGTCACGCTGTCCTTGCCGCCGGGGTCCTTTCATTTCCTGACTGGCCCATCAGGGGCGGGAAAAACCACGCTTCTGAAGCTCTGCTATGGCGAGTTGACGGCGACTGCAGGGCAGGTGCGCCTGTTCGGGCAGGATACACGCAGCCTTGGCCGCGACGACATCGCGCAACTGCGCCGGCGCATCGGCGTGGTGCATCAGGATTGCCAGTTTCTGGATCATCTGCCCGTGGCCGAGAACATCGCATTGCCGCTGACGGTTGCAGGCCGCGATGGCGCGCCCGAGGATCTCGAAGCCTTGCTGGGCTGGGTTGGTTTGCGGCGCCAGGCGGGGCAATTGCCGCCTGAACTCTCTGGAGGTGAACGCCAGCGCGCGGCTCTGGCCCGGGCGGTGATCATGTCGCCGGATGTGATACTCGCGGATGAGCCGACCGGCAATGTCGACTGGGACATGTCGCAGCGCCTGCTGACGCTGCTGATCGAACTGAACCGGATGGGCAAGACGGTGCTGATCGCCACGCATGACTTGTCGCTGATCCGCGCCGCCAAATCCGAGGTCGAGGCACGGGTGCTGCGGCTCAAGGATCGCCGTATTCAGGCGGCGGGGGCGAATCTGTGATGGAGATGCTGCGCCGCATGCTGGGCCTGCTGGCCGGCGACCCACAGGCCGACCGGGCGGTGCCGCCCACGGGGTTCACGGCGCGGTTGACGCTGATGTCGGCAGCGGCCATGGCTTTTCTGGCAGTCTTCGCGCTGGCCATGTCGCTTGCCACCGGGCGGCTGGCCGATCGCTGGTCCGAGGAACTGGCGCGCACTTCGACCTTGCGCATCTCGGCCCCCGCCGACCAGATGCAGGCCCAGACCGCGGCGGCGGTCGAGGTTCTGCGCACCACGCCCGGCGTGGCCGAAGCCCGGCCCCTGACCGCCGAGGAACAACGCGCTCTGCTGGAGCCCTGGTTCGGCCCCGACCTGCCGGTCGAGACCCTGCCGATCCCGCAGCTGATCGAGATCATCGAGGAAGGCGAGGGCTATGATCCGGCCGGTCTGCGGGCCCGGATGCAGGCCGAGGTGCCCGGCGCGATCCTCGACGACCACGGACGCTGGCGCGAACCGCTTGTGCAGGCCGCCGGCCGGCTGCGTCTCTTGGCCTGGGTGTCCATTGCGCTGATCGCGTTGACGACGGCGGCGATGATCACGCTGGCTGCGAACGCGGCGCTGGCCGCCAATGCGCAGGTGATCCGGGTGATGCGACTGGTCGGTGCCCGCGATGTCTATATCGCCCGCGCCTTCGTGCGCCGTTTTACCTTGCGGGCCCTGGTGGGGGCGGCGGTCGGAACGGTGCTGGGGCTGCTGGCGGTTCTGGCTCTGCCATCCACGGACGTGGCGGGCGGTTTTCTGACCGGGTTGGGGTTCCAGGGCTGGCACTGGCTGTGGCCGCTGACCATCCCGCCGCTGGCCGCGCTGGTGTCCTTTTTCGCGACCCGGCAAGCGGCGTTGCGCAGTCTGGGGGAACAATCCTGATGCAATTCATCCAGTGGCTTCGGTCTTTCGTTTTTGTGGTGGTGATCTATTTCGCCATGATCCCCTATGGCCTGATCTACCTGCCTGCCGCCCTGCGCAGCCGGGACGGGGCCATCGCCGCCTGCCATGCCTGGTGCCGTTTCGTGAAATGGACTGCTCCGTGGATGGTCGGCATCCGGACCGAGGTGCGCGGCACGCCCCCGACGGGCGAATGCCTGATCGCCGCCAAGCACCAGAGTTTCCTCGACATCATCCTGATTTATTCCAGCGTGCCGCGTGGCAAGTTCATCATGAAAAAGGAATTGACCAAAGCACCGATCCTGGGCTGGTACGCGCTGCGCATCGGTTGTGTCCCGGTTGATCGGGGCAAACGAGCGCAGGCCGTTCAACGCATGGTCGCCGATGTCGAGGCGGGCCGGGCCGACCCGGGCCAGTTGATCATCTACCCCCAGGGCACGCGCATTCCACCGGGCGTCAAGGCACCTTACAAGGTCGGCTCATCCGTTCTCTATTCCGAACTGGGCCAGCCCTGCGTCCCCGTGGCCTGCAATGTCGGCCTGTTCTGGCCGCGCAAGGGAATCATGCGGCGGCCCGGAACCGCGGTGGTCGAATTCCTCGATCCGATACCACAGGGCCTGACAGGCCGTGATTTCATGAACAGGCTGGAGCATGAGGTCGAGGAGCGGTCCAACGCCCTGATGGCCGAGGCTGGGCTCAAGGAGATCGAAACATGACCCGGATCGAGACCCTCGATGCGCTCGATGCGATCTATGGCGCCCCGTCGCCCCGGTCTCTGACCAAGGTCGTCACCCGGCTGACACCGGCCTATCGCAAATGGATCGGGGCCAGCCGCTTCGTGATCCTGTCCACGGTCGGGCCGGAGGGAACCGACTCCACGCCGCGCGGCGATGACGGCCCGGTGGTGAAAATCGCCGATGACCGCACGCTTCTGCTACCCGACTGGAAAGGCAACAACCGGCTGGACAATCTGCGCAACATCGTCCGCGATCCGCGCGTCAGCCTGATGTTCCTGGTGCCGGGGTCGGACAACGTGGTGCGGGTTAATGGCCGTGCCGTGGTCACGGCGGATCCATCTGTAACGGAGCAGTTCGAGCAGAAGGGGCGGCACCCCAAGACGGTAACGGTGGTGACACTCGACGAGGCCTATTTCCAATGTGCCAAGGCGGTCATGCGCGCCGGCCTCTGGTCGCGCGACGATTCCGCGGGGTTGCCGAGTGCGGGCGCTTTCCTGAAAGAGGTCGAGCCGGATTTCGACGGGGAAACCTACGATGTTACCTATCCGGATTATGCAAAAGGCCGGATGTGGTAGCCTAGCCGTTCAGGTCTTCCAACAGCCGGCCGTGGCGGCTGGTTTCCTGCACCAACTGGCCGAATGTCTTGATGCCTTTGCCTTCGAGAAGGGGCAGCAGCTTCACCAGTGCCTCGGCGGTGGCACGGGCATCGCCCATGGCGGTGTGGCGCAGCTCTGGCGGGATGGAGACCGCCAACCTGTCGCACAGCGCGTCCAGAGAATGGTCTTCGTTGGTGCCGAAAACGACGGCCGACAACAGCACCGTATCGACCACCGGATGGGTCCACTCGACCCCCATCTCGGGGGCGAATTTGCGCAGGAGTCCAATATCGAAGGGCGCGTTATGGGCGACGAGCACCGAGTCGCGGGCGAAATGGTGCAGGGCGCGGCCCACCTCTGCGACCCCAGGCGCACCGGCCACGTGATCGTCGCTGACCTTGTGAATCCTTGTCGAGGCCGGCGGGATCGGCCGGCCCGGATTGACATAGCTGTCGATCGCCTCGCCTTCGACGATACGGCCGTTCAAAATCCGGACCGCGCCGACCTGCACGATGGCATCCTTTTCCACCGACAGCCCCGTGGTTTCGGTATCGAAGGGCACGAAACACAGATCGCGCAACGGGGTATCGGAGATTTCCTGCGTTTTGGTGGTCGTCATCAGGTCGAAATCGAAAACCAGCGGGCGCGGGGCAGGGCGCGGGCTGTCATGGGCGGTGATCTCGACGAAGACCATGTAGCCATCCTTGCCCAACGCCTTGAGCCGGGCATCATAGGCCGTGCCGCGGGCGGTGTCCTGCAACTCGAACGCGACTTCTGGCTGGTCCGGGGACAGCTTTTCCATGGCGGCCCGCAGCGTGGTCAGCTCGTAGTAGTCCGAAAGGGGGGCTTTCAGGCGCGGCGGTGCGACCAGCGACAGGATGCCGGCGGCCTGCGCATCGTAAAGCACGATCTCCAGCGACGGGTTCAACAGGATGGTGGCCAGCGGCATTTCCGTCAGCAGCGCGGTCAGCCGTTCGCTTTCCGCGCGCAGGCGCTGGGTTTCATGGGCGACATGCGCCGCGGAATCCATCACCGAGCTGCTGAAACTCTCGGTCAGGGCCTGCGCGGCGGGCGCAAGGTCGCCCAGATAGCGCGCGGCTTCGGCATCGACCTCGCTGTCGATACCGGAATGGGCCCGAAGACGCAGCGCAGCGGAAAGCGTGTTGATCGGTTTCGCGACGTATTCGTCGAACAAGAGCCACACACCCAGCGCCAGCCCGGTATTGACGAAGGCGAAGACGATAAAGGCCGTAACGAAAGGCGCGGTCGGCAGCGTCGCTTCGGCACGTGACCACCCCAACCAGAGCGCGCCGCCCGCCAGCGCCGCCCCGCCCGCGCCAGCAGGCAGAAGAACAGGAAAATGCGCAGGCGCAGGCCAAGGCGGGTCAGCATGTCAGGTCTCGCAGACAAGTCTCAGGATAGGGTCGTCTTCGGGCATGGCTTCCCAGTCGGCATCCGCGACGCTGCCGTCCTCGGCAAAGGCGGCGCCATCGATCAGAAGGGCCGAACGGCCCGCATCGCAATCGAACAGCATCGGCGCCTGGCTGACAGGGGACCAGCGGCCGAAGAAATAGAGGTCGGCCATGCGTTGGCCGGGCAGCGCGGAATTGCGACGCATGGTGCCGGTATCCACAGCGGCAAAGCGCTTGGTATAGGGCCAGATCCGGGTCCACGGGCGCAGCCAGCCCTTTTCCTCGACGGTGGTGGCGATCACAACATCCTCGGGCAGGCGCTCTGCGGTGCGGTCGAACCATGTGTATTCGTTCGAGATCGTCATCGCGATCATGCCCGCACCGGCGGCCACGGGCATCAGCCAGCGCGGCAAACGGCGCCCTGTCATGAGGTTCACGACCATGACGATGCCGGCACAGGCGATCCCTGCGAAGACTGTGGCGATCAGTTCAAGAAACATGGTTTATCCTATCGCACCTTTGCCGGACCCAACGGCGGATTGCATGGTCTTGACCACAACGAAGGCGTCGCGCAGGTGGCTGCGCTCGAAATCGGACAGGTCGGACGGGTCGAGATAGTTGGAGGGCGGCTCGCCTGCCTTGATCTGCGCCGCTTGGTGTTCCAGCCGCATGGTGGCGATCAGGTCATAGGCATCCAGCAGGTCGGCGCCGCCCGATTTCGATACCGCACCGGCCGCGATTGCACCCTCGATCCGGGCGCGGGTGTTCACCTGTGGCAACTGTCCCTGCAACGTATAGACGCGGCCAAGGTCCACCACCGGCACGACACCGTTATGCTTCAGGTCCAGCTGGTTGCGGTGTTCACCCGACCGGATCGTCGCCAGCCCGCGCAGCAGGCCAAGCGGCGGCTGGTGCTTGAGCGAGTTGGAAATCATGTGCGCGGTGAAGATCGAGTTCCTGGCCGCCGCCTTGAGTGTCTCGGTCTGTAACCCTTCGAAGAGGCTTTCGTCGCCGCCGATGGGGCGCAAGTCGAACATGACCGAGGCCAGCATTTGCGCCTCGGGATCGGGCTTGGCGATCCAGCCTTCGAAATAGTCGCGCCAGACCCTCAGGGGCTGGCACCATCGCGGGTTCGTGGCCATCATGTCGCCGGGGCAATAGAAGTAGCCGCAGCGGTCCAGCCCATCGCTGACGAATTTGGCGAGGTCGGTGAAATAGGGCAGGTCGGCATCCGTCACGTCGTCTGACAGGATCAGGCAGTTGTCCTGGTCGGATACGCCGGTCTGTTCCTGCCGGCCCTGCGACCCGCAGGCCAGCCACAGGTAGGGCACTGGCGCCGGACCCAGCTTTGACTCTGCCAGGGCCAGCAGGCGCCGGGTGGCGGTATCGGCAATATCGGTGATCAGGCGGGTGACGACCTCGTGCCGGTTGCCGGTTTCAACCAGCTGCACCAGCAGCTTGGGGATCTGTGCCGTGGCGCGCGCCATTTCACCGGCATCGGCGGCCTTGGCGACGCTGCCCACGATATCGGCCGAGGACATGGCCTGGGCGCGGGTCAGGTCCGTTTGAGTGACGATACCCAGAAGCCTGTCTTGTCTTCGACGATGGGGACGTGGCCGATGCCGCGCTCGACCATCAGGTGCAGAACATCCGTCACCAACGCCTTGGGGCTCAGGGCCAGCGGTGCCTCGGTCATGATATCCGAGACCGGTCCGGCGGCATCGGCGCCGCCACGATAACCCGGCCATTGAGATCGCGCAGGGTGACGATGCCACGGAAGGCGCCTTCGTCGTTGACGCAGATCGAGGAAATGTGCCGCTCATGCATCTGCCGGGCCGCGTCACGGATCGGCGTGTCGGGCGTGCAGGTGACCGGATCCCGCGTCATCAGACGTTCGACCGGCAGGGTGGCCACGTCGTTGCCGCCGGCCCGTTCAGGACGGCGGCGGTCAAAGAAGCGGGCGACCGGTGCGTGGGTCTCGATCAGGTCGAAGAACGTCGCGGCCGGGATGCTGATCATCCTGGCCGGGGCCTGCACCGTGGCGGTCCGGCTCGCCGCGTCGCCACGCAGCAGGGCGCGCTCCCCAAAGGAATTCCGGGGGCCCAGAATGGACAGTTGAACGCCGGTTTCGTCGGTGATCTCGATCTCACCCTCGGCGATCACGTAGAGATTGCGAACCTTTTCCCCGACCGCGAAAATTGTATCGCCTTTGCTGAAATCCTCGGCTTGGGCCACCTGCGCCAAGTCATCCAGCGCTGCATCCGGCAGGCTGTCATAGGGGTGCACCGAGGCAAGGAACTGGATCAGCTGGGTCGGCAGAGGCATGGCGATGTGCCTTCTAGGAAAAAGTCCTGCCCACTATGACGCGGACAGGACGATCTTGGAATACGGGGCGCTGCAAAAGCGCGCGCCCCGAGCCCTTTCTTAGTGCCCGTCGACGGCGCCGCCGGCCCCACGCGGGATGCGGACGCTCTGGACAAGGTCCTTGATCTCCTGCGGGGTTTCCTTGGTCATGCCGGACACCACGTAGGCGACGGCGAAGTTGACCGCGGCACCGATCGCACCGAACGAGGTGGACTTGATCGGCCCCAGCAGCGGGTCAGCATCCGTGAACGAATTGGTGTCCGGGATGAAGAACCAGCCCTTGTGCAGGAAGATGTAGAGCAGGGTCACGATCAGACCGGCCAGCATGCCGGCCACGGCGCCCGAATTGTTGATGCGGGTCGAGAAGATCCCCATCATCAGCGCCGGGAAGATCGAGGCAGCTGCCAGGCCAAAGGCCAGGGCCACGGTCTGGGCAGCGAAGCCCGGAGGATTCAGACCCAGGATCACGGCGACGACGATCGCGGCCGCCATCGAGATACGCGCTGCGAGCAGCTCGTTCTTCTCTGACATGTTCGGGGTCAGCTGACCCTTCAGCAAGTCGTGGCTGACGGCCGAGGAGATGGCCAGAAGCAGACCCGCCGCGGTGGACAAGGCTGCGGCCAGACCACCCGCTGCGACCAGGCCGATGACCCAGCCCGGAAGGGATGCGATCTCGGGGTTGGCCAGAACCAGGATGTCACGGTTGAAGTTGGTCAGCTCGTTGCCTTCCCAACCGTTCTCCGCAGCCTTGGCTTGCAGGTCGGCATTGGCGTCGTTGTAGTACTGAATACGCCCGTCACCGTTCTTGTCTTCCCAGCCCAGCAGGCCGGTCTTTTCCCAGGTTGCCATCCAGGCATATTCGGGATCGGTTTCAATGGCCTCAACGCTGACCGCCTCACCATCCGTGCCATTCGGCCACATCAGTTCCGAGATGTTCAGGCGCGCCATGGCACCCACGGCCGGGGCCGTCAGGTAGAGCAGGGCGATGAACACGAGCGTCCAGCCAGCGGACCAGCGTGCGTCGGACACACGCGGCACGGTGAAGAAGCGCATGATGACGTGGGGCAGACCCGCGGTGCCGATCATCAGCGACAGGGTGAAGAGCACCATGTTGATGGTCGAGCCATGGGCGGCGGTATACTCGGCAAAGCCAAGGTCGGTGACGATCTGGTCCAGCTTGGCCAGAAGCGGCTCACCCGAGGCAGCGTGTTCGCCGAACAGGCCCAGGGCCGGGATCGGGTTGCCGGTCAGCTGCAGCGAGATGAAGATCGCCGGGATCGTGTAGGCGGTGATCAGAACGCAGTACTGCGCCACCTGGGTGTAGGTCACACCCTTCATGCCGCCGAACACGGCATAGGCGAACACCACACAGGCGCCGATCATCAGGCCCCAGAAGGCGTCGATCTCCAGGAAGCGACCAAAGGCGATGCCCACGCCCTGCATCTGGCCGATCACGTAGGTGATCGAGGCGACCAGAAGGCAGATCACGGCCACCATGCGCGCGGTCGAGCTGTAGAAGCGGTCGCCGATGAACTCNGACACGGTGAACTTGCCGAACTTGCGCAGGTAGGGAGCAAGCAGCAGGGCAAGCAGCACGTAGCCGCCGGTCCAGCCCATCAGGAACGAGCTGTTGTCATAACCGGTGAAAGCAATCAGGCCCGCCATCGAGATGAAGCTGGCCGCCGACATCCAGTCTGCCGCCGTTGCCATCCCGTTNGTGACCGGGTGCACGCCGCGACCGGCGGCGTAGAATTCGCTGGTCGACCCGGCGCGGGCCCAGACCGCGATGCCGATATAGAGCGCGAAACTCGCGCCCACGAACAGCAGGTTGAGTGTAAACTGATCCATTGGTCCTATTCCTCTTCCACGCCGTGTTCACGGTCGAGCTTGTTCATCCGCCAGGCGTAGAAAAAGATCAGGGCCAGGAAGACCAGGATCGATCCTTGCTGTGCGAACCAGAAGCCGAGATCGGCCCCCCCGACAGAGATGCCTGCCAGCAACGGGCGCAGGACGATTCCGAACCCGAAAGAGACCAGCGCCCAGATAACGAGGCTGATCAGGATGAGACGCACATTGGCGGACCAATAAGCGTTGTTGTCGTTGTCTTGGGACATGGGCTTTACCCCCTCTTTGTTGTTCCCACCGGCCCCGTCAGGACCAGGTTGCGTCGCGCGTCAGGTCGTAGCCTTCGACACGACAGCACTCAGGTCGGCAGCGATCTCCTCAATCGCTCCCATAGCGTCGACACGGGCGAGCGCGCCGGCGTTTTCGTAATAGGCGATCAGCGGCGCGGTCTGCGCGTGATAGGCCTGCAATCGCTGTGCGACCGTGGCCGCGTTGTCATCGGCACGCCGCTGCATGTCGGTCGACCCGCATTTGTCGCAGGTGCCGGGCTTGTCTGTCGGCTTGAACCTGTCGTGATAGCCCTCGCCGCACCCGCCGCAGGTGAAACGACCGGAAACACGGTCGACCATGGCGGCGTCTTCGACCTCGAGGCTGACCGCGGCATTGATCCGCTGACCGGTCTGGGCCAGCAGATCGTCCAGCGCCTCGGCCTGCACGGCGGTGCGCGGGAAACCGTCAAGGATCACGCCCTTGGCACAATCGGGTTCGGCAAGGCGGTCGCGCAGGATCGCGATGACGATCTCGTCGCTGACAAGGTCACCGGATTCCATCACCGCCTTGGCGCGTTTGCCGGCCTCGGTGCCGGCGGCCACGGCGGCGCGCAACAGGTCACCGGTAGACAGCTGCACCAGCCCGTGACGCTCTTGCAGCATCCGCGCCTGGGTGCCCTTGCCCGCGCCGGGCGGGCCAAGCAGGATCAGGACGGGGGCGGTCGGTTTCATGTCTGCGCCGTCCATCACGCGTCCCCCCTGTTCATCCTGTTATCGATGAGGTCATCGACGACGGAGGGGTCTGCGAGGGTCGAGGTGTCTCCGAGGGCTCCGTAGTCGTTCTCGGCGATCTTGCGCAGGATGCGGCGCATGATCTTGCCGGAGCGGGTTTTCGGCAGGCCGGGGGCCCAC
>PR_CR_10_Liq_1_inCRDRAFT_1000600_pt1 | contig 22073 bp, 16 predicted proteins | sample PRCRCaboRojoPR_3_FD_10241 | JGI IMG/M metagenome (IMG submission 10241)
CACAAGAACCTCCAGAGGAACCCCAGCAATACCTCATCTTCGAAAAAATAGACTACTCAAAAGAGTCTCCTTCCAAGTCCAGAAGGAAAAAATCCAAAAGGTCCTCAAAAGCAAGCACGCCCCGCAACTACTCCCAAGAAAGTTTCCGGAGCGCAGAAGGAATATACCTTCAAAGACTAAGAACTCCTTCACCTCCCAAAACTCGCCACAAGTCTAAGGCCAACCAAGAGTCCTTTTCCAAAAAAACAAGCATTTTGCACCTAAGAAACGAAGCCTCAGGAATGGACATTGAAGTGCTGAGAAGAAGGATTTAAAGAAGTAAATAAACATTGAATAGTTACTACTTAGCAGCATTTATCGGTTCTTTTGGTGGGTGAAGGGGGCTGTGAAATCTTAATGTTCTGCTCGGAGACGTCAATCTTCTTAGTAGGTCCTAAGGTAGTTTCGCTACTTCTTCCCCCGATCATGTTCCTAATGGTCAACTGGTAGATTTCGTTCAAAATCCTTTCAAAAGCTAAGTCCACGTTTGTTGACTCCAAAGCGGAAGTTTCAATAAAAGCTATTCCGTGTTTTTTGGCATAAGCAGCGCCTTCTTCAGTTTTGACCGCCCTTAAGTGCTTTAAGTCAGACTTGTTGCCTACTAGCATGACTACTATTTGGGACTCTGCGTAGTCTTTTAACTCCTTCAACCACCTTTCGCAATTTTCAAAAGAGGCCCGTTTGCATATGTCGTAAACTAAAAGAGCCCCTACTGCTCCCCTGTAGTAAGCAGACGTAATTGCCCGGTACCTTTCTTGTCCTGCAGTGTCCCAAATCTGCGATTTAAGCACTTTGTTGTCAAGCACTATACTTTTTTGGGCAAACTCCACCCCAATGGTTGTTTTCGATTCTAAGTTGAACTCGTTACGTGTGAACCGCGACAGTAAGTTAGACTTCCCTACTCCTGAGTCCCCTATAAGAACTATTTTGAACAAGTAATCATAGTCGTCGTCTGCTCTCATATTTATTAAGGAAGGAGCACAGGGCGCAGGAATGAATTAAATTGGGGCAAGGCGTTCAGAATCAAGTCTTCAGGCACTCCGCTCCGCCAGCTGATTTCTTCAAGGGGAAACTTCCCGTTGCAGTACTTAAGCACTTTGTGGAGTATCCAGGAAGCTTCAGTTTGTTCTTGCTCTATAATCTGGGAAATAAGCGACTCCGGAATAGGAGTTTTCACTTGAAGGAACTGCTTAACTTCTTCAGGAACTTTCACTCTCGAAGGCAGCAAAAATACGTGCAAGTGGAGAGTCTGCACTACTTGCTTTCTTAAAAGCCAAGTGATCACAGGTATGAGTTTCCTTCCGCGCAAGTTGTTGACTACAAGGTCTTTCATCTGAACTGGGCTTTTAAAAGCTTGCAAGGTTTCTGGAAACTCTCCAAAAAGGCTTTTGAAAGACTTCGAGTACTCCAACTCCAGCATATGGGAGTAACTCCAAGACTGCGCAATGCACAAAGTTGTTTTTGAAGTCAAAGCAGGAACTACTTTAGCTTTGTTCCAGTATATAAAGTGTTGGGCAGCCCGATACAGGGACTTAAGGGGAACTTCATGCTCGTTGTGTATGTCCATAAAAGACTTAACAGGGAACTTGCAGTGCTTCAGCAACAACAAAAGCACAGAAGAAGAGTTAGGACCCAGATCTTGTTCTATTTTGTCAGAGTTTTCTAAGAACAACAAGGAGTAGTAGTGCCTAACTTCAGGCAAACTTTCAAAAAGTGAAATTTGTAAAGTGCACTCAAGCCACTTGTTTATAAGGATTTTGCAAGGTCTGTTGAACTTGAAACTCGAGTGGACTTCCTGAACGTAGTTAAGTAAATTGGACTGTTCAAGCATAACTAGTATTTGTTCTTCTTCGGATTCCTTGTTGATCGACTTTAACTTTTGAATTTCTTCGTATAGAAAACCGCACCTTTTCTGTTCGTACCTAAGCAAAGAGTCTAGTTAACCCTTACTGATTTTAATCACAGCTTCTTTAATGGAGTTGGCGTGCTTAAGCACTGGAGACTCAATGTCAAACACTAACACTAAGTTAAAAGCAGAAATCTGTTCGGAAAAGTTACTAGAGTACTTTTGGTCTTTTGAGTTGAAGCTTACAGGGTAGCCTATGAACCTGATGCTTTCTACTGAAACGTCTAAGATTGAGTCCCAAAGTTCCCTTTTAGGACACAGTAAGTCTGCCAACACTGAAGCAGGGTATCCAAGTACGCAGTCTTTGTGTTCCCCTATAGAACTTGCACTGAGCGAAGAATTAAAGTGCACTGTATCAAAGTAAGTTTGGTTTTTTTCTCGAAGGTTCTGGGGGTAAGTTAGCACTAGTTCTCTTCCACTATGCACTCCTTTGCAGACAACTAAAACTCCTAACATTATTAAGAGCTAATTGAATTGAATTTTATGTTATCAAGCCCTTAGCCTTTTTAAGAATACAGGTAGTGATGACTTTGTTGCCGTCTGCTATTAGTTCTTCGACTAGGTATTAAGAGCTAATTAAGTTAACATTTGGCCAAATGTTAAAAAATACTACAATAAGTTTCTGGCACGAAGCTTGAAGAACTTGTTACATTGGTTGGTTGGGCTCTCCGTTCGTCTAAGTTACAAGGTCTAAAAAACCTAGAATCTTTATCAGGAATGATACCTCTGTTTTTTATTTCTGGGAACCCCAATGCAATTATGGTTTTGTCAGGATCGTCAATTACTTCAGTAGTCGGAGTTGCGTTTAAGACGCTTTGAGTTTCTCCTCTGCAAATGTCGGATTTATTTTTTCTTTTCTGGGTTTTGCGCCCTCTTTGGATGTTATTATCTGTTCTTTTCCTTGTTAAGCCGTGGTCTTTAGGCTTATTGGTTTTTGACCTAAGTTTAGTTTTCTTCATTTCAAGTGGTTTGTCCCAGTCAAAAGGGTACGTCTTGAGCTCGTTCTTCCTTTCAATGCTTTCAAACAAAGAAATCATGTAGGAGTAATTAGGGTTAGTTTCGAAATTCAAGCTTTTCACATAGTTAAAAAGCTCCAGAAACTCTCGAGGCGCACTAGAAAAAAGTTCTGATGCAGTAGACTGTGCTTTTTCTGTGCGTATTTTTAGTTCGGTGGTTTTCTTTTTATTCGTGATCATCCAAGGTAGTCTCCCGTTAAAAAAGTAGGAAAGAATGTAGCACAGAGACTCTAAGTCGTCTCTTCTGCTCTGTTGGATTCCATTATGGGTGCTCAAAGAAGCGTAGTACATGGTTCCTACGAAAGGTCTGTTTTCCATGTAAGCAATGTGCAAACCTAAATCTTTGGTCTTATAGCGCTTGCACAAACCAAAGTCAACCATATAAATAGTGTTTCTGTCTGATCTGGGACCTAACAAGAACTGATGGGGCTTTAAGTCTCTGTGCACATATCCTTTGTTGTGGATTGACTTAACTCTCATAAGCATTTGTCTGCCAAGAGTTACTATTGTTTGAAGAGAAAACTTTTTGTGGCACTCATTGAACTTCTCGTTGATGTTCGGACCTAGAAGTTGCATTGCTATGTAGTTATAGTCTTCTAAAAAGTTTGATTTTATAAATCTAGGAAACCCCCTTGTGCCTTGCATCTCTTTAAGGATGGTTTCCTCCTGCTTAATCTGACTTAACTGGTTCTGTTCGGAAACCTTAATTGCTACGTGTTCTTTGAGCACTATATCAGTACATAGGTATACTCTTCCAAAGTTGCCTTCTCCTAGTAGTGATTCTCTTTGGAACCTTCGGTCAATAACATTTTCCAGCATTTATTCTTAAAAATTATCACAGAACTTAAATTAGTATTNCATCATTCATTTGGATTGTTAATCCATAATGCAAGTGGATTACTGAATAATTGGTTAGATTTATGGTTGTTAATGCAATTAATTGCTATAACTGGGACTTTCTGTTCAGGAAAAAGCATCGCAGCTGAGTTCTTCCACACACATCTGGGCTACAGGCCCCTTTCGAAGGACTCAGAGTTAAAAGGGAACTACTACACTTTGGACCTGCTTGAGATTCCTAGCAAAGCATACCCTTGCTTTGTGCTTAAAGTAGACGCACCCACTTTGTCTCGGTTTAAGTGGTCCAAAATGCACTCACTAGAGGACTTCTTATCCAGAGACCAAGTAACTACAGAAGAAGTCTTTCCCGACTGCTGCATTGTGAATTCTTCCGACTTAGAAAGCTTCAAAAGCAAACTGGCACAAGTTCCCCAGATCATGCAAAGGCAACTCCACCCCGAGTCTGACAGCTACTTCATGAGAGTTTCGTTTTTAGCCGCTAAAAGAAGCAATTGCATGAAACAACCAGTGGGAGCTGCAGTTGTAGTTAACAACCGACTCAAGTCAACAGGGTACAACGGATGTCCTTTCAGAACCAAAAACTGCTGTGAAGGAGGCTGCAAACGGTGCAACGAAGGAGCTCCGGAAGGGACTAGGTTGGAGGAGTGCCAATGTTTGCATGGAGAGTTAAGTGCTATACTAATGGCTGAGGACTGCCGCAACGGAACGTTATACACAACACTGTTTCCTTGTTTGAACTGCACAAAAAACGTTATTCTAAGCGGCATAAAAGAAGTAGTGTACTGGAAAGACTACCACGCAGCTGAAAGCAAAATTCTTTTAGAAAGGGTAGGAATCAGAACTAGAAAGTGTTTTCCTTTTCCTCCTAAAGCACTTTAACTAACACAGTTATTAAGCAGTCTGTAAAAATATTCAAAATGAAGTTTGAGTTTTCTCTTCCTCCTTCAACTTCAGAACAAACAGAACTTAAAAAACTAGGATTTTCAGACTCTGACTTTGAACCCGCAAACGCTATAAAACTCTCGTCTGACCCCGTTCCTTTAGCTTCACTGAAAGAATCCCTTCAGTGCTCTATCTGCCACAACATTATGAAGGAACCTGTCATTTCTAAAGTTTGCTTCCATAGTTTTTGCAAGGACTGTATTTTCAACTTACTAAGTAATGAACCTGAGAAAGTTTGCCCTTTGTGCCAGTATCCTATTTACTCGTGCAAGAACTTACACCCAAATTCTTTACTGCAACAAATCATCGACAAGTTAACCCCTAGTGCTGACTTCACTCCTCTTCCCAAAAAGAGACAAGCTAGACAGCCTAGTGTTGAAGTCCAACTCATCAAAGACCCTTTGGACGACAACATAAGACAAGTTCCCTATTCTTTTATACACCTTCCGCCTTCTTTGAAGTTTTCTAGTCTTTTAAAGGTTGTTAAGCACCAGCTGCCTGAGTCTAACCCTAAAAGGTTATTACTTGACGGAGATACCCTGGACCTCCAACTTACTTTAAGAGATCTTGCTGCGGAAGAAGACTTCTTGCAGATATACTATAGTTCAATTTAGGCATTTGAGTTAATTTAAATCTGATAAGAGTGAATATGCTAGCTATTAAAAAAGAGTTAGAAAAAGCACTTACCAAAGCAACTCAGTTAGCTTTCCCAGTTACAGACCAAGCAAAGGTCAAACCTAAGTCTACACTTGCAGACTACGAGTGCTCAATTCCATCCCAAGTTTTCAAAAACTACAAAAAAGAACAAGTAGCTTTTGGACTTTTTACTTCTAGAGAAATAGCAGACGCTATCTTCGTAAACGTAGAAAAACAGAAGTACTTGCAAAGAGTAGAAATCTCTGTAACTGGAGACTTAGACCTCTACTTAAGGGACTCTTACCTTTTAGAAGAAATCAACTCTATTTTGCACAACAGAAGAATCGAAGTGGCTGAAACAGCTCCTCCCAACCACATAGTAACTGTCGGACCTGAGTTTGGTCAAAAGCCCAACTTGTTCCACCTAAGGCAACTTTTGCTGTGCAGGTCGCTTTTTAGTTGCTTTGAAGTNCTTAATGCAAAGGTTCCTTACACAATGCTTTGCTATGATGTGTCTAAGCCTTTGTTTGAGTTTTTCTCGCAAGGAAACCATGACCCTTACCAGTTAGTTAGTAACGCACTCCAGTCTCCTACTTTCTTTCAAGAAGTTAAGTTCCAGATTTCTACTGAACTGGCTAAACTCAACTCGTTAACCAAAGCTGAGTTCAGAAAAGAATTCACCTCTGACTTGCTGAACCAAACCATTGAACACCAGTTCTCTGAAAACAGATCAGAAGTTACCATGAAGAAGTTCTTAGGAAGCAACTACAAAGAACTAGAACTGCTTAGTAAAAAGTGGCCTTGGGACTGGTTCCACATTATCAAAACTTTTAACTCCTCCTCAACAAGTAAAGTTATTCAGTTCTGCAAGTACTACGAAGACTCAAACCTNCACAAACTCCAGAAGGCACTTAAATCTTTTGACCCAGGTTTAGTTTCAAGAACTCAGTTTGTCAANGTAGGCGATATCTTATCCTCTGAAGGCAAACTAACTAACTGGCCTATTGAGCAGATACTTGACTCTTTAGAAAATATTGGACATTACAGAACAGCTATGTGTTACGAACCTTCCTACTCTTCCAAAGCTGCTTTATTTTACTATATACTTAGGAGACTCCAAGTGTCTACCTTCCATATCAACATTGACGAAGTCTTTGCAAAGTCCTCCACTTCTTTGTTCGGGCCTTTAGCAGCGTTTAACTACTGCAACTCTAACTTGAGCCAACTAAACTTAGAAAACATCCAAGAGTTCAAACCTCAAGACTTCGAAAACCCCTTTGTAAGGTCCTTTGCAAAAGAAACTTGCATGTTTGCTGACAAAATTGTTTTGTGCACAGAAGACTGTTCTCTGCACCACCTAGCAGAGTGGTTTGAAAACCTTTGCAAACTATACATGCGGTTTGAAAGAAACTTAAATCCTGAAGTCAAACCTAAAGTAGAGTTATTACTCAAGATAGTGACTGAACAAACTCTTGACATCTTTGGACTGGACACTGAGAAACTTTACAGAAGTAACAAATAAGTTGTTTAAGTTATGGATTTAAAGAAGTCCTCTTTTTTCCATTAAAGCCTTCATAGTAGAACCAATCTGTGCAGGCGAACTCACTACTTGGGCACCAGCACTTTCTAAAGCGCTGATCTTGCTTTCAGCTCCTCCTTTGCCACCTGATATGATTGCCCCAGCATGACCCATTCTTTTTCCTGGAGGTGCACTGATTCCTGCTATGAAGGAAACTACTGGTTTGTTTTCGGTGTTGTTTTTTCTAAGCCACTCAGCTGCGTCTTCTTCAGCGCCACCACCGATTTCTCCTATCAAAATAATTCCTTTAGTTTGTGGGTCGTTAACAAACCTTTCAAGAACGTCGATGAAGTTAGTTCCATTGAAGGGGTCTCCTCCAATTCCTACTACAGTTGACTGTCCCAAACCTTCCTTGGTAGTTTGGTCCACAGCTTCGTAAGTCAAAGTTCCTGACCTACTTACAATTCCTACACTTCCAGGAACGTGGATGTCTCCTGGCATAATTCCAATTTTGCACTCGCCAGGCTTAATGATTCCTGGGCAGTTGGGTCCAATAAGTCTGGTCTTTCCTTGCTTGAGAGCGTCCTTGACTCTCACCATGTCGTGTTGGGGAATTCCTTCAGTGATAGTAACTACGAGGGGCAGTTCTTCTTCAACGCACTCTATAATAGCTTTGGCAGCAAATTTAGGAGGCACATAAATAACACTGGCCCAGGGGTCAACTCCTTCCTTGGCTTCTCTGATAGAATTGAAAATAGGAAGTCCAAGGTGGGTTGAACCTCCTTTCCCGGGAGTGACTCCTCCTACCATTTGGGTTCCGTATTCCAGGCACTTCTCAGTGTGAAAAGTTCCTTGGGCTCCAGTCATACCTTGGCAAATCACTTTGGTATTCTTGTCAACAAACACTTTAGCTGTATGGCTGAAGAACCTTTTCATTTTTATAAATGCCTGTGCTCACTAGACAACAGTTGGTGCTTAAGTTAGCTAAACTAGGAAGAAAAGTTAATTTGTTGGGAGTAGACGCAGGAACTGAGTACGTAGGAGTGTCTTATGTAGTGGATGCTTTTGGAGAGGGGTCTCCATCTCCTTACAAAACTTTGAAGCTGAGCAAAGAGGACTCTATGTTGGAGCTCACAGCTATGCTAAACTGTGTGGATGCTGGAGTGATAGGCTGGCCACTAGACAAAAACCAACTTGAAACTGAGTCTTGCAAAACCGTAGACAACTTTTTAACAACTTTCAGTGACTACGACTGGGTTAAAGAAAACGAGTACAACTCTTCCCACGAAGGGAACGGTATCTTGCACCAAATAAACCCTCTTTTATGCCAAAACAAAGACCTTCAAGACCAAGTAGCCGCCTGCATTATTTTACACAACTTTATGGGGTGGAGCAGAGACTTTTTGTCTCAAAAAAATGTCAGTAACTAAGTCTGCAGACCAGTCGAGGAATCGTCCTTCAATTCTATAATAAACATCCTTCATATTGCTTATAATAAATGCATTCCACGAAAAAACCCCGAGATTCTTTAAACTTTATGCCCAAAAAACGCCCAAAAAATACCGAAGACTCTGTACATTTTGAGAAGAAGTTTGCTAAACTCCAGGAAAAGTACCTGGAAGAAGGACTCAGTCAGGAGACCCAACTTTTCCTAAGAAGAATCTCAACCAGTAAAATCATGCCCGGTGACGTAAGACACACTCCCCTTTTAAGGACTCTCTGCGAAATATGCAAGGACCTGCTTCTGAACGAACTAGAAATAGCTCTCTGGGCCTTGATTTTGGAAAAAGTGCCTTACCAAGATACCTCTTTTAGCTTCCACTTGCTTTACTCAGCTTACGCTGCCAAGGTTTACCTTAACGATGAAATAACTTTCATTGACTACCACCTTTGTGCTAAATACAGTGACTTTTTCCAAAAGTACCAGGACTGGTTCTTAAAGTCCCAAACTAGTATATACGTTGAAGCTAAGGAACTCAACTCTAAGTTCCTTGAATTGTCAACTCCTCCAGCTGTACATGAATGCCAACTCATTAACTATAACTATTACGTCGACGACATCTTAAAAGCTCCCTCCAACCAGCCAGAAACTAGGGAAAACACTCCCAGCAAAAAACCCAAACCCTCTCCTAAGAAGTCTGAGTCCAAACCCCAAGAAAATTCTCCACTTTTTCCTTACGACGAAGAATTTGCTCCAGAGTCCCCTTTAATCCCTGAAGAGTAATTAAACGGAAAATTTAATTGGATTCAAATAATTTAACCAAAGAGTCAGCTCCTCCTGATGCTAGCAAAGGCAAAGTCGGGTGGTTTGCTACGGCATGGACGGCTTCGTCGTACTTTTTGCGGTGCGCAGGAATTTCGTGTATGCATTGGTGCTTCCGTAAGTCCCAAGAACGCAAGCTCCCGTCGTGTCCCCCACTCACTAAGTACAGGCCTGACTTGTGGATTGACACAGATGTCACTCCGTCTGTGTGGCCTACCATCTCTTTCACACACACATTAGTTCTTAGGTCAAAAAACCTAATTCGCTTGTCTTCGTGGCCAGCAATTGCAAGACTGCACGTAGGAGAAGTAAGCAAGCTGTTGATTTGTGTACACCCTTGTTCTTTTGCAAAAGGGACCCGGGCGTATATTCCTGTTTCTTTGTTGAAAATTGTGAGAAAGTGACTATTATAACCAGCTGCAAAGTACTCTAAGTCGGTCTGCACCCAGGCACAGGCTGTGGGGGTCAAGTCACCAATTAAGTTATACTTCTTCACAGGGTGGTTAGTCAGTTCATAGGAGTCCCCAACCCCTGGCAACTTCCAAAGCATCACAGAGCCGTCAGCACTTGCAGACAGCATAGAGTCGCTCACTGGGTTGTGAGAAAGACTCCAAACAGCGTCTTGGTGGCCTTCCCAAACACCTACACAAAAATTTTTACCCCCGATGTTGGAGTAGGGATCCACCAGTTCTGCAAAGGGCACTTCCCAAACACGGATGGTTCCGTCCTGTCCTCCTGAGTACAAAAGGTTCTCGTTGATTTCAGTGCCTCCCCAAGAGTACCCTCCGGCTAAAGCAAAGATCCCTCCAGAGTGGCCTCTTAAAGTAAAGTAAGCTTCAAAATTAGGGTCTTCGGAGTCTAAGTACCTTAAGTCCCATAGTTTAATTGTACAGTCTTCAGAAGCAGAGGCCAGCACAGCTTCACTATTCAAAAAGTGCAAAGCCCTTACTCCATCAAAGTGAGATTTAAGTGTGGCTTTGGGTTTCCAAAGTTTCTTTCCAACGACACTTTCAACCAAAGAAGGTTCAGGGAAGTTACTTACGTCTTGTTCTCTCCAAATCCTAACTCTGGGTTTGGGCGAGTTTTTTTCGCACAAAGAAGATGAGCTTCCAAAGGACCTAGAAGGTTTGTGGATAGCTTTGAGAGTTTTGTCCTCAATTTCTTCAGCAATCATCCAAGGCGAATTCTTTTTGCGTTTTGCAGTGAATTCTGAGTTTCTGTGAAGAAAACTAGAAACTAGGTCCGAGTTGACTCGTTTGTGGCCTCCTAGCATCTTAGAGTAGCGGAACCTTTCTTGGCGCAGTGCATACTCAAGCATTTTCACTCGTCGACTGAGTTCTTTATTTTCAAGCTCCAAGTCAGAGATCACTTCGTCTTTAGACTTAATGATAGCATGGAGCTGAGCGTTTTCATTGAAAAGGTCGTGTTTTTCTTGCTCTGCAGCTTTGTGGTGGTCTTGCAAGAACTCCATTACTCCACTCCAAGAGTATTCTTTAGACCCTTTCCTATCCGACATTTTTTAATTAAGTTTAATTTTGAAAGTTTTTGTTTTGATTCTTTCTTCGAATTCTTTGATCTCACTTCTGCCGCTTTCAGGTCTTTTACTGGCTTTCTTCGAAAAAGTTTGTTTTTGAGAGGTTCTTAAAAACCGCTCCATGCTGGTTTTGGCTCCTTTAAAACGAATATTTTCAGATGCTTTTTTTTGTATGCTGTTTAAAGTTCCAAGTGGAGTGGAGTAAGTATTGCTTTGCGAAGTAAAGTATTTTGTTTTAACTTTTCTGTCTAAAGAGTTTAGTTTCGAAAAGTTAGTGCGTGTGATTTTTGCTTGGTTGGAGTTGGCAGTGCAGATACCTCTGGTTCTTCCAAAGCCTGAATTCAATTTATTTATGTACTCAGTGTGAAAGCCCGAACGTGCTCTTATAAGAGGCCTAGTTTCAGCAGCGAAATCAACTGACTGGGCAAGTTTAAGAGTATTGAAGTCGAAGTTCCCAGACTTAGAGTCTTGGTAAGTAAGTGTTGGTTTATTTTGAGTCACTTCTGAAAACCCAGAAGGAAAGTAGTCCTTTAAGGACAGCTTAGTCCCCTTGAAAAGCTCAGAAGCTTTGTTGGAAGGGCTTAAAAGGGGAACATGGTTTAGCTGGAAACTTTTTGGAGAGTCGAAAGAAACTCCGCTGCGGAGTTTAGGTTTAAGGACTTTGGAGGGTCTTGTGGGTAAGCTATCCCCAAGGGTTAAGATAGACATACTATAAATGGCGAGTGAAGGCAAGAAGCTTTTTAAGTACTACCGAGACCTTTCGAAGCAAGAAGAAGCATCTAAACGACTCTTTTTCTACAGATGCAACAGGTGGAGATTCGACCCCTACGACTACCCCAGAGCCTGGAAGTCCAACTCGCGCGGTGCGTCCTCAATCTTCCGTTTTAGGTACATGTTGGGGATTTACTTAGTCTACAGGTGCTCCATTCACTACATCTTCCCTCCAACTCACTAAGTAACTCTTAAATTCAAATGGCATAATTAAGATGTTAATTCTAAAGCTTACAGTTTATTCTTTTCTAACTCTATAAGGGTACTTCTTGTCAAGTACAAAAGGACTTGAAGCCCTAACTGCTCCGTTTAGGTTTTTTTGCTTCAAAGGAACAGGGGATGAGTCATGCGTGGCACTTGAAGAAGGAGTAGAGTGGGTTCCTTCTTCTGCTAAGAAGTTCTGCGTGTACACAGGAGCGTAAGCTTTGTTGAAAGAAGTGTTTTGTGAGTCTCGTTTGTTGCTGCTGACTCTGCTGCGGTAGCCTCTTTCAGCTTTGAGTTTTTCGTTTTCACGAAGCAAAGACTCTTTTCTTTTTTCGATGCGGTCAATCATGTCCTGGGCTTCGTTTTTTTGGTTGATCAAATGGTCTCTTTCTAAAGCCCACTTAGCTCTTTCTTTTTCGTGTTCTAAAAACACTTGACTTTTGAGTTGGTCTGACTCTTTGACTCTGCTTTCGAGTTCACTTAACTTCTTGCAGAGGTTTTCTTTTTCTTGTTTGTGGAACTCTGCCCACTCTTTGATTTTGGTTTCTTTTTCAGCTTTAAGAGCTTCCACTTCTTGAGTGAGGTTTTCTTCGTTTTGGAGCAGTTCTTGGATTCTTTTTTCGAGTTGGTCTGAGTCGGTGTTTCGGGTTTTCTTGTCTAGCTCTGTTTGTTCTCGGAGCTGTTTGAGTTCTTTTTCTAAGTATTTGTTCTTTTTAGTGAGTTCTTCAATGGTGCTTTGGTAGTTGCTTTGCATGTCTTTGATTTGGTTGCTGTACCTGTTTTCTACAGACTGAAGTAAGTTAGCTGTGGCACTTTCTACCTTAGTTTTGTCGTAACTTCCTCTTTTTTGGAGTCGTTCTAAGGCAAGTTCAAACTTCTTCTGGCTTTCATTTAAGTCACTGCGAGCAGCGTCTCTTTGTTGAGTTAAAAAGTTGAACTTGTTCTCCCAAAGCACCTTGTCCCGGTCGTAGGCAGCGTTGCAGTCTGCAAGTTCTCTTTCTAGTTTGGTTATTTTGTCTTTGAGTTCTTCTTCTTTGGCTGGGTTGTTTCCGTATGGGGAGTCGCTTCTGTTAGTTAACTGGCTGTGGAGGTTTTTGATTTCTGCATTCATTCTTTCTTCGATTTCTGTTTTCTTTTGTTCCAAAAAGGTAACTTTTTCTTGGAGCACAGCTTTTTCTTTTTCTAAACTAGTGATTTGTTTGTAGGACTTGTTTTGGGTTTCTTTGAGTTGTTTCTTTTTCTGTTCTAGTTTTTCTTCAGCTTGTTTCTTTTGGGTTTTGAGTTTTTCAACCAGTTCGTTGATTTCTTGGCCTGTTTCAGAGTAGTAGTTTTTAATCGACTCGTTGTACTTCTTGTTGGTTTCACTAAGGTTCTTTTCGAGGTCTCCGATCTTTCTGCTTTGGAACTCAATGTGTTGGTTAGCTAGGGCTATTTCCCGTTTGTAGTCGCTTTTCTTTTTGCTGATTTCGTCAGCTAACTTGTGGTTTGCTTGTTTGGCGTTTTCAAGTCTTTCCAGTAAAGTGTGTTTTTCAGAGTCAAACTGTTCTTTCATCTCTTGCATTTCTGTGCTTTGGAACTCAATTTTGCTTTGGAGTTGTTCGAGTTTGTAGGAGTAAGTGGCGTACTCTCGGTCTTTAAAGGTTACTTCTCCAGATAGTTTTTCTATTTTGGAGAGCAAACTGTTTCTTTCGCTGTTGAAGTTCTGGATTTGGTTTTCTAAAGCTTGGTTGTGAGACAGTTGTAGAGAGGATAGTTGGCTTTTAGTTTCGTCCAAGTAAGCTTCGAGGGTTTGGATTTTTTGGGCGTCTAAAGCAGACTTGTGGTTGTAGTCTTGGAGTTCTTGGTTCCTGCAGTGCTGGACTTCACGGAGTTCTTCTTGTAAGGCGTTGAGTTCTTCTTCGTACTGTTCTTGTTCGTCTCTGAGTTGTTGTTCATAGTCTTCCACTGCCATTTGGTACTTTTTGTCGTTTCTTTCTTTGTCTTCTTTGTACCTGGCTTCAAGTCTGTCTTTTTCGGTTTCATAGTAGTTTTTGAGTTGTTCAATGAGTTTTTGGTGCTCTTGTTTGAGTTTAGAAACTTCTTGCGAGTGGACTGAGTTAAGTTCTTCTATGGAGTTTTCTAGTTCTTTAACTCGTTTTTTCATTTTGGCTTCTCCTTCTTCAGTAAGTAAGGTGTTTTCTGCTTGGAGCGACTTTAGTTGTTCAGTTAGTTTTTGTTTTTGGGACTTAAGAGTTGAAATGGTTTCTTGGTACTCTTGGTTTTTGGTTTCAAGGTCTTTTTCAAGCATTTTCTTTTGAAGTTCCAAGTTTTCTGCAGTTTCTTTGAGTTGCGTCATTTCGGTTTGCAGGTGCTTTTTTTGTTTGTCGTAGTTAGTTTGCAGGTCTTTGTATTTTTGGTCGTACTCTAGTTTGACTTTGTTGATTTCTGCTTCAAGGTCTTCGCTTGAGATGTCTGAGTTCACGTTGTTGAAGGTACTGAGCATGGCTTCGTGGTGTCTTCTTTCGTCTTCAAGGGTCTTTTTGGTTTCTTCGAGTTCTTGTTCTAAAAACTCGAGTTTTTGCTGGAGGATTGCGTATTCTTTTTGTGAAGCTGCTTGTAGGTGGTGGACTTGGGCTTCGTTGGCTTTGAGTTTTTCTTCGGTGTTTTGGAGTTTGGTTCTGAGTTTGTGGGCTTCGTCTTCTGAGGATTTTTTGGTTTTTTCCCACTCAGACTTGATGAGGTGTTCTTTGTTGTTTGCTTTGGACCTGAGACTTTTGATCTCTTGGTTGGCTTCTTCTAGTAGTTGTTTGAACTGGTTTTCTTTTTCTTGCCAAGCAGACCTTTCTTTTTCTATTTGGTTTTCGTAGTCGTTTAAGGTTTTTTCTAGGTCTGAGTACTTTTCGAGTTCAGCTTCTAGTTTGTTTTGGAGACTGAGAACTTGGGACTCGTACTTGGAGGTGATGTCTTTGATGGTGGTTTCGTAGTGCTTTTTTTGGTCTTTGAAGTCAGCGTTGTACTTTTTTTCGCGTTGGTTGACTTCTTCTAAAGAGTTTTCTAAGAACTTAACTTTTTGTTGAAGCAAAGCGATTTCTTGAGACTTTTCAGACTCTTCTTGGTAGACTTGTCTCTGCATTTCTTTGATTTGTTCTTCGTACTTCCAGTTTTTTTGCTGGGCTTCTTGGAGTTCTTTTTGGATTTCTTGTTTAAGAGTTTTGGTGTAGTCTTTCATTTCTTTTTCGATTCTTTCTTTTTCAGCTTTTGTGTCAGAAACTTGTTCTCTGAGAGTTTCTTCTCTAACCAGAGCTTCTGACTTCTCTGACTCTGCTTGTGAAGCTTTGGTTTGCAAGGCTTGTTTTTCTTGGCTAAAAGAGGTTTTGAGTTCTTGGATTTCAGTTTTGAGTTGGACTATTTTGTCTTCGTTAAGTTGCTTTTGAAGAGTGGTTTCTTTAGAGACCTTTTTAAGGAAGTGGTCAGATGCGTCTGAAACTGAGGCCAAACAAAAGTCCAGAAGTATCTCTTCGCGTTTAGGACCTAAAGGTCCGTGCTGTTTGACGAACTCCCTAAAAGAGTTAAGTTCTTTTTCGTAGTCACTGAAAGTGCCTAGGTCTCCAGACTTAAGTTTCCTGCTGATAACTTCGTAGTTCTCTTTGAGGAACTGCAAGTTGAGTCTCTGGCTTTCAATTTCGTTGTCAGACTTAAGACTGGTGTACTTGTCGTTGATGAAGTCAAGAAGTTTCCGAACAGCTTCTTGTTTGTCCGGGCCCATAGCTTTGGAGTGGAACTCTTCCAAGGCTGCTTCTTTGGCTTGTCTGTGAAGCAGTTTAAGCTCTTCAGGGTCTAGTGGAAACCTTTCGTTGATCTTGTCAAATACTTCGCTTTCGTAGAGTTCTTCGCATTTTTGAACAGCTCTGAAGCACTCGTTTCTGGAAATGTAAGTCCAGGCATTTTCTATCGAAGGCACAGCGCCGTTGTTGATTGCTGAGACGTAAGAAACCAGAAGGTTTGAAAGCATTTCTCCGTTAAGTTCCTTTCCGTTGAGTTTTTTGGGACGGACTCCTTCGAGAACTTTTTGACGGAGCTCAAGCACCTGGGTGACGAACTCTGGCCTTAAGTCGTCTAAGTTTTTGCTTGAAAGGTCCTGGAGGTCGTCTTCGTTAGTGCTGGGTCTTACCATGGTGAAGCAGTCTCTGTCTTTGAAGAAGGTTTTTAGTAAGTTGCGGATTTTGTTTTTCTCTTCAGTGGAGTCAGAGAACCCTTTTTGGGGCATGAGTGCCTTGTCTAGGTACTCTTTGGAACTGATGGAGTTTTCTTCTTCGTCTACTAACTGCAAAGTGAAGTCCCTCACTACCCACAAAAACGCAGGAAAGTACTCAGAAAACTCTTCGAAAGAGTCTTCTTGTTTAGAGCGGACTTGGATGTGCTTGGTCAAGTTGACTACAAGAGACAAACTTTGCAAAGCTTCTTCGTCTATAGAGCCCACGCTGTTATATATAAAAAAGGAACTAAGAAGCACAGCCAAACTGAAAACTCGAGTGTCGTGGTTAGAGTCTTGGTCCAAAGCCCCCAAGCCTTCCGTGTCAATCACCACTATGTTACATTTTCTGCCTTCGGAAGTTTTCCCGGGAATAGGTCTAGTCCACACCCAGAGTCCTTTTGTGCAGGGGTTTATGGAAGGGCCTACTCCAAACCCGTCACTTTGGTTAAGAAGAACCCTGTTTAGCAAAAAGGACTTTCCTGTGCGGTAGAGTCCTGCCACTGATATCACGCCCAAAGGTCCTTCTAAACTTGACAAAAACTGAAGCGCTTCTTGGTTTACAGAAAAGGCTGAGTAAGGCTTACTTTGAGTTGAGTTGTTTAAAGAAACCAAAGGAATAGCCGACTCTTGGTAAGCGTAAGAACGCGAAGATAGTAAGGTTTGGCTTTCAGAAACTTGCGAAACTGTGTCGTCGTTGAAGAGGCAAATGCTGTCTGAGCCTAGTTCATCTACCATTTTAAAATTTGAATATGAAGGAGGGAACTTTACGGAGCGCAATAACTTAAACTTTGTTTTTGGATTCCAGTAAAAAAAATAGTGCATTGTCTTACACTGGATGCAGCTGTAAATCTAAGTTCTGGGCCTAAGTAGTTAATTTACTAACAGTTATAATGGAGTTTATTCTGCAAGGGAAATTTCACCACCCCGAGATTCCTTTAAAACTCAAGATAAGGAGAGACACCACTGTAACTCACACTTAGGAACTAAAAGTTACTTGCTTTTTATACATACACGAAGAAGAAATTTTGTATGTAGGTTTGAGTAACGGAGAAATTCACTACTGGAAAAAGAAAACCAGCGACAAAAACTTCAACCAAAGAGACTGCGACTTAGTGAACATGTCCAGAGAAAACTCCCACAAAGGCAATATAACTTGTCTGGTTTACGAAGAAAAACTCTACAACGGAGTCATTGTTTCTGGTTCAGCTGATGGGAAATTAAAAGTTTGGGTTAAGGACCCAGAAGGCAACTCTGACAAGTATAAGTATAACCAGTCCTTAGTAGAGCACTCTGGAACCATACTAGCAGTAGCAGTTTCCTCCCAAATAAACATCATAGCTTCGAGTTCGACTGACAAAACTGTGAGGCTTTACAAGGTACAGCCAGGAAGGGAGTTTTTCATGTACCCTTTTTACATATGCTTTCAAAGCATTGCTCAGGTTTCCAGGGACATTGGGGGCATGGGAGTCTGGGTGAGTTCACTTATTTGGAAAGAAGGCGACGAAGTTCAACTTTTAGCTGGGGACAGTTTAGGCTGCATTAAAATTTACAAGCCAAAAAACCTTTGGAAAGAAAACCTGCAGTTCGAGCTTTCAAGTGACAGCAAAAACGTGCACAGACTCATAATTAGCCAACTCTTGCTGGTGCCTCAGGAAAACTTTGTGTTTAGTTTAAGTTACGACCAGTCTTTGAAAGGACTTGATGCTACCAACGGCAGTGAGTTTGTGTGTTTGTGGAATCAAAACAGATGCTTTTACACCTCAGCCATATGGGACACTAGTAACCACGAACTCATACTAAGTGACGAAAAGGGCTATATAGGTGTTTACAACGTGTACCACGAAAAGCCTACATTTTGGGGAAGTTTGTTCCAAGAAGAAAGGAAAATTATTGGTCTTGCTTTGCGTGAAGAGAAAAAGGAACTTTTAGTGGCTACTGAAACAAGCATAGAACTGTTTTACATGAGAAGAGGACAGAACTCCCAGGACATTCAGGGCCACGACGGGCCTATCATTAAGGTGCACGGACAAGAGGCCTACCAAATCCACAGACTTCACTCTAACGATAAGCCTAGGTTTATTTCTACCTCTATGGACAATACTATAAAGGTTTGGAACTTCAGCGACTTAAACATTTTAGTGTCGATGAACGCTCCACAACGTGCAGAGATCAGCTGCATGTGCTACTTAACTTTATCAAGTTTAATAGCTACTGGGCACGAAAACGGAGCTATTATGCTGTGGAACCCAGAAATCCAAGAGAAAATCAGGCTGCGCTGTGAACCTGACCAAGGCCACAAAAACACAGTAACTGCTGTGTCACAGGCCTACAGCAAAGACATTGAGTTTTTGTTGTCTGTAGACTACGACGGACTTATTTGCATTTGGGAGATCACTGAAAAAAACGACGCTTACAAACAAGCAAGTGAAGGGTCCTCTGGAATCACAGTGTTTCCTTCTTTGAGGAACACTATTAGAACAACTAAGAACCGAAACATTGGCGAAAGCGAAACAGGCCACGAGTTGTTTTGTGTGATTTTTGACGAAAACAGAAGAAACATCTTAGCAGGAGGCAACTCTAGTGAGATTCAGGTTTGGAGCATTATGAGTTTGGACTTTGTGGGCAAGTTAAGGGGGCACACAGATGCCATCAACGCGTTTGCTATAGAACAGAACTTTTTGTATTCAGGATCCGACGATAAAACAATAAAAGTTTGGGACTTAGAAAACTTACTACCACTCTACACACTGTCCAAACACACCCTTCCAGTAAGGGATCTTTTGTTCATTTACGAGTCAGGGCATCTTGTGACTTGTGGGAACGACGGAAAAATCATTGTTTGGAACACCCAAACAATGGAACCTGTGAAGACCTTTGAAAGAAACAACCACTTAAGCACCTTGTCTTTTCTGTGCATCCAAAACGTCCTTTTGGTGGGTACGGAGCAAAACACAATTTTGACAGTGCCAATAGAACCCTACTTAGGAAACATAAACGGAGAAGACCACACAGTGGACAAAAACAAAATCCACTTAGAGAAGAAAAAGAAACAGAAACGCGGAGAACCTGTTGAATTCGAAGACGATACAAGGTCCATCCTCAGCGAAGAACTAGCAGAGGAGTACCCCGACCCTGCTGAAGAACTGCTTAAGAAACTTGTAACCAGAGATAAAAAATAATAAATGCAAAACTGCGCAATCTGCCAAGAACCCAGTAAGTACAAGTGTCCTGCCTGCCGCACCAGAACCTGCTCACTGAACTGCGTGAACTCACACAAAGTGCTGTTTGGCTGCACAGGCACTCCTGACAAAACTAAGTTCGTAGGCATCAAAGAGTACGGAATCAACGAACTGCACAAAGACATGAACTACTTGCAAGAAATAACTAGGAACTCAGACTTAGCCCACAAACAAATAACCAAAATCACCCGACACGACAACAGAAAGCGGTTTATGTACTTAATCAACGAGTGCAGACAAAGAGAAGTTCCTTTTAAAATACTGCCCAAAATAATGTCCAAACACAACTCCAACACTTCTATGTTCCAAAAGTCCGAAGGAGTTATTTACTGGCACCTCGAGTGGGTGTTTGCTTCCCATAGAAAAGAAATCTCTGTGCAAACTGCTAGTAACTCTGAGAACGAGTCCCTGAACACACACTTCAAAAAGGCTTTGGAAAGCTTTAAAGCAAACCCTGAGTTCGTTTTTGAAGTCAGAAATGGAGAAAACAAGTACAGAGTGCTTTGGCTGACTGGAAAAGCCAAAGTAAACGGCAAGGCCCAGCGGATCTTTGAAGAAGTGAGCCCCAACTACACACTAAGGGACCTAGTGGCTGTTTACTCAAGGAACTACGGTCCTTTGATAGAGTACCCAACTTTTTACTTCACAGTAGAAGAGTTCATAAGCTGTTTTAACCTTAAATAGTTATAGTACCAAGCTAGTAGCGCCTAGAACGCAAAACTTCATTCTTGTCGTAACGCCTAGCTACAAGTCGTCTTCTCTCATGAATAGGCACGTACTTCTTGAGCATGTCGTCGTTTTCTTTTTTATTGCGAATGTGGATGTTTTTGGAGACTGGGTACTTAACTCTAGGCAGTTTCAAAGCCCCGTACTGTTTGCGAATAAACTTGCTGTTGTTTTCTAGAGCGTATCTCTGAGGACTTTCTTTCCTGAGGCTCATAATGTCAGGACTGCCTCTTTTGGAAGAGTTTCTGGTGTAGGAGTAGGAGTTGTTCACTCTGTGGTTCATTTTCTCCAGCATTGAAATTTTAGGAAGCCCTGAACGGTCGTGGATGCTTGGCGGAGGTTGGCTGTGGTTGTGCTTGTCGTCTTCAGGGTACTTGGACCTAGGCAGCATGTCTGAAAGCATGCTTATGTTCCTGGGCAGTTTAATGGTTCCTAGGAGGGATGACTTTTCTTCAAAGCAAAACTCTTCAAAGTCTACTCTTTCACTTAGTATTGGCAAGTTAAGTAGTTGCCCACAACTAGGTCTTTTTTTAGGGTCTAACTGAAGCATTAGGGCTATGAGTTCTTTGTAATCGTTGGAAAACTTGTCTGAGAGTTTAGGGTACACTCCAGAGACTACTTTTTTGAAAAGAGCTTTCATGTTTTCCGCCCTGAAAGGAGTTTTCAAAGCAGCAGCTTCGTACATAACACAGCCTAAAGACCAAATGTCGGACTTGGTGTCGTAAGGAACGTCCTTCCAGACTTCAGGACTGGCGTAGTAGGGAGTTCCAGTTTGGGTGTGAAGCATTCCTTCTTTAGCTACTTTGGAAACATTCATGTCGCCCAACTTAACTTCGCCGTTTTCAGCGATAAACACGTTTGCGCTTTTGATGTCTCTGTGGAGTATGTTGAGGTCGTGCATAGCTTTGAGGCCCCTGGTGATTTGGCTGAACACGTCTAGTAAGTAAGACTCTTCCATGCACGAGTTTTTGCGTTGGTGCTGAATTATTTGTTGGTAGAGGTCTCCTCCTTCAGCGTACTCCATAACTATACAAAGGCACCGACTGCTCTCATCAAAAAAAGCTTCTTTGTAGGATATTATGTTAGGACTGTTGATGCTTGCCAAGAGTCTTACTTCGTTGAGGGCATTTCTTTTTTCTTTTTCGTTGAGTTGTGTCATCCTGACTTTTTTCAAAGCGTATATTTGCCCGTCAGATATTCTCCTGACCTTCCAAACTAAGCTGTAGGCTCCTTCGCCTAGTTTTTTAAGTATTTGAAAATCGTGTAAAGACATTTCATTTAAATGGTTTAACAACTAATTTAAAGGGTTGGAGTTTTGCAGCATTAAAGTGAGTTCTTGCATTTGGGCTTTTTCGTAGAAATTCTCCATTCCTTGTTCTTTGAGTTCCAGAATGAATTCGTGCTTCAGCCAGAGCCTGACTTTCTCCCACCTGCTTTTGCAGCAGTTTCTTGAAGGACTTCTGCAGCACTTTATTTTGAGGTTTCTGCAAATGAACCTAGAGTCGCCTTTTGAGAATATAAGGTCTATGTAGACCTCAATAAAGGGCTCTGAGTTGAACCTGCCAAAGAAATCCCAAACGTAGGCTCGATTCTTTCTTTGGTTAGGTAAATTGCTGCACAAGTATTGTGGGTCTGTAACTTTTCTTGAAAGGTTTTTAAGCGCATTCCATAAAGCTCCTGATTCTTCGCTGCAGTAAGTGTTTTCAATAGGTTCTCCTTGTATTAACTTATTCATAACTTTTTTCAGACACTCAATTAATTTGTAACTTATATAATCGAATTCAACTTGACAGGAGTTCTTTTTAGAAGTGGTCCAGAAGTCTCTGAAAACTTCTTTAAATTTAGTGGTTCTTTGTCTTTTCGAAGGAAATTCAGTTGGACTTAAATTCATGCTTTCTACACCAAACCTAACTTTTTCTATGTCCGAAGAGCACCTTGGGTTAGAGATCGTTGCTGCTTCGCCATCGTACTTTTTCATATTAATATATTTATTCGAGCCACAAGACAGCAAAAACAAACCCCAAACAACCTTCGAAGAAACAAGTGGATACAAGAAAACAAAGAAGGAAGCTCTCACAAAAACAGAAAGAACCACAACTACCCAGAAGCACAAAAGTGGACACCAGACAAACAACAAACACAAAAAATCCAAACAACTGTGCCCAGAAGAAGAGAAAATGCAAGCG
>PR_CR_10_Liq_1_inCRDRAFT_1000601_pt1 | contig 22034 bp, 19 predicted proteins | sample PRCRCaboRojoPR_3_FD_10241 | JGI IMG/M metagenome (IMG submission 10241)
TCTGTTTCCATTTTGCCTCAACCGACCCCTCTTATATATAGCCAATTTTTCCCTCTTAATTTCTTCACTGCCTCCCTTTTCCAAATTTTCTTGAAGTCAAGGTCAGGTTAAGCCAAGTCAAAGAAAGTCCAATGCAATGCGTAATACTATGATTCACAAACTGTTTTATTTAGAAAACTTTAGAACTTTAAAAGCCTTTATGAATTCAGAAACTTCTATGCTGTTCTTGGAAATGAGCTTCCAACTTTCAGTTAATTCTTTGGAGGAAGTGGAGTTCTTCAAGTAGTTTTTCATCTGGACAATTGAACAGTACACAAAAGAACAAGTAAGTGACATGAGTCCCTTAACTCCTTTGCAAAGCCAAACTGAAACTACAAAGGGGTAGTAAGAAGGGGAAATGTACCCTGTTAGCATGTTAGTGAATGCATCAAAAACAACATACTTAAGTTCTGCTTCGTTTTGAACGTAGCCCTTAAATACCTTTGCAGTTCGGCTACTTATTGAGTTCACTGCTTCCAAGTGAGTTGTTTTGAGTGTTAAGAAGTGTGAAGAAAGGTCTTCTTTGGAACCTGCAATCAAAAACCAAACAATCTGGTAAACTTCATGCTCGTGCAAGAACCACAAGAGTATTTGAGTCACTACAGGCAGTATTGGACAATACTCTAAGTCAGGAAACCTCAGCTTAATAATCTTGAGTAGCCTAACAACTGCCTCGAATCCTTCTTGGGTCAGACAAAGGTTTTCGAGAGGCTCTTTGCCAAAGAAGCAACTAGAGTGAGCAAACTCGACTGCACTTGAGTCAACTAGTTCGTTGTAAGTGTCCATAGAGCGGTTCTCGTCAAAAACAAAAACTTTAGTTAGAACTTTGCGGAACAAATAATTAGGTATCCCGCCACTCAGTCGAGGCTTGATTCTTGTGAAAAGTTGGGAGTTGAAAGTAACTTCAGTTTGGGACCTAGACACAGGAGTGTATAAGTCTTCGTTCTTCCAGTAATGCTTCAGCAGCTTTTGGAAACAAACTTCTTCAAACTCGTTAGTGGAGTTTCTGAAGTTCGAGTAACTGAAGTTAGTGTTCCCTAGGTGCCAAGTTTCTGTGTAATCAGGTTCAAGTAGGGCTTCTTTTGAGCAGAAGTTTCCCATTTATAAGTTAATTACCAATTTGAGTCTCTAGTTCTTCAATTCTGTTTTGCAAAGAAAGTAGTTCACTTACGAGTGTCTTCTTTTCCCTTTTGAGATATTTGATTTGTTGCTGGATTCTGCTGTTTTCTGCTTTTTGCAGTTGGAAGTACCTTTTGACCTCCTTTTCAACGTTTTGGATTTCTTTGTTCAAAGAAAAGCAGTTAGAGTCTTCCTTGGCGTTGAGTTGTTCTTTGAGGTGGTTCTTTTTATTTTCAAGCATTTCCACCTCGTGTTCGGTGTTTTTGATTTCATCAGTTATTGCTGACAAAAACTCTTCAAGTGACTGGACGTGTGTCATCAAAGTGTGGGTACCTCTCGGAAAGGGTTTGTTTACTTGGTTTTTGTGTTGGAAACTGTTTCTGTAAGTAATTTGTTCTTTAGCAGGCCACTCTTCTAAATGCTGCATTTATATTGTTAGATATTTACAAAGTTAATGACTGAATGTAAAGATTTATCTAGAAAATGGAAGACGACAAGTTCGACGGAGTCCTTATGAACATTGTCCAGCAGTCTAGTGGAATCAATGGGTTCTTCGAGGCCTTTTTTGGGTTTTTGCGCCGGAAAACAGATTACTTCTCTAACCCCCAAGACGCAAAAGAACTCCTGATGAAGAACTTCGAAGCGCACAAAACAATCTACGAAGAAAACAAACGGGTGGAAGAACTCAACAGAAAGAAAAAAGAAGAAGACAGGAAAAGAAAAGAAGAACTCAAGAACCAAAAGGTAGTCGAAGTCACTGACGAAGAAGCACAAAAGATCCAAGAAGAAGCTAAAAAGCCACAAACCGAAGAAACCAAAGAAGTCAAAAAGCAAGAAGGCGAAGAGGAAGAAGAAGAAGAAGGAGCAATCCCAGTCAACAACGGAGGAGCCACAGACAGGTATGTATGGACCCAAACTCTAGGAGAGATCACAATCAACTTCTTTATTCCTCAAGAAGCAACAGGACGCCAAATCAAAGTCAACGTCACTCCCAACAACATCAAAGTGCTTTTCAAGGGAGAAGTTCTGGTGGAAGGAGAGTTCGAGAAAAGAATCAAACCTGACGAAATGGTGTGGACCATTGACACTCTAGAAGGCAAGAAGGTGCTTAGTTTCACAGTAGACAAGTACGAAGGCATGAACTGGTGGAAGTGTGCCCTCAAAGGAGACCCCATAATCAACACCAAGAAAATTGAGCCTGAAAACTCAAAACTAGGAGACCTAGACGGCGAAACGAGAAATACCGTTGAGAAAATGATGATCGACCAGCAAAGAAAAGCTGCTGGGAAACCTACTTTGGAAGAAGAGAGCAAACAAGAAATGCTCAAGAAGTTCATGGACGCGCACCCCGAAATGGACTTCTCTAAAGCAAAGTTTAGTTAGTAATTATAATATCACACGTCCGGGTCATAATATTCTGTAAATTGGTAGGAGATTGAAGGTTCGAGTGCACGGGTGTTGTTTCTTTTCAGGTTTCTGGTGAACCCAGGGTTCTTGCGCGACTGCCTTCTTTTTTTAGAAAGTTCGAAGTTGTCCTTGCCAGTCGGACCAACTAAAAGGTTAAGTTGGTTCTCACCTATCGAAGTTTTGGACCTGTGATTCCTCCTGAAAACTGCTTTTTGATTCATGGAAATGTCAGATATAAATGATTACGAATTGCAAAAACTAAACATTGGTTGAGGAACGGCTTTTCTAGTGAAGTTTTGAAAAATGACAGCTGTGGGATTCGAACCCACGCCCTTTCGGAATAGCGCCTGAAGCTACCGCCTTAGACCACTCGGCCAAACTGTCTTCCTGGGTTTCTGGACTCCTTTTTAGTTAAAAACAATTAAGGCTTTAAAAGTTGAGGTTCCTTGTGAAGAAAGTGCACTCAGCAGAGTAAGTACTGATGATGTTTTCGTTTTTTTCTGCTTGCAACTTCTTTAAAAACTTCAAAGAGGAATCTTTCCTTTTAACCTGGGGTTTTTTGGACCTTTTTTTGGACTTAGGTTCTTTTTTGGAGTTTCTGGGCTTTTTGCTTTTGGTGGCTTCTTGGGTTTCAACTCCTCGTTTGGACAAAAAGTTAGACACGGTGTTTACTAGTTGCTGTTCGAACTCAAGCTTACCCAGAACGTCAGACTCCCGCAAAGACTCCTGGGAAAGTCCTTTTTTGAAGCAACGGACTGTTTTGGGAGTAGCTGACTGGAGCCTTAAAGGCACTATTGTGGAGGCTTCTGTGTTGGTTTTGCAAGTGACTANGAAAGCAGAGGAAGTCCTTGGAAGGGTAGTTCTTGAGCTTCTGGACGAAGGCGATGCCACCTTAGATGCTGGCTTCAAAGACAAGTTCAGCTTATGAGTGTTCTTTTTACTTGGGTAACTAGGTTGTGTTTTTACTTGTGAAGAATTCTGGGGTTTGCTTTGGTGAAGCACCTTACCAGAACCTAAGGAAGGACACAAAATTTCCTTTTGCTTGAGAATCGGAGTGTAGGACTCTTGAAGTACTTCAAAAGAACTTTTGACTTGCACTGAGATGTCTGAGTGGTAGTTAGAGTCAAAAAGTTCCATCCACTCTTTGGGAAGTGGTTGTGTACTGAAGTAGGAGTCAACTGGTTTGTAGACTCCTTTGTACTTAAAAATGTCACTTGAAATCAGTCGAGGATTGACTTCAAAGTCACATGCTATTCCTGAATACATCTTGACACTCAATGTGTTGGAGTTGTTGAACAACATTACGTCTAGAGGCTGAGTAATGGCTGTTTTTTCAGGAAGACTGCAGCCAAAATTTGCTAGGGGGTAGCAGTGTCCACTGTAGGGTTGACTAGAGCCTACTTTAACTTCTATCTGGAGTTTTTCGCCTTTGCATAGCTGCCTCAGACAGTTTCTTTCTGAGCAAAAGAAGTAAAACAACTTCAATGTTTTCAGTTTAGCTTTTTTACTGCTGAAGTTGCAGGGTTTTAGTTCCAATGTGTAGGACTGGTCTAGAATCCAGAGTTTAGCTTTTAACTCACTTAACTCTAAGTCGTGGTTTGGAGACTCTAAATCTTTGAAGTACAGAAGCACTCTCCACTGCAAGCTTTTAGTGGGCAAAAACGCAGGGTGGTCGAAAGAAGGCAAACTGGTGAAGTTTTCGTTTTCTGTGGGCACGTTCATCATTCCAGCTAACTTTTCTTCGGTTTCCATGAGTTCGTGTTCTGTAAGCACAAGCATGTAGCAGTCATTGCATACCCTTACCCAGTGGTTCTGAAAGTCCACAGCTATAGGCCTGATATGGTTTAGTTGCAAAATGTTCCTTCTGCTTTTTTCTGTGTGTCTTTTGAATCCCAACAGCATTTTGTAAGGAAGAGTATGACTGATCTCAACTGCTTGGAACTGCAGCAGACAAAGTTTACACTCCACTGAACTCAGCCTTTGGTCCCTGAGTTCTTCTAGTTTAGCTTTTCTTCGGCTGTAGGACATGCTTGAGTTCTTAACTTCCACTTCTTTAGAAAACTTCACTGTAGTGTCTAGTTTAAATCCTTTGCAGCTGAGTAGCCAGGGTGTTCCTGAGGAGTCCCTGATGAAGTCAAAAGTAATGCTGTCTATTCTGATCCAGTAGCCCCTTTCTAGGAATTCGACTACTTTAGCTGCTATTTCACAGTAGTCCTTGACTCCAGGTCCTTTCAAGGGGTAAACTTCAATGCCGTCAACCAACTCCGAACACAATAGGTGCTTGGCTTGGGTGTACTTTTCCATAGCTTTGACTGAGTTCACAATGTTGAAAGCGTAAGAAGGTTTGTTGAGTTTGGTGTTGTGAATGTAAAACAAACGGGTCACACAGGGCCTTTCACTGTGGGCGCGAACATACCTCTGCATGATGGTTTTGGAGGGAAAAGATCCCTTCATGACCCTTTCCGAGAAGTCTTTCCAAGTCATGCAGTGGGCTTTGAGGTCCTGGGGAGAGTCAGTTTGCATTCTGAGCATTGCAATTACTTCGCTGTCTTCTTTTTTGAACCCTTCGAACCTTTTGTACACTTCGTAACGAGAAAACCCGTAGTCAACTCTGAGTTTTCCAGCTTGTGTGTAGGCCCAAGCAGTTCGGGAGTTAAGTACATAAAGCATTTCTGGGATGTTAAGTTCCAAGTTCTTCACAGGAACTCTTGGGTTGGAAAACAGACTTTCGAAAAACAAAAACCCAGGCTGTATAGGCGAGTTGGAGTAGTCTGAGTGCAGAGTGGGAGTTATTTTCTTCATGTGCTGTTCGTACTTGCGTTTGAGGAAGGCTTCGTGTTTAAGTTTGGTTTCTTGCCTCTTTTTTTGTTGCAGTTCAAGTAATTGAGCTTTTCTGCGGGCTTTTTCAAGGGCCTTTTGCTTTTCTATTAGCAAGAGTTGGTTTTCGTGCTCTTTTGCTTCTTTATTTTTAACTCCAGCCTCCTCAAGAGTTAGCCCAGTACCTATGATTGCTTGTTCTGACTTAACTTGCTTTTTGAATATAGACTCTAATTCTGGGTTGGCGTCGAAACTATGCTGATTTTAAATTACCGGCACTAAAACTTCTCTGTTTGCTTCAGTTAAAAACACTTTCTGAACTGCAGTGTCTTTTGACTCCATATATATTAAATTAAAAAGTAAGCAAATAAAACCCCAAAATTGGTCCTCCGTGGTCGTTTCTTCCGTTCTCATACCCCGAGTTAGCTCTTTGAATAATCATTTCTTGTTCAGAAAAAGTGAGTCGTTGTTGTCTGTATGAAGGAGCTCCGTTGTAGTAAGAACCTGGTTGGTACATTACCTGCAGTAAGTACTGATTTCCCCTCCTGATCTGGACTTGCTTAAAGGTAACTAGTTCCTCTTTTTTCGATATTGTTGACTCAACACTCACTAGTTCATGGTCACTATACACCTTTAGAGTGAACTTGCTTTTGGTCCCACTTACAGGGCCTGCTAAGTAAATTCCCCATAAAAAGACATCTGTGGTTGCCTGGAATAATATTGACTCAGTTTGATTGTCATAGACTCTCCAAACTTTCTGGGAGTTTATGTTGGGTGGAAACACTTTGGTGAATCTTTTGATTGGGTGGCACATGATTTCTTCTAAGCATATTCTTCTGAGAACATACTTTTCTTGAGCAGATAAAATCACAAAGTCTTTTGCGAAATACTGGTTGCTTAATGTGTTTATTTGAAACTTAGAGCAAATTCTTTCGTTTTGGTTCATAAAAATTCCGTATTGGCTGACTAAACTAACGCACCTACCTGATGCGCATTCATTACAATAGACTTCGTGTGAGTTTGAGTCAACACTCACTTTGGTTCCTATTTTGAAATCGTTGCAACAAAGCAGTTCTGAGTTCTTAATCAGTTCTGTCATTCTTGAGTCTGGTTTGAACTTCCACTCCCTAGAAAGCTGGAATCCACACTGCTTACACTCAAAGTTTTGGTCAACTTGTGAGATGCAGTGCTGACAAACCCAATGAGTGCAAGGAAGTTTCCAAGGCAGGTTTTCTGAAGTAAACTTCTTTGAACAAGTGCACAAACTCTCAAAAAAAACCTTACTGACTTCGTTTGTTGCTTTTGCGTTGTCAAGAGGACAAGAACCTCCTTCACTGCAGCACTGGTAACAAAGCAAATGCTTGCAGTTAAACTTAACTGGAGTTTTTAGTCTAGACCCAAAATACTCCCCACACTTCAGACACCCTGAATGAAAGTCAACTGCTTTGTTTGGGGTAGAACTTCTTTTAACCTGAATCATCATTTCTGCTTCTTTGATTGCCTTTTTTAACTCAGACCTCCAGTTTGATAGATAAAAAGATCTGATGAACACAGTTGCTGTTTCCTTGAGTTTTTGGGTTATTTCTTGTTGGATTTGCTCAGTTTGATTAAGATAGATGCTTGGACTTCCACAGTCACTGCAAAGGAACTTCATTGTTTCTAGGTCCACAGAGCAAGCTGCTTTATTAGGGTGATTGCTGCATTTAGTGTTTTCTAAGGGCAGTAAGTAGTCCATAAGCCAATGTAGCTTTTCGTACCTAGTTCTGTTACTCCAAGTTTTTACAGAGTCAAAGTATTCTTTTTTAACTTCTTTGCTGAGTTGTTTTTTATAGTGCCTTAAAAAATTAGTCAGTTCTTGGTATAGGAACCCTTGTTTGGTAATTGGTGAGCAATCGTCCTGGTTGTCTATGCAGTCACAGTAAGCAAGAAAATAAGTATTGTCGATGACTGTAGCTAACTTAGAGGGGTGTATGCAACAGTGGACTTCAAAAGTTCTTAATGCCTGATGGTCAATTAACTCCTCTACTGATTCATTCACAAGGGTTTCACTGATGCATAGAGGGCACTTGACTACTCCTTCTCTCTGAAAGAGTTCATCCCCACATTCACAGCACAACCTATGTGGACAATTAAATTTCAGAGGCTTTTTGCTTAAAGGATCATAATTTTCAAAGCAAACCGGGCATGGATCTAGTTCCATTTTAGAGGGGTGTATGCAACAGTGGACTTCGAAAGTTCTTAATGCCTGATGGTCAATTAACTCCTCTACTGATTCATTCACAAGGGCGTCACAGGCACATAGAGGGCACTTGACTACTCCTTCTCTCTGAAAGAGTTCATCCCCACATTCATAGCACAAACTGTGTGGACAATTCAATTTCAGAGGCTTTTTGCTTAAAGGATCATAATTTTCAAAGCAAACCGGGCATGGATCTAGTTCCATTTATAGTAGATAGCAGGTTGCTAATTTATTAAATACTTGAGTTGGTGAATAAAATATGAAAGTGGTTTTATTGATTGCCTTGGTAGCTGTTTGCTACGCAGCTAAGTCGGAAGACCTGGTTAAGAGCTTGCCTGAAATAGGTGCTACTAGTTTCAAAATTTACTCAGGGTACCTGCCCATTCCTGACTCGAATGGAAAGCAAATCCATTACGTCTTTACTGAATCCCAGAACGACCCCAAAAGCGACCCTGTGGTGCTTTGGCTCAACGGAGGTCCAGGTTGCTCTTCTATGGACGGACTTTTCTACGAAAACGGACCTTACGTGTTCCCTGAAGGGAGTGCTAAACTCAGAGAGAACGAGTATGCCTGGAACAAGTTAGCTAACATGCTTTACTTCGAAGCCCCTGCAGGAGTGGGCTACAGCATCCTTGGAAACCCTTCCAACAACAGCACCGACGACAACATTACAGCTATTAACAACAAGGACGCCCTTTTGGCTTGGTTCAGTTACTTCCCCGAGTACAACTCCAGTGACTTCTACATCTCAGGAGAAAGTTACGGAGGAATTTACGTTCCTACCCTTGCTTACAGAGTGCACCTCCACAACCAGTACAACCCTGACCAAAAAGTGAACCTCAAGGGATTCTTGGTTGGAAACGGAGTAGCAGACTGGAACGTTGACGTAATGAGTGCCAGGCCTGACTTTTACTGGTCGCACACTATTTACAGCTACGACACTCGGGACATATGGGAAGAGTACAACTGCACTGGCCTTACTTACGAAGACCATCCTAAATGCAACGAAGCCCACAATACCATGGACAAGCTAATGGAAGACGTGAACCTTTACGACATATACCGTGACTGCGTGCACCAAAATTCCTTTGGAAGCAAGGCCAAGTACACCAACTGGCTAGGAGGCAACCTTAAAGTGTCTATTCCTTGTGTGGATGACTATGGTCTCACTGACTACATGAACAGAGAGGATGTTAGAGAAGCCTTCCACATCAGTAACAGCATCACATACGACTGGGAAGTTTGCACTAACCTGAACTATACGATTGACTACAAGCTAGGCTCTTACTACACCTACCCTATTTTGGTGAACGCAGGCTACAGGATCCTAATCTACTCTGGAGACACCGATGCTGCTGTGCCCATAAATGGAAGTAAAAAGTGGATCAAGAAACTAGTTGACGCCCAAAACATGAGCATCACTAACCCCTGGAGAGAATGGAACTTGGACAACGACTATCAAGTAGCAGGGTTCACAATCAACTATGAAAAAGACTTTTCGTTCACCAGCATCAGAGGGACTGGCCACATGTCAATCCAGTGGAAGAGGCCCGAAGGTTACAAAATGTTCAAGTACTTTTTGGCGGGCAAAAAACTTTAATAAGCATTACTTAAGCTTTTTGGAGGAGTTGAGTAATATGGAAGTTCTTAGTCAGTTTGGCGTGGTCCAAAGGTGTTTTTCTGTACTTGTCAACTAAATCAGGTTTTGCTCCAGACTCCAGCAAAAACTTAACCATCAAAAAGTGTTGGTGCTTCACAGCCTAATTATAGCTTACTAAAATAAGGGGACTGTTTCGGTGCACAGGGGTTCTTTTATTTACATCTTGGCCTTTTCTAACAAGTCTTCTAGCTAGGTCTAAGTTGCCCTTTTCAGCTGCTTCCCACAAAGCTAATTAAAAGTTACTCATGAAAGCTGACTTAGTTCCTGGTTTAGAAGTTACTCCTAGAGCTGTTTTGCCTCCTTTATTGGTTATGTTGACTAGTTTTTTATAGTCAGAGTCCATGCAAACAAGTTGTTTGATGACTTTTTGTTTGTCATAGAACCCAGCATAGTGCAAGGCAGTCCACCCGCGGGAGTCCTGGGAGTAAATGTCCACTTCTCTTCTGAGTAAGGCTCTCAAGCTTTGCAAGGACCCTTGTTTTGCAGCTAGCATAAGAGGGGTTCTTTGGTCCTTGTCAAGGGCGTTTTTACGGGCTCCGCAGTGAATGAGGTGTTCAACTAGTTCTGGGTGGTTATGTTGAGCTGCAAGGTGCAGAGGAGTGTACTCATACTGACTTAGGGCATTTATTTCAGCTCCTCTGTTTATGAGTTCTAAGGCACCCTCTGTGTTTCCAAAGATGCAAGAGAAGTGCAGTGGAGTGTACAAGTTCCACTCTACTTGGTTTACTTCAGTGTAGCAGTCAATGACTGTGCTGAGAAGGGACTTAGAGATCACAGCTTGGTGCAGACTTGTGATTAAGAACTCGTTTTTAGTTGAGTTGGGGTTGAAACCTGAATTTACAAGGTGGGTGTAGGCTTTGGAGTTGTTTTCCTCCGTAGCCTCTTCTAGGGAAGACAAGTACCTCATTACAGTTTGAGATTTAGCCATGTCTAGAGGAGTTCTTTCGTTGATGTCTTTGAAGTCTTTTTTGGCGTTTTTGGAGACAAACAACTGCACTAAATTGAAGTTTCCAGAGTAAGAAGCTAAGTGCAAAGGAGTGTGTTTTTTAACGTCGGGGGTGTTTAGACTGTTAGTAGTGAGTATTTCGAGTTCAATCCTAAATTCGTTTTGGCAACTAAAAAAGGTTTTGGGAGTTAGAATAGACTTAACTTCTTCTAGCACACCCAAGTACTTCCTGGGGTCAGTTTTTTTGTGTGGAACCTTAGTTAGGTCTTCGACTTCTTCAAAAGTCCTGAGGAAGTCTTCGAAGCCCTGGTTGTAGTCTTCGCTCAGAAGAATTTCAGCCACTTTCAAGCACCAAGTGAACTTGCTGAGTCCTGCGTAGTGCAGAGAGTTCCTGTTGTGGAGGTCTCTTTCTTCTATCATGACTTCAAACAACTTGGCTAAGCCTTTGTAGTAGTTCCTGAGTTTGGTTTCCAGTTCAGTTTCGAATTCTTGTTTTTTCTTTTTTATTTCCACGTCTGCTTCGATGCTGGCTGTGAGTAAGAACCCCACTGTGTTTTGGAGGTTGATGCTGCTCATTCCAAACCCCATTTTCATCATGTTCAGGTTTTCGTAGAGTGCTTTCCTCAATCGGTGCTTTTCGAAATGCAAAATAGTTGTCAGTGCCTTGTAGTTGCCTTTGTAAGCCATCACGTGAAATATGTTTTGTTTGTTGTTGTCAAGTGTTGTTATGTTAGTGCCTTTTGCAATTAAGTATAGAGAAATCAGTTCTAGGTCTAAGTAAGCTGAGTAATGCAAAAGAGTTTTACCGTTTGGGTCTCTTAAGTCGGGGTTGAACTCTTCTTCGTGCAACTGGCTTATTTTGCCTTGGCAGACAGCTTTCAGAGCTGGAGGCTTGTTGCAAGGTTTAAACTTGATAAGTTCAGGTTGGGGTTTCATAGTTTATTTTTATTAACTGAAGGTAAGGAGCTGTACTTAAGTCGTTCGGTTCGTTTTTGCTTTTTGTAGTTGTAGAGTTTACTCAGTTCTTCTTTTGAGTAGGGAGTTATAAGGAACTTAAGGCTTTTTGAAGGGGAGCTGTTGTTAGAGGTGCTTTTGATTTTCCTATCAAAAACGTTTAAACAACTAAGTTTTTTTTCAATTGACTTGGCTTCTCTAATCATAGAGGACCTTGAAAAAACTTCAGCAGAACCTTTTCTAACTATCCTGTTTTTAGAGTTAACTAGGTTCCTGAATTGGTGGACTTTTTGGTTGATTTGTTTGGTAGACGGAAGTTTCTGCTCATAACTTAGGACCCTTTCAATTACTCTGAATCTTTGGTTTCTTTTGGGGGTTTTTGCCGTCTTAGGAATGTCTCTAGGCGTTTTCTGTGCAATAGGAGTTACTGTGCTCAGTAACTCTTTAGTGTGGCTTTGCAGACTGGTTAAGCAGTTATAAAGACAACCTTTGACTTTTTGGAACTTTTTGGTGTAGTTAGAGTAGGCAACTATAAGTAGGTCAACTACTCCTTTGAAGTAGGGGTCTAGAGTTTCTAAGCTGCCGAGTTCTGAGTTTTCAAGGAAGTCTTTGAGGTCTTTTTTAGAAAGCATAGACTCTAGAATTTGGCTGGACTTAATTGCTCTGGCAAAGGACTCGGAGTTCTGGGTAGCCTCTGGAAACACATTTAAGAACTCCTTTTTAATTTGTAAGTAGGTCAACTGTTCATGTGGTTTGAAAAAGCTTTTATTTGAGTTGACTTCGGTTTTAAAGATTCTGGAGGAATTATGGCTGTTTTCACTGGAACTGGAAGTTGGAGGCTTTGGTCCGAAGTACTTCTGAAGCACTTCAGATCCCTGTGCGTAAGAAATGTCTACTTCTGGACTAAGAGCTGCTTTGTTGCTTTTAACTAGTTTTATCTTTTCAAGTAAGCCCACTAGTGAGTTCAAGAAAGAACTGAAAACTACAGCTAGAAGTTTTTCTTTTTCTTTGTAGACTCCAGAGTTAGAGTTTATTTCAGTAGTCCGAGTTAAGTTAAAAGTGCTTCTGGGACGTGGACTTTCGCCAAGCTCAAAGTTGGCTTTTAGGTAGCTAAGTTGTTTTTTGATGCTGATGAGTTCTTTTTGTCTAGCTGAACTTTGGTTGCAAAACTCAGAAAACTGTTCTGAAAGTGAGGTTTCTCTTTGTTTGAACTGGAAGAACGCAGTTATAATTAAGGAAGTATAATAAGGTGTTAGTTGTTTGGAAGATTCAATGTTGAGTCCTGATTTTTGTAAGACTCTACTTAAAAGTTACTTTTCTACAACAGCTAATTTTTCTTGGCAGTAACTGAGGTTCTGGATTTGGGTTAGTTGTTGGGTTTTAGAGTTTTTAATCGAGGCTTCATTTTGTTTTATAAGCTCAAGGAATTCCCTGTACTTTTGTTTTTTGTGGGTTTGGTAGGCTTCTAAGTGAGCTACTTTTTGAATAGCTTCTTGGGTTTGTTGTTTGAGGGAGCTGCTTTTTTGTTCCATAGACAAGTAAGAAGCTTTGTAGTACTGTTTAGCTTCCTCTTCTGCAGTGCGGAGTTTAGAAATGTCACTTTGGGCTTTGTTCATCTTGAGAATAGCGTCGAGTTCGTTTTGTTTAGTTTTATTTAAGCTGCGTTCAAAGTGGAGGTAGGCTTCCTTGAGTTCTCGGACTCTTTCCTTGAAAATATCCTACTTGGGTTTTACTCGGGCTTTTTTCAAATTGTCGATTTTGTACTGCAAAGATTTCGAAGTGAATTCTTGGCTCTCAGCAGCTTTTAGGGTTTCTGAAAGGTTGTTTTGCAGCTTTAGTCTGTGTTTTTTCGAAGGCAAGGACTCGCTTAGTTGGTTTTTTTTGGTGGTTAAGTTGAGTTTTTGAGTTCGGTCCTTTTGCAGTAGTTCGAGTTCCTTAGTGAGTTGGTTTAGCTTTTTGGTTTTTGCTTGGTTGAGAGAGACAGCTTCGTTAAGTTGCTTTTTAAGAAATAAGTTAGAGTGATTGGACTCCCTTGGTGTTTTAGAAGCTCTACTCGAAGCATCTTCCAGTTGGGTTTGGGCGTTAGGGAACCGCAGTTTCAGAGAGTTAAGTGTTTTAGAGGTTTTTTCGGAATGTTGGTTTTCAGATGTATTGGACATTTAATATGAAGGGGTTTTACAGCAGAAATAAAAGACAGACCTTCGAAGAAAGACTCAAACAGGAACAAAAGAAGTTCGAAGACAAAATGAAACAAGCCCGCATGAAGCAAAGAGCTATTATTCACGAAAAAGACGAAATTCGAAACAAGTCAAAACTCATTGAAGCCAAGAAAAGAATCCAAGCCATACAAAAGGAAGAAGCCCGGAGAACCAGACTTAAAACTCACAGAGAAAAGTATATCCAGGAGTTCAGAGTTAAGTCCAGAGAACGGGAAATCAACGCTTTGGACCTGCACTACGAACCCCAAAATGGGTCTAAAATTCCGCAACCCAATCCTTCCAAAGACCTGCCAAGCAAGCCCAACATAGACACTCCAAACACCAAGATCCCTAAAGTGCAGCAACACAAAAACATCTTCCAAGGAGAATTTTGGCAAAAAGGAGGACTGCTTGACAGTTTGGACTTAAGCACTCCAAACCTCCAGAAGTACAAAGTTGAGGAAGTGCCTGAAGAAATCCAGCCCGAAGACTCCCTAGAAAAAGAAAACTGGATCAGAGAAAGCATCAAAGAGTGGGCCCCTCCCAGAATCAAACGCACTCTCAGCAAACCCCCTAAACCCCAAGTCAACAACATGGAAGTTATTCAGCAACCCCAACTCGAAAGAAAAAACTCCAGCAAGTTCGTCAACAAAATCAAAAGCATCAAAGAACACCAACCCAACACTATGAAGAAACTCCCTGAAGAAAAAGAATTCCTTCAAGAAGAGCTAGACTGTGTTAACGAAGAAGAACAGAAACTAGAAGACTCACTTGCACGACTGGACCTCCAAACTATCAAAATAAACGCCCAAAGGAACCTTGCAGAACTCGAAGCTGAAGCCCAAAAACTAGAAGACTCCCTTGAAAAACTCAACCCCATTCCAGACAACTCCATTGAGTTAGAAACTAGAGAAGAAATCCACTCTACCATTGGAAGACAGTCCATTGACTCCAGCTTCCAGCCCAACACTACTTTCCAGTCAGTGTTTAGTGCCCACCCCTACCCTGCTAACAGGTCTGAAACAGACAACAGATCTGTGATCACCGAAGCTCCTAGACAAGGAAACTCCAGTGTCCATCGCATTGGCAGTGTGTACAATGAAGTCGCTGCACGCAGTGGAAGGTACTCCAAAAGCAACCCTCCTCCTAAGTATTCCCTTCCAAAACCCAAACAAAGAAAGCCACTGTCTATTAGAAAACCACCTAAAGGTCCTAAATACACTGAAAACGTTGTAAAAGTCAACCCCAACTTCAATTTGAAGAACATCTTTGAAGAAGAAGAAGTTCCTAACTGGGCTAGAGACTAGTCTGTTTCATAAATTTAAATTTAAGTTTTAAGCAGAACTAGTAGTTTCAAAGGAAAATTCAAATTTAAAATTTGAAACTCAAGCAATATAATGGAAGGGTACACAGAAGTATTTACTTGGGGAAACAACCAGTACGGACAACTAGGCTTAGGTTCACAGTCCAGTTCCACTACTCACCCAGTTCCTAGGTTCTGCACTTTCAGTATACTTATAAAGCAGGTTTCATGTGGTTACTCGCATGCAGCGTTTATTTCTCACACAGGGTACTTGTACACAATGGGAAGTAACACTTCAGGACAACTAGGAGTGGGTGAACATGTTTCCCAGTGCTCTTCTCCTTGCTTGGTGGAAGCCCTTGCTCAAACTAAGACCCAGCAAGTCAGTTGCGGAGGAGCACACACTTGCTGCATTGTGCAGAGTGGACTTCTCTACTCGTGGGGACTTGGAGAAAGCGGAGCTTTAGGTCTTGGAGACACTCAGTCTAGGTCACTTCCTGTTTTAGTGAGACTGGATGAAAACTGCAAAGCTGAAAAAGTCAGCTGTGGTGGAAGACACACTGCCTTGCTGGCTAAAGGTTATTATAGAACTGCTCTGTACACTTGGGGAAGGGGGGATGTGGGTCAACTAGGCAACGCCAGCCGAGAAAACCAGCTTTCTCCCAGCAAAATTCAGATTTCAGAAATACTAGTGGACGTTGACTGTGGAGAAGTGTTTACGGCCTTACTTACTCGGGACGGAAGGGTGCTTATGAGTGGAGCAAACTCTGCAGGCCAACTCGGAAGAGGTAACACCAAAAACTCGTACGTGTTTATAGAAGTGGATGGTCTTGAAAAAGTAGTAGTTAGAGCAATTAAGTGCGGCGAGTTCACAGCTGCAGTTACAGAAGAAGGCGAACTTTATGCTTGGGGCAACGGAGAGTTAAGACCGAAAAACCTAGAACTAGAAGACATAGTGGACTGCGACGTAGGGGGAGTAGGAATGGCAGTTAAAGAAAACGGGGAAGTTTGGATCTGGGGCAGAAACAGCAGTGGAGAACTAGGAACAGGTGACTACAAAAGTAGAGAAAAGCCTGTGAAGGTGCAGAACTTAGTTGGGAGGTTTGTGAAAAACATCAGCAGTGGAGGGAACTTTGTGATAGGACTAGGACAAGACGTATACGTGCACGAAAGGCCGTCTACTCGCAGAGAAAGACCTTCAGCCAAGAAGCCTGTTTTCAAAACTCCTAGGCCACTTTCGCCGTTTGAAAAGAACAGAGTCTGCGAAATGGAAGAACTTAAGTCAGAAGTGGCTAGACTAACCAACGGGTCTAGACAAATGGAGTCTTTGCTAGAGGACCACCAACTCTTGCTGAAGTCTTACAAAAACGAAATAGAAAGAAGAAAAGAGTCCAAAGTCCACAAAAAAGACTCTTCGCAGTCCACAGAAAGAAACTCAGTTAACTCCAAAGTCAAGGAACTCCAACTCCAACTCCAAAACGAAAAGACTGAAAAACTAATCCTTATGGAAGAAAAAACTAGGGAGTCTCCAAACTTCAGCAGAGAGCTTACCTTCGAAAGCGACTTAAAAGTTAAGTCCTTGGAACAAGAACTCCAGAACCTGAAGCAGAAACACCAAGAAGACTCAGCAGTTCTAGGACAAGAACTTGATGAAACCAGAAGGGAAAACATCACTCTCAGAAGCAAACTTGAAGAAGCAACTAAACAAAAAAACCTCTACGTTGAGTACTACAACCAAGAAGTGCTTAGAAAACAAACCTCCCACGAAGGAACGCTTGAAGAACTCAAGTCACAACTGCAAGAACTAGAGAAGAAAAACAGAGTTCTGCAGCGCAAAAACGAAGAATACATCAAGTACACCAACGAACAACAAGAAGTGATTCTGCAAACTAAGTGTTTGCTAGAACACTACGAAAAGAAACTCCTGAGCTTCGAACAAGAAAACACCCAACTCAAAACTGAACTTAAAGAAACCCAAGACAAAAACAAAGAACTCTTCCAGGTCTTCGAAAAGAACTTGCTGGGCAAAGCAAGAGTCTTCAAAGACAGAACACTACAGATCCTCAACACTCCCAACAAAAGCTTTGAAGAAAACACTAAACCTGCTTTTTCGCCTGTGTTCAAAACTCCTCAAGACGAAAAGACCCACAACACTCCGCCCACTTTCAGAGGAGAAGAACTTCAGAGTTCCTTGGCAGAAATTAAGTCCCGCGTAGACAACCTTCAAGAAAGCAAGCAAAACTTGAAAGGCAAGTTTTCAGAGTGTAAGTAATTGGTAATATAATTTAACTTTTGTTGCGAAGTACACAGTTTCCCTTCTTGGCACAGTTGCAGCAAGCCCAAGTAGGTTTGTGGTTAGGAATAGCTATTTCAGCAGCGTGGTTTTTGTGACACACCCAGACACAACTTTCACAAACCCAGTTCATTCTGCATTCTGCACAAGAGTAGTAGTTAACAGTCATGTCTCGGCCTTTTTCAAATACTGAACGAAAACACACTTTAGGGGATTCAGACTTCAAAACTAGGTTTCCTCCGTAGTAAATGCAACTGCCTTGGACTGGCTTAAATACTCCTATAGGCTGGAGGGGGTCTTCCATTGGAACTTCTTCTCCGAGGACTGTTTCTTGGAGTATGAACTTTCCAGGTTCCAGAGACTCAACAAGGTCTCCTTTAGAAGCAAAGTGGTCTTTAATCACTTGTTCTAAGTCCTGAGAAGTGTGGGTTTGGGGAACGTGCAAGTCCAAAGTTAGGTTTTTGGAAAGGATCTTTAGGAACAGTCTTATTGGAAGTAACTCAGGAGTAGGAACTGAAGCTTTCATGTACCTGTCGTAAGCTTCAACTACTAGTTCCACAGAGTAGTTAAAGCTGTGCTCTACTTGTTGCAGTTTTTGGTGGAGTTCTTCTTGAGAGAGTGTTTGTGACTTTAAAACACTTTTCTTTTTCTCCAGACGAGTTTTAAGTTCTTCGTAGTGCTTTTCGAACTTAAACAAGCCTTCACGCATGTTTAACAAAAACACGTTTTCAATGGGGTTCTTTGCATTGGTTAAAGCACTTTCTGCCAAACTTTCATAATAGTTGAGAGAAGCCTTTTCTTTGAGTTGAGTGATGTTTTCTAGTTACAACTTACTCAGCAAAGTCTCTACTTGGTAGTTCCTGATTGCTTCTGAAAGTTCTAAAGGCGACTTGCAGTGAGGACACTCATGTCTTCTATTGATGCATTCTTCTAAGCAGTCCTTGCAAAAAGTGTGCCCACATTTAGTTAGCATCGGCTGAGTTAAGTGTTCGAAACACACAGGACACTCGAGGTCTTTTAGGAGTGGGTCAACAGGCACTTTTAAGGTGAATTCCATTTTTGTTTAGCTTTCTGTTAATTTTCTATCTAGATATTAATGCAATGGGAAACTCAGCAATGCTAGCTGTTCACAGAATTGATTACAACCGGAAAAAAAACATCTGTGGGAGCTGCTGGACAGCTCAAGTACTTGATAGGAACGAATTAGCTATTCACAAAGAAACAGGAATGCCCCGGGGACGTATATCGCCGGAGGCAATGAAGTTTTTAGACCCAGTGGAACGACAGTTGTTGTTTGAAGCTTCAGGAAACAACCCAACCATGATAAGGCGTTACATTGCGCAGGGCCTCAGTCCAGACACCTACGACGAAAACCGCACAAGCCCGCTGCACATTGCAGCTAGATACGGAAGTATAGAAGTAATAAAAGAACTTATTTTGCAAAGGGCTACTTTGGACATCCCTGACTGCGCAGGGTGGACTTGCCTGCACGTTGCTTCTTACTGTGGAAGAGCTGACGTAGTGAGTCTTCTGCTTGAAAGTGGAAGCGACGCAACTATAGTCAACAGACGCGGGGAAACTCCTTGGGACTTAGCTGTGGATCAACCTACACAAGCAGTGTTTGTGAAGTACTGGCAAGAAAGAGTTGAGGAAGACGAAGAAAGTCCTATGGTAATTCAAGAACGTCCCCAACACGAAATAAGTGCCCACTCAGCCTTCAACAGGTCGATTTCAGGAATGACTGACGACCGCAGTATGATTTCAGTAAAGAGCTGGATTAAACTAGGAAACATTCCGATGGGGGTGTTATTGGTTTCTTCTAAAGAACTCCTAGAAAGGGGCAAAAGAGTCTTTAACAACAATTCAGCCAAAGGCCTTAGTTTTTTCGTGTTGTGCGGAATTGTGCCCCAGGACCCCTTAGAAATAGCTAAGTTTTTGCATGACACAGAACTCAGCCCTGTCAAGATCGGAGAGTTGCTTGGAGAACCTCAGGAATTCAACAAGCAAATTGCAAAGCAATACCTCGAAGCTATTTCTTTTGAAGGCGAAAACTTACTTCAGGCTTTAACTAAACTCCTCAGCTTAATCAAGCTGCCACGTGACGGAATCATGACTGACCAAATCTTGGAAGTGTTTGCAGAGACTTACAAGCAGTACGACGAGTTCAACTTGGAAAAGGAGTCCCTGCACCACTTAGCACTGTCTATAGTGATGCTGGACTTTTCTCTACACGACTACACATCTTCGCCTTTGTCCAAAGAAGAGTTTGTCAACTCTATGACTTACGAAGAAATTCCTTCAAGTTTCCTGAGTTGGATTTACAATGTAGTGGAAATGAGGTCCATTAGGAGTGTGTTTGAAGAAAAAATCCAGGCAGTCTTTGAAGAAGTCAGGTACACGGGCCACTTAGCTTACAAAGCCAACGGAGAGTGGAAGGAAAGGTACTTTGTTATGAGTGACGGAATTCTCTGGTACTTCTTCAGCACTACCCAAGTAACTCCTTACGGGATGATTCCTTTAAGTGGCCTGCAAGTGCACTTCGACACTAGACTGTTGGGGTTCATTATAAGTGGTTACCCAGGGTTTAACTACGTGAAGTTTTCTGAAGACGGAAGTCTGCAGATCCAGAATGTAACTCAACTTAGGTTTAAGTCAGGAAACTTGAAGCTATGGCTAGAAGCTTTCCAAAAGTCCAGCAACATAAAACTAACTATACGTTAGGTAATTAAATTTTTGACACACACTCTAAACAAATCTCAACGTCACAGCTGCACTGGAAACTCCCTACCTTTTTAAAGTTCCTTTTGCACAGCAAACACCTGAAGTCTTTGTTTTGTTCTATGAAGTTCCAGTTCAAAGGGTGTCCTTTACTGCAGGTTTTGCTTTGGTCGACTACTGTCAAAAACAAGTGGTGGCAGTTCACACAAATGTCGCACCGGCACTTTTTGCACGAGTAAGGAATTTCTTTGAAGGTCCCTTTGCACATGTCGCACTTGAAAGAGTTTGCTTTGTAAGTGGTGTTCCAGTGCAAAATGTGTCCTTTCGAGCACCTGAACACTGGACTGTGACTTACTGGGAGCAATAAAAACTCTACACAACTGTTGCAGCAAATATACTGGCACAAGTTGCACCCGTATTGGTTCTTTAACTTGATTTGTCCACAAATTTCACAAGAAGACATTAAGTTTGTGCAAGATTTGATTTTATGGTTTCTGAGACACCTAAGTTGGGGTTTAGGAGAAGAGTACCCCAGTTTAAAACCACAAGGTTCGCAGCAGTCGTAGTAACAGTTTCTGCAGTGCCAAGTTCCTCCTTTAAGTTCTTTGTAGCACAAGTTGCACTTTTTAGACTTTAAAAAGGTTCTTTTGTAGTAGTAAAAAGAATCGGGGTACCACTTTAGTTCATGACGAGCTTCACAGAGAATCTTAGGTGCTGGGAAGCCTGAAGAAGTTCCACAGACTTCACAAAGGTTAGTTGTAATTCCGCAGATTGTGCAGCCCCAAGTGCCACTTTTCCTGATTGGAGAAGAACACAAGAAGCAAACAAACCTACTGCCAATACTTTCAGGTGAGTAAACGAACTCCCAGGTTCTTGTGCTTACCCAAGTCAGAGTGTGGTTTTTAGGGCACTCCATTCCAACTGCTTCTTTAGACTCCTCTGTAAGGTGACTTCCTAAAGTTGCAAAGAGTTCTATTTTGTTGTGTCTAAACCTAAACACTTGCATGTTTCTGAAAACTAGGTATATAAACCCTTTGTAGTAAATGCTTGGACTCAACAAGTTCACACTCGGAACTTGGCATCTCTGAGAAACTATTCTAGAGGCCATAGTGGCTTCCTCAAACTCAACAATGTTTCCTCCAGCTTCAAGTAAGTAGGCACAAGAGTCGTTTCTACACAAAAGTTTAGTTCCAAATGGACATCCAGTCAGGAACTCTAAGTACCTGTCTTCAAGTGTACTGTAGGAGTAAACTACTTGGCTATTGCTTCCAGTAACTATGATTTCGTCTTTGAAGCAAGTGCAAGTAATGTTCTGTAGTTTTAAGGGCAAGTCTGAAATCTTAGTCCAGTTATCCAAGGAAATGGTGTACTTGTAGCAGTTTTCCCCAAAAATGTAAACTGAACCTGACTTGTAAATGCAGGAGTTGAAGGCCAATGCTTCAGGAGACTTTTCGAGTGGTTGTTGCTTTTGAGTGTAGAGGTCAGTGATTGTTCCTTGGTTGTACTTAAAGCCCTCTTGAATGCCTCCGTGCCTGAACAAAGTGTATTTGGTTATGAGACACATGCTTGTTTCAAACCTTTTGTCAAACTCTAAGTTAACTTCAGAAACACTTTTTGTGTCTAAGTTGAACCTACTTAAAGTTTGGTTGTCAGAAAAGTAGTAAATTTCATTGCCTTCGTAAAAAAAGTCTGGAATTGAAAGGTTGAGTTTGTCTTTTTGGACACAAACTGAACTTAAGTCAGGTTCTTGTATTTCAAAAAAGGGGACTTTCCACTTTTTGACTATGCTGTTTAGAGTGGACAGGTCGCAGTCAAGCAGGTTCTGTACATCTGGAGTTTTGTTTGCTTCAATTAGAACTTTAAGGCTTTTACACTTGGCTTTAGCTTTGGTGAGCTGATCCATAGAGCCTTGGAAGCAGTCAGTTAGTTTTTGGAAGGCAGTGGACATGGCTGACATCAACTCCTTTTGGTTGAGAATGATGCTAGAAATGCAAGAGTCTAGGTTTTTCATAAGGAGTTCTTTAGAAGAAGGTTTGGAGACCAAGTGAGTTCCAGTGTAGTCAGAAGTGTGGAACTGGAGTTGGTGGTGGCAGTAAAATTCTTGGTTGCAAGAACAAAGGAACAAAGGACCTTCACAACCTTTAATTTCGCAGTACTCAGACATTTATACTTATTTGTTCACAGCAAAGCACAGGCGGCTTAACTCAACTGTCTAGCATTAAGCTTAATTTCAAAAAAAAACATTCCGTTAAAATAAAATGGAACTGGTTGAGCAAAGCTTAAGACAGGCCTTGTCACACTACGAATCACAATTAAAAGCTGAAGCAACTAGAAGAAACGA
>PR_CR_10_Liq_1_inCRDRAFT_1000602_pt1 | contig 22024 bp, 18 predicted proteins | sample PRCRCaboRojoPR_3_FD_10241 | JGI IMG/M metagenome (IMG submission 10241)
CAAGGGGAAAGAAGCCGTAACCGCCCAGCTGTAGTTGTTAATAGCGTATTCCGCAAAAAAGTCGTTGGTAGTGGGTTGATTCAAGAATTTGTAGCTCACGTCTACCTGCGGTTTTAAGGCTTCGCGGTTAAGCCGCTGAGTAATGTCTAAGCGGTCAATTTTTAGACTCTTGGCATTTAAAATGGGGTGATTGGTGAGCCAGTCTTGCGGCAAATTTACCAGAGCCGGGTTCTCAAAGAGCGGAGTGGTACCGGCCTTTAGCTCCAGGGGCACAACGCCATCTAACCACAAAAAGGTTTCCAGGGTATTGCTTTGGGTAATAAAATCGGCCTGGGCTTTTTGCAGTTTCAATTGGCGGTCTTGCACCTGAATGGCGGCTTCCAGCGTATCTACCAAAGGTTTGTCGCCCACTATGGCTTGTTGCTTTACCCCATTAAAACGAAATTGAGCAGCCTCCAGGGCGTTTTGGTAGACTTGCACGGTTTGGTAGCTTTGGTGCCAATTCCAGTAGCTTTTCAGCGCTTCTTCCAAGAGGTTATTGTAAGCGGTCAGTACCTCAAATTCGGCTGCTTCTTGCAACAAACGCGCTTGTTTGAGCATGGCTCTGCGCTGATCAATAAATAGCCCTTTACCCAAGGTGAGGGAAAGATCGGCATACCAAAGCCCACTGCCCGGTACGGTATTTTGGTTATTAAGAAAAAGCCCTTCATTTAGCTCATATCCCGCCTTGGCCTTAAAGCCAAACCAAGCTGGTATTTCTACGCCTGAATTTTGGAGTTGGAAGTACTCTTTTTCATCAAAATATTTTTGACTCACATCGCTGAAAAGCTTAGGGTCAAAAGCCCCCGAAGCTTTTAAACGCTCCGCATCGGCTTGCGCCCGAATTAAACGTGCTTGCAAAGCCAAAGGGTGGTTTTGCACCACCAAGGTGTAAAACTCATCTACCGCTAATATGCTGGAATCGGACGCGGCAGGTGTAGCCGATTGCGCCCACAAGGAGGAAAGCGCTGCGCAGCTTACAAAAAGAATCAGCAGATACTTTCTCACTTCTTTTGGCTCTTTTGATTGGGTCCTTTAGGAGCTGATTTCAACTGGTCTTCCGGTTGGTAATAGTCGGGCGGGAAACCGTTAATTTGCCGCCAGATTTCATACCAAATGGGTACATCTTTCAAAAGAGTGAAAGTTTTGGCTCCGGCTCCTACGCGCAGTTCCTCTGGCCAGGCCTGCTCGGCCGGGTCAGGTGAAACCAATACCCTATACAAGCCATTTTGGCTGGTGAAGTTGTCAATGGCCACTACCTTACCACCAAATGTACCTACTGATACGCCCGGCCAACCGCTGAAGAAAATAGCGGGCCAACCGTCAAACTGAATACGCACGTCTTCACCCGGATGCACCAGCGGTAAATCCAGGGGCTTTACAAACATTTCTACCGCCAGGCTAAAGTCAGCAGGCATAATGGTTACTAGTTCCTCGCCTTCTTTAATGGTTTCACCAATACCGGTTTTTATGGCGCGTGTTATGTAGCCTTTTTGCGGGGCTGTGATGTAATAATTACTCGTGCGCACCTGGTAGTTGCTAAAGGTGTTTTCCAGTTTTGTAACATCCGCATCAGCGCTATAACGTGCACTTAGTGTGGCAAAGCGCTCACTGCGCGTTTTGGCAATTTTGTCTTGATACTCGGCTTCAACCGCGTTAATTTCAACCTTAGCATTTAAATATTTATTCCTACTGCTCAATAACTTACTTTCTTGCGAAATGCGTTTGGCTCTGCTTTCTTGTAGTTTTAAGCGTCTTTTTTCTATGTCCGTTTTGGAATTTAGCCCCTGTTCAAAAAGGCCTTCCATACGTTCTACCTGAGCCTTGGCAATTTGCTCATTGGTTTCAGCGGCCACTAAGTCTATACTATCGGCAATAACATTGAGCCGGGCCATTTCCAGCTTGTTGCGGGCTTGTTGCAATTTTAGTTTACGATTGGTTTCCAAGGCCTCAAGCTGTGCTTCCAGCGCTTTTGCCTTCTCATCGTAATTGTTAAGCGAGGAGCGTTTCGCGTTTAGCTGGGCCTCGGTGCGCTCTAACAGCCGGGGGTCAAAATACTCGTCCTTTACCTCTGAAATAAAGAGGATGGTGTCGCCTTTATTGACTAGATCGCCCTCTGACACATNCCATTTCTCAATTCGTCCGGAAATTACAGACTCCAGATTTTGGGGGCGCTTTTCAGGCTGTAAGCTGGTTACATANCCCTTGCTCATGATGTTTTGGGTCCAGGGNAGAAATANGGCGCCNATGAGCACAAATAAAATAGTGAAGAGCAGCTTTTTTCGGTTTTTNCGATTGCGTTCTTCATCCAGGAAAATTCGCAGGGAACTGAAGTTTCTGCGATTGATTTTATCGGAAATATCGTTGTCTGAAATGTTTAACATGGCAGGTCTTTTTCAAGTTCTTCAAAAGTTCCTGAACGGGTAATGGTGCCATTTTCCAAGAGGATGATGCGGTCCATTCTTTTCAGTGCTTTACGGTTATTGGTAGCCATAACAATGGTTTGCCCGCACTCTACACATAAGTAATCCAGCCATTTCTTACGGATGTCTTCATTTACTTCAAACCAATTATCTTCTATGAGTAGCAAACCGTGGTTACCCGCCAAACTGCGGGCCATTAAAATACGGTTACGCACGCTGCTGGCCAGCCCCATGCCAGAGGAAGGCAACACGGTATACATGCCGCGCGGCAGGTCATCTACAAACCTGGTTAGCCCGGTAAGTTTGATTAATTCACGCACTTGTTGGTCACTAACACTTTCACGCTGCAGTGAAATATTATCCAACAAACTACCTTCAAAAATATCTTCCTGTTTAAGGTTATCGCCCACGGTATTGTGCAGGCTCTCCAGGTCTACCTCACTGTGGGGAATACCATTGTATTGCAGGCTTCCGTCAAATTTATCGTACATACCGGCCAATAGTTGCAAAAAGCTGGTTTTACCGGCTCCCATTTCACCGGTAACACCAATTCTTTCACCGGCCTTAATGTTAAAATTTATATCCTCAAGAATGGTGCGTCCCCATTGAGGCGACTGCAATTTAATTTTATGTAATTTTAGATCTATGGGCGCTTTGCTTTCAAGGGCTACCTTGTTTTCATTGTTGTGATTCTCTAGTTCTAAATCGGTGACAACCCCCACTTTTTCCAGCCCGGTAAGTACATCGTAAATGGTTTCTAAGCTGTAGACTAGTTTTTCTACGGAACTGATGATTTGTACAATTACAATTTCAGCCGCCACAAACTGACCAATGTTCATCTGCTGTTCAAAAACCAAAAGCCCTCCTAAAAGCAATAGCCCCCCGGCAATAAGAACTTTAAAAACAATTAAAGAATAGTATTGACGAATGAGGATGCCAAAATGCTCTCTTCGGCTGCGTAGATAATTTCCACTTAATTCATTGGTACGTTTTAAGGGCATCGGGGTAACCCCGGCCATTTTAAAGGTAGAGAGGTTGCGTGCCATCTCTTCTAACCAACTTACTACCTGGTATTTATTATTGCTCTCTTTAAGGCTGGTAATCAGTCCGCGGCCAGAGGTTAGCCTTAAGAAGAAAATAACTGATAGTATTAGGAAAAAGCCAAAAGCTATGAAGAATGGATGATACAAGGAAAGTAAAATGAGCCCAAAGAAAATTTGTAAACTGGCCACAGAGAAATCAAAAAGAAGCTTGTACAGTCCTTTTTGCACCGTCATGATGTCAAAGAAACGGTTCATGAGTTCTGGTGGGTAGTAAGACTTTAGGGCGCTTAATTTTATACGAGGTATGCGGTAAGCAAACTCCATACTGCCATTCACGAAGAGGCGCTGCTGAATACGTTCCGCAATAACCAGTTGGTAAATCTGAAATATTCCAGCCAGGGTTAAGCCTACCAGCACCAGAATTACCAGAACTACCCAAGAGGTAGAGGTGGTACCACTTTGAATTAGGTTTACAATAGATTGTATGCCCAAGGGAATGGACAGTGAAAGAAGGCCATTAAATAGGGCGTAGACGTAAATATTAATCACATCTTTACGCTCAGAGGTAATGAGGCGCCAGAATCTTTTTACGGGTGATACAGTGTCTGTAGTATTAGCCATTTTTAAGCATGCTTAAAATCATAGTTTCAAAAAAATGCTGAACAGTACGGTCATCTTTATGGCTTACATTGGTTAAGCTAGGCAAATGTTCACCGTAAAATTTTTGCAAATGAATGCCTTCTAACAATGTTGAAACTAAAGTGTGCGAATATTTAAATTCAGGATTTAATTCCTTTACAATTTCCACCAAGCGTTCACACAAATTTTTGTAGGAGCTAAAGTAGCCGTCTTTGTTTTCCTGATCTATTTCTTTGGTGTAAAAAGCCTTTGAAGATTCTGAGATGACTATTTTTTGCAGCTTTTCTTCATTAATGTGATCGTACTTCTGGTCTTGCTGTACCGTTTCACAAAGAGCCTCTAGCGCTTTCTGCAGCCTTTTTTTATGCGAGGTAATGTTAACCGTTGCAAACACTACTTTGTACTCTAACCACGCCCAGTACCAACTGCTTAGGTATACCAATAATTTATGCTTGTTTTCAAAGTAACGGTAAATAGTACTTTCAGGAGACCCAATTTTTTGACCCAGTTTTTTAAAGGTGAAAGATTCAAACCCCAAGGCATCTATCAGCAAAATTCCTTCACTCACAATTTTTTTACCCAGGGCACTGCTCTCTGGGTCTTTGATGTAAAGCTGTGGCGGGACTTTTATTTGTAAATTATTGAACAACCCACGCATAATGACAAATTCTTTTTTTCAGTTCGCGAATATAATAGTAAAACTATTAATGTGGCAAATATCTATATTATTTCTGTAGGTGTGTATTTTGTTTAATGGTGGCTTAACTTGGAGATTAATATCCAATAGCATCTCGTAAATTGGCAAGATCAAGCATTGCTTAGAACTAAAATCCTGTTACACACTTTTTTGCACTATGGAACAAGAAAACACACCTTTTCAAATGGGCCTTTGCATGGCCGGTGCGGTCTCAGCCGGAGCTTACACTGCGGGCGTTATGGATTTTCTCTGGGAGGCGCTCTCCAATTGGGAACAACAAAAGGGTCAACCCGATGTGCCTACCCATCAAGTCCAAATTCCTATCATGGGGGGCGCTTCGGCCGGTGGCATGACCACTTTAATAGCGGCCGCGGTGGCGCATAAAAAATTTGCCCCGGTGAGGTGGGAGGAGGTGCAGGCCAATCCCCTGGCGCAGCAACCGCAAAATCCGTTTTACCATGCTTGGGTAGATTTGGAGGGAGACGATATGTTTTCAAAAATGATGAGCCTAAGCGATCTCAAGGGTGAAGCTACGCCCAGCCTGCTCAACTCAGACTTTATTGACCGGATAGCGGCTAAAATGATTCAATCCGATGGGCAACCGGGAGTACTACCGTCTTTTGTGGCGCATGATCTGGAGTTTTTTAGCACGCTTACTAATCTGGAAGGTTTTGAGAAAAAGGTCAATTTTAGAACCGCCAATCACGCTTTTGATCCGCATTTGATCAGTTGGCATAAAGACTACGGCTGTTTTCGTTTGAGTCAGAAAGGACCAAAGGATGCGCTGGCCCAGCGGCAGTCAGGTAATTACGATGGCTGGATACCCATAAATTTTGGTCAGGCCGATGCTGAAACCCTGCAAATAGTAAGGGAGGTGGCTATGGCCACAGGCGCCTTCCCCGGAGGCTTGAAAAGCCGGAAGGTAACCCGCAAGGCAGAGGATTTGAATGCCAATCCTTGGATAGAGGCTGATGATTTCCCTGCCGGCTTTTACGAGGGCTTTTACGTAGATGGCGGGGTAATTAACAATGAGCCTTTTGAGCGGGTAAAAGAGCGTTTGTATCTACGGACCGGCCAAACGGAAAAAGAGGCCAGTAACTTTAGTCAAAGTAAAGGCACGGTGGTGATGATTGATCCTTTTCCTAGCAAAGACAAAAAGTTTGAGGGAACTTTTGATGTGCTGCCTAATTTGAACCAAACGCTAGGAGCTATGCTGGGGCAATTGCGGGTAAAAAATGAGGTGCTGGATGCTCATTACGACCATCAAACCATTTTCAGATATTTAATTGCCCCAACCCGAAAAACGGCTGCCGGAGAAAACCTGAAAGGGGAGCGGGCCATTGCCTGTGGTTTTATGGGGGGCTTTGGTGGTTTTTTAAGCAAGGCCTTTAGAGCGCATGATTTCTTTTTAGGCCGCGCCAATTGCGAGCGCTTTTTGCGTGAGTATTTTACGGTGCCGGTGCACGCTGAAACACTGGAGCCGTTGAATCCCATTTTCAAAGCGGGGTATGCACAGGTGCAGCAAAAAGAGCGGTATTTGAGTGAAAGTGGGCATCTGCCCATTATTCCCGTTTTAACGCCTCAAAGAAAGGAAGGGACAGACTTTAAAATGGATTGGCCCAAGCAAGCGCCAAACTTTACTGAAACTTTTCAGCCCGCGGTTAAAGGTCGGGTGAACGCGCTTATAAAAAAACAAAGGGCCCAGCTCAGTTGGTGGAAGCGTTTAGCGGTAGCCGCAGGCCGATGGATAATTTTACGCAGGTTGGGCACTAACGCAGTTTTAAAAACCATTCAAAATTCAATGGAGGAATGGGGGCTACTGCCTAAGCATTAATTTCAAGCTCTTTGCTTTTTCGGTTTAACCGGAAGGTGTGGCCTTCTAAAGCAAGATAACTGTTTTTAAATACTGCTGCCGCCTCTTCTTGCAGCGGTGTTAAATCGTTAAAGCGTACTGAAAAGTGCCCCAGTAGTAAGTGCCGGGCTTTTACTAAATGAGCAATGCTGGCTGCCTGTTGAGCTGTGCTGTGCTGTGTTTGCTTAGCACGTTTTTTCAGCTCTTCCGTAAAGGTAGCCTCGTGATAGAGTAAATCTGGATTTTGAAAATACTGGTCCAGATCTTTAACCGGTGCGGTATCGGTACAAAAGGCGTAGCTTAAAGGGTCTGGGGCGGCAGTGGTAAGTTCTTCATTGGCGATTTCTTCACCGTTTTCATTTTCCCAATTCGCTCCTTTTTTGATGCTGCGTATTTCAGCTACTGGTATATTGTATTCTTCAAGTTTGTCTTTGCGCATGTTTCTAGGGCGGGGCTTTTCTTCAAATAAAAACCCGCAGCACGGCATGCTGTGCTTTAAGGGGAATGAATAAACTTTTAGAGCCTCGTCTTCAAAAATCCGTTTTTTAGAGTTTGGGCTGGTGTGATGAAAAATTAGCGGAAAGCGNAGGCGGGCCCCGCTTANGTCTAACATGGCCTTTACGGCCTGTTCCAGGTCTACGGGACCGTAAAGATGCATTTCTTTTTCGCGGTCCAGGAGGTGCAGGCTGGTAAGCAAGGGTACCAAGCCGTAGAAGTGATCACCGTGCAGGTGACTGATAAAAATATGGTTGATACGGCCAAAGCCAATGTTATGCTGGCGCAATTTAACCTGGGTGCCTTCTCCGCAATCTATTAAAAAGTGACGGCCACTTAGCGTGAGAAACTGGGCCGTAGGGCTCCGGTTACCTACGGGTATAGCTGAACTGGAGCCTAAAATGGTGAGTTCCAAATCTTGCATAAGGTATTCCTGCTTTTCAGAAGAGTTAGTGGTCAATTAGCACTCAGCCGTTAATAATGTTTAGCCCTGTCCAAATTCTACTTCTTTTTTGGCGGCTAAGAGGTATAATACCGCCATGCGTATGGCAACTCCGTTTTCAACCTGATTCAGAATAATAGATTGATCGCCATCGGCTACAGCCGAAGAAATTTCTACCCCACGATTAATGGGCCCGGGGTGCATAATTACAATCTCTTTACTGAGACTCTCCAGTGTTTTTTGGTTAATGCCAAACTGCCGTGCGTATTCACGGATAGAGGGAAAGTATTTCAAATCTTGCCGCTCATGTTGTACCCGCAGCATATTGGCCACATCACACCACTCCAGTGTTTCCTGTAAATTGTAGCTTACAGAAATCCCCAGGGTTTCAATCGGTTTAGGCATTAGGGTAGCCGGGCCACACACCCGTACTTCAGCGCCTAGCTTTTGCAGGCAGAGAATGTTGCTGAGGGCCACACGTGAGTGTAAAATATCGCCCACAATGGCAATTTTTTTTCCTTGTAAGGAGCCCAGCTTTTCGCGGATGGAGTAGGCGTCTAACAAAGCTTGGGTGGGATGTTCATGCGCGCCATCACCGGCATTCACAATAATGCTGTTTACGTTTTGCGATAAAAAGTAGGCCGCACCGGGTTGGGGATGCCGCATCACCACCATGTCTACTTTCATGCTGAGGATGTTGTTGACCGTGTCAATAAGTGTTTCGCCTTTAGAAACCGAAGAAGAGGAGGCTGAAAAGTTAATCACATCGGCTGAGAGCCTTTTTTCAGCCAACTCAAAAGAGAGTTTGGTACGCGTGCTATTCTCAAAAAAGAGATTGGCAATGGTAATATCACGCAGGCTGGGTACTTTTTTTATAGGGCGGTTAATCACTTCTTTAAACTGATCGGCAGTAGAAAAAATAAGCTCAATATCAGTTTCTTGCAGGTATTTGATACCCAATAAATGATTTACACTAAGTTCACTCATGTGATGATTTTAAAAGATAGACGGCATCTTCATCATGTTCAGCGTTTTTCCATTCTACCGAAACGCGATCACCAGCCAGGCTGTCAACCTGCTTACCGGTGTAATCAGGTTGTATGGGTAATTCCCGGCTGAATCTGCGGTCAATCAGCACCAGTAATTCAATTTCAGAGGGTCGGCCAAAGCTTTGAATGGCGTCCATGGCAGAACGCACGGTACGGCCTGTGTACAAAACATCATCAATAAAGACCACTTTTTTACCTTCCAGCAGCACGTTTATGCGCGTTTTACTGGGTTGCAGGGGGCTGGTGCGCCTCCTAAAATCATCTCTGAAAAAGGTAATGTCCAGGGTGCCCTGCGCTACCTCTTCATGACCTTTTTTTTCTAATAATTTTAGCAGGTTTTCCATTAAAAAATGTCCTCTTGGCTGCAAGCCGATCAGTACGGTGCTGGAAAAATCTCCGTGATTTTCTATAAGCTGGCAAGCCAGTCTGTTGAGCAGTATTTGCACCTGTTTGGCGTTGAGCAATTGCTTTTTCATTGAGGCCGTGGGGTTATTAAAGCGCGGATAAAGGTACGGATAAGCTCAGCATTTTAAATTATTGCAGTTCTTCTTTCCAGTTAATACCGTTAAAGTTACCCGAGCTCATCAGCAACAGCACGCTCTGATCATTTTGATGCTGTTTTACAAAATTCTTCACCTCCTCGGGGCTGTTGGCCACTTTAAGATTTTCATCGGCAAAAGCCTCCTGAATAAATGCTTTACTTAAGGGAGGTAGTTTTTTGTGCTCCAATACTTTGGGGTTAAAGTACACCAAAGTTTCATCGGCTGCAGCCAGGGCCCCACGGTATTGTACCAAAAATTCTTTGGTAAGGCTGCTAAAGGTGTGCAACTCAAAACAAGCGATTACTTGGTGTTGAGGGTAGGTTTCTTTGGTGGCACTGGTGGTGGCTTGTACCTTAGAGGGGGCATGCGCGTAATCGCGGTAGGCCAACCCCCGTGTTGTCTTTAGGGGCTCCAAACGACTGCTGGCTCCTTCAAAAGAGGGTATAGCTTCGTAAAACTCCTCATTGGTAAGCCCCATTTGCTGGCAAATCCAGCGGGCGCCCTCCAGGTTATTCATATTGTGTTTACCAAAAATCTGCAGGGGAATTTCCCCTTCTTCGGTTTCCAGAAAAACTTGCTCTTGCTCTACCCGGTAAGGAGGTAGGGAGTAGGGGAATTTTTTAATGGTATTTTCCGTGCCTTCTACCACCTTCACCACTGCTGGATCAGTTTCGTTATACACCACCGCCCCTCCGGCTACCTTGGTATCTAATAGGTTTTCAAATTGACGCACATACTCTTCATAGCTGGGAAATACGTTTACATGGTCCCAGGCAATACCGCTAATGAGGGTAATATTGGGTTGGTAATGCATAAACTTTGGCCTGCGATCAATCGGTGAGGAGAGGTATTCATCGCCTTCCAGCAAAATAAACTCATTGTGAGGGCTAAACTTTACCATGGTGTCAAAGCCCTTTAATTGGGCGCCAACCATAAAGTCTACCTCATGATTATGGTAATGCAGCACATGCAAAATCATAGCCGTAATGGTGGTTTTGCCATGGCTGCCAGCTATAACCACCCTTGTTTTGTCTTTGCTTTGCTCGTAGATAAATTCAGGGTAAGAAACCACCCTTAGCCCTAATTCCTGGGCTTTGGCAAGTTCGGGGTTATCAGGCCGGGCGTGCATGCCCAAAATGACAAAATCCAGGTCTGTGGTAATCTTTTTGGCACGCCAGCCAATTTCTTTAGGCAGTAAACCTTTTGCCTCTAATCTGGAGCGGCTGGGTTCAAAAATTTCATCATCACTACCGGTTACCTGGTGCCCCATTTCAGCCAGTGCCAGTGCCAAGTTGTGCATGGCGCTGCCGCCTATGGCAATAAGGTGTATGCGCATAAAAAAAGCTTTAGTTGACAAAGCTAAAGCTCTTTTTAAATTTTATAGAATAATTCTGCTACTCTAGTTCTAGTTTGACGGCAGCCTGCAAATTATTCATGAATTTTATGGCGGTGGCAATATCTACCGGCTCGCTGTGGGTTTGGGGTTCATTAACCATATCTATGGCGGGCGCATTGGTGAACAGCTGATCTATATCTACCACAATTTTAAGATTGGGGCTATTGCTATTATCCAATTGTTGATTGAAACCCTGGGGCAGTGGAAGTGTCACTTCCTTATAGAGCGGGTCTGTGCCCGGATGGTACGCGTGTAGCACATCGCTTTGGGTATTACCCAGGCTATCGGCTACATTGCTACGACCTTCCACAATAGCGAAACGATATTTGAGCATACTCCAGTACATCTGATTAAAAGTGCTGAGGGGATGTTCCAAAGGAAAAGAAGTAGGGTCACTGTCGTTTTGAACAGAATCTAAACCTAAGCCAAATTCAATGCTTTGGTAATTTTCTTCACTTGAAATTTCAGAAATACGAATGCGGCCCGTATTGGCATCGCCTACATCGGCCAGAAAAACGTCACTAAGCTTGGTCTTTGAGCCGTTGACTTTTACCAAGTTGATGTTGGAGAGGTATAATTTAAATTTTCGGAGCACAAAGTCACGACCGTTGCTTAACCTTAAGGTATCATTAATAGAGGCTGGCTGTCCTTGGTTTTCAAGCACCGTTGCTAAATCCAGAGCGCTTGTATTACCTTGAGATTCTGAATCTTTGCGACAACCCGAAAGAACCAATCCCGCAGCTAGAACGAGGAAGGTAATTTTTTTGAATGGAGTAGGCATAAAAAGAGTTTTAAAAGAGTCCAAATTTTAGACTGTCACTGAACCGCTTCGCCATTTCAAAATCTTGAAAATCGCTCGGGTCTGTCAAAATAGTTTGATTCAGAAACAAGTCTATTGAGTTTAGAGCGGGTTTAACATCGCATAATAAAACCAAACGAACATCCTTGGTATCATCTACACTAAATGCCATGGTACCCGTAGTAATGGTGTCTGTTAAAAGTGTGGTACCTATTTGGTAGGCAATAGGAATTGATGGTATAGAATCATCCGTATTGGGTTCCAAAAGTCGCCCGAATATTTCAAAATGATTGTAAGCCGTATCACCAACGCGTTTAAATTTTTCAATTTTCTCGGTAATCTCAGCATCGGCAAAAGCCTCATAATAGGCGGCTGTATCCAGGCCATTAATAATCATAAAGCGGCCATTATAGCCACCGCCCGGTAAAAAAGCTATTTGCTGGTTTTCAGGCTGATTGGTAGAAAAGGAGAAAAAGTTACTTTCTTCTTCAAGGGTATCACGCTCTACATTAACAAAGTAGAGGTCACTGATGAGCAGGCGTATACTATCAATTATGAATTGATTCCCTAAGATATTGGTGTATAAAGAATCTCTTTCAACCGCAGAGTCACCGTAAAAAGGCACAAAGGAAACATCAATATTATTGGGAGTAGGCGCGGGGTTTCTATTCACCAAGCTTTCCTCCTCACAGGCTACTAAAACACCTACAAGCAATAAAACAAAAAGAATTCCTTTTTTCATCATCGTTAATTTGCTAACAAAGTTAGTTTTTGCGGTGAAACCACCTACTATCATTTAAACAACGCTAAGGAAACACTACAGGTTGGCCTTTTCCACTTTTTCCTGAATCTTTTTCATGGTATTAAAGTCTTCGGTTTGCTCAATGGAGTTCATGATTTGCTTTAAAATAGCTTCAGAAGAATTGTTGTAGTCAATATCTAAAGGCTCTTTAAACCGAATGCTTAGGTCTACGTCTTTCTTCTTAAGTAAGAGTCCTTTTTTGTCAAAGGCTCTGCGAAAGCCATCAATCACCACGGGAATCACTACGGGTTTTGTGTCTTTAATGATGTGGGCTGTACCTCTGCGGCCTGGTACAAATGGAGCAGTGGTGCCTTGCGGAAAGGTTATCACCCAACCTGACTTAAGGGCCTTGTAGATTTTATCAATATCGCGAGGGTCTACACCCCGGTCTACTTTTTTACCAGCCGCGCGCCAGGTGCGCTTGATAGAAACGGAGCCCACGTAAGCAAAAAGCTTAGGTAAAATCCCAGATTTCATGGTTTCCATAGCGGCTATGAAGTAAATATTCACCTTAGGATTTACTACAAAGAATGGAAAGTTGATGCGATCATAAATCCCCCATTTAGCGCAACAGAAAACCTGATACATGCCAGTAACATCGGCAAAGTAGGTTTGGTGATTACTTACAAACAACACATTACGATTTTCAAGGCCCTTGAGCACTTTAGAACCGCTAACTTTGGTTTTATTGGCAATGTTAAAACGATAATAAGCCACTAAGCCAAAAGCGAAAATGAGGATTCGCTTTATGAATAAGGAGTTACCAAAAGCATCAAAAAATTTTACTCGCATACCTTTCAAGTGCCGGGCGCAAATATAGGTAAACCGCTAATCCTGCATCTTAGTCACGCAAAACCACCAGCAACTCATTCAGCATCATGGCGGTGGCTCCCCAAATAGTAAGCTCTTGCCAAACAAATGCAGGCACTTGCAGCAGCGCTCCACGGTTAACGCTCACTTTGGTTTGTTGTAAAGTGTTTGGGTGCATTAATTCACGCAAGGGCAATCTGTAAATGACTTCTACCTCAGAGGCCTGAGCTTTTAATTGCAGTGGTTGATGGGCCAAAGCCACAAAAGGTTTCACGTAAAAATTACTGGGCGGTATGTAAATAGGACTTAAAGCTCCGGCCAACTCAAGGTGATCCCGGGTTACCCCAATTTCTTCCTGTGTTTCGCGCCAAGCGGCATCTAAAAAACTGCCGTCTATTGCTTCTAACTTACCGCCAGGAAAGGAGATTTGGCCGCTATGTACACCGGGATAACTTTTACGCAAGGTGAATAAAACTTTGGGGCAGTTTTTACCGTTCTCTATTATAACTAAAACAGCGGCCTTACGGGCATCAGCAATTAAGGGCTCGTAGGCCGATGTGCCTTTACGCTTTAGCGGAGCAAGTTCGGCATGAGCTTGCTCACCTGGTAATTGCTGAGACAGTAAAATAGGGAGTTTAGCAACTACCTGATCAAAAGTAATAGAGTTATGAAGCATAAAAATGAAAAGTGAGCTTTTGAACCTTTTTCAATAATGTGATTTATGTATAATAGTTTTATACTATTGCTTTTTAATACCAATTAGATGCTTCAATTATGACCATTACACAACTGCAATATTTGTTGGCGGTAAATAACCACAGGCACTTTGCCCGTGCGGCAGAGTCTTGCTTTGTAACCCAACCTACTTTGAGTATGCAGATTCAAAAGCTGGAAGAAGAGTTGGGGGTCATGCTTTTTGATCGGAGTAAACATCCTGTAAAGCCAACGGCCATAGGGGAGAAAATTATAGAGCAGGCCCGTGTTATCACTCATGAAGCCGAGCGGGTATTTCAGATTTTACAAGAATCAAAAAATCAAATGGAAGGGGTTTTTAAATTAGGAATCATCCCAACCGTAACAGCTGATTTAGTGCCGCGCTTTCTTTCAAAGTTCAATGCCACCTTCCCCGATATTCAGCTACAAATTTCAGAGTTAACTACTGCTGAAATTGTGGAGCGTTTGCGTAAAGATGAATTGGATGCCGCCATAATGGCAACGCCCATTGGTGAAAAATCAATTATTGAAAAGCCTTTGTATTATGAGCCATTTAGAGCTTTTATTCCCCATGATCATAAATTGAGTAAAGAGCAGTTTTTAACCAACTCTGAACTGGATATTAATGATATACTATTGCTCAATGAAGGGCATTGCTTTAGAAACAGCGTAATTAATCTTTGCAATCAAAAACCTACGCTCAACAATCAGGCTTTAAGTTTGGAAAGCGGCAATTTTGATATTCTTATTAAGCTGGCCAAAAAAGGTTTTGGAATGACCCTAATACCTTATTTGCATGCATTGGATTTAAACAAAGAAGACGCCAAGATGGTAAAGCTTATAGCAGAGCCTCAACCCACCCGTGAAATTAGCATTGTGTATAGCCGAGCCGAACTAAAAATTAAAGTTATTGAGGCGCTCTCAAAAATTATTAAAGAAGCCGTACCTGAAAAACTGCTCAAAGAGAAACACAAAATATTAAGCCCTGTAGCACAGGTGTAAAGTTGAGTTTGAAGTATGCGCGAAATAGCCCTTTTTCCTCTTAATTTATTTCTTCTACCAGGAGATTACACCCAGTTGTATATTTTCGAAGATCGTTACAAACAGCTCATTAAGCACTGTTTAAACACCNATAGCCAATTTGGTTTACCTTTTAGTAATAAGCTCAATACCAAAAATTACGGCACTCTGGTAAGCTTGGTAGAGGTAGTTAAGGAGTATCCTGGCGGTGAAATGGACGTGGTGATTAAAGCCGAAGGGATTTTTAAACTTGAACAATTTTTCTATCAGATAGACAATAAGTTGTATCCAGGGGGTAGAGTCACAGATCTTGAAATACCAACTGAAGCCAAGGCGAGCGCCAGTCTTGAAGCCAGTTTTAAAAACTATTTAATTCAGCATGAAATCTACAATTCAGAACTTTTAGCTAAACAGAAGCTGGGTTTGTTTGAAATTGCCAACGCTTTGCAAATGAACGACCTAGAAAGACTGGAGTTGGTGAGCCTAGGCAGTGACCGCGCTATGGATCGGTTTTTAATCAATTACCTTCGCTATTTGGAATTATTGCACGAACAGGAGCAGAATGTTTTTCAAAATCTCTATCTCAACTAAATCTATTGTACTCCTTACATTTTTAGCCATGGTTGTGGCTTGCGGGTCACCCAGCAGCAAGGCAAGAAATGATCAGTCCAAGCGAGCTACTGAGCAAACTCCTGGATCCAACAGTAAAGCTAAAAAGTCTCATTCACCCCAAGAAGAATCTGGTGAAAACCAAGCGCCTCTTACCAAAACATCTGTGCGCACATTTTATACGAAATATGCCGCCCAAAATTCCAACAACCAAATCATTATTGAAACTGATTTTGGGTCCATTACCATTAGATTGTACCAAAACACGCCCTTGCACCGCGCCAATATGTTGTACCTTACTGAGCAAGATTATTTTAACGGTACCTGGTTTCATCGCGTAAGCAAAGGGCACGTGATTCAAGCAGGCAATAATGATGAGCCCGCCACGGTAGAAAAAAGAAAAGCCTTGGGTGAATACACCATACCGGCTGAGGCTCTAGATAAAAACTACCACAAGAAAGGCGCAGTGGCAGCCGCCCGTAGTTACAGTAACAATCCGCAAAAGCGCTCAGATCCTTTTGAATTTTATATCGTTTTGGGGAGCACCTTCACCTCGGGTCAGCTTAAGGCTATGGCCGATAAGGAAGGGATATCATTCAGCCCGCAACAAACGGAAATCTACACAACGGTGGGGGGTGCCCCGCACCTAGACGGTGAACACACGGTGTTTGGCGAAGTATTAGAGGGCATGGATGTGGTAGAGGCCATAAGCAAAGTAGAAGTAGATAGCGGAGAATGGCCCTTAAAAAATGTTCCCATTAGGGTGCGTATTCCTTAAATTAATGTACATTGAATTTATGTTTAGACCAAAGCACTATACTCAGACTTGTAATTGGATGCGCAAGCAGCCAAGGGGGGTATTGATGTGCTAGGTGTAAAGCATGGAAAGTATTAACTAAGCCCCCTTTGGTTTTAACCCTAGGGGGCTTTTTTTATTTTAAGCTATGAGCGGTTTTTTACAAATGCTGGAAAGGCAAAAAAAGAGAGAGAGGCAGCAAACTTTTGATTTAGGCAATCAAACCAAGATCGGGCAATGGTTGGCGCTTGAAAAATGTGAGCAAGAAGCCACTGCTTTGTGCAAGGCCGTGGCTTTGGCCTTACCCCAAAAAGAAACGCTAGTTCGGCAAAGCGTAAGTATGGAGTCGTACCGCAAGCCTAGTAGTAAAGCCCACATTCGGGTGAAAACCCAAGTGAGTGCCCTTAGCCGTAAAACCTTGCAAATTAAGGTGCACTGCCATGAAGTTGATCCCAAAGGGCGCTTCAATAAACTATCTAAAGCAGTGTACCACTATCAACGTGAGCGTAAATAGCGCAGGTTAATTATATTCGCTGTTCTTAGCCCTATGAGGCCGTCTACTGAACAATCTTTTAACCCGTTAAGAATGAAGCGAATAATTGGTTTAGCCTTTTGCTTGGTGTGGATAACCACCCAAATAAAGGCGCAAGAAATCACCTTTGTACGCAAGGCAACCCTTGATCCTGAGGCGCAAAACATGGCTTTTAGCTACCAAGGTGATATTTGGATTCTAAACTTTGAGAAAAATATTCCCCAGCGGCTCACGCTGCATGAAGCCTATGAAAGTAATCCTGTTTTTAGCCCTTCCGGGGATGAGCTAGCTTTTAGCGGCAACCGTTTTGGCAGTAATGACCTCTATAAAATATCGGTAAAAGGCGGCCAACCGCAAAGGCTTACTTACCATAGTGCCAATGATCAAATAAGTGATTGGGCCGCCAATCAAGAAATATTCTTCTCTACTGAGCGGGCCTTTCAACAAGTAGAGTGGGATGCTGAAATTTACAGCCTTCCTGAGGGAGCGCACACACCCAGTCGTAAGCTGGATGCATTAGGAGAAATGGCTGTGCAGTCGCCTAACGGCCGCTACATAGCGTTTGTAAGGGGCGCTTGCCGTGTTACCCGCGAGAATTACGTGGGCCCGGCTAACAAGGAAATTTGGCTGTACGATTTGCAAAACGAAAGCTATCGCCAAATCACCCAAAATGAGGTGAATGATATTTTACCCCGTTTTAAAGACAATGAAACGCTCCTGTACCTTAGCAGTATAGATGGTCGTTATGGAATTGTAGAACAAAGGCTTAGCGGTGATGAAGATTTAAAAGTATTGGTGCATAATCCTAAAGAAGGGGTGCACTTTTTTGATTATGCCGCTGAAACATTGCTGTATGCGCAGGGCCCAAAGTGGTTTAAAAAGGCAAAGTCTGACGCCCCAAAAAGTATTGAGATTAACATTCCAACTGACTACCGATTTTATCCCATAGAAAAGAAAACCTACGGCAATCGCGTGGCTAATTATGCCATTTCGCCTTCAGGCGAATATGCTGCCCTGGAAATTAGAGGCGAGATCTTTTTAACCGAGTTAGACGAGGAAGAATCACGCACCATTAATATTTCAGATCACCCATTTTACGACCGCGAGCCAACCTGGTTAAATGATAGCACGCTACTTTACACCTCAGACCGTAAGGACGGTACCTACAGCTTTTACCAGGTGAGCTCTACCGACCCCAAGAAGCCGGCCCTTTTTAAAAGCCTCAAGCGTGAACAGAAATTGGCGCTAAAAGAGCAGTATGATTTACGCAATCCTGAGCTATCTCCCAACGGAAAAAAAATAGCGTTTACCGGAAATGGGGAAAAGTTGCTGGTGGCAGATGTGGAAGACGGAAAGCTCAGTAATGTTAAAACTTTATTGGATGATTGGCATGGCGCAGATGGGGTGGCCTGGAGTCCTGATAGCCGTTACCTGGCCTACCATTACAGCGATTTGAATTTTAACCGTGAGGTCTACATTCAAGATGCCGAAGGCAAAATGGAGCCGGTGAACGTGAGCATGCACCCCGGTTCAGACTACAGCCCCTTCTGGAGCCCGGATGGGTCTAAGCTGGGTTTTGTTTCAAACCGTAACAATAGAGATGCCGATATTTGGTTTGTTTGGCTGAAGGAAGAAGATTGGCTTAAATCTGAAAAAGAGCGCGAAGAAGGATACTACTTTGAGGAGCCTGAGGAAGAAGAGGCTGATAAAGATGACAAGGAGAAAGACCAAAAAGAACCGGAAATGGAGCCGGTTCAAATAGACTTCGAGAACATTTACGACCGTTTGCAGCAAGTAACTTCACTCAATGGCAATGAAGGAAATCTGCTCATTAGTAAAGATGGGGAAACCTTCTATTTCACCTCCTACAATGCCCTCACCAAAGGCTCTGATTTGTACAGTGTACAGTATGACCGTAGCGAGCTAAAACAAATCACCAAAGGCGGAATCAGCCCATCTGGCCTGCGCTGGGACAAAGATGTGAAGGGAATGTATTACGTTAGTAAGGGCCGGCTTTACCATTTAGATCCTGCCAAAGGTAAGCCTACGCGCTACCCACATAAGGCCAAAATGACCATTGACAAGCACCAGGAACGACAGCAGGTTTTTGACGAAGCCTGGAAATTACTGGATCAAAACTTTTACGACCCTGATTTTCATGGAAATGACTGGTCGGCCCTCAAGGCCAAGTACCGCCCCTGGGCCCTGGCCGCCAGCACCGATCAGGATTTCCGCCATGTATTTAATCTCATGCTAGGCCGCCTCAATGCCAGTCACATGGGTATTTATGGCGGTTCACCCGAAGATGTGCAGCGCGAACAAACCGGCCTGCTGGGCATAGAAGTGAAGCCCGTAACAAATGGGGTTGAGGTTACGCGCGTAATAGCTCGTTCTCCCGCTAACCGCACTAAAAGTGAGCTTGCCGTAGGTGATGTTATTACAGCCGTAAATGGCCAAGAAATGGGCAACCATAACTTTTACGCCCTGTTAGAAGATGCTACTGAAGAACCGGTTTTACTGCAAGTTGAAGGGCAGAAAGGGCAACGCGAAATAGTGATTAGACCCACCCGCAGCCTAAGCACCGAGTTGTATGAAGAATGGGTAGCCGAGCGCAAGCGCCTCACCGAAAAGTACAGCCAGGGTCGCCTGGGTTACATCCACATCAAAAGCATGAATAAAACCAGCTTTGAGCGCTTTGAAAGGGAGCTCATGGCCAGCGGCCATGGCAAAGAAGGCATTGTAATTGACGTGCGCTTTAATGGCGGTGGTTGGACTACCGACTATTTGATGGCCGTGCTAAACGTGCGCCAGCATGCCTACACCGTGCCCCGCGGAGCTACTGAGAATCTCTCTAAAAATCATCCCAAATTCAGTGAGTACTACCCCTACAGTGAGCGCTTGCCTTTGGCAGGATGGACCAAGCCCTCGGTGGCCATGTGCAATGAAAGTTCGTATTCCAATGCAGAAATTTTCTCCCATGCCTACAAAAGCTTGGAGCATGGCACCTTGGTGGGGCAACCTACTTTTGGCGCGGTAATCTCAACCGGTGGGGCGCGGCTTTTAAACGGCTCCTATGTGCGCATGCCCTTCCGGGGATGGTATGTGAAAAGCACCGGCCAAAACATGGAAAATGGTCCGGCTGTACCGGATGTGTTAGTTGAAAATCACCCTACCTCTAAGGCATCGGGCGAAGACCCCCAACTAAAGAAGGCGGTGGAAACCCTTTTGAATGAAATGAGTACAAACAATTAATTAAACACAAACTAGATGATTAGAAAGTATGGCCTAACGGCCGCATTTTTGGGCGCCAGCTTGTTAAGCATGGGCCAGGTTGATTTAATCAATAAGGTCAAAGACAATGGTTCGGACAGCTCTTCTGCCGGCTATGAATTTGAAACCGTGGTAGACCTTGAAACTACCGATGTGCGTAATCAGGGGCGCAGCGGTACTTGTTGGAGCTACGCCACTACCAGCTTTTTAGAAAGCGAGCTGTTGCGTATGGGCAAAGAGCCAATTGACCTTAGCGAGATGTTTACCGTACGCCAGGTTTACCTGGATAAAGCGGAGAAATACGTGCGCCTGCACGGGCACCTTAATTTTGCCCAGGGCGGTGCTTTACCAGATGTGCTTTACGTTATTAAAAAGTACGGAGCCGTGCCCCAGGAGGTCTATGAAGGTTTAAACTACGGTACCGATATTAACAACCATGGCGAGCTAGAGGCCATTTTAGCGGCTCAGGTAGAAGCGGTAATCAAGAATAAAAACGGAGAAATCACCCCCAACTGGAGGGAAGCTTTTGAGGCCACTTTAGACGCTTACTTAGGCGCCTATCCTGAGCAATTCACCTACAAAGGCAAAGAATACACCCCTCGCAGTTTTGCTGATGAGTATCTGGAGATAAACCCAGACGACTACGTGCAATTAACTAGTTGGACCCATCACCCCATGAATGAAGAGGCCATTATTCAGGTGCCAGACAATTGGACCTGGGCCAGCAGTTACAATGTGCCACTTAATGATATGGTAGAGGCCGTAAACCATTCTTTACAGAAAGGTTATACCGTTTCCTGGGCAACCGATGTTTCAGAAAAGGGCTTTTCGCTCAAAAATGGTTTGGCTATTGTTCCTGCCAAAGCGGTAAAAGAAATGTCTGCTGAAGAGCGCAAGAAGCTTTTTAGCGAACCTATTGAGGAAAAAGAAATTACCCCTGAAGTACGCCAGGCTGCCTATAATAACTACAGCACCACAGACGACCACGGCATGCAAATTACCGGCATGGTAAAAGACCAAACCGGCACCGTATTTTACATTGTAAAGAACTCTTGGGGTGAACGTCAAAACGACAAGCGCCCCGGTTACATTTACGCTTCAGAGGCCTTTGTACGCTATAAAACCATTGGCGTGCTGATGCACAAAGATGCTTTACCCAAAAGTTTGCAAAAACGTTTTGACCTTTAGAAAAGCGCTGCGCTAAAACTTTTAATGCCCTGATGCCTTTTGGTATCGGGGCTTTTTAATTAGCAGAAAAGTGAGTAACCAAAATCATTATCAAATTGCCGTTGTTGGAGCAGGCTTAGGGGGTTTAGTCAGTGCTTTTGAGCTTGCGCAGAAAGGCTTTAAGGTACTACTGCTAGAGCGGAAAAGTTTACCGCGCCATAAGGTGTGTGGAGAGTACATTTCCAATGAAGTAAAACCCTTGCTGGAAAGCTTAGGTCTTTTTCCACAAGATTTGGATTTACCCTCTATCACTCAGTTACAACTTACCGCCCAAAACGGACAACAGGCGCAAAGCCCCTTAGCTCTGGGAGGGTTTGGGGTGAGCCGCTATTACTTAGACCAGTTTTTGGCACAAAAAGCCGAAGAAGCAGGAGCCCAAATCTTACTAAAAACGGAAGTTACCAACATTCAATTCGAAGGTAGTCAGTTTGAAGTCAGCACAGCTAAAGGGGGCGTTTTTACCGCAGACCTGGTGATTGGTGCCCACGGCAAACGTTCTAAGTTGGATAAGAACTTGGGCCGCAAATTCATGAAACAGAAAACCCCTTACGTAGCCGTAAAACAGCATTTTAAAGCAGACATTCCCGGAGAATTGGTAAGTCTGCACAATTTTGAGGGCGGCTATTGCGGAGTTTCTCAAGTGGAAGAGCAGCGCGTGAACGTGTGTTATTTAACCACCACCCGTACTTTTAATGCGTATGATTCCATTGCAGATTACCAACAAAAGCACCTGGTGAAAAACCCTTTTCTTAAAACCTTTTTTGCCAAAGCTGAACCACTTATGCCCAAGCCTTTAGTGATTTCACAGGTTAATTTTAGTGCTAAGCC
>PR_CR_10_Liq_1_inCRDRAFT_1000603_pt1 | contig 22012 bp, 12 predicted proteins | sample PRCRCaboRojoPR_3_FD_10241 | JGI IMG/M metagenome (IMG submission 10241)
GGGTGTGATAGCCCAGTTGAACAAGCAAGTACTCCCTAATTAGAGGGAACTCTTCAGTGGTTTGGTAGGGAAAGTCTTTAAACATGAGTCTTGCTTCTCCTCTTCCACCCAATAAAACCGGGAAGAAATACGAGTCCTTTGCAACAATATAACCGAACACAATAGCAAAAACAAAGTAACTGCCTTTGAAGATGCTGTCGAGTTGCCTTTTGGCCCTGTCGGTTCTTTCTTGTCCCTGGTATTTTTCCGAAATTGTTTTTTGAGTGAAAGGCAACAAAGCATACTTCATAAAAGTCTGCACAACAAACAAAGCTGCAACAGTTTTAGCAGTAAGCCAGAAGTCAGAGTACTGAGGCCATGGGTAATCTGGGTTGCCCTGGATTCTGAACTCCATGATGTAGTTGATTTGTTTCAGGAAAGCTGCCAGTAAAGGAAACAAAAGAATGAACATCAAGAAAAACAACACTTGCATCTTCCCTCTTCCAGTGATCACCCAAATAATATCTGTTATTGGAAACCGCTTAGGGATACTGCTTGATGCTGCAGTTTGTTTTTGCGCCATTAATATATAAAACAAACCTAATGAACTGTGTAAGACTATAGTCTTAATGCACTATAAATGTCTTTAGTTTTCTTAGCCTTGTTTGCACTTGAAGCTCAAAGTTCAACCTTTCCGTGCGTTTTCACAATGCCTGACGGAGAAGTAGTAAATTTATCCTCTACTTACTCCAGTATGCCTGACTATGAAGCAGACGCTATGGACTTTATTTACAGGTTAAACATTTGCGGAAACACCCTGAAAACTTGTGGAGACCAAGAAGGAATTGCAACTCAGTGGCTCTACAACGGCCGGTGTGTAGCTGTGCTTGCAAGACAAGGACCCAAAGCTCCCCAAGCAGAGTACTTAGACCCAACTGACCCTTCTGCAGGAATTAAACTGACTTACTTCAACGGAGACAGGTGCAACAACAAACAAGACAGAATGATTACTTACAAGTTCCACTGTGCCCAAGAACCCACAAGAGTAGGTCTTGCTCAAGAAGGGCATATTTGCAAGTATGAATTTGACATATACACCAAAGAAATTTGCCCAGCTAAAACTAAACTTAAAACAAAAACCTCTACAAGTTCCAAAGTAAAAACAGGACTTTTACTACTTGGAGGAGGTTTCATAGCCTACTTCATCATTGGAGTCTTAGCAAACAAGCGCAAAGAGCCCCAACTTGGAGTTATGGAAGCTATTCCTAACAAAGACTTTTGGTTTGATTTGCCAAGTGTCTTATACGGTGCTTTGAAAAAAACACTGGATTCCTGTAGAGGGTTAGCTGGAGGTAATTATTAATAACTAGTTATTTTCAATCTCTTCCATGTGGAGGATAGTTTCAAAAGCAGAAGCACCTTTTTTAGAATGCTCCAGCATAAGGTTGATTCTGTTGATTTCTTGAGTTAAAGAATTTCTTTTATAAATTTCAAGGGCATCTTCGTACTTGCCACGCCCTTCTAACTCAAGGGCTTGCGCATACTCTTCTAAGTCGATTTCCCAAAAGTTCCTTTCTTCGATGTACCCCCCTTTCCTAACGGCATCAGCCAAAGAACCTATAGAAGTGACTTCTTCTAGGTCTCCTAAAAGAACTCCGTAGTCTTCAACGTCTAGTTGCTTCCCAGTGGCTTTTACTAAGTTTTCGAGTTGTTGTTTGGGGTGGACGTAACTTTCGTCAACTTGTTGTCTTTCGTGTTTGGCAAGTACAGATATTCCTTTCATGCCTTTGGAGTGAGCATAGTAAGCTAGGTCATTAAGAAGGCGCACACTTTTTATTTTCTTTGCAAGCAAAAAAGAGGGCTCTAAGTTGCCCGAGTACATTAATTGGTAACCAAGTCTTATCATGAGCTTTTTGGCCATTGGTTCGTTGAGTTTGGAGTGGCAGTACTTAGTCCAAATGTTATCAAGTGATTTAACAAGTTCTACTTCCAAGTGCCTCATTACATAGTTCCAGCACTGGGTAAAGCCCAGGTTGAACTCTTTTTCTTGAGGAATCAGTTCTAAACACTGAATGGCTTTTGCAAAGTTATCTGAAAACAAGTGAAGTGTAACCAAAGACACATTTGAATGGAAGTTCAAAAAAGAAAACAAGGCTACGTTTACAGGCGTCAAGAAGAAAACGTGAGAAGAAGACACTTGCACTTGGCTTACCTCTGAAAACAAAGCGTTTCTAGGGAGTTCAAGAGTAGGCGCTAGGGTGTTCAAGCAAAAGTCTAGGAAGTAAGCAGTGTTTTTTTCAGTCTGAACAATGATTATTTGGTTGGAGTAATCCCACCTTACCTTTCTAATAGGCTCTGTAGTTGGAATGCTTGAAGTGAATATTTTGTTTCCTCTCAAAGTGTGAACTTTTTTATCCTGAGTCACAAATACAAACTGCTCCTGTAAGTTAATATCCATGCTCACTATGTCTGTGTCAAAACTAACTAAGTTTATTCGGCTTTCGCTGATTTCTGTGTTGTCAACTATACACTTCTTAATCACGTACCCAACACAGGCGTCAGGACTGAACTGTATGCATTCAGGCGTTACTTCTTTTACTCTGTCTAAGTAGTAGAACAAGTTAGAGTACCTCTTTGAGAACAAGACAGAGTTTTCACAGGGCAAAACTGGAGCTGCAGAAGTGAAAGGAGCAAAACTCACAGGNTCAGAGTTAGAATTAAGCACAATCACTTGGATGTACTTTTCAGAGTGGGCAATGATGGCTTTTTTGTTAAGGTTGAACACTAGACGCTTAACTTGGAACTGAAGGTTAATGTTGGAGGTAGTGATGTCTCTTATAGTTGCAGTGTGGATGTCTTTGCTGCTTTTCATGTAAAGAAGAGAGTTGCCGCCTAAGTGGAAAAAGCAGGGGAAGTTTTCTGAAATCAAACCTGAATGTATTTCTGAAGGTACCAAACTAGACAAGTGGCTTTCAACTATAACCTTAGCTCTTGGTTTGGAAGTATAGTACTTCAGGAGCTTTCCGTTGCTGAGTAACAGCGAAATACTGGAGTCATCGTTGGAAATGCCAGTTACTATTTGGTTCTTTCTCACAAGTTCAAAAATTTCAGGAAAGTTTTCAGCTTCAGAGAGAGTGAAGTGGGTGTAACCTATGAAAGACTCCATAATTACTGTGAGAGTTCCTGCAATAAAAAATGGTTGAACCCAAGAAAATAACTCGTGAAGACTTTGAATTCCAGGAGATCCTAGGAAGAGGTGCTTACGGACGAGTAGTAAAGGCCCAGAAAATCGATTCCAAGGAAACCTTTGCAGTAAAGATTGTGAGCAAGAATTTATTAAAAAGAGTAACATCTAGAAAGGAAAACAAAATTAAACAAGCCCACGCTGAAAGGGACATTTTAGCAAAACTCAGAAACGAACCTGGAGTTGTCAAACTCCACTACACTTTCCAAGACCCCCAGTACTTGTATTTCGTGATTGAGTTGTGTAGCCATGGAAGCTTCTTATCTCTAATTACCTTCTACAACTCTGCAATTCCTCTGGACTTAGCTAAGTTCTACACTGCTGAGATAGTCCACACTATTTGTTCCTTGCATCAAAAAAGCATTGCTCACAGAGACTTGAAGCCTGAAAACCTTTTGATTTCGGAGAACTATCACCTAAAACTAACTGACTTTGGAACAGCCAAAGTAATGTCTGAAGAACCCTGTGAAGAACTCGAAGCAGGCAGTCCAACTAGAAGAGAAAGAGCGGACACCTTTGTTGGAACTGCTCAGTAAGGATTAAGTAGGTATGTTGCTCCAGAAGTTCTTTCTGGCAACCGTGCAGGACTAGCTGTTGACCTTTGGGCTCTAGGCTGCATAGTTTACCAAATGCTTACTGGGAAGCCTCCTTTTCTGGGACAAAGCGACTACTTGATTTTTGAGCAAATTAGGAGAGGCCAGTTGGTATTTCCCGAAGGAATGTGTGCAGATGGTGTCAGTCTTATCCAGAACTTACTTAAGCAAAACCCTGAAGAAAGACTAGGCACAGGAACTCTAGGAAGTACAAACGACTTGGAAGCACTTAAAAACCACCCCTTTTTCGAAGGACTAGATATAGAAAACATTTTCAACTGCGAAGTGCCTATAGAGGAGCTTCCCAAAGTGACCAGAGCGGAAAGTGACGACGAGCACGAAATTTACGAACTAAACAAGCGTGTGGAACCCAACACTTCAATTATAATGTCAGGCATAGTGAAGAAAAAAGCTGGTTGGGTTTACAAAAAAAGACAGTTAACTGTTACAAAAGAACCTAGGATCTCCTACAGCACTTTGGAAAATGTCCACAAAGGAAACGTTCCTATTTGTGGAGAATTGAAGGCTGAAGCCAAAGGAACTAAAGAGTTCACAATAGTTACTCCTAATAGAACCTACTTCTTCAAAGCTCTGCTAGACAACTCCCAAGCCTGGGTTGATGCTGTTAACAAACTCATAGCTGAAAAGTTTCATTAATAAATATTGAAAGATTATCATTAAGCTCTAGTAAGTTTTTTAGGGGACTTAGTCGGGGACTTAGTCGAAGACTTAGTTGGGGATTTAGTAAGTGATTTAGTAGGAGAAGCTGCTATAGTTGAGAAAGCCGACATAGCAGCAGCAGCAGCTCTTTTAGGAGACATATCATATAGATTCTCACCTATGACTTTAGCAATGCCTTTTCCTTCGAACTTCTCTAATTCAATAGGCAAGTAGAGTTCCAAGAACTCTTCTATGTCTCTGTAGCCTCCCCCGATCCTAACTACCAACTTTCCTTCTAAAAACTTAATCTGTACTTTTCGTGTTCCAAAAGTATACCTGCCAGGGGCTTCTCTTACGAAAGGAATTTGAATGGCTTCCGCTCTGGAGTTCATGTACTCGCCAATGGCCTTGTCTAGAGGGTCAGTTTCTACAGCTAAGTAAGGAGGGTTTCTTCTTTTGACTTCAGCCATTGCGTCTTTAAGGTGAGTTAGCTCTTCTTCATGAACTTCAATAGAGTCAATGATTTTTTCGAGTCTCTGGGCTTCAATGAAGGTTTCTTCTCCTTTGGTTTTGGCATAGTGGGAGGAAGCCCTTAAGTCTCTAAGGATTGCGTCTTGTGAGTTTTTTTGGATGCTTTGTATGTTTTGCATTTCTTCCATCAATTTGGACAAGTCGGCTCTGACACAGCAGATTTCTTCAAGAGTAACTTGCTCGTTAGTTAGTCTAAAGGTTTCTTTTTCGAGTTTGTGGATTTCTTGGTGTTGGTTTTCTAGTTCTTTTTCTTTTTGGTTTAGTTCTTTTAAGTGGTACTCTCTGCTTTCTAGCAGTTTTTGGTGTTGTTCAAACTTTTCTTGGCTTTTTGTTTTGTTTAGAATGTTTTCTACTTCGCTCATTGCTTCTTCGTGCTTAGAACTGAATTTTCTAAAGGCTTTTTCTGACTCAGTTAAGTTAGTGGGCAGTTTGTTTTCTAAGTCTAGGGCTTGGTGGAGTTTTTCTTTTTGAGTTTTGAGTTCTGAGTTCTTTTGTTTTAGTTGGTCCAAACTGAGTTTGGCGTCGTTAACTTCTTTTTGGATTTTTTCTGATTCCAGAAGAGCTTGGCCTTTTTCAGTTTCTGCTTTTTTAAGTAGGTTTTCGATGTCTTCTCTGCCTTTGTTGACTGAACTTTCTAAGTGTTCTTTTTTTAGTTTCAGTGAGTTTTCTAGTTGTTGGGTGCTCTGGACTTCGTTTTCTAAGTCTTGGTGGATGCTAGAGTGGATTTGAAGGGAAACTCCTTCTCTTTTGAGGTCGCACAAGTTAGCTTTAAGAGTGTCCAATTCTAGTTCTAGTTGTCTGTTTTCTTCTTGTTTAGAAACTAAGTTTTCTTCAAGTTGGTTGCGAGTATACCTTAACTTTTGAAAGGCTTGTAAGTTAGAAGTTCCTTTGGCTTGAAGACCATTGTTGAGCTCCTCAGTGCGAGTTTCAAGGTTTCTCCGTTCAGTTATTTTAGTTTGAAGAGTTTCTCTCATTTTAGGTAGTTGACTAGTAATGGTGCTTAATTGGTTGGCTTCTTCACACATCCTTCTAACTAACTCTTTGAGCTGGGTGCCTCTGTAGCTTTGTAGTTTTTCAAAGGTGATTTCTTCCAAGCCTGGCATTTCAAAGTCACCGTCTGGCTTGGTGGGCGAGTTTGGTTCAATAGAAATCCTTATGGTTTGGTTTTGCTCAGGTAGTGAGTTTCTGTACTTAAGAATTTGGTCTAGAGTTTCTTGGTTGGTTTCTTTTCCAGTAGCGATTTTTTCAAGGTAGGGGCAGGCTATAGAAGCCCTGGCTCTACTGGACCTTCTAGAAGGGCTAGAAGACACTTGGCCTCTGTTTCCTTTTTTCAAATTAGCACTTATCAAAACTTTCAGAACTTTTCCTTCGGAACTTCTGAGTCTCAGCCACTTTTCCACCCTGCCTTCTAACTTCTCTCCAAACAAGGTTGCAAAACTCACCTTGGAAGTTCCTTGGTCCTTTCCTTGGAGTATGATAGTTACTTGTTCGTTGGGGTCAATGTCGTAGAGTTCGAACTGAAGTGGAGTTTTCACGTCGACAAATCCAGACCTGTCGAGTATCTGGACTTTGCACTTGGCTTGGTAAAGAGGAACTCCTTTGACGTCCCTTAGTTCTAACAGAAAGTGATACAGTTTTCGTTGGTCCATTTAACGTTTATATGGAAATAGAAAAGTTAAGGAAAAAAGTTAGAGACCAAGCCTTCAGGCTAGTTAAATGCAGAGAAACTGAGCTAGAAAACCGGGAACTCAAGCAAAAAGTCAAACAACTAACTGAAGAAAAACAAAGTTTAGCTGAGAGCTTAAACAACGAAGTGAGACTAGCTGAGAAGCAAAGAGGCGTAATTGAAATGCTAAGTGGCAAATATGAAATCTCTACTGAAGACTTAGAGTTCATCAGAAGCATGCAAGTAATCAATGAAAACGAATCCACTCTTAAAATTTCTCAAAAACAAAATTTTGCAAATTCCAAAAAATCCTACCAAACTAGTGCCTTTTCTAAAGAACTTTCCCACGAAAATAAAATGCTAAAGGTAGAAATAGACTACTTGATGCAAGAAAATCAATCTCTTAGACGTGAAAAACAGTTTTCGAATAAAAAAAGTTTAACTAGACCAAGTACTCCTTTGCTAAAGCAAAAAAAGCCCAACTATGACATCAACTATTTACTTAAAGCTTTCCAAGAAATCAGTGATGCCTTAACGGACTTTCGAATTCAACATGAGGAAGCTGTTGACCACTACTTAAGGTCCTCTTCTGGGTCTGAAGTTGTGGGGCACTACGAAACCAAAATAACCCAACTTGAAGAACAAAAACTTTCTTTAGAAAAACAATTAATAGAAGCTGTAAGGAACTTAGGTTAATGAGTATCAGCTAAAGCCTTCAAGATTCTTGAAAACACCATTCTTAACTCTGGTTTGGAAACATCATCTATCTGGTGCTTAAGCATGGGGTAAGGAACTTCCATGTCTATAGGCTGGTACTTGTAGAACTTGCCTGACTCTTCAAAGTTGAACTTGAGGGGTTTCTTTTTTCCTTGGCATAAATACTTCTGGGGTTCCTTAGTTAGAGTGACACCTAGTAAGTCAGAAAACACTTCTAGTTCGCATTGGAGTTTGTTGCTGTAGTTGTTTAGGTTTTTTTGTTGGAGTTCGTAAGCTGACTGGACTTCCTTAAGGCTTTCTTTGAGTTCTTTCTCAGCAGTTTCTTCGTTTTGAATAACTTCTTCAGTTTCGTTTCCAGAGTTTTTAAGTTGATTTTCTAAGGCCTCAATCTTAGCTTGGAGTTGTTCATTCTCAAGGGTTAGATCTTCCACGTCTTGCTCAGTTGGTGCGCAAGGAGAAATGCCTATGCTTTTTTGCACATAGTTAATTGCCTGGTTGTAGTTTTCCTTGAAACTTTGGAAGTTGAAGTCCAGCTTATGCTCCATGTCAGCAGAGATTGTTGAGATTTCTTTGAACAGTTGGTCAGAAGTTTCCAAGATTTCTGAGGGGTCGTTTGGTTCGTGTGTGAGTGAAGGTACGGGAGACAATATAAACTCTGTGCGGCCTCCGAATGAAACGCGCTTGGTGTCTTCTTTCTTTCTGTACCTGAAAGGAGCTTCTTCTTGGGGTTTTCTTTTCAAGTTGTTTTCTGGGACTGTGAACCTGTTTTCTTTCAAGCAAGTACTGGGGACCTGCAATTCGTCTATTTCTAAATACTGACTTGATTCTTTCATTTTGAATTACCGCCAATTCAGGGGTTTGCCATCTTATAATAATTTTATGTGTTATGATGAATAGAAGATCGCAGTATGATCATTGATATGACGTAGTGGTTTTTCTGAGTTAATTAAATCATTAAGCACTCTTTGGTCTGGAAGTGGGTTGCTGGACCCTTGAAAAGAATTCTGAGTTCCTAGTGCCCCTTATGTATTTATCAGAAGTCATGTCTGCAAGAATAGGCTTTAAGTACCTGTCGTCTATGTTGTGCCAAGCCCTTTCAAAAAAAGACTCTGAGTCCTGGGAAACCCGGGACTCGTCTAGCAAAGGCAGAGAAATCTCTGGACGGTGGCCTGTGTCTTTCCCCAGCCCAAATATCTTCAGGAGAAGCGGAAGCACTCCTCCAAAAATGACTGTAGTCAGAAAAACAATGCCCAAAACAGTCAGTTTTAGGTTTTCTGACTCGTTTGTGTCTACTGTAACAATCAGCCCAAAAGAAATAGCGCCCCTCACCGAGCCTCCAAACCACAGAACAATAACTTTCTTCATGGGAATTCTAAAACTCGAAGGAGCAAGTAACTTATAAGCAAGAGCCAAACCAATGATCCCTATGAACCTACTCACAAGAACTATTAGAGTCATTACTCCAATGTAGTAAAAGGACATTAAGCTCAAGTCGTAACTAAAAGTAGAAAGTCCTAGGTAAGCAAATGCAAAGGCCTCTCCTGCGTTTCCTAGGAACTTAAAGGTGTCTGTGGTGGCTTCTTGCGAAATGCTGTCTAAGTTGTACTCTGAGTAGTACTCCATAATAGCTGAGCAAAGCAAAATCGTAATCACTCCAGACAGTCCCAACAACTCTGCTAGGACGTAGCCAGTCCAAGCTATGTAAAATAAAAGTGCTATTTCGTTGCTTGCGTCCCCCTTTAAAGTTTGTAGTTTTTTAGTTAGGTAGGCTGAAAGTGCTCCGAAAAGTATTCCCAGAACAACACTTCCAAAGGAAGTATACAGGAACCCTCCAAGATACTCAAAAACCTTTTTTGTAGACAGAGTTGAAAAAGACACTCTAGAAAGTGACTCAAAAATAAGAATTGAAACAGCGTCGTTAACTATGGACTCTCCCAAAATAAGACTGTACAACAAAGGGGTTTTGTCTTCTTGCACAAGCGAAATGGCACACACCTCGTCTGTAGCTGAAAGAGCTGCTCCTAGTATAAGCTTTTCCCTTAAAGTGAATTCCACTATTTCTCCTTGAAAGTCTTTGTAAATGTTGGCTTTTTCCAGCAAAGAAGCAAAAAGCGTAATCATAACAACTGAAATAATCGTTCCTAGTATCCCAAAAAGTATAATAGCACCAATATTTCCAAAGAACCTTTTCTTTTCCATGTTGTAGCCTGCAGACAGTATAATGATAGGAAGCACAAAGTCAAACAGCAAAGTTGGACTAAAGCCTATAGGTTTCCTTCCAGTCTAACTAAAGTTTACTGTTGCCATTATGAAGCCTGCTAGCAGTCCTAGCATTATTGAAATTCCAGATTCGTGTACGTATTTTAACTAAGTAGAGTTTACCCTTATTTTGTCTCTGTACACTGATAGAATCAGGTATATTCCCACTATCAAAAGTATCACAAGCATTTCCACTGACAGAAATTCTGCTTCCATTGTGTAAAATGTCCAGAAGCTTGCCTAAGGACGAAACTAAGAAAGCACTGGAACTAGTCAGACACCTAGAAAAGCAACCTGAAGCCAAACCTTTTCTCAAACCCTTAGACTACAAAGCCCTTAACCTTCTTGACTACCCAGAAATCATCAAAAAGCCCATGGACCTTTCCACACTCAAAAAGAACTTAAAGAGTTCAGTCTACAAAGACTTTGAAGAATTCATAGGAGACTTGCAACTCATTTGGAGCAACTGCAAGGCTTACAACCCTCCTGACTCAGTTTTTACTCAGCACGCTGATGCTATGGAAGCCCACATGAACAACTTGCTAAAAAGCTTGCCCTCCAAAAGACCCCGGGAAGACTCTTTGGAGTTCCACCACAGAGTAGAGTTTTCTGAAAAGTTAAGACTAGTTTCCCACAACGTAGTGGCACAAGTAGTTGAAGTAATCAGTAGGAGTTGCCCAGCAGCAATAGTTCAACTTCCCCAAGAAAAACTTCAAATGAAAGTTACAGAAATCGACTCACAAACTTTTAAAAGTTGTTTACAGTAAGACTTACTTAGAATTGTGAACCAGAATTTAGGAGACACTTCAGAAGACCCTTTGAAGAAAATCAAAAATAATTAAATGACTTCAGTTAAAAGCGATTTAGGTAAAGGGGAATTTACCATAGTAACTGTTGCACCCAAAAGCAAAGAAAACCCTACTTTACGTAGGTTGAAGCAGCTGCAAGAGGACCAAAGAGTAAACTGGAAAGGAATGACAGTTGAAGCAGTAGGAATGCTGGGCTCAGGACTTAACACCAAAGAAGGTTTAACTGAGCACCTTAGAACTTACCAAGTGCACTGGAACAAACTACTCAAAGAACTCCAGGAAGCTGACGACTCAAAGCCCCCCCTCATCACCTTTTCTCCTGTGCAGGAGCATCAATTGTTGCGGGACGCGCCTCCCTCTAACATTTATTCGAAAGGAAACTTCCTTAACCACAAAGAACTTCTTTACAGAGTTTACAAAACTGACGCCAGACTGGTTCGGTCTACACTTGAAACTATGGGATTTGGACACACAGACTCCCACGACTGGAACATCATGTGGATAGGGTCAAGTGCCCAGCAGTACTTGTACGAAGGACTGAACCAGTACCAGCGCATCAACCACTTTCCGAACTCACACGAAATCACTAGAAAAGACAAACTTTGCATGAGCCTACTTGTTATGCAAGAAAAGTATGGCAAAGAAGAATTTGACTTTATACCTGATACTTTTGTGCTACCTGACGAGTACCGGGACTTTTATGACCACTTCATACACAGAAAACGCAAGCACTGGATAATCAAGCCTTCAAACTCTTCGCAGGGAAAAGGAATTTACATCATTGACTCAATCAAAGACGTTCCACTAGATGAACCCTGTGTAGTTTCTGAGTACATTCAAAACCCACTACTAATCAATGGTTTGAAGTTTGACCTAAGACTGTATGTGCTAGTGACTTCTTTCGAGCCTTTGCGAGTTTACATTTACGAAGAGGGCTTGGCAAGATTTGCCTCAGAGCCTTACACTCAGTCCTCAATGTCCAGCAGGTACTCCCACCTCACGAACTACTCTGTTAACAAAAAGAACGAAAAGTTTGTTCAAAACACTGACTGGCGGGCTGACGACGTAGGACACAAATGGAGTTTAAAAGCCCTTAAGAACCACTTAGACTCCGTGGGAGTTGATATGGACCTGCTATGGAGTAGGATTTACGACATGGTTATTAAAACTATCCTAAGTATGGAAAACGTAGTTGTGGACAGCATTAGGAAGCTTGCTTTGCACAGAAACAACTGCTTTGACTTGTTTGGGTTTGATGTGATGATAGATAGTAACTTGAAGCCTTGGTTGATAGAAGTGAACTTAAGTCCAAGTATGGCAACGGAAGCACCTTTGGACTTATACATAAAGGGGAACCTTGTATCTGACGCATTCAACTTAATGGGGTTAAGGATTTTTGACAGAAGGAAAGAAAGCATGAACAAAGTCAGAAACAGAATTAAGGCCCGCCAAAACCAAATGACTTACAAAAAGCAAAGAAAAACCAAGTACGGAAGACCTCAGTCGCCCCAAACCAAAAAAGACTTTTCCTCCAGCTTTAAGTTCAGAGAAATCCTCAAAGAAACTCTTCAGGAGTATGAAAGAAGACACAACTTCAGAAGAATCTACCCCACAAAGGACTCCAAAATTTACGACAAGTATTTTGTCACACAAAGAACAGTCAATAAAGCCATTTTCAAAGCACTCTTCCCAAGTTCAGTGGACCTTTCTAGTCCTCCTGAACAGATAGAACCCCAGGTAGAAGAAGCTCGAGAACCCTTTTCAAGACCCAAAACTACTTCAGTCGAACCCAACAAGCCCAAACTGAAAAAAAAAGATATCGAACAGTCCTTTGAACCCAAAAAATGCACTACTTGCGGCAAAATAACAAGTGGAAGCTCTGTGTGCACTTCGTGCAAGTACAAAACCCAGTCCAAAGAAGGAAAACTAGTTATCACAGGAGACGACATTCTTATGGAGTACATTTCACGCTTGATGCACGCAATCAAAGCCATAAACCAAGACTCGCTTAAGTCTTCTTGGAAACGCGCCATTGAAAAGTTCACTGGTCACTACGTGTGGCAAAACTCTGAAGACCCCAAACTTCCTCTGTGGAAGAAACTTGAGTCCAGGGTCTCTGAAATGAGGGAGCGCCGCAAAAAACTAAACATTGCTAAGTTGCCCAGTCACGAAAAACTAGAGGAACAAAAACAAGCAGTGATTCGTGGGTTCTCAGCTTCGCAACTAGAAGGGATGCTAAGAAGCTCTACCAAGAACGTAGCCCACGAAGTAGTTAGTTGCGTCGTTTCTGAAGAAAAAGGAGTCCTTACAGAGATCATAAGGTGGCTTGCAGCTTCTGCAGCAAGTCAGCAAAGGTCAAGAAAAACTCTAGACTGCGAACCTGAAAGCCCTGCAAGCACAATGGCTTCCTACAAGCCCAGACCGAACACCTCAGGCAAGTTGTAACGTTTAATTTAGTCACTTTTAATATTTTTGTAAATTTGTTTAACGAAGAAAGAAGACCCAGCATAGCCTATAGCACCTGCAAGCAAGAAAAGAAAGAAACTAGCCAACCCAGTGTACCCAAAGTAAAAAGCAAACTGGAAGTAACCTGTCATTTTGGTTTTGAAGAGGTAGTAGTAACACGAGTAGAAGTATAAGTACAAACCTAAACTCCCTGAACTCATGAAACTCACCCAGTGCCATCTGTAGTCTTCTGAATTCAAAACCATGTACGTGCACACTATTGAAACACATACCAAAGACAACACCAGAAGCACAAAGGCCAGTATTGCAAACCCGTATACGTAGTAAAACTTGTAGTTCCAAAAAGAGGTGAAAATAAAGTATATCTCCACAGAAACCGACCCAAAAGGTATAAGTCCCCCAATCAAAACGAGGAAAGCAGGTTCGTTGTACCACTTCTTTTCCTTAAGGATAGGGGGAGCCACTAAGTTGTACTTGAGACTAAGCCCTTTTTTAAGTCCTAGTCTTTTGCCCAAAACAGCTCCTACTAAAAACAAGGGCCCGTATATAAACACCAGCATTGCTAGGATTTCCAACATGTTCAAAAAGGGCACTGCTGCTGTTGAGGAGTAAATCAAAGCTAAGGTGTTCAGTGAAGTCCCAAACAAAAACACTACACTTGGCAAAAGCAGCATACTAACTATAGTTGTGCCTATCCACTTTTTGCCGTTGTTTTCTGTGTAAAACTTTCCGCAAGTGAACCCTCCTAAAAAGCCCATCAAGCAGTAACTCACCAGTATAAGACTAGTTAAAGAGCCCCTTTCAGTGTACATAGGATGAATCACACAGGCTATAAGCACCATGGCCATCACTCCTAAGAGTTTCCAGCCAGTGCTGTAAAGAGCTGTGAATATGTAAAGGTGAGCTGGTGGAGTGAGGACTTCTCCTGCAACTTGTTTCCACCCAGAAGACTCTACAAGGACGTCAGGTTCAAATTCTTGTGCAGCGTACCTTGCGTAGTCTTTGCTAAGGGTTCGGAAGAGAATGAGTCCTACCAAGCCACACAGAAGCAGTACCATGAGCAAAGAGTTAATGATTGAGAACCAGTGAATGTTGTTTTCGAAGAACCCAGGGTCCAGGTAAGCTTCAAATCTACGAGAAAAAGGAGTCTCTGTGAACTGCCAGGTGATTGAATAAGACAGCTGCAAAGAGTCAGCAGTTTTTGCCTTTGCTGAGTTATCGTAGATCCTGACGAGTTTTTCAGGCTGGATGCGTGCTTGGATTATACTGTTTTCGTTGTAAGAAACTACTAAAAAGTAGTGAGTAAAAATATAAACGTCGCCTGAAGCCCCATCGATTTTTCCTAGTTCGCTCCACAAAGGCAGGTCGTCCATGTAAAGTTGAATCCAGAATTCCCTTTTAATTGCGTCCATTAAGACCCTTACGTCACCGCGGCTGAGTTTTTTGGTGCAGAAAGCTTGTGAAGGCGAGTTCTCGAGAAACTTCAAGTCCATTCCGCTGTCAATGAGTTCATTGCCTTCTATAGCTTCTCCTAAGCCAGGTGCATACAAGTGTTCTTTGCGAGGTCCGCGGCACAAAGGCAACTTGCTGTAAGAGTAACTTTCTTGAGGGTTGTTGAAAGGAGAGACTTTGTTAAACCACAGAATCACTTCTTCTCCTGTTTCGTAAGTGTGAGTTCTTTCGTCTGCTAAGGCCAAACTTAGGAGCAGCAGTATATGCATTTTATTATTTAAGGCTCATTACATAGGTTGTCTGATGTGTACCACGGCTTTAGGGAACAATCCTTCGGCCTCCAGAGTGTTTTCTAAGTTGTTGAGCACTGCTAAAGGAAACCCAGTTACTATTTCGTGGCTTTCTAAGTCCAAAGTGGCAATGTAGTCATAGAGTGTCTGGACGGTTTGGTCTTTAAAAAACTTCCTTTCTTGTTTCTGGCCAGTTGGCAGTCTGAAAGAAATGTGGGCTACCTCAGGGCCTTCTGGGGGTTCTTCACCAACTTTAGCTAGTTTTTCTTGTTTGGCTTTTTCTTTTTCTTCTTCAATTCTTTTTTGTTCGGCTTCTTCTTGCTTAAGTTTTTCTTGCCGTTCTCTTTCGGCTTCTTGTTGCCTGCGCACGATTTCTTCGGCTTCCTTCAGTTCCCTTTCTTGTTGTTCCCTGATAAGTCTTTCTTGCCTTAGGAAAGGGTCTTCGGAAATTTCTTGGGGTTCCAGACTCATTCTTTCGGTGTCCAAAAACTCTACAAATGTGGAAAGGTCCACTAGTCCTTCTATCTTGTCCAGAATTTGGGGTCTGTTTACGTTGTCTACTTTAACTGCAGCTATGCATGGCAGTGCTTCCACTCCTAGAATCTTCATGGCCAGTTCTCCGTCTTTGGAGTCAGCTTCAACTCCCCAGGCTAAGTAGTTAGTGTCAATAATTGCTTTTGCTACCTCAGAGCAAAGTGCTTCCCTTAAGAAGTCACTATCAATTTCTCTAGAAGACACGTAAATCAGCAAAGGCTTGTCGATTTCATAGGCTTCTTTCACCATCAAGCTGAGTTGCTTCGTTCCAAAACTAGGGTACTCTGGAGCTATTTCACTGAGTCTCTGAACAAAGTCCCTAGCAGAAGTAGACTCATCGCCCCTGATTTCATCAGGAATAATAGACTTCCAAGTTTTCTGGACAAAGCTTGAAATTCCTGAGGTAAGTTTTCCGAGCCAAGAGGAGGAGGAGTTTCTGGGCTGGGGCCTTGGTCTGCTTTGGGGATTTGCAAAATACTCGTTGGAAGCTGCGCCGATGTCCCAATTGTGCCTCATAAGTAACTCTACGCACAAAGAAGTGTCGTAGTTCTCAGTGATAGCTTGGAAGTTCAAAAGAGTTTCTTGCTGAGCTGGACTTAACGAGTTTGGATCCATATTATGGAGTTTATGTTTTTGCTGGTGCTACTAGTTAACTGTGCTGCGTTCAGGGACGTCAATATAAGTCCTCAAACCTTAGATATAAGAACCCAGACTACCTACAGGTTCGCTTTCAAAACGGTTTCTGAGATTGATAGCGGCGGAAGACTTGAAATAACTTTTCCTGGAATCTTTAGTAACCTTGAGGACCGAAATGTGGGTTGTGAGTCAAACCTAAAGGAAAACTGCATTCCTAATTGCTACTTTTCTGGACAGAACCTCTTAGTTGAGGGGTGCTTCCCACAGACAAGCAACACTTTTTACATTGATGCTTTTGAAATCAACAATCCAGACTACTCAGGGACTTCAGACTCTTTTGTAGTAAAGTCCTTTTCCAGCGATGGATCTCAGCTAGAGTCTAAAGCTTCTGGACTCCAGAAAACTTACAGTCCCATAGCAATGATTGCTACTCCTGGAATCCAGTCAAGTAGTGACATTGCGGGCGAAGTTTCAACTTGGAAAATTAGCTTCCAAAGTGACTATCAAATTCCTGCAGGTGGGTTTATTTCACTGGAATTTCCTGACTGGACTGCTCTAGAGACGAGTTACTGCGGAGAGACTCAAACGTGCTCAGGTGTTAGGAACCTCGAAGTGCTTTCGAACTGTCAATGTGTTTCTAACGAGTTGAGGTTAAGCCTTTCTCAAGAAGCACAAGGAAGTTTGGAGTTTAGTGTAGAAGGCATTAAAAACCCACCAAGTACAGCTACTTACACAGGGTTTGTGCTTAAAACGGGGCTTGGAACTGGAGTTTTACAAGAGGCCCAAAGCATTTCGTTTAAAGTTAACAAGCCAAGCACAATAAACTTGTCTAGGTTTGTAGTGAAAAGTTCCGAAATTGTTTACTCAAAGTCCAACTACGAATTTGAGATAAGTTGCCAACTTCCAGTGCATACCCAAGCTATACTAGAACTAACTTTTCCTGAAAACGAGTTTACAGTTGACCCAAACTTTACCACTGAAATACAAGGAATATTTGGAATTAGGCCTAACCCTCAGTTTTCGGTTTCAGATTCAGTCATTAGCATTTCAGAGGGTTTTAACTCAGACTTGGAATCCATGGAATACATCAACTTTGTAGTTAAGCAAATCCAAAACCCTCCGACTACCAAGCCCACTGACTACATTAAGATACTTATAAAAGACTCAAACGGAGAAATCTGCCAAACCCAGGAAGACAACTTGCTCTCCTTCACAGCATCCCCTTCTACTTTAGTAAACACAAAAGTAGCTGTTCAAGACTTAACTATCAACGCAAAAACTATTTACACCTTTTCTTTTGAATCTTCAGTTACAATTCCTTCAGGAGGCTCCATCAAGATTACTCTACCCCAGCAAATTTCAGCTGAAAACCATCCACAAAAAGAGTGCTTTTTTATTCCTGACTCAAGTATGCTCAAAAGCACCTCGCTGTGTGAAGTAACTGACAACAAGTACATTTGGGTTACTAATGGGTTTTCTGAGAGTTACACTTCTGGAAACATAGAGTTACAAGTAAAGGACATAACTAATCCAGAGACTCCGGAGCCCTCTAACCCCATCCTTATCCAAACCTTTCCTGACTCAAGTTTTAACTACCAAATTGCTAAAGATGAAACTTTGCTTATAGAAGCCCAGCCAGCTACTTTGCAAAGTATGGAAGTAACCCCTAACACCCTAGTTACAGGAGAAGTTTCTAGTTACAGGTTCACAATTACAACCTCACAGCCTATTCCTTTGAAAGGAAGTGTCTTTGTAAAACTCCCAGAAGAAATTCAGTTGTTAGTTTTAGAAAACAACTGCTTTAACCCCATAGGTTATGAGACAGGCTTTGAGTGCGAAAACACTCTTAACTCCATTACTGTTTTAAAAGGCTTTGAAGAGTCCAGGTTTGAACCAGGTGTGCTTTCTTTCACTATTGAAGGCATTAGGAACCCGCCAACCACCAAACCCTCTTCCTCGTTTGAAGTAGAAACTAGGTCAGGAAAGTACTCAATCGAGTCCAAGAGTTCAGGAATTACCTTAACTATGCAAGACCCCCATGAGTTAAATGAGTGCTTTATAGAAATTTCTAACTCAAATGTTGCTCAAAAGGCTGACTATACCTTTAGTTTCAAACCTTATAATCTTTTTTACGACGGAGGTTCAGTAGAGATCATTCCTCCTGAAGAAGTTATTATCCCAGACTTACCTGAATGCAATACTGATAGTATACAGATCAGAAGCATTTCTTGTTCTAAAGAAAACCAAAAACTCATAGTTTCCATTTCTCTAACAAAAGACACTGCTACTGCTCAACTGTCTTTTAAGGTTAAAAACATTCAAAACCCAAGTTCTACAAAGCCCTCTGGGAGTTTTAAGTTCTACACCAAAACAGAATCTTACTTTATAGACTCCAAAACTTCAGACCTGAGAGTAACAGCCAGTACACCTGCTTCTTTAGAAGTAGTAAACGCGACTTCACAGTCCCAAGGAATATCTGAAACTACTAAGTATCTTTTTACAGTTAAACCTAGCTTATTGATTCCTAAAAACGGGTACATCCAAGTAAAATTCCCAGAGCAAATCACTATACTAGAGAATTACAGCTGCAAGCAAGAAGACTATGTTGTGTGCACAAACACAGGCGACAACCGAATTTCAGTCTACTTATTTTCTGACGAGGACTTTTACCCAGCACAAGTGTCTTTTTCAATCTTAAATTTACAAAACTACAACAAAGTTGGGTCTTCTTCTGGCTTTGAAATAACTACAAACACCCAAGATGGATACCCTATTGAAGCAGACAATTCCAAAGTGGTCGAGTTTGTGTGCTACTCTCCTTGTGCAACTTGCGAAAACACTCCTAGTAATTGCCTTTCTTGCATTAGTGATTCTCAGAAACCTTACTACTGGGAAGGCGAATGCCACGAAACTTGCAAAGAGGGTTTTATTGACCTAGACAACTCCAAAACCTGTGTTGAGTGCCACCTTTCATGCAAAGCTTGTGAAACCACCACTCAAACCTGCACTTCTTGCACAAGAAACGGGGAGTTTCCTTACCTACATGGCACTGAGTGCAAGTCTGAATGCCCACCCAACACCTATATTTCAAGTAACTTTTCTTGCTTGGCATGCAGTGACTCTTGTGTTACTTGCGAAACTGAAGCTACCAAGTGCACTTCTTGTCCTGCAGAACAGTACTTGTATAACCATCAGTGTGTGGACTCTTGCGAGCAAGGAACCACAATCATTCAAAACAAAGAATGCTTTGACTGCAACTCTTCTTGCAAAAAGTGTGAGAACTCAGTAAACAAGTGCACTGAGTGCGAAGAGGGAATGTTTCTGCATAACTACTCTTGTGTAGAGACTTGTGAAGAAGAGGTAACTATCACTGAAGGCAGCACTTGCTTAGACTGCAAGTCCCCCTGCAAAACGTGCTCAGGTTCTGTTAACTCTTGCACTTCGTGTGTGTCAGGGTACTCTTTACACAAGGGCTCTTGTTTAGCTTCATGCCCCGAATCCTTTACTTCTGTAGAGGGTGTGTGCGAGGAGTGCTCAGCAGAGTGTTTAGCTTGTCAAGGAGAGGTCAACTACTGCACTGAGTGCGAGGACCCTAAGTATAAGTACAAAGGAAGGTGTATAAATTCTTGTCCAGAAGGAGAAACAGTCCCTGTGGAGAGTGAGTGTGTTAGCTGTGTAGATGGGTGTGAAACCTGTTATGAAACTGCAGATAACTGTGGAAGTTGCCAAGATGGTTATGTATTAAACAATGGGTCCTGCATTAAGAATTGTCCAGAGAACAAAGTCCAAGTTAACAAAGAATGCAGAGACTGCGACCCTATTTGCGATGCTTGTGTAGGCACTCCTTTTAACTGCACAGCGTGTGCCGGTGACTTGCTTCAATACCAGAACCAGTGTTTGCTGAGTTGCCCTGCTAACGTAACTGTAGAAATTGGCCAAGAATGCTTATCTTGCGAATATCCTTGCATTACTTGCAAAGACCAAACTAGTTACTGCCTTACTTGTGAAGAAGAACTACTGCAGTTCCAAGGCAACTGTTTGTCTAGTTGTCCTTCTTCTTATGAAGAGTACCAGGGAACTTGTGTTCCCAAACAGTTGGCTGAAGGAGAATGCGCTAAAGGCTGCACTATTGAAAAAAGGCAAAACGACATTTGCGACCCCGAGTGCAACGTTAGGGCCTGCAACTTTGATGAAGAGTTATGTTTGGAGTACTTAGGAGAAAGAAGTATAACTTACTCTGAGAGACTCCCAGTTGAAGAGTCCCCTTTTCCTTTCAGTAGCATAGGACTGTGCGGTTTGGGAGTAGTAGGAGTTTCTAAACTTATGAGTGGAGCCACTTTGCATATAGCTGGGAGTGTTGGGGTTCTAGGGTTTTTAGAGGCAACTTCTTGGCTGGTGCTTTTGGGGTTTTTGGGAAGTGCGGATACAGTTAAAGGAAGGGAGTTGCTAGAAGAACAAGGGCAGATTACTCTTTCAGTTGTAGTTGTTGTGAGTGTGATTGTGTTTAACTTTTCAGTGAACTTTTTGTTTGTTTACTTGTTTTACAAAAGAGTGTTGAGGGACGACGACATTCTAAGGATTTGGACAAATACCTACAAGAAGACAACTAGGTGTGTGGTTTTGGTGTGCTTGTTTTGGAGTTTTCTGTTTATAAGGATTATTTACTCTAGAATTTTTAGACTGAATAAGTTCAGTGCCCAGTTAGACAGAAAAGTCCACTTGTTCAAACCACTAGTTTATATCACCTACTTGTGGTTGGGTCTGGTGAGCATCCCTATGATTTGTATACTAGTTTATGTGTTGTCTTGTTTCTCGACTGGAAACATTGTGTTTTTAGTAGCTTTGGACGCTTTTATAGTTACTTGCTTAACTACTCTAGTAGTTGTTGCAGACTTAGTTTTAATGAACAACGATATTAAAAAGGAGTCTGAACAGTTCCGGCCCAAAAAAACTTTAGTTACTGTTGAAACAGACAACTTGCAAGTAGAGAACTTCAGGATCTTCCAAGGCCTTAAAAACAACTTTGACTTCCAACTAGAAAACTTTAAAGTTTGCAGCATTCCTGAAAATACCTTAACTGAACGGTCTTTACTAGAAAGCACTAATAAAACTAGTCAGGCGCCTGAACCAGAAAGCGAATTGGTGTCTAAGTCTCAAGAAAAAGAATTCACTTTGATGCCTGAAAACATTGCACCTGACTTGGAATCTTCTTATGAGTTCATAGACGAGTCGAATGAACCACAACTACTCGAAACGATTTCAGAGGAGTCTTACTTAGAACTTTCAGAAGCCGAAGTGGACGAGTTTGACCCGGAATGCGTTAGGGTGATGCACCGGCCTTCAGGGAGAAAAATCTTAGTTAAAAAAAGCTTTGAAGACTCAGATGGCGAAAAACTCAACTCCAGCATGTACGAAATACTAGAAATAGAAAGCGACGTCCACTACGGAGTGCTTAAAAAGCACAACTCAGAAAAGGTGCTAAGGGCAAGAAGGAGTTTCCAGGGTGCTAGAATCATGGATGTGCAGATGAAGCTGTGTGACAAGTGGATGGTAGGAAGACTTGTAGAAAACGAAGAAGACTTTGACTTTGAAAATGCAGTACTTGACTCTAGAGACCCTGAGTGTGTAATGGTGCTTCACAAAGTTACAGGCAATTATCTAAGGGTTAAAAAAACTTTTCAGGGGTCTAGAAAAATAGACCCTTTTTCTGGAAAGAGTTCTTCAGAGTTGTTTGGAAGTTATAGCAGCTTGAAAGTCAGCAGTTCCGATTTAAGGGAAGCTTGGGTTTCAAGTGAAGGAAGTAAAGTAAAAGTTAGACGCAACTTCTTAGGCGGAGTTGTTTTGGATATTTTAAACATTGAAGACTTGAGAAGCTTTATGGAGCAGCAGCAGGTTACTCCTAATTTCAATGACGAGTCCAATGAGGAACTTTTTGAAGGGTTGTTTTTTGAATATTCACAGGAAACGTCTCAAGAAGCACTTCAAGAACCCACACAGGAGTCTCCAGAAGAACTCACGCAGGATTCTCCGGAAGAACCCACGCAGGATTCTCCAGAAGAACCCACAGAGGAGCCTACACAAGATTTTCCAAAAGAATCTACACAAGAACCTCCAGAGGAACCCCAGCAATACCTCATCTTCGAAAAAATAGACTACTCAAAAGAGTCTCCTTCCAA
>PR_CR_10_Liq_1_inCRDRAFT_1000604_pt1 | contig 21995 bp, 17 predicted proteins | sample PRCRCaboRojoPR_3_FD_10241 | JGI IMG/M metagenome (IMG submission 10241)
CCGCCGACGGGGCGGAGCTGATCCTGTCGGCCCGCAACGCCGAGAGGCTGGCGGCCCTGGCCGCGGAGCTGCCCGGCACCGCGCGCGTGGTGCCGCTCGACGTCACCGACAGCGACGCGGTCGCCGCGGCCGTGGCGGAGACGGGCGAGATCGACGGAATCGTCTGGCTGGCCGGCGCCTACTGGCCGATGAAGACCGCCGACTGGGATCCGGACAAGGTCGAGACGATGTTCGACGTGAACCTGACCGGCGCGGCCCGGGTGCTGGGGCGCGTGGTGCCCGGCTTCGCCGCCCGGGACCGGGGCCACGTGGTGATCGTCGGGTCGCTCTCGGGGTTCCGCGGGTTGCCCGGCGCCATCGGCTACGGGGCCTCCAAGGCCGGGCTGATGCACCTGGCCGAGAACATCCGCGCCGATCTCAACCGCAGCAACGTCAAGGTCAGCCTCGTCAATCCCGGCTTCATCCGCACGCGGCTGACCGACAAGAACGACTTCGAGATGCCCTTCATCATGGATCCCGAACCGGCCGCGGACCACGTTGTCGCCGCGATGAGGGCGACGCGGTTCCAGACGAATTTCCCCCGCGTCTTTTCCTGGATCTTCCGGGCCAGCCAGTTCCTGCCGGCGCCGCTCTATTTCCGGCTGTTCGGCGCGAAAGGCTGATCACGGACCCTTGTGGCCGGCGGCGCTTGGCCCCAGAATGCAGGCAATACCGCCCCATGCGGCAGGAGGACCAGCCATGATCGAAGCGCTTGAAATCAGTCCCGAAAAGGTCGCCCGCGTCATCGTGCGCGCGCGCGAACTCGACGCCAAGGTCGGCCGTTGGGATTCGCCCGGCGACGATGCCGATGCCGACTCGATCCTCGAGAACCGCCCGAGCGACGCGACCGAGGACGAACTGCGCCAGTACATCGCCGATCTCAACGACGACGAGAAGGCGAGCCTCGTGGCGGTGATGTGGATCGGCCGCGAGACCTACGAACCGGAAGATCTCGCCGAGGCGATCCAGACCGCCAAGGTCGAGGCCACCGGCCCGACCGAATCCTACCTCATGGGCGTCCCGCTCTTGTCGGATTACCTCGAGGACGGGCTCGACCGGCTCGGCATCTCCGTCGAGGAGGCGGAGGAGGGGATCCTCTGATCCCCGCCCTCCAAGTGGTCCAAATATCCCCGCCGGAGGCATGATCCGCCGCGAAGCGGCCGGCGCTCAGCCGGCCAGGTGATCCACCACCTCGAGATGCTGGGCGAGCCGGCCCACCATCTTCATCCAGCGCGCCACCAGCTCGGGGTCGCTCGGCACCGCCGAGACGCCGGGCGCGATCTCGCCGGCCAGGACGGCCTCGACCGCCAGCGAGACCGGGATCGAGACGAGCCGCGCCATGGCATTGCCACTCTCGTCGCCCCAGGCATCCATCGCGTAGGTCTTGTGGTAGACGGCCACGCCGTCGCGCGCCGCCTTAAGCGTGACGAAGAGCACCACCCGGTCGGGTTCTCCCTCCTCGTAGGCGTTCTCTGCCCAGAAGCGGTCCGACATCTCCTTCAGCCGTGCCTCGGCCTCCGGTCCGTCCTCCATCGCCTCGATCTCGCGGAAGACGTCCGCCCAGGCATCCGACCAGCCGCCGAGCCGAAGCGTGCCGCGGACGAACTGTTCGACGATCCAGTCCGCGCCGAAACCGTAGTCCTTCATGAAGGGAAGCGAGTCGCGGTTGGGGTAGACCTCGAAGGTCTCGGGCTCCGGCAGCGGCGCGGTGAAGCTGGACAGCGCGTCCCAGGGACGATCCACGTTCAGCTCCGCGCCCCCGGCGATGGAGCGCGACGGGGACTTGAGCGCCTTCAGCACGCCGAGCGGCGACCAGCTGAACTTGTAGCGGAACGGGTTCGGGTGCTTCGGGATGCCGCCGCAATAGGAGGTGAAGGAGACGCTGTTGGCCGGGTCAAAGGCATCGCTCGCCTTGTAGTCGGCGACCAGCCAGTGCGCCATGGCGTGGTCGATCCCGGGGTCGAGCCCNACCTCGTTGACCAGGCAGAGCCCGGCGTCGCGCGCCCTGTCGTCGAGCGCGCGCATCTCCGGCGCGATATAGCTCGACGAGATGAAATGCGCGCCCGTCTCGAGGCAAAGCTCCGCCAGCGGCACGTGCCAGTCGGCCGGCAGCATCGAGACGACCACGTCGCCGGCCGAGAGCTGCGCGGCGAGCGCGTCCCTGGAGAAGGCCTCGATCCGGTCGGTCAGGTCGCCCACGGCCTCGCGCGCCTTTTCCGGCGTCCGGTTCCAGACCGTCACGTCCCGGCCCGTCTCGATCAGGCGGCGCAGCCCCGGCACCGCCGACAGTCCCGTCCCGCACCAGTGAATCCTTGCCATGCCGGCCTCCTTTCAGATGTCTCTGCTGTGTTCGTCGAATGCCGCCTTCGCGCGGCCCCAGACACCGGCCCCGATCCTGTCGAGGCGTTCGAGCGCGGGCAAGAGCTGCGCCGCGTAGTCCTCGGACGACTCGACCGGCAGCATCGAGGGCAGGTTGTCGATGGCCGTCACGTCGAGCGGCGGCGGGCCGGCGGTGACGCGGATCACCGGGTCGTCGAAGCTGGTCGCGTGGTCGTAGACCGGCACCGGGTTGTAGGCGCTGCCCGGGTCGCAGGAGACATCCGCGATCACCGTCAGCCTGCGGGGCGCGGTGATGGCCTCCCGTGGCACGAAGACCGGCACGCCGGGCCGGGCCAGGATGCAATTGACGAAGATCTCGTGGTCCAGGATCTCGGGGAAGGGGCCGCCATGGGCCGTCTCCGCCATGTCCCAGCGCGTCACCGAAAGCCCGAGCGCCCCGGCCAGGTCGCCGGCGCCGGTGCCCACCCGCCCCAAGGCGCCGATCACGATGACCCGGGGTGCCTCGGCGCCGTTGGAAAGGCCCGCGACCAGGTCGCCGCGCAGGTCGTCCAGAAGGGAATCGCGACCGTCGTAGACGCCGATCCGGGCAGGTCCCTGCAGCGTGCCGGCCTGCTGCGCGGCCCAGACCTTCAGCCCGACCGCCGCCCCGGCATAGCCCGCCCAGTAGCCGAAGGCGGCGACGCGCCGCCCGGCCCCGTCGACGAGGTATTCCAGGTCGTAGAGCGTGCCACCCCCGGCCCTGAACCGCGCCAGCAGGCGCGGCCCGTCCGGCTGGCCCTTGTAGGCATGCCCGAACATGACGTGCCGATGGCGCAGCGGCGTGCCGTCATCGGGCAGGTCCTTGAGGCCGAACACGATGGCGTCGCCCGGCGCGTCGGGCCAGCTGCCCTCGGGCGCGATCTCGCAGCCCGCGTCGCGATAGCCGGCGAGCCCGATCGCCCGCGCGCCGGAGCGTTCCACCGTGACGCGGAAGCCGCGGGCGATCAGCGCCCGCGCGCCCTCGGGGGTCAGCCCGACCCGCTGTTCGCTCGGGCGGCTTTCGGCCCGGACCCAGAGATGTGTCATCGGCTCTCTCCCTCAGAAATGGGTGCGCGCATGGGCGCGGTCCGGCGGGTCCAGATGCGGGGTCGCGTTGAACCCGGCCAGGAAGGTGCCGTGATCCGTCACGTGCACGCGGTGGATGGAGCTGTTCAGGATCGGCAGCAGCAAATGGGCGAGCCGCCGCGGGTCGAGCCCGAGCAGGCTGCGCACCATCATCCCGATCACGCCGCCCGAGGTCACGCAGAGCACCCGCCGACCGGGCGTCGCGGCCTCGTGAAGCACGTCGGTGACCCGCAGCTCGAACTCGGAAAAGGTCTCGTTGCCCATGATCTCGGCGCGGTGCCAGGCCTCCAGGACCTGGGGGGCGTGGGCGGCGAACTCCTCGGGCCCCGGCATCGGCACCCCGCGCGTCTCCTGGAGCGCGCGGCCGAGGTTGAAATAGTCCATCTCGTTGAGCCGGTCGTCGATGGCGGCCTGCGGGCCCAGCCCGTCGCCCATCGCGGACAGCGTCTCGCGGTGCCGGCGCAGGCTGCCGGTCAGAACCGCGTCGAATCGCGGCTCCGTTTCCCGCAGCCAGTCCCCGAGCCAGGCAGCCTGCTCGGCGCCGAGCGCCGACAGCCTGTCATAGCTTTCCTCGTCCTGTGCCGCGGAATTGGCCTGCCCGTGCCGGATCAGGATGATCTCGCCCATGCCCACCTCCTTGCGCCTTCCTTACCCAGCCCTGCGGGCGGAGGAAAGGCCGTCCCGGCGATCTGGCGCAAACGGGCTTCATCCGGTCGGCATCCGCATTTTGGAGCGGGTCCGGATATGATCTAAGCTGGGGCCTGAGAACGAAGTCCGGAAGCGTCCGGACCGAGGAGGAACCGCCCGATGACCGACAGGATCACCTTCACGCTCGACGGCCGAGAGGTCACCGCCGCAGAGGGCGAAACCATCTGGGAGGTGGCCAAGCGCGAAGGCACGCGCATCCCACATCTCTGCCACAAGGATGCGCCGGGCTACCGCGCCGACGGCAATTGCCGCGCCTGCATGGTCGAGATCGAGGGCGAGCGGGTGCTGGCGGCGTCCTGCATTCGCCAGCCCGCCGAGGGCATGGTCGTCACCACCGGCAGCGACCGCGCCGAGAAGAGCCGCAAGCTGGTGATGGAGCTTCTGCTCGCCGACCAGCCGCCGCGCGAGGAGGCGCATGACCGGTCGTCCCATCTCTGGGAGATGGCCGCCCTGCAGGGCGTGGCCGAGAGCCGTTTCCCGGCGCTGGAGCCCGACCGCGTGCCGCTGCTCGACGACAGCCACGTCGCGATGCGCGTCAACCTCGATGCCTGCATCCAGTGCAATCTCTGTGTCCGTGCCTGCCGCGAGGTCCAGGTCAACGACGTGATCGGCATGGCCGGCCGCGGGCACGACAGTTTCCCGGTTTTCGATTTCGACGACCCCATGGGGGAGTCGACCTGCGTGGCCTGCGGGGAATGTGTCCAGGCCTGTCCCACCGGCGCGCTGATGGAGGCCACGGTCCTCGACGCGGAGCAGCTCGGCGACAGCGCCGACTACGACGAGGAGGTTCAGTCGGTCTGCCCCTTCTGCGGGGTGGGCTGCCAGGTGTCGATGAAGGTCAAGGACGGCCGGATCAAGTATGTCGACGGCGTCGACGGCCCGGCCAACGAGAACCGGCTCTGCGTGAAGGGCCGGTTCGGCTTCGACTACATCCATCACCCGCACCGCCTGACCCGGCCGCTGATCCGGCGCGCCGACGCGCCGCCCAAGGGCCTGAACGTGGACCCGGCCGACTGGTCCGCCCATTTCCGCGAGGCCAGCTGGGACGAGGCGCTGGAGGCCGCCGCCGGCGGGCTGGCGCGGCTGCGCGCCGCCCATGGCGGATCGGCGGTGGCCGGCTTCGGCAGTGCCAAGTGCACCAATGAAGAGGCGTATCTGTTCCAGAAGCTGATCCGCCAGGGCTTCGGTCACAACAACGTCGATCACTGCACGCGGCTCTGCCACGCCTCGTCGGTCGCGGCGTTGATGGAAAACGTCGGCTCCGGCGCGGTGACGGCGACCTTCAACGAGATAGAGAACGCCGACGTGGCGATCGTGATCGGGGCCAACCCGATCGAGAACCACCCCGTCGCGGCGACCTATTTCAAGCAGTTCGCCAAGCGCGGCGGCAAGCTGATCGTCATGGACCCGCGGGGCGTCGGGCTGGGCCGCTTCGCCACGCACCGGGTGCAGTTCAAGCCGGGCACGGACGTGGCGATGCTGAACGCGATCATGCATGTGATCGTCGAAGAGGGACTCTACGACCAGCAATATATCGAGGCCTTCACCGAGAACTGGGAGGCCGAGAAGGCCCATCTGAAGGACTTCGCCCCCGAGAAGATGGCAGAGATCTGCGGTGTTCCGGCAGAGACGCTGCGCCAGGTGGCGCGCGATTTCGCCACGGCCCGGGCGGGCATGATTTTCTGGGGCATGGGAATCTCCCAGCACATCCACGGCACGGACAATTCCCGCTGCCTGATCGCGCTGGCGCTGATGACGGGGCATGTCGGTCGCCCCGGCACCGGGCTTCACCCGCTGCGCGGGCAGAACAACGTTCAGGGTGCCTCGGATGCCGGGCTGATCCCGATGGTGCTGCCCGACTACCAGAAAGTCAGCGACGCCGCCGTGCGCGACACCTTCCGCAGCCTCTGGGGCAGCGAGATCGACCCGAACCCGGGGTTGACGGTCGTCGAGATCATGGACGCGGTTCATGACGACCGGATCCGCGGCATGTATGTCCTCGGGGAGAACCCGGCCATGTCGGACCCGGATGTCGATCACGCCCGCGCGGCGCTGGCCCGGCTCGAGCATCTGGTGGTGCAGGACATCTTCCTGACCGAGACCGCCAATTTCGCCGACGTGATCCTGCCGGCCTCGGCATTTGCCGAGAAGACCGGCACCGTCACCAACACGAACCGGCAGGTCCAGATGGGCCGGCCCGCGGTCGCGCCCCCGGGCGCGGCGCGCGAGGACTGGCGCATCACCGTGGACCTGGCCCGGCGACTGGGGCTCGACTGGGACTACAAGCATCCCTCGGAGGTCTTCGCCGAGATGAAGCAGGTCATGCCGTCGCTCGACAACATAACCTGGGACCGGCTTTCGCGCGAGAACGCGGTCACCTATCCGAGCCTCTCGCCCGAGGATCCGGGCCAGGCGATCGTCTTCGGCGACGGGTTCCCCCGGGCCGAGGGGCGCGCGCGCTTCGCGCCGGCGGCGGTCGTGGCGCCCGACGAGGTGCCGGATGCTGAGTTCCCGATGATCCTGACCACCGGCCGTCAGCTGGAGCACTGGCACACGGGGTCGATGACCCGGCGGGCGCGCGTGCTCGACGCGGTCGAGCCCGAGGCCAACTGTTCCATGCATCCCGCGACCCTGCGCAAGATCGGGGTGGAGCCGGGGGGGATGGTGCGCCTGACGACCCGCCGCGGATCGATCCGGCTGATGGCGCGGGCCGACCGCGCCGTCTCGCCCGAGATGGTNTTCGTGCCCTTCGCCTTCGTCGAGGCGGCCGCCAACGTGCTGACCAACCCGGCGCTCGATCCTTACGGCAAGATCCCGGAATTCAAGTTCGCCGCCGTGCGGGTCGAAAAGGCCGGGGAGATCATGGCCGAGTGACGGCGCGCGACGAGGATGGCGGGGTTGCCCGTCAATTTATCATGATAAATTGACGGGCGATCCGTCGCCTGCCAGACTGCGGCAGACCCGCCAGAGGAGGCCGCCCATGATCCCCGTCGATCCCCAGAGATTCCTGTCCGACCTGCACGCGCTCCGTGCCATTGGGGCCGAGGGCACCGGGGTCGTGCGCCCGGCCTATTCCGAGACCGACATCGCCGCGCGGGCGTGGCTGGCCGATCGCATGCGCGCGGCGGGCCTGGCGCCGCATTTCGACCCCGTCGGCAATCTTTTCGGGCTGCATCCCGACGGCGGCGGGCTGCTTCTGGGCTCGCACAGCGATACCCAGCCCGAAGGCGGCTGGCTCGACGGGGCGCTCGGCGTGATCGGCGCGCTGGAGGTGGCGCGGGCCAGCCTGGAGTCGGGCGGACCGGCGATATCGGTCGTCTCCTTCCAGGACGAGGAAGGCCGCTTCGGGGTGACCACCGGCAGTTCGATCTGGGCAGGGGTGCGACCGCTGGACGAGGTGGATGTCCTGACCGATGCCGGCGGGACGCGCTTTGCGGAGGCGCGCGGGCGCATGGCGGACATGGCCGATGATTTCCTCGACCCGGCCCGGTTCAGCGCCTTCCTCGAGATGCATATCGAGCAGGGGCCGGTTCTGGACCAGGCGGCGGAGGCCATCGGCGTCGTCACCTCCATCGTGGGGATCCGCGACATGCGCATCACCTACACCGGGCAGCAGAACCATGCCGGCACCACCCCGATGCATCTGCGCCGCGATGCCGTGCAGGGGCTGGCGGCCTTCGCCACGGCGCTGAACGCGCGCCTGGCCGGCGTGGTGGCCCCGGAAACCGTCTGGACCATCGGTCACGTCTCGGTGCATCCGAACGCCGCTTCCGTGGTGCCGGGGGCGGTCACCTTTTCCATGCAGTGGCGTGACGGGGATGCGGACCGGCTCGACCGGATGGAGGAGATCATCCGCGAGACGGCCCAGGAGACGGCCGCCGACCGGGGACTCGAGGTCGGCAGCGGGCCGATGCTGGGGCTTCCCCCGGTCGCGATGGATGCGAGCGTTCAGGAGGCCTTCGCCGGCGCCGCCGAGGCGGAGGTGCCCGGGCGCTGGCGGCGGATGCCGTCGGGGGCGCTGCACGATGCCGCAAGCGTGGCACGGTTGATGCCGGCGGGGATGCTGTTCGTGCCCTCGATCGGCGGGATCAGTCACAGCTTCGACGAGGACACCGGCGAGGGTGACCTGGTCACGGGGCTCCGGGTCCTGGCCGGCGCGGCCGCCCGGCTCGGCTGAGGGTCACGCCCAGTCCACCTCGCCGAGAAAGATGTAGCCCGCGCCGTAGATCGTCTTGATGAGCCGCGGGTTGCGCGGATCCTCGCCAAGCTTTGTGCGCAGGCGCGACACCCGCACGTCCATCGCGCGGTCGAAGCTCTCGCCCGCCGCGCCGCCAAGCGCCTCCTGCATCTGCGCGCGCGAGATCAGCCGCTTGGGGCTGTCGAGGAAGAGCCGCAGCACCTCGCCTTCGGCATGGCTGAGCGGCACCTCAGCGCCGGTTTCGTCCTCGAGCAGGTACCGGTCGAAATGGGCGGTCCAGCCGTTGAAGCGCGCCGTGTCGCGCCGGGCCTCGCGGTCGGCGGCGCGGCCGCGCCGAAGAAGGGCACGGGTCCGCGCCACGACTTCGGCCGGATCGAAGGGCTTGATCACGTAATCGTCGGCGCCCAGTTCGAGCCCCGTCACCTTGTCCTGCACCTGCGCGCGGCCGGACACGATGATGACGGCGGCGCCGGACTCGAGCGCCAGGCGATGCACCAGCGCCAGGCCGTCCTTGTCGGGCAGGCCCAGGTCCACGAGGCACACCTCGGGCGCCAGACGGGCCAGCGCGGCCTCGAATTGCGTGGCGCGGGCGAAACTCGCCGTGCGAAAGCCCGCCTCCTCCAGCGCGTCGGAGAGCATTCTGCGGATTTCCGGCTCGTCGTCGAGGATCGCCACGAGCGGTGCGGCGGCGGTGGCGGTCATGCGGCGAGCTCCGCGTTCAGGAAGGCGGCCAACGCGGCCGCATCGAAGGGTTTGGCGATCAGCGGGAAGCGCGACTCGGCGCGGGCCCGAAGCGGATCCTGCACCGGCAGCGCCGTCATCATGAGGATGCCGGTCGGGTTGCCGCGCGTCCGGAGGGTTTCGGCAAGGTCGAGCCCGCTGCGCCCGCCGGGCAGGGTGATGTCCGTGAGCACGAGGTCGATGCCCGGGATCTCGGCCAGCGTTTCGGCCTCCTCGGCGGTTTCGGCCTCGAGCACGGTATGGCCCAGCTCGCGCAGCATGCCCCGTGTCTCGACGCGCAGGTCCGGATTGTCCTCGACCAGCAGGACCAGCCGTGGCGCGGGCGCCTCCGCCGCCGGGCGGAGCGGCAGGCGCAGCGTGACACGGGCGCCCCCGCCCCCCGCGTTGGCCAGCATCACCTGGCCGCCGGCCAGCTTGGTCGAGTCGTAGACCATGGACAGGCCGAGTCCCGAGCCCTCGCCGGCCTTGGTGGTGTAGAACGGGTTGAGCGCCTGTTCGAGCGCCTCGTCGCTGAAGCCGCAGCCGGTATCCGTGACCTCGACATCAACCCATGTGTCGCGCACCGGGGCGGCGTGGACCGTGATCTCGCCGGGCGCATCGCCGATCGCGTCGCGGGCGTTCAGGATCAGGTTCAGAAGCGAGTCCTGCAGGGCGCCGTGATCCATCAGGACCGGCCGGTCGAAACCCTCGGCGCTGACGCTCAGCCGGACCGCCCGCGGCAGGGAGGGCGCGGCGAGCGTGCGGATATCGCGCAGGAAGGCCGGCAGGTCGGTCGGCGCGGGGCGCATGTCGCGCCGGCCCGAGATATCGGCCAGCCGGTCGAGCAGGCGGCCGCCGCGCAACGCCGCCGCCCGCGTCGTCGCCGCGATTTCGCGGGCCGGGTCGGGCAGGCCGTCGAGCTTCTCCAGCCGCCCCTGGAGCCCGAGGATGATCGTCAGCAGGTTCGAGAAGTCATGTGCCAGGCCGCTGGTCAGCTGCGCGGCGAGCTCGCGCTTGTGGGTCTGGCTGAGCGCGGCGCGGGCCTGGGCCTCTTCGGTGACGTCCATCGACAGGATATAGACCCCGCCCACCCCGCCGGCGCTGCCGGGATCGGGGGTAAAGGCGCCGCGGATGCGCCGCCCGCTGTCGGGATGCGAGAACTCGAAGACACTCGATTCCCCGGCATAGGCGCGGTCGATATAGGGTTTCACCTCTGCATAGGCGGTGTCGCCCAGCGCCTCGCGCGCGGTCAGGCCGACGATCTCCTGCGGGCGGTTCGGAATGACGTAGGTCAGGCGGCGATTCGAATAGGTGTAGCGTTCGTTCAGGTCGAGATGGGCGATATGGGCCGGCATCATCTCGGCGGTCAGCCGCGTGCGGGCTTCCATCTCGGTCAGTTCGCGCTTGGCTTCCTCCAGCGCGCTGATGGTGGCGGCGAGTTCGCGGTTGGTGCGGGCGAGTTCCTCGGAATAGGCCACGAGCCGCTCCGACAGCTCTGCCGAGCGGGACCGCAAGAGCGTCTCCTGGCGCTTGATCGCGGTGATGTCGGTATAGACGGTCACCCAGCCGCCCTGCGGAAGCGGGCTGCCCTCGACGCTGATGGTGCGGCCATTGGCGCGCGTGCGCTCCATGTAATGCGGTTCGAAGGCGCGGGCGGTCTCGACGCGCGAGCGGACGAAGTCCTCGAGCGGGCCCACGTCCCCGTAATCGCCGCGTTCGGCAAGGAAGCGGATCGTGTCGGCGAAACGCGCCCCCGGCGTGACCAGCCATTCCGGCAGATCGAACATCTCCTGGAAGCGGCGGTTGCAAACGGCCAGCCGCAGCTCCGCGTCATAGATCGTCAGGGCCTGCTGGATCAGGTTCAGCCCCGCCTGGGTCAGGCGGGCGGTCCGGTCCGCGTCGATCTGCATCGGTGATCCTCCCGGCCTATGGCTAGCACCCTCACGGCCCCGGGGGGAAGGCCCATGGCGCCGGTTACAATTCGTAACAATCGGGCAAAACTCAGGAAAAAATTGACGCCCAGCACGAAGGTGTCACGATATCCGTGGATTCGGCCAAAGACCGGACCGCGACCACCGGACACCCCGGTGCAGGGAGGAGAAAACTTGGCGACGCAGAAAGAGGCGACCGGCGCGCTGGACACGATTCCGCGTCTGCTGGCGCGCAACGCGGCGGCGTATGGTCAACGGCCCGCCTATCGTGAAAAGGAATTCGGCATCTGGCAATGCTGGAGCTGGGCCGAGGCCGAGGAAGAGATCCGCGCACTGGCGCTGGGCTTTCTCGTGCTCGGGGTGGACGAGGGCGACTACATCGCCGTCATCGGGCGGAACCGCCCGGCGCTCTACTGGTCGATGGTCGCGGCGCAGATGGTGGGGGCGATCCCGGTGCCGCTCTACCAGGACGCGGTCGCCGAAGAGATGGCCTACGTGCTCGAGCATTGCGGCGCGCGCTTCGTGGTCTGCGGCGACCAGGAGCAGGTCGACAAGGTGATCGAGGTGCAGGACCGCGTGCATTGCATCGAGCACGTGATGTACCAGGACAAGCGCGGGATGCGGAAATACGATCACACGCATCTCAACTGGCTGCACGACATCCAGGTCGAGGGCCGCGCCGCCCAGACCCGGCTCGCGCATGAGCTCGAGGCGCGGCTGGCCAAGCAGGCCTACGACGACACCTGCGTCATGCTCTACACCTCGGGCACCACGGGCAAGCCCAAGGGCGTCGTGCTGTCGAACCGGAACATCATCGAAACGTCGCGCGCCTCGTCGGAATTCGACGACCTCTCGGAAAAGGACTCGGTGCTGGCCTATCTGCCGATGGCCTGGGTGGGCGATTTCATCTTCTCGATCGGGCAGGCTTACTGGACGGGGTTCTGCGTGAACTGCCCCGAGAGCCCGGAGACGATGATGACGGACCTGCGCGAGATCGGCCCGACCTACTTCTTCGCGCCGCCGCGCATCTTCGAGACGATGCTGACCAGCGTCATGATCCGCATGGAAGACGCCGGCGCGCTCAAGAAACGGATGTTCGACCATTTCATGGAACATGCGCGGCGGGTCGGGCCGGCGATCCTCGACGGCAAGCCGGTTTCCGGCACGGATCGCCTCAAGTACCGGCTGGGCGACCTGCTGGTCTACGGGCCGCTCAAGAACACGCTGGGCCTGACCAATATCCGGGTCGGCTACACCGCGGGCGAGGCGATCGGGCCCGAGATCTTCGACTTCTACCGGTCGCTCGGCATCAACCTGAAGCAGCTTTACGGGCAGACCGAGGCCAGCGTGTTCATCACCCAGCAGCCNGANGGCGAGGTGCGCGCGGACACGGTCGGCGTGCCGAGCCCCGGCGTCGAGGTGAAGATCGACGACACGGGCGAGGTCTATTACCGCTCGCCCGGCACCTTCGTCGAATACTACAAGAACGCCGAATCGACGGCCAAGACCAAGGACCCGGAAGGCTGGGTCGCGACGGGCGATGCCGGCTTCTTCGAGGAAGGCACCGGGCATCTCAGGATCATCGACCGCGCCAAGGACGTGGGCAAGATGGCCGATGGCAGCCTGTTCGCGCCGAAATACGTCGAGAACAAGCTGAAGTTCTATCCCAACATTCTCGAGGCGGTGGTCTTCGGCGCGGATCGCGAGATGTGCACCGCCTTCATCAACATCGACCTGACCGCCGTCGGCAACTGGGCCGAGCGGAACAACATCGCCTATGCGTCCTACCAGGAACTGGCGGGGCACCCGAAGGTGCTGGAGATGATCCAGAGCCACGTCGAAGAGACCAACAAGAGCGTCGCCGAGGACCCGATGCTGTCCGGCTGCCAGGTGCACCGATTCCTGGTGCTGCACAAGGAACTCGATGCCGACGACGGCGAACTGACCCGCACCCGCAAGGTTCGCCGCAACATCATCGCCGAGAAATTCAACGATCTCGTCGAGGCGCTCTATGACGGGTCGGACAGCGTCTACACCGAAACCGAGGTGACCTACGAGGACGGCCGCAAGGGCAAGATCAAGGCGACGCTGAAAATCAGCGACGCCGCGGTGGTCCCGGTCAAACCGCAGAAGGTGGCGGCGGAATGAGCGGTCGCGACGGACAGCGCCGTGCGCCCCACCCGGTCCCAGGAATGAAAGGCCCATACCGTGCTTGATTCCGGCGAAGGCTACATCACCCCCGACGGCCGCCAGATCGGCGGCGTGATGATGGAAATGAAGAACATCACGCTGCGTTTCGGCGGCGTGGTCGCGATCAAGGACATCTCCTTCGATATCCGCGAGGGCGAGATCCGCGCGATCATCGGGCCGAACGGGGCCGGAAAGTCGTCCATGCTCAACGTCATAAACGGCTTCTACCACCCGCAGGAGGGCGAGGTCTGGTTCCGGGGCGAGAAACGCCCGGCGATGCGCCCCTACGAGGTGGCCGAGCTGGGCATCGCCCGGACCTTCCAGAACATCGCGCTCTTCAAGGGCATGAGCACGCTCGACAACATCATGACCGGCCGGATGACGCTGATGCGCGCGAACATCCTCGAGCAGGCGCTCTGGTGGGGCCGGGCCCAGCGCGAGGAGACCGAGCATCGCGAGAAGGTCGAGAAGATCATCGATTTCCTCGAGATCCAGCACATCCGCAAGACGCCCGTGGGCCGGTTGCCCTACGGGCTGCAGAAGCGCGTGGAGCTGGGCCGGGCGCTGGCCGCGGAACCGAAGCTGCTGCTCCTGGACGAGCCGATGGCCGGCATGAACGTCGAGGAAAAGGAGGACATGTGCCGCTTCGTCCTCGACGTGAACGACGAGTTCGGCACCACCATCGCGCTGATCGAGCACGACATGGGCGTGGTGATGGACATCGCCGACCGGGTCGTCGTGATGGATTACGGCAAGAAGATCGGGGACGGCACGCCCGACGAGGTGCGCAACAACCCCGAGGTCATCGACGCCTATCTGGGGGTGAGCCATGACTGACCCGCAACCCGCCAAGCCGAGGGAGGCCGCGCATGCCTGATCAACTGCTCTTCGCGATGGAGGTCACGCTGAACGGCCTGATGACCGGCGTNCTCTATTCGCTGGTGGCGCTGGGCTTCGTGCTGATCTTCAAGGCCAGCGGNATCTTCAACTACAGCCAGGGGGTGCTGGCGCTCTTCGCGGCGCTGACGCTGGTGGGCTTCCAGGAAGGCCAGGTGCCCTTCGCCCACCTGATCAACGCCATCTTCGGCACCGAGATCCACCATTTCGGATGGCACCTGCCGGCGATCCTCGCGATCCTGCTGACGTTGGCCGTCATGGTGCTGCTCGCGATCCTGGTCGAGAAATACATCCTGCAGCATCTCGTCAACCAGGAGCCGATCATCCTTTTCATGGCGACGATCGGGCTGGCCTATTTCCTCGAAGGGTTCGGGGACATCATGTGGGGCGCGGACATCAAGACGCTGGATGTCGGCCTGCCGCAGGGCATTTCCGAGACCATCGACGAAACCACCTACGAATGGTTCGGCTACGGGTTCTTCATCGACCGGCTTGATATCGTCGCGACCGTGATCGCCGCGATCCTCGTGATCTCGCTGACGCTGTTCAGCCAGTATACCAAGCATGGCCGGGCCCTGCGCGCGGTGGCCGACGACCACCAGGCGGCGCTCAGCGTCGGGATCAGCCTGCGGTTCATCTGGGTTCTGGTCTGGTCGATCGCGGGGTTCGTCGCGCTGGTCGCGGGCATCATGTGGGGCACGAAATCGGGCGTGCAGTTCTCGCTTTCGCTGATCGCGCTGAAGGCGCTGCCGGTGCTGATGCTGGGCGGGTTCACCTCTATCCCGGGCGCCATCGTGGGCGGTCTGATCATCGGCGTGGGCGAGAAGCTCTTCGAGTTCCTGATCGGCCCGATGGTCGGCGGCGCGACCGAGAACTGGTTCGCCTACGTGCTGGCGCTCGTCTTCCTCGTCTTCCGGCCGCAGGGCCTGTTCGGCGAGAAGATCATCGAGAGGGTGTAGCGATGAACAAGCTGATCGCCATCGTGAACGTGATCGCCTGGTCCGGGTTCTGGGCCTTCGGCTATCTCGCCGTGACCGCCGAGGGGCTGACGACCGCGCAATGGATCGTCGCCGCGCTGCTCGCCGCCGCTGGGCTCGTCACCGGGATCGTGGCCTATCGCAAGCTGTCCGAGACCGGCCCGGCGCCGCGCAACGGCAACAAGACAAACGCAGAGGGGTAAGCGCAGATGTTCTACCGCGAGGCCGGCGACTTCAAGACGTCCTACCAGGACGACGCGCAAACCTTCCCCATCAAGTTCGACCGATACCGCTATTACGCGGTGATCGCGGTGGGCCTGCTCGTCATTCCCTTCGCCATCAACGACTACTGGGCCAACGCGGTCCTGGTGCCGTTCCTGATCTGGGCGATCGCGGCGATCGGGCTCAACATCCTGACCGGGTATTGCGGGCAGGTCAGCCTGGGCACCGGCGGGTTCATGGCGGTGGGCGCCTATGCCTGCTACAAGCTGATGACCGCCTTTCCCGAGCTCAACATCGTCTTCGTGGTGATCCTGGCCGGCTTCGTGACCGCCGGCGTGGGGGTGCTTTTCGGACTGCCCTCGCTTCGGATCAAGGGGTTCTATCTTGCCGTGGCAACGCTGGCGGCGCAGTTCTTCCTGGTCTGGCTCTTCAACCGGGTGCCGTGGTTCTACAACTACTCCGCCTCCGGGCAGATCAGCGCCCCGGAGCGCACCGTCTTCGGCGTGCCCGTGACCGGACCCGAGACATCGGCCTGGGCGCAATACATGATCTGCCTGCTCTTCGTGGTGGTGCTGGCCTGGGCGGCGCGTAACCTCACCCGCGGCACGATCGGCCGCAGCTGGATGGCGATCCGGGACATGGACATCGCGGCCGAGATCATCGGCGTGAACCCCCTGCGGGCCAAGCTGTCGGCCTTCGCGGTCTCTTCCTTCTTCGTCGGAATCGCGGGTGCCCTGTTCTTCGCCGTGTATCTCGGCGCGGTCGAGGTCGGCGAGGCCTTCGGCATCCAGAAGTCCTTCCTGGCGCTCTTCATGATCATCATCGGCGGGCTCGGCTCGATCTTCGGCAGCTTCGCGGGGGCCGCCTTCATGGTGCTGTTGCCGGTGCTGCTGAAGAACGTGCTGGTGGGCGGTCTCGGCTGGCCGACCGATCTCGCGGCACATCTGGAGCTGCTGATCGTCGGCGGGCTCATCGTCTTCTTCCTCATCGCCGAGCCGCACGGGCTCGCCGCGCTCTGGCGCACGGTGAAGGAAAAGCTCAGGCTCTGGCCCTTCCCGCACTAGGGCGGGGCCCATAAGCGCAGAACCGGGTAACCGGACATTGCAACGGTCAATATCCAAGGGAGGAGAGACCATGAACTTCAAGAAACTGGCAGCAGCGGCGCTCGCAGCGACGATCGCCGCCGGCCCGGCGATGGCGGAGCTCGTCTTCCCGTCGCTGAGCTACCGCACCGGCCCTTACGCCGCCGGCGGTATCCCGTTCGCCGACGGCTACGAGGACTACATGACGCTTCTGAACGAGCGTGACGGCGGCATCGGCGGCGTGAAGATCTCGGTGCCGGAATGCGAAACGGCCTACAACACCGAGAAGGGCGTCGAATGCTACGAGTCGACCAAGGGTCTGGGCAGCCTCGTCTACCAGCCGCTCTCGACCGGCATCACCTACCAGCTGATCCCGAAGGTTTCTGCCGACGAGATCCCGTTGCACACCATGGGCTATGGCCGGACATCGGCCGCCAATGGCGAGGTGTTCGAATGGGTGTTCAACTATCCCGCCAACTACTGGGACGGCGCATCGGTCGCGATCACGCACCTGCTCGACATCAATGACGGCGACATTTCCGGCAAGAAGATCGCGCTGGTCTTCCACAACTCCGCCTATGGCAAGGAGCCGATCCGCACGCTCGAGAAGCTGAGCGAGAAGCACGGTTACGAACTGACCACGCTCGCGGTTGACCATCCGGGCCAGGAGCAGAAGTCGCAGTGGCTCCAGATCCGCCGCGAGCGTCCGGATTACGTCATTATGTGGGGCTGGGGCGTCATGAACCAGGTTGCCGTCCAGGAAGCCGCCAATATCCGCTTCCCGATGGAGAACTTCATCGGTAACTGGTGGGCCGGCTCCGAGAACGACGTGATTCCGGCCGGCGAGGCCGCGCATGGCTACAAGGCGCTGGCGATGCACGGCACCGGCATGGATTACCCGATCTACGAGGACATCCAGCAATATGTCGTCGATGCGGGTCTCGCTGCGGGCGCGGGTGACCAGGTCGGCACCGTGCTCTACTCGCGCGGGCTCTACGCCGCGATGCTGGCCGCGGAAGCGGCGCGCACCGCGCAGGAGATTCACGGCACCGCCGAGATCACGCCCGCGATGATGCGCGACGGCATGGAAAACCTGAAGATCACCGAGGAACGCATGGCCGAGCTGGGCCTGCCGGACTTCGGCCCGGCCTTCGAGGTGAGCTGCGTCAATCACGGCGGTCCGGGCGAGGCGATGGTCCAGCAGTGGGACGCCGAGGCCCAGGAATGGAACCTGATCACCGACTTCATCAAGTCCGACGACGACGTGATCGAGCCGCTGATCGAGGCCGACTCCACCGCCTATGCCGAGGAAAACGCCCTCGACCTGCGCTGCCAGTGATCCGGGGCCAGGGATGACACGGGGCGCGGCGGCCCGGCCGCCGCGCCCGCACAGAGACAAGATGGTCCAGCCCGCAGCCGCGGGACCGCGAAGGGAAGAAACAGATGCTCGACGCCGGACACACCGAAGAGACGCTGCTCGAGGTGAACAACATCGAGGTGATCTACAATCACGTGATCCTCGTGCTGAAAGGGGTCAGCCTGTCGGTGCCCAAGGGCGGGATCACCGCGCTGCTGGGCGGCAACGGGGCCGGCAAGACGACCACGCTCAAGGCGGTGTCCAACCTCCTCCAGTCCGAGCGCGGCGAGGTGACCAAGGGCACGATCGTCTATCGCGGCGAACGGGTGCAGGATCTGAATCCGTCGGACCTCGTTAAGAAGGGCGTCATCCAGGTCATGGAAGGCCGCCATTGCTTCGAACACCTGACCGTCGAGGAGAACCTCCTGACCGGTGCCTATACCCGCAGGGACGGGCGCGCAGAGATCGAGAAGGATCTCGAGATGGTCTACAGCTATTTTCCCCGCCTGAAGGAGCGCCGGAGGAGCCAGGCCGGCTACACCTCGGGCGGTGAACAGCAGATGACCGCGATCGGCCGCGCGCTGATGAGCCGCCCCGAGACGATCCTGCTGGACGAGCCCTCGATGGGGCTGGCGCCGCAACTCGTGGAACAGATTTTCGAGATCGTGAAATCCGTCAACGAGAACGAGGGCGTGAGCTTCCTGCTGGCCGAGCAGAACACCAACGTCGCGCTGCGCTACGCGCATTACGGCTATATCCTGGAATCCGGTCGTGTCGTGATGGACGGCCCCGCGGCCGAGCTGCGCGAGAACCCCGACGTCAAGGAATTCTATCTCGGCGTGGGTGACGAGGGGCGGCGCTCGTTCCGGGACGTGCGCAGCTACCGCCGGCGCAAGCGCTGGCTCAGCTGATGCCCGGCGTGGCGGCGGCCCCGGCGGGGCGGTGCGCGGGCTCAGGCCCGTTGGCGCCGCATTTCCGCGATACGTTCCAGTGCCTCGGCACGGGTGTTGCGGATGTTGGGGTCGAATTCCTGGCTTTCGGCCCGCATCCGGATCGACTCTTCCGTCTCGGAGCCGGGCGCGTACCGCACCGAGCCCAGCGAATGCGCGAGGTTGAGCCGCTTGCCGCGGGTGGCGAAGGACACCCAGGCCTCGGGGTTGATCCGGCAATTCTCGTAGTTGATCAGGAAGAACCACTTGCGGCCGGTTCGGTCGAGCGCGCTTTCGAGATGGTCGTAGAAGGCGTGGACATCGCCCGAATGGGCGAAGGTGAAATCCGAGAAGTCGACGGTCATGATCCCGTCGGCGGCGATGAAGTCGACCCGTCGCGCGTATTCGCTCGGATGATGCGTGGGGGTGCGGTCGGCGTGGTGAAGCCGCTTGGAGGGCAGCTTCCTGATGCGGGCCAACGCGGCGTCGCGATCGGCGAACAGATTGGGATCGAAGGCCTCGGTCTTGGCGTCGCGCTCGATCTGGGCGCGCGTCTCGGGGCTGGGGTCGAACCGGACGGTGCCCTGGGAATGGGCGAGATTCACCATTTTTCCCCGATGGGTGAAGGCGGCCCAGGCGTCGGGCTCGATCCGCAAGCCGGAATAATTCACGAGGAAGAACCAGACCTCTTCGCCGGTCTCCGCGATGAGCTCTTCGACCCGGTCGTAGAAACGGTTCACCTCGATGGAATCCCGGAAGTCGATCCCGGAGAAATCGACCTCCATGACCTCCAGGTCAGGGTGGAAGACGACCCTNTCGTCAATGTTGTAGGTCATGGTTCGGTCCTCCTCACCCGCACGGAAAACGCCCCCGGGAATCCCGGGGCGCGCGGGAAGTCTACACCATCCTCTACCGTGTATACTATTGTATGCAGTTATGCTGCGAACATCTGCCGCAGCCGGTTCCTGCCTGCCATGAAAGGGATTCGCCGATGACACGCCATTTCGACGCTCTCGAAACCCGCAGCGCCGATGAACGGCAGGCCGCCCTGGCCACGGCCCTGCCGGCCCAGATCGCGCGCGCCCGGGCCGCGGCGGGGCCGGCCGGGCTGCTGGCCGATGTGGACCCGGACGCCATCACCACGCCCGGGGCGCTGGCCGGCCTGCCGGTGCTGCGGAAATCCGAGATCGGCAGCGCGCAGGGGGCGACCCCGCCCTTCGGCGGGCTGGTTCCCGGGGGCATCGCCGGGGTGGAGCATGTCTTCCAGTCTCCGGGTCCGATCTACGAGCCGGGCCGCACCACCCATGACTGGTGGCGCATGGGTCGGTTCCTCCATGCTTGCGGGATCGGCGAGGGCGATGTGGTGCAGAACTGCTTTTCCTACCATTTCGTACCGGCCGGGATGATCTTCGAGAACGGCGCCCGCGCCGTCGGTGCGACGGTCTTCCCCGCCGGCACCGGCCAGACCGAGTTGCAGGCCCGGGCGGTGGCGGATATCGGGATCACCGCCTATGCCGGCACGCCGGATTACCTGAAGGTCATCCTCGACAAGGCCGACGCGCTGGGCCTCGACGTGTCGCGGCTCACCAAGGCGGCGGTGGGCGGGGGCGCGCTTTTCCCCTCGCTCCGGCAGGAATACGCCGACCGCGGGATCGCCTGCCTGCAATGCTATGCCACGGCCGACCTCGGCAACATCGCCTATGAGAGCCCCGCGATGGAGGGCCTGATCGTCGACGAGGGCGTCATCGTCGAGATCGTCCGGCCCGGCACCGGCGACCCCGTCCCCGAGGGAGAGGTCGGCGAGGTCGTGGTGACCACGCTGAACCCGGACTATCCGCTGATCCGTTTCGCCACCGGCGATTTGTCCGCCGTCCTGCCCGGCGTCTCGCCCTGCGGGCGCACCAACACGCGGATCAAGGGCTGGATGGGCCGGGCGGACCAGACCACAAAGATCAAGGGCATGTTCGTCCGTCCCGAACAGGTGGCCGATTTCGTCGCCCGCCACGACGCCGTAACCCGGGCCCGGGTCATCGCGGGACGGGACGGCGAGATGGACACCATGACGGTCCAGGTCGAAACCGAGGCGACGGATCCGTCGGTTTTCGAGAAGGCCGTGGAGGAGACTCTCAAACTGCGCGGGAAAGTGATACTCTGCGCCCCTGGCTCGCTGCCGAATGACGGCAAGGTCATCGAGGACCAGCGCAGCTACGACTGAACGGCGACGCGGAGGATCCATGGCACCGAAAGCGATGGCGCGCGCGGTCATCGCCGCGCTTCTGGCAGTGGTCTGGACCGGTGCGGCGCTGGCGGCCGATATCGCGCTGGTGATCGGCAACCGGGACTATCGCGAGATGCCGCGGGTCACCGGCGCAGAGGCAAGCGTCGCCGCGGCCGAGGCGCTGGCGGGGCGCGGGTTCCAGGTAGCCGCCTTTCGCGATCTTTCGGCCGAGGCCATGCCCGGCGCGGTGGCGCGCCTCGTCACCGGACTGGAAACGGCCGAGCGGGTCGTGATCCTGCTGAACGGACGTTTCGCGCACGGTGCCGGTGAAAGCTGGTTCCTGCCGATGGATGCCGATGCGCCGGGGCTGGCCGGGCTCGGGGCCGGCGGGCTGCCTGTCTCCGTCCTGCTTGGCCTGGCGGCCCGGAAGCCCGGCGGCGCCGTCGTGCTGCTGGGCACGGACGATCGCGCCCCTGACATGGGCGCCGGGCTGCGCCCGGGCCTTGGGGCATTGGACGTGCCGCAGGGCGTCTTGCTGGTCACGGGCGGTCCCGCCGATCTCGACCGGCTGCTGCGGGACGGGCTTCTCCGGCCCGGGGTCACCTTTGCCGAGGCGCTGGCCGAGGCTCCGCGCGGCGTGCGCGGCGCGGGCTTCGTTTCCGATCTGGCGGCGCTCGTGCCGCCATCGGGCGCGGGACCCGGTCCCGGGCTGGCCGAGCTTTTCGAGCAGGCCTACTGGGACGCCGTGCTCGATCTCGATACGGTCGCGGCGCTGGAGCAATATCTCGACCGCTACCCGGACGGGATCTTCGCCGCGGACGCCCGCGAGAGGATCGTCGATTTGCAGGAAGAGCCCGAACGGGAGGCCCGCGCCGTGGAAGAGGCGCTCGGCCTCGATCGCGACGCCCGGCGTCGCGTCCAGCAGGATCTCTCGCTGCTCGGCTACGACACGCGGGGCATCGACGGGATTTTCGGGCGCGGCACCCGCAGCGCCATCGCCGATTGGCAGGACGCCGGGGGCCTGCCGGTCACCGGCTACCTGACCCGGGCCCAGATCGCCCGGCTGGCCGACGCGGCGGACGC
>PR_CR_10_Liq_1_inCRDRAFT_1000605_pt1 | contig 21958 bp, 20 predicted proteins | sample PRCRCaboRojoPR_3_FD_10241 | JGI IMG/M metagenome (IMG submission 10241)
TTTCAGCTTTGCGGTGATGGCAGTCTCGGCGGCCCATCTGAATGGCGGGTTCGGCAAGGCCTTCCGCCTGCCCCCCGCCGATCTGGGCCTGCCGGATATCGGTTAAAGATCCATCCGCATCGTCACCTGTGCCGCCCCGCGCAGATCCCGGCTCCAGGTCAGTTCCACCTGGTCGTTGTTCGGCCCGAACTGCGCGTCGATATGCGGGGCCTCCTGCCGGCGGACATTGCCGGTATCGCGGATCGCCCCGATCGCGGCCACGCTGCTGACCATGCGGGCCCAGCCGCCAAAGGCCAGGTGCGGCCCGCCTTGGACGATCCAGTTCTTGGCCTCGGTGTTCTGGTCATGGCGCACGGTCACCGGATTCTCGGTCAACTCGTCGATATTGTTGAACATGTTGCCCGTGATCGTGACGTTCTTGCAGCGGCCATAGTCCAGCGTGGCAAAACTCGTATCCACCTTCTCGATCCGGGTCATCGTGCCCTCGACCGAGCGGAAGATGTTGCCGGTGATGCTCAGCCCGTTCACGAAATGACCCGCGCCATGGGGCTTGACCACGATGAAGGACACCCAGGGCGCCACGTTCGAGGCAAGGAACGTGTTGCCGGTGATCGTCAGTGCCCCGAAGGAAAAACCGCCATCGAAGGCCGGCACCGAATCGTGCTCGTTCGACCATTCGATGAAACAGTTGTCGACATAGTTGTTGCCGATGACCGTGGCGCAGGTGGTCCGGGTCAGCACGATGCCCGCCGTGCGCGGCCCCGACGCGATGCCGTCGCCCTGGAAGAAATGGTTGCCGGTGATCACGCTGTTCGCCCCCGACAGCACCGCGAAATGGCGGATCTGGGTCGAACGGTTGTTGCGCAGCTTCACGTCATTGGCGTTGGCGTTGATCGCGATGGTCTTGCGCGATTGCGCCGGCGTGGGGATTTCGCTCGACAGGAACTGGCAGCGATCGACCAGAAGCCCCTGGCACCCGCTCCCGTGCGAGGTGATGCCGCGATCCGCGGGTTCGTTGAAGAAACAGTCGCGGACGTGAAAGATCAGGCCCTGCGGCGCCAGAAGGATACCGCTGGCGCGCGCGTTGCAGTCGAACTCGATATCCGACACGCAGAACCGCTTGAGCGCCGAGAAGCCGCTGAAATCCAGCATGTACTTGAACCGCCGGAAGGTGAAGACCTGGGTGCCCGCCCCGTCATAAAGCGCCTCGGACAGCTCCAGCGTCTGCGCGCCCACGTTCTTCGAGCGCACATAGACCTCGCGCCCGACGCCCGTGCCCTCGACCAGCGCGCCCACTGGGATGTTGGCCACGTTGGTGACGTTGGTCATCTGCTTGGTTGCCGCCGACGGGTTATAGGTGCCCTGGCTCTGGACCACCTCGGTCTCCCAGGCGGGGGTGTCCGCGGCCTGCAGCTGGCCGTTGCGGATCACCCGCCGCTGGGCATAGCTGACACGGTTGCCCACCGCCGCGTGCACGTCGATGGGCGCGGTGAGGTTCACGCGTCGCCCGCCCAGGTCGAGCGATTCGTGATCCGAGTTGTTGAAGAGCGACTGAAGTCCCTTCTTCAGCCCCAGTTCCTCGTCGCCGAACGCGTCGATATAGGTGGGCAGGTCAAAGGACTTGGTCAGCGACAGGATCTTGTCGTCGGGCATCTCGACCGTGCCCTCGAACTGCACGCGGTTCTCCAGCGTGACGTGATCGCCCAGGAAATAGACGCCCTTGGACACCAGAACGCGCCGCCCTTCGGCGGCCTCGTCGGCGGCGGCAAAGGCCGCGCTGTCATCGGTGATCCCGTCGCCCTTGGCGCCGTAATCGCGCACATCGACCCAGTTCATGATGTCGCGATGGAAGACATGGGTGACATCCTCGATCCGGATGTCGTCGATCCGGACAAGCCCGCCATTGGCCCCGGTCAGGTCCAGCCCGAAATGGCCATAGATCGGCTCGGTGCCCCAGACCATGTCCACGCCGTTGCGGTCAACTGCACCGACAATGGCGCTGACCTCGACCATCTCGCCGTACCCCGGCAAGCCCGCCAGGGGCCCGTTTTCACTGATGCCCGTCGCGTGCCCACCGCCGGGCAGACCGGCCCAGGCGGCGATGCGCACATTGGGCAGCGCCCCCGCCACCGCCTTGACCCGTGCCGTGATCCGCAGATAGCAGCCCGGCAGCAGGGGCGTTTACCCCATATAGCGCAGCTTGGTCACGCTTTGGGTCTTGAGGATCTCAAGGCAGCCGCCGAAATCCTGGTCCGCGGGCACGAACGCGCCATTGCCCGATCCCTCGTAGGTGTCCGAGCCGGGCGTACCATCGCCGCTCGACCAGACACCCAGAACCTCTGCAAAGGCGGGGGGCATCAGCACCACGCCATCGGTAATCACCTTGTTCATCCAGATCCCTTTCCGCCAAGCTCTGGCATGCGCGGGGGCATGCCCGATCGGGGGAAAGGTCTAGCGTCGCGGTGTTAACCGGGCCTCAGGGCACCGCGCGCAGGGTTGGCTCAGGCCGCAACATTGGGCGCGGGCAGCACCTGCACGCCGTCGATGCGCCACTGGCCGTCCAGCTCGATCATGCGATAATCGAGTACGTGAAATTTGCCCGACTGATCGCGCACCAGCACCTTTTGCCAAAGCCGGCCATCCACGTCGCGCAGTTCGAGAAACTGAACGTCGTCGGGGCGCCAGACCATGGGGTAGCCCTGCCGCACCATCATGCCGAAATTGTCAGGGTTGCGAAAATAGCTTTGGATTCCGGGGCTTGCAAAATCGAACGCGGTCACGAAATCGTCGGCCAGAAAGGCGTCGATCTGGCGTTGGATCGTGTTCTCGATGGCCGGGTTCTTCATGTCCTGCGCCCAGACCGCCCCGGTCAGGGCAAGGGCGGCGCAGGCCGAAAGGATAAGGGTGCGCATGGGCAGACCTCCAGCGTATATAGCACACGGTAGCGGCCTGCCCGGCCCGGTCAAATCACGGCTTAGCCAGCGGCCAACTCGCCCGCCAGCGCGCGGTCGATCAGCGCCACGGTTTCCTCGATGCCGTAAAGCGCGATGAAGCCGCCGAAACGCGGGCCCTGGCTCGCGCCGAGCAGCACCTCGTATAGCGCCGAGAACCAGTCGCGCAGCGGCTCGAACCCGTGGGTCTTGCCGATGGCAAAGACGATGGATTGCAGGAACTCGTCATCGTGCCAGTCGACCTGCGGCAACGGATCGTCCCGCCCTGCCTGGGCGTTCTTGCGCGCGATCACGTCCAGCGCCTTGTCGGCATCCTGCAAACACAGCTTCAGCTCCTCCATCGCCGCGCGTTCGGCCTCGGTGGGAAGGCGGAAGGATTTCTCGGGCGCGACGAAATCCTCGTAATACTTCACCGCAAAGCCCGCGGCCTGGTCCATCTGCGGATTGGCCTCGGGGCTCGCCTCGGGCGCGTAGCGGCGGATAAAGCCCCAGAGCGTTTCCTTGTCATGGGCCGAGGACACCGACGCGAGGTTCAGAAGCATCGAGAACGGCACCACCATGTCCGACGCGGGCACATCCGCCCCGTGGATATGGTAGACCGGGTTCGCCAGGCGCTGCGCCGCGTCCTGGCCCGCAAAGGCGCGCAGCTGCTGGTGATACTCGTCCACCATCTTCGGGATCACGTCGAAATGCAGCCGCTTCGCGGTCTTGGGCTTGAGATACATGAAATACGACAGCGACTCGGTCGCGGCATAGGTCAGCCATTCGTCGATCGACAGGCCATTGCCCTTGGATTTCGAGATCTTCTCGCCGTTCTCGTCGAGGAACAGTTCATAGGTGAAATGCTCGGGCGCCTTCTGGCCCAGGATCTCGCAGATGCGGTCATAGATCGGCGTGTTGGTGGAATGATCCTTGCCGTACATCTCGAAATCGACACCCAGCGCGGCCCAGCGCGCGCCGAAATCGGGCTTCCACTGCAGCTTCACGTTGCCGCCGGTGACCGGCAAGGTCCATTCGCGGCCATCCTCGTCGTCGAAGGTGACGGTGCCCTCTTTCGCGTCCACATGCTTCATCGGCACATACATCACACGGCCGGTTTCCGGGTGGATGGGCAGGAAGATCGAATAGGTCTGCTGGCGCTCTTCGCGCAGCGATTTCAGCATGACCTTCATGATGTCGTCATAGCGTTCGGCCGCGCGCAGCAGCACCGCGTCGAACTGGCCGGTCTGGTAGAACTCGGTGGCCGAGTAGAACTCGTACTCGAACCCGAACGTATCCAGGAACCGCCGCAGCATGGCGTTGTTGTGGTGGCCAAAGCTTTCGTATTCGCCGAACGGATCGGGCACGCTGGTCAGCGGCTTCTGCTCATGCTCTTTCAGCATCTCGAAATTCGGCACGTTGGTCGGCACCTTGCGCATGCCGTCCAGATCGTCGGAAAAACAGATGAGCCGCGTGGGAATGTCCGAAATCACCTCGAACGCGCGGCGGATCATCGTCGTGCGCAGAACTTCGCCGAAGGTGCCGATATGGGGCAGCCCGCTGGGGCCATAGCCCGTCTCGAACAGCACATATCCCTTTTCGGGGGGCTGCTTTTCGTAGCGTTTGAGCACCCGGCGCGCTTCTTCAAAAGGCCAGGCTTTCGAGGCGAATGCAGCATCGCGCAGGGTGGTCATCATCGGTTTCCTTGGGAATCGTGGGGTCGGTGGCGCGGCTGACGCGCGGTACACCGCCGCTCTCTATTGCCGTCGCGGTGCCGGGTCAATATTCTGCACTGCAACACTCCTTGTGAAGGTATTTCCCAAATGTCGCAAAACGTGCTGCATCCGTTGTCCCCGCAGGACGCGCTCGTTGCCCTGATGATTGCCATGTCGGCCTCGGACATGGACATGCGCACCGCCGAACTGGTCAAGATCCAGTCGGCCGTGAACAACCTCCCCATCTTTGCCGATTACGATCCCGACCGGCTCAAGCTCATGGCGCAACTCGTCTTCGACCTGTTCGAACAGGAAGACGGGCTTGACGCGCTGTTCGGTCTGATGCGCGAAAGCCTGCCCGAGCGGCTATTCGAGACCGCCTATGCGCTGTCCTGCGACGTGGCGGCGGCGGATGGCACGCTGACCGAGTCCGAGTTGCGGCTTCTGGAAGAACTCCGCTACGAACTCGCGCTCGACCGGCTGCACGCCGCGGCGATCGAACGGGGCGCGCGCGCGCGACACATGACGCTCTGAGGGGCGGCGGCCTCCAGCGATCACGCGCCGTAGACCGTGCCCCAGCGTTTCAACAGATCTTGCTGCAGGTTCCGCGCGCGACGTGCCCAGTCGCGTCCGCCCGGCGGATTGGCGCGCTCAGCCCGTGAGAGCTGCCCGCGGCGATCCATATCGGCGGCGAAAATGGCAAAGGCCAGGTCGCTGCCGTCGGGGGCCTGCAGGAACCCGGCCAGGCCGCTCACGAAATTCAGCGTTCCGGTCTTGGCCCGCACGTCAAGCGGGTGATCCGCGATGACCTTGCGGTCCGCGTCGCGGATCGGGTGCTCTTTCAGCAGCCCACGTACACCCCGCGCGGCGACCAGCGCCTTGACCATGTCCGCAGCCCGCACGCGCGACGCATCGCCCAGCCCCGAATGATCGACGAAACGAACCTGTGACATGCCCAGCCCCCGCTCTGCCCAGGACGACATCTCGCGCGCCGAGGCACGCAGCGGCGCCGCGCGGCCGATTCGTGCGGCGGTGGCGGTCATGCCCACCGCCTCGGCGGTGATATTGGTGGAATAGCGCAGCATGCCCCGCAGAATGTCCGTCAGGGGCTCCGAACGGTGGGTGACAAGCGCGGTGCCGCGGGCCAACCGCCGGGCCACCTTGGGCGCGGTCAAAACGATGCCCTGCGCGCGGGCGAAGGTCTGGAACACCTCGCCCGCGTAAAGCTCAGGCTTGCGCACGGGCATCCACCGTGCCCCGCCATTGCCCAGCGCGCCGCGCGCCACGGTCCAGCTGTCACGCCCACCCTGATCCTCGTAGGTAAAAAGCGGCACATCGCGCGGCACGATCCGCATGCGCGCAAATTGCACATCGGGGCGATACCGTTCCGAGCGCGCGTCCATGCTCACAGTGTAGTCGCCACCCGCGCGGCGCCACTCGAAATGCACCCGGTTGTAGTTCAGGTTCAGCCCCGAAATCGCGGGGTTGTAGCCCACGTAGGCGGGCTGGCTGTCGTCGATCCCGGCTTCGAAGGGCAAGGCACCGCCAAAGACGTGAAACGCCCCGCGCACCTCGCGCACGCCGGCGGACTTGAGCGACTGCGCCATGGCCGCGAGCGCATCGGTGTCGAGCGTTGGGTCGCCCCCGCCTACCAGCGTCAGATCACCGGCCAGAACGCCATTCTGCACGGGGCCATGGGCCACCAGCTGGGTGCCGAACCGGTAGTCCCCGCCCAACGCGTCCAATGCATAAAGCGCGGTGATCGCCTTGGCGACCGAGGCGGGCGGCAATCCGACCAGCGGTTGGCGCGTCTCGAGCATTTGGCCTGTCGCGCTATCGGCCACGGCAAAGCCCACCTTGCCACCCAGCTGCGCCCGCGCGATCAGCGTGTCGGCGTCGGGCACCGCGCGCCGGTACAGGCCACCGGGTCGCGGCACGGGCCGCAGGGACGTGTCGGGGGCAAATCCAAGGGCGGTGCTTGCCGCCCCGCTCAGAAGCCCCGCAAGGGCTGCGCGCCGTGTCCAGTCTCCGCTCATGGGCGAAGTAAACGAAAGAGCCGCGCCGGGAACAAGCGTGCGTTCATCACTTTTTGGGGCGTGTTGCCGCAGGACCCTGCCCTGCCCGCTCGGCCCTGTCCGCCTTATGCGCCACCCTGCCAGCCGCCGCTGGCGCGGATCGCCGTGGAACTCAGATCGACCATAGGCACGTTCAGGAAGCACCACGCCGGTGCCTCGGCCCGGGCCAGGCTGCGGCTTTGCCGCGCCGGGATGCGCGCATGCCGGTAGACCCGTGCCGCCACCGAATTGCGGGCCGAGATGCGGTCGCCCGGTCGCGCCAGGACACCTACGGGCACCGTGTCCATGATCCAGCGCCATTTCTCCCAGCGGTGAAATTGCACCAGGTTGTCAGCCCCCATGAGCCAGACAAAGCGCACGCCGGGATAGGTCAGATGCAGCTCGATCAGGGTCTCGGCCGTGTAGCGCGTGCCGATGCGGGCCTCGAAATCGCTGATCTCGACCTGTGGGTGCCGGATCATCCGTCGGCAGGCCGCCATTCGTTCGGCCAAAGGCGCGGGCCCGCGGGCCTTCAGCGGGTTGCCGGGGCTCACCAGCCACCAAACGCGGTCCAGCGCGAACCGGCGCAGCGCCTCGCGGGTGATATGGGCATGGCCCGCATGGGGCGGATCGAAAGACCCGCCCAGCAATCCCACGCTTTGACCGGCGCGCGCCATGGGCAACCCCTGCGGCATGTGGCCTCCCTTTCGTTCTGCCGCGCCATTTCCGGTGCGGGCCGGGGTGTTGTCAATCGTCCTGCCCTAAGGGCTCTGTCGGGGTCACCGGGTCGTTCAGCGCAACAGGCCCCGGGTCGATCACCGCCGCGCACCATCCGCCATGGCCCCGCAGCGCGCTGTAGCCGCCATGGCCCAGCGCCGTCTCCATCCGGCTGCAGGGCGCGCAAGGCCCCGTGATCTCGACCACCGCAGCGCCGATCTGCACCCGCCGGCCCCTGAGCGCCGACAGGTTCAGCCCCGCGACAACGATGTTTCGGCGCAGGGTTTCGGGGGCCACGGGCCCTTGGCCCAAATAGGCCCCGATCGCCGCCAGATGCTCGGCCTGCAACAGCGTCACCGCCCGCTTGCCGGGCCGGCCATGGTCGCCCGAAAGGCCATTTGTACCGATTTCGGCCCGGTCCACGGGCACGACCGCCGCCAGCCGTTCGGGCCGGAGCCCGATCCAATCGACCCGCCCCGGCTGCGCCCAGCGCGCCTGCATGCGTTTGAGGACCGATACCATGCCACGCTTGTGCCCGGGCGCACGGCAGGCAGCAAGACCGTTCCGCGACACGGCCTTAAGCCGTCTTTTCGCCGAAAATCCGGCCCAGCCCGTCGCGCCCGCGTTGCAGCGCCCGCATGAAGCGGCTACATCCCGGTCTGGTTTCAAAGACAAACGACCTGACCCCAAGAGGTGCCCGATGGCCAGCTACCAGTATGTCTACCACATGGATGGCGTCTCCAAGACCTATCCGGGCGGCAAGAAGACGTTCGAGAACATCCGCCTGAGCTTTCTGCCCGGGGTCAAGATCGGTGTGGTCGGCGTCAACGGCGCGGGTAAATCCACGCTCTTGCGGATCATGGCCGGGATCGACACCGATTTCACCGGCGAGGCCTGGACGGCCGAAGGCGCCAAGGTGGGCTACCTGCCGCAGGAGCCGGAACTGGACCCGAACCTCGATGTGCGCGGCAACGTGATGCTGGGCGTGGCCGAGAAAAAGGCCAAGCTCGACCGCTTCAACGAGCTGGCGATGAACTACAGCGACGAGACCGCCGACGAGATGGCGCAGCTGCAGGACGAGATCGACAGCAACAATCTGTGGGACCTCGACAGCCAGATTGACGTGGCGATGGAGGCCCTGCGCTGCCCGCCGGACGAGGCGGATGTGACCACGCTCTCGGGCGGGGAAAAGCGCCGCGTGGCGCTGTGCAAGCTGCTTCTGGAAGCGCCCGACATGCTGCTGTTGGACGAACCGACCAACCACCTGGACGCGGAAACCATCGCCTGGCTGCAGAACCACCTGATCGACTACAAGGGCACGATCCTGATCGTCACCCACGACCGCTATTTCCTCGACGACATCACCGGCTGGATCCTCGAGCTCGACCGCGGTCGCGGCATCCCCTACGAGGGCAACTATTCCAGCTGGCTCGAGCAGAAGGCCAAGCGCCTGGAGCAGGAAGCGCGCGAGGACAAGGCCAAGCAGAAGACGCTGGAACGCGAACTGGAATGGATGCGCCAGGGCGCCAAGGCGCGGCAGGCCAAGTCCAAGGCGCGGATCCAGGCCTATGAGGAACTGGCGGGCCAGTCCGAGCGCGAGAAGGTCGGCCGCGCACAGATCGTCATTCCCAACGGCCCCCGTCTGGGCGGCAAGGTGATCGAGGTCGAGCATCTGAAAAAGGCCATGGGCGACAAGCTGTTGATCGAAGACCTCAGCTTTTCCCTGCCGCCGGGCGGCATCGTCGGCGTGATCGGGCCCAACGGCGCGGGCAAATCGACGCTCTTCAAGATGCTGACCGGGCAGGAGACGCCCGATGCGGGCACGGTAGAATATGGCGACACGGTCAAGCTGGCCTATGTGGACCAGTCCCGCGACGACCTGAACGCCGATGACACCGTTTGGGAGGCCATCTCGGGCGGCGCCGAAGTGATCGAGCTGGGCGACGCACAGATCAACAGCCGCGCCTATTGCGGGGCCTTCAACTTCAAGGGCGGCGACCAGCAGAAGAAGGTGGGCCTTCTGTCGGGCGGCGAGCGCAACCGCGTCCACATGGCCCGGCTTCTGAAAGAGGGCGGCAATGTGCTGCTCCTTGACGAACCGACCAACGACCTGGACGTGGAGACGCTGCGCGCGCTCGAAGACGCGCTCGTCGATTTCGCGGGCTGCGCGGTGGTGATCAGCCACGACCGCTTTTTCCTCGACCGGATCTGCACCCACATGCTCGCCTTCGAGGGCGAGGCCCATGTGGAGTGGTTCGAAGGCAATTTCGAGGATTACGAGGAAGACAAGAAGCGGCGGCTGGGCGCCGATGCGCTCGAGCCCAAGCGGGTGAAGTTCAAGAAGTTCGTGCGGTAAGGGTCCACGCGTGCCCTCATCCGTAGGGTGGGTTTCCAACCCACCTACATCCAAAAAGCCCTAAGTAGTGGTGGGTTAGAAACCCACCCTACGCAATTTCGCCGAACGCCCCTTCGATCGCGCCGTCCGTGATCTCTGCATCGACACGCCCGAGACGGATATCGCGGTGGATCGACGAGAACGGCCAATCCGCAGCCCGCGCGACGAACCCATGCTTGACAGGGTTGGTGCAGCAATAGCGGACATGGGTGGCGTAGTCCGCGTCGCTGCGGATGTGATGCTCCCAGAACCGGCGCTGCCAAATGCCCGCATCCTGTTTCACGACCTTGCTGGGGCTGCGGCGCGCACGGAGCCTTTCAACGCCCGAAGCACCGCGTAGGGTTGGTTTGTAACCCACCGACCGCCCGTCGCCGTCCAGGCCCCCGGTCGCTTTCAGACGCACCATCTTTGAAAACCGCGCCTTGATGGCCCCCCAGCGGTCGGAGAAATTCGCGTCGTTCCTTGGCAGCGTCCAGACCGCGTGCATGTGGTCGGGCAGCACCACCCAGGCGTCGATGGCAAAGGGACGGCGGGCGCGGGTGAGTCGGACCGCCTCGCGCAGGATGTCGATTTCATCGAGCAAGAGCGTCCCGCCCCGTTGCGCGAGACACACGGTGAAGAAGACGGTGGCACCGGAACATTTCGGGCGGAGGTAGCACGACATGCGACCAGATAAGTGCACCGAGGTTAACCCTGGGTAAGCGGTGGTGGGTTGGAAACCCACCCTACCGCTCGTTCCAGCCCTTCCCGGCCAGCACCCTTTCCCTTGCTAGGTCCGCCCGCGCGGCTATCCCGGTCCGCCATCGGCTGGCCTTTTTAAGGTACACGCCGATACGCCCGTCCCGCTCGTTCATCCCTGTCCCTGCCGCGTTGCGCGTGCGAAACCCCTTGCACCGACTCACCTGCTCCACCATATAGGCACGGCTACCGTTACCACTATCGATCCCCTGTCTTCCTATACGGCTGCAGTGCTCTCGATCTTGCTCTGACTACAGCCGGGCTGCCGCATGTCGCGGGCAGCAGACCAAAACAGGAGACACGGATATGGCCAACGGCACCGTGAAATGGTTCAACACCACCAAAGGCTACGGCTTCATCGCGCCCGAGGGCGGCGGCAAGGACGTTTTCGTCCACATTTCGGCCGTGGAACGCGCCGGTCTGACCGGCCTGCGGGACGACCAGAAGGTCACCTTTGACCTCGAAGCCGGCCGTGACGGCCGCGAAAGCGCCACCAACATCGCGCTGGCCTAATCTACCGGCCTGAGCCTTCGGGCTCTGCTGATCCGCAACGGCCCAAGGGCCGGAGGATCCCGACATCACATGCGGCGCGTCCCCGAGGGCGCGCCGCTTTGGTTTCTGTGCCACGCTGCAAAAGCTTCCACGACCCTGTGACTTGATTTCCCCAGCGGCCTGCGCAGAATTGCGCCGGTCTGTTCAGTTTATCGGAGAGCACTGCCATGACCTCCCGCCGCCAATTCCTGACCCAGGCGCTGGCCGCCGCCACGCTGCTGCCCGCGGGCGCAGCCTACGCGCTCGAGCCGCGCTACCGGCCGCAATCGGTCCGCCTGACCGCCGATATCGCGCCGGGCCAGATCCTGATCCTGCCCAAGGCGCATTTTCTCTACTACGTCACCAAACCCGGCCAGGCGCTGCGCTATGGCGTGGGTGTGGGCCGCGCGGGCCTCGAATTCACCGGCACCGCGACGATTGACGTGAAAAAGAAATGGCCCACCTGGCGCCCGACCAACGAGATGATCGAGCGCGAGCCGCAGACCTATGCCAAGTTCGTGGACAACGACTATGTCCAGCCGGGCGGCCCCGGCAACCCGCTGGGCGCGCGGGCGCTTTACCTTTTCCAGAACGGGCGCGACACCTATTTCCGCATCCATGGCACCAATGCGCCCAACTCCATCGGGCGGTCCGTGTCGAACGGCTGTATCCGGATGCTGAACGACCATGTAAGGGATCTGTACGAACGTGTGCCCCTGGGCACCGTCGTGACCGTGGTGTGAGCGGACACACCCGCTTTGACCTGATCATCCTGGGCGCCGGGCCCGCCGGCAGTGCCGCGGCCCATGTCGCGGCGCGCACGGGTCTGCGGGTGGCGCTGGTCGACCGGCGGGCCTTTCCGCAGGACAAACTGTGCGGCGGCGGGATCACAGGGCGCGCCATGACCGTGCACGAACGCGTCTTTGGCACCCTGCCCCCGCCGGACCTGTTCACGACCAAGCCCGATTTCGCATTCTACGCCCATGGGCACCCCTTGTGGGCGGTGCAGGACGCGCCGCCCATGCACATGACCATGCGCACGGGCTGGGACGCGGCGCTTTTGGGCTGCGCCCTGTCCGCAGGCGCGCGGGATTACACCGGCCATCGGGTCGCCGCGATCGACACGGGCGGCCCGGCGGTCCCGGTGCAGGTCACGCTTGAGTCTGGGCCGACCCTTACCGCCCCTGCCCTGATCGGGGCGGATGGCGTGAACAGCATCGTCGCGCGGGCGCTCTTCGGCCGGGCCTGGGAGGAAGACCAGATCGGCTTCGGCCTCGAGGTCGAGGCACCGCCCATCGACCCCGACGCCCCCGTGCGCATCGACTTCGGTGCAGCGGCCTGGGGCTATGGCTGGCAGTTTCCGAAACCGGGCAGCACCACCATCGGCGTGGGCGGGCTCGTGGCCCGGAACCCCGCGATGAAGGCGACAATGGCAGCCTATATGGACGCGCTCGGCGTCGATCCAGACCGGGTCAAGGTCAAGGGCCACCACCTGCCCTTCGGCCGCTTCCGTCGCGTGCCGGGCAAGGGCGCGGTTCTGCTGGCGGGCGATGCGGCCGGGTTGGTCGACCCGATCACCGGTGAGGGGATCGCGCATGCGATGCAAAGCGGGGCGCTGGCAGCAGAGGCCACCGTGGCGGCCCTGGCCGAGGGTGCGCCGGACACGAGCCTTGCGCGCTATGCAAAAGCCCTGCGCCCGATCCATCGCAGCCTCGCCCAGGCACGGGCGATCCGCCCCATCATGTTCTCCCCGGCCCTGCGCAAACTGTTCCTGAAGGGATTTGCCGGGTCGCGCCGGATGCGGCACGACTACCTGCGCATGATGGCCGGAGAGGCCGAGTATGACGACCTGATCCGCCAGTTGATCCTGCGCAGCCCGCGCTACGCCGGCCGGGCGCTGCGCGGGGCGTTTTCAGGCGGCTGAGCGCGGCGCGGCGCGTTCGATCCATTGCAGGATCTGCGGGGCGCGCAGGGCACCGGACTGGCGCGCGGCCTCCTGACCCCGATCAAAGACGATCATCGTGGGAATGCCGCGGATGCCGAAGGCTTGCGAGGCGGCGGCCTCGACCTCGGTGTTAAGCTTGGCCAGGCGTGCGCGCCCTGACAGCGCCTCGGCCGCCTTGGCGAACTCGGGTGCCATCATCCGGCACGGCCCGCACCAAGGCGCCCAGAAATCCACGACGAGGGGCAGGTCGTCCTGACGCATCGCCTTGCGCAATGTGGCCAGGTCGATCTCACGCACCTTGCCGCCCAAAAGGGGCGCGCCGCAGGTGCCGCACTTAAGCCCCTTACCCGCCCGATCGGTAGGTACGCGGTTCACTTGGCCGCAGTCCAGACAGGTCAGCTTCATGGCCGGTCTCCTTATATCCTTTTTTCAGAATATAAGGACCCGGAGCCGACAGGGGAAGATCAGAAGACGACGTGGATGAACAGCAGATTGGGGATAACCCCTGCGCACAGGATCAGGAAATACTTGGCCAGGTCACTGATCCGCTTGAGAGGCGTGTCGGACCGCAAGGCATTGCCATAGGACATCACGCTCATCATGACGACGGCACCGGCTTTTTCGCGCTTGAGGCAGTCACGCTCGATATCGCGCATCGCGGTGTCATATCGGTCCTGGAATTCAGGCGACGTGGTCGGTTTTTGCATCTCTACCATCTGCATTGAGTTCATCCCTCGTTTTTGACCCTAGATCGGGAAGTGTGGCGGGAACAAGCGAAGGCAAGTGCGACGTTCTGGCGGATCGGCCAATGCTTGCCGGGATGGCCGGAAAATGCCGCATCAGGCGGGTTCGGCAGTCTGCGCGACAGCAAGCCGTTGATCCGGCCAGGGCCGCATAAGCGCAGCGGCCTCAGGCGCGGACCTGCCAAGCCAAACCGGCAGATCTTGAAGACGCAAAAGCACGCCCATCCGGTCGTGAATGTCCCGCAGATCGCCGTTGGGCGGGCAGGTCACGGTCGCCACCTGGTCGATCACGCGCCCGCCCGGCGCAGTCCAGCAGTCGGTGATGGCGGCAAACCACAAGGGCGCACCGTCGCGGGCAGAGATCCGCCAGACAGTCTTGCGCCCCTTGGGACCGGTCCACTCGTACCAGCCATCGGCGGGCACAACGGCCCTGCCCACCCCAGCATAGGCGGATTTGTCGAAAAGCGTTTCCGAGCGGGCATTGACGATGGTCTCCATCACAGGGCGGCCCCGGGCATTGACCCGGCCCACGGGGATGAGGCCCCAGCGCATGCGTGCCAGTCCCGCCGCGGTCAGCGACACCACCTCTTCACCGGGCTTGATGTTACGGCGGGGCGGTTCGTCTGTGATCACATCCTGAGAGACGCCCGCCAGATCGGCGATCCGGGCCATGGACGTCTCCAGGAACAGACGCCCGGGCACGGGCCTAGCCTTCGAAGGCGGGCACGCCCGTGCGTTCGATCAGCTCGATCACATGGGGGCCGATGCCCTCGACGATCCGTGCCACGCCCTTTCCGTTCGGGTGGATGCCGTCATATTGCATGAATTCGCCCATATCCTCGGGTAAGGCACCGTCCTCCATGAGCCCGGCGAAAAAGCTTTCGAGGTAGAGCGTGCCGTATTCTTCGGCCAGCTCCGGGTACATGGCGTCGAAGGCTGCCTTGAACTCGGGGCCGTAGTTGCCCGGCGCCGAGAGGCCGACCAGCAGCACCTCGATCTCGTTCTCCTGTGCAACGTCCAGGATGAAGGCCAGGCTTTCGCGGCTCGACGCCGGGTCGATCCCGCGCAAGAGGTCATTGCCCCCCAGCGCCACGATCATCGCGTCGATGGTGGCGTCAAGGCTCCATTCCACCCGCGCGGCACCGCCTGCTGTGGTGTCGCCCGACACGCCCGCGTTCACCACGCGCGCATCGACGCCCCGCTCGGCCAGCCAGGCGCGCAGTTGCGGCACGAAACCCTCTTGTTCGATCAGCCCATAGCCCTGGGTCAGGCTGTCGCCCAGCGCGAGGATATCCACCCGTTCCGCCGCCGCCACGCCGGGCAACAGCATCAGCGCCAGCACCGCCGCCTTGCTGCGCGCGCGAAGGGCCCCATATGAGAAACGGCGCAGGAAACCAAGGCAGGCCCCCATGACCGATACCGTCCTTTCGCTCACCGATGCCCGGCTGTCGCTCGACGGCAATGCGGGCCGGGTGGACATCCTCCATGGCATTACGCTCGACGTGGCGCGCGGGGAAAGCGTGGGGCTCGTGGGGCCAAGCGGGTCGGGCAAGTCTTCGCTCCTCATGCTCATGGGCGGGCTGGAACGGGCCACCGGCGGAACGGTCACGGCATTGGGCCAGGACCTGACCGCGATGGACGAGGATCAGCTCGCACGGTTTTGCAGGGATCATATGGGCGTGGTGTTCCAGTCCTTCCACCTTATTCCGACAATGACGGCGCTTGAGAACGTGGCGACGCCCCTGGAACTGGCGGGCGCCAGGGACGCGTTCGACCGCGCGGCGGCCGAGCTGGAGGCCGTGGGCCTTGCCCACCGCGCAGGCCATTACCCGCGCCAGCTGTCCGGGGGCGAACAGCAGCGCGTGGCGCTGGCGCGCGCCTCGGCCCCCCGGCCCGAGATCCTGCTGGCGGACGAGCCCACGGGCAACCTGGATGAGACGAACGGCGCGGCGATCATCGACATGCTGTTCGGTCTGCGCGACCGGCATGGTGCGACGCTGGTGCTGGTCACGCATTCCGAGCCGCTGGCGCAACGCTGCGACCGGGTGGTGAGCCTGCGCGACGGCCGCGCCGTCGATCACCCGCAGAAGGCCGCCGCGGAATGAGCGTGGCCACCGCACGCCGCTTTGCCGCCCGCGAATTGCGCGGTGGCCTGCGCGGCTTTCGCATCTTCCTCGCCTGCCTTGCGCTGGGTGTCGCGGCCATCGCCGCAGTCGGCAGCGTGCGCGCCTCGATCGAGGCGGGGCTGACGCGCGAGGGCGCGGCGCTCTTGGGCGGCGATGCCGAGATTGAGTTCACCTATCGCTACGCGAGCGAGGATGAGCTGGGCTGGATGAACGACAAGGCGCTGGCCCTGTCCGAGATCACCGATTTCCGCTCCATGGTCGTGGTCGACCGCGACGGAGAGGCCGAGCGCGGGTTGACGCAGGTGAAATCGGTCGACGACGCCTATCCGCTGATCGGCACGGTGCGGCTCGACCCCGAGATACCGCTGGCCGAGGCATTGGCGGGGGACGGGGCCGCCATGGCCCCCGTTCTGGCCGATCGGCTGGGTCTGGCCATTGGCGACACCTTCCGCCTGGGCACCAAGGATTTCACCTTGCGCGCGCGCATCCTGTCCGAACCCGATGACGCCGGCGGCGGCTTTGGCCTGGGCCCGCGTACGATGGTGCGGACGGCAGCGCTGGAGGGCTCGGGGTTGTTGGAACCGGGCACGCTTTTCGCTTCGAAATACCGCCTCGACCTGCCCGAAGGCGCGGACCTGATCGCGCTCGAGGCCGAGGCCGAGGCGCAGTTCGCCGACAGCGGCCTGCGTTGGCGCGACAGCCGGAATGGCGCGCCCGGCGTGGCCGAGTTCGTGGACCGGCTGGGGGCCTTCCTGATCCTCGTGGGCCTCTCGGGCCTTGCCGTGGGGGGCGTGGGTGTGTCGGCGGCGGTGCGGTCCTATCTCGCCTCCAAGACCGGGGTGATCGCGACCCTGCGCACGCTGGGGGCAGATCGCGGCACGATCTTCTGGACTTACTTCCTGCAAATCGGCGCGCTGTCGGTGCTGGGCATCGCCATGGGGCTGGTGCTGGGCGCGGTGGCCCCGATCCTGCTGGCACCCCTGATCGAGGCGCAATTGCCGGTGCCTGCGGTCTTTACTGTCTATCCCGGCCCGCTGGCCGAGGCGGCGCTTTATGGCGCGCTGACCGCTCTGATCTTTACCCTCTGGCCCCTGGCGCGCACGGAAGAGATCCGCGCGGCGACCCTTTTCCGCGATGCATTGGCGCGGGCGCCGCTGTTGCCGCGACCGCGCTATGTGATCCCGACCGGCTTGCTCGTCACGCTGCTTCTGGCTGCAGCGATGCTGTTCAGCGGCACGGTCGAGCTGACGCTCTGGACTGCCGGAGGCATCGTGGGTGCGCTGGTGCTGCTGGCGCTGGCCGCGCGGGGCATCCGCGGCCTGTCGCGCTGGGCGGGACCGGCCGCGCGCGGCCGCCCGGCCCTGCGCTGGGCCTTGGGGGCCATCGGCGGCGCGGGCGAAGGCGCGGGCGAGGTCGTGCTGTCCCTGGGCCTGGGCCTGTCAGTGCTGGCCGCCGTGGGCCAGATCGACGGCAACCTGCGCAGCGCCATCAGCCGCGACCTGCCCGAAGTGGCGCCCAGCTACTTCTTCGTCGACATCCAGAAAGACCAGATGCCGGGCTACCTGGAGCGGCTGGAAGGCGACCCGGCGGTCAACAAGATCGACAGCGCACCGATGCTGCGCGGCATCATCACCCGGATCAACGGCCAACCGGCGGCCGAGGTCGCGGGCGACCACTGGGTGCTGCAGGGCGACCGGGGCGTGACCTATTCGGCAGCCGTGCCCGACAACACCCGCGTGACGGCAGGCGAGTGGTGGCCCGAGGATTACAGCGGCCCGCCACAGGTGAGCTTTGCCGATGAAGAGGCGCTCGAGATGGGCCTGGCCCTGGGTGACGAGATCACCGTCAACATCCTGGGCCGCGACATCACCGCGACGATCACCAGCTTCCGCGACGTGGATTTCTCGACCGCCGGGATCGGCTTTATCATGTCGATGAACCCCGCCGCGCTGGAAGCCGCGCCGCACAGCTTCATCTCGACCGTCTATGCCGAGCCAGAGGCCGAGGCGGCGATCCTACGCGATCTGGCGGGCATGTTCCCCAACATCACCGCGATCCGTGTGCATGACGCCATCGACCGGGTGTCGGAGCTGTTGTCGGGCCTGGCCGCCGCCACCTCTTACGGCGCGGCGGCGACGCTGTTGACCGGGTTCCTTGTGCTGATCGGCGCGGCGGCGGCGGGCGAACAGGCGCGCATCTACGAGGCGGCGGTGCTCAAGACGCTGGGCGCCACGCGGGGCCGCATCCTGCGCAGCTTCGCGCTGCGCTCGGCCCTTCTGGGCGCGGCGGCGGGGGTGGTGGCGCTGGCGGCCGGCATCCTTGGCGGCTGGGCCGTCAGCCGGTTCGTGATGGAGACGGAGTTCGTGGTCATCTGGCCCTCGGCGCTGGCCATCATCCTAGGCGGCATCCTTGCGACGTTGCTGGCGGGCTTGGGCTTTGCCTGGCGGCCGCTGGCGGTGCGGCCTGCGCGGATCCTGCGCGCGCGGGAATAGCGCGGGCGGGAAATCTCCAAACTGTCTTGCAACCGTCACACCCGGGTGGCACCCCCTAGCAGAATGCAAGCTGCCAAGAACCGAGATCCATGTCCGACAACCTGCCCATGACGGTGCCCGCGCCGATCAGCCTCGCCCAGGCCTCCCAGATCGTGAACCTCGTGCGCCGCACCGCGCGGGCCGAGATCCTGCCGCGGTTCCGCACCCTGTCCCATGCGGAGGTCGACACGAAATCGGGCCCCGAGGACCTGGTGACCGAGGCCGACCGCGCCGCCGAGGCGATGATCGCCCGCGGTTTGCGGCAGATGTTTCCGGACGCGCTCATCGTGGGCGAGGAAGCGGCGGCGGACGATCCCGAGATCATCGGACAAGTCGACGCGGCCCAGCTGGCCTTTGCCATCGACCCCGTCGACGGGACATCGAATTTCGTCTTCGGCCTGTCCACCTTTGGCGTGATCCTGTCGGCCACGCGGTACGGCGTGCCGGTCTTCGGGCTGCTTTACGATCCGGTCATGGACGACTGGATCATGGCCGAGGAACACGGGTCCGCGCTCTATTACCGCGCCCAGATGCCCGCGCGGCGGCTGATGCTGCCCGACCAGCCGGACAAGGCCATTGACGAGATGGTGGGCTACCTGCCCTTCTACCTGATCCCGCAGGGCAAACAGGACGAAGTTGCCGCCGCCTATACCGCGTTCCGCAGGATCAACAGCTTGCGCTGTTCCTGCCACGAGTTCCGGACGCTGGCGCTGGGGCATGTGGATTTCGTGCTCTCTGCCCGGCCCTCGCCCTGGGACCATGCCGCGGGGATGCTGATCGCCCAGCGCGCCGGGGGCTATGCCGCGCCGCTTGACGGCGGAGGCTACACCGCCGGGCGGACCGACGGGTTCCTCCTGGCGGCGCGCGACCGCTCGACCTGGACCAAGGTGGCCGAGCGGTTCACGTTCCTTTTGGCCGAATAGGGCCTATTCAGCGGCCTCGGCATAGTCCGACATCGGCGGGCAGGTGCACACCAGGTGCCGGTCGCCATAGGCGTTGTCCACGCGGTTGACCGGCGGCCAGTACTTGTCCACCCGGAAGGCCCCGGGCGGGAAGCAGCCCTGTTCGCGGCTATAGGGCCGGTCCCAGTCGCGCACGAGGTCTTCCATCGTGTGGGGCGCGTGTTTCAGCGGGTTGTTCGCCGGATCGCTGCGGCCCTCTTCGATGTCGCGGATCTCGTCCCGGATGGCCAGCATCGCGTCGCAGAAGCGGTCAAGCTCGGCCTTGGTTTCGCTTTCCGTGGGTTCGACCATCAGCGTGCCCGCCACGGGCCAGCTCATCGTCGGCGCGTGAAAGCCGCAATCCATCAACCGCTTGGCGATGTCGTCCACCGTGACGCCCGCGCTGTCGGCAAAGGGGCGCACATCGAGGATGCATTCATGGGCCACATGGCCCGACGGCCCCTTGTAGAGCACGTCATAGGCCCCTTCGAGCCGCTTGGCGATGTAGTTGGCGTTCAGGATCGCGACGCGGGTGGCCTGGGTCAGCCCCTCGCCGCCCATCATCAGGCAATAGGCCCAGCTGATCGGCAGCAGCGAGGGCGAGCCATAGGGCGCGGCGGCCACGGCCCCCTCACCGGTCAGCGGGTCGCCCGGCAGATGCGGGATCAGGTGCGACTTGACGCCGATGGGCCCCATGCCCGGCCCGCCCCCGCCATGGGGGATGCAGAAGGTCTTGTGCAGGTTGAGGTGGCTCACGTCGCCGCCCAGATCGCCGGGGCGCGACAGGCCCACCATGGCATTCATGTTGGCCCCGTCGATATAGACCTGCCCGCCATGGTCATGGGTGATCTGGCAGACCTCTTTGACCGTCTCCTCGAACACGCCGTGGGTCGAGGGGTAGGTGATCATGCAGCCCGCAAGCGTATCGGCATGGGCCTCGGCCTTGGCGCGGAAATCCTCAAGGTCGATCGAGCCCTGATCGTCGCAATCCACGGCCACCACCTTCCAGCCGACCATCTGGGCGCTGGCGGGGTTGGTGCCATGGGCGTTCACGGGGATCAGGCAGACATTGCGGTGCCCCTGCCCGCGCGCCTTTTGCCAGGCGGCGATGGTCAGAAGCCCGGCGTATTCGCCCTGCGCGCCCGAATTGGGCTGCATCGAGATCGCGTCGTAGCCGGTGATCTGGCACAGCTGCGCCGACAAATCGTCGATCATCTCTTTGTACCCCACGGCCTGATCGGCGGGGACGTAAGGGTGGATCTGGCTGAATTCGGGCCAGCTGACCGGCATCATCTCGGCCGCGGAGTTCAGCTTCATCGTGCAGGACCCCAGCGGGATCATCGCGCGGTCAAGCGCCAGGTCCCGGTCGGCCAGGCGACGCATGTAGCGCATCATCTCGGTCTCGGCCCTGTTCATGTGAAAGACGTCATGCTCCAGATAGGCGGACTGGCGCACCAGCGCCTCGGGCACGCGGTATTCGGGGGCGAGATCCTCGTCGCGCCGGGTTATGCCGAAGGCCCGCCAGACCGCCTCGATGGTGGCGGGGCGGGTGCGTTCGTCCAGCGTGATGCCCACGCGGGTCGTGCCCACGGGGCGCAGGTTCACACCCTCTTCGACGGCGGATTTCAGCACCGCCTGCTGAAGCGGGCCCACATCGACCGTGATCGTGTCAAAGAACGTCTTGGGCTCGATGGCAAAACCAGCCGCCTCGAGCCCACGGGCCAGGCGCACGGTCTTGCGATGGATGCGCTGCGCGATGGCCTTGAGCCCCTTGGGCCCATGGAACACCGCGTAGAAGCCTGCCATGACCGCCAGCAGCGCCTGCGCGGTGCACACGTTCGACGTGGCCTTTTCCCGGCGGATATGCTGTTCGCGGGTCTGGAGCGACAGGCGGTAGGCGCGGTTGCCATGGCTGTCCACCGACACGCCCACGATCCGGCCCGGCATCGCGCGCTTGTAGGCGTCGCGGCAGGCCATATAGGCGGCGTGGGGCCCGCCATAGCCCTCGGGGATACCGAAACGCTGGGTGGTGCCCACGGCGATATCGGCCCCCATCGCGCCCGGTTCCTTGAGCAGGCAGAGCGCCATCGGATCGGCGCTGACGATGCCGATGGCCTTGGCGGCGTGCAGCGCCTCCATCTCGGGCGTGAAGTCGCTCAGGTGGCCATAGGTGCCGGGGTACTGGAATATCGCGCCAAAGACCTGCATGGCGTCAAGCGTCGCGGGGTCACCGACGATTACCTCGATGCCCAAGGGCGCGGCCCGGGTCTGCATCACCGCGATGTTCTGCGGGTGGCAGTTTTCATCGACGAAGAACGCCCGCGCCTTCGACTTGGCCACGCGCTGCGCCATGGTCATCGCCTCGGCACAGGCGGTGGCCTCGTCCAGCAGCGAGGCATTCGCGATTTCGAGCCCCGTGAGGTCACAGACCATGGTCTGGAAGTTCAACAGAGCCTCGAGCCGGCCCTGGCTGATCTCGGGCTGGTAGGGCGTATAGGCGGTGTACCAGGCGGGGTTTTCCAGGATGTTGCGCTGGATCGCTGGCGGCGTGACCGTGCCGTGATAGCCCATCCCGATGAGCGAGGTCAGAAC
>PR_CR_10_Liq_1_inCRDRAFT_1000606_pt1 | contig 21945 bp, 22 predicted proteins | sample PRCRCaboRojoPR_3_FD_10241 | JGI IMG/M metagenome (IMG submission 10241)
GACATGGCCCAGGCAGACGCGCTGCCTGAGGACTACGAGCCTGTTTTGTATGAAGGCGATGACCTGGCGCTGACGGATCTGGTCCAAGAAGAGGTGCTGTTGGCCATCCCATTGGTGCCTGTCAGCCCAGAGTCAGAACCCGTGGGAGAGGCATCCCCGCCGGTTTTTGAAGAGAATGCCCCCACGCATCGTCCGTTTGAGATGTTGGGTAAAATTAAAAAGTGAAATTGAACCGATGGCGGGTCGGCCCCGAGGCGGCTGCACTGTCTAGAACGTTGGAGATTTAAAAATGGCTGTTCAGAAGAGTCGTAAAACCCCCTCACGCCGTGGCATGCGTCGCTCGCACGACGCGCTCTGTGGCGCTACGTTGTCAGAAGAGTCCACCACGGGCGAGACTCACCGTCGTCACCATGTTTCTGCGGAGGGCTTCTATCGCGGCAGACAGGTGGTGGATGTCGCGCCTGAGATGGATGAATCCGAGGACGAGGACAACGAATAAGCGTCACCGCTTGGGCCGCCAGCTGCCGAGCGTCGTGGCCGATCGCGCGTGGCCTGATGGCTCAGGCGGCACAGATTAGGCCGGTTGGGACGCTTAAAGGTGGTGGGTTTGCCCATTGACCGCATACAGACAGGCCAGCGGGATGCCGGCGGGTCGGATTGTGACTCAGGCTAGGCTACACTGAGGGTGAGTGTGCTGGGAGCGATTGGCATGACTGAACGGCTTTATTCGAGGATCACGGGCACAGGGCGATGCTTGCCCGAGCGGGTGATGACCAACGCCGAGCTCGAGAAGTTGGTTGACACCAGCGATGAGTGGATTCAGGAGCGGACGGGCATCCGTGAACGTCGCGTGGCTGCTGAGGGGCAAACCACCTGTGACCTCGCTGAGGGTGCAGCACGGCAAGCGTTGGATGCAGCGGGGGTGGCGCCAGCCGATATTGATTTGTTGATCGTCGGAACAACGACGCCTGATCTCATCTTTCCCTCAACAGCGTGTCTGTTGCAGCATCGGCTGGGTCTGAAAGAGTGCGGTGCGTTTGATGTGAATGCAGCATGCTCTGGGTTTGTTTACGCCCTGTCCATGGCCGATCAATACATTCGCGCCCGTCAAGCCAAACATGTATTGGTTGTGGGGGCAGAGACGTTGACACGAATGTTGGACTGGACCGATCGTCAGACTTGCGTGCTGTTTGGTGATGGCGCGGGAGCGGCGGTCGTCAGTGCCGATTCTCAAGCGGGGATTCTATCGACGCATTTGCACGCCAACGGCGCTCACGCAGACCTGCTCAAAGTGGATGTGGGTGTCTCGAAGGGGTTTAAGCCCAACGAGCCCCGAGCAGGCATTTCGGTGATGATGCGTGGCAATGAGGTCTTCAAAGTGGCGGTGAACACGCTGGGGCGGATTGTCGAAGAGACCCTGGCAGCGAATCAAATTGATCGCAGCGAGCTGGATTGGTTGATCCCTCACCAGGCCAATCTACGCATTATCAAAGCCACGGCCAAAAAGCTCCAAATGAGCATGGACCAGGTGGTCGTGACTGTCGATCGGCACGGCAATACATCGGCGGCCTCCGTGCCCATGGCACTGGACGAGGCGGTGCGCAGTGGGCGCATCGAGCGGGGTCAGATGATGCTGCTTGAAGCCTTTGGTGGCGGGTTCACCTGGGCCGCTGCACTTGTGCGTTATTGACTTATGAGCAGCGCGGTTGTCTTTCCCGGTCAGGGTTCGCAGGCGGTGGGAATGCTCGATGCGCTGCCGGAGAAACATCAGGCCCTGGCGCACGACATTTTTGATCGAGTTTCTGAGCATCTGGGTCTTGATGCGCTGGATTTGATGGCGCGCGGTCCAGCGGACGAACTGAACCGCACCGAGCTGACTCAGCCGGTGTTGTTGGGGATCAACCACTTGTTTTGGCGGATCCACGCTGATCGTCATCCCGCGCCTGCGGCGGTCGCCGGTCACAGTCTTGGAGAGTTCAACGCATTGATTGCCGCCGGTGTGTTGTCCTTTGATTCAGCTTTGAGCTTGGTTGTGGAGCGTGCTCGATTGATGCAGTCGGCGGTGCCACCCGGTGTGGGTGCAATGGCGGCGATTCTGGGTCTTCCTGATGACGTGGTGGAGGCTTTATGTCGTGAAGTCGCGGATGATGAGGTCGTCTCGCCGGCCAATTACAACTCGCCTGGGCAGCTGGTGGTGGCCGGCCATGCCAGTGCCGTGGAGCGGCTCATGTTGCAAGCCAAAGAAGCAGGCGCCAAAAAAACCTTGATGCTGCCGGTGAGTGTGCCCTCTCACTGCGCGTTGATGAGCCAGGCCGCTGACGCTTTTCAAGCCCAGTTAGATGAGACCACGCTGTCGGTGCCGCACTGTCATTTGGTTCACAATTTTGACGCGCAAAGCCATGGCTCGGTCACCCAAATTCGGCATGCGCTGGTTCAGCAATTGGCACACCCTGTGCAGTGGACAGCAAGCATTCGCCACTTGGTCAATCAAGGCTGCGATGTGTTCTATGAGTGTGGGCCCGGTCGCGTTCTGACCGGCCTGGGCAAACGCATCGATCGGGGTGTCGAGTGGCGTACTTTTGACATCGAGGTGGAATGATGACAACTCAAGAAAACGCCACAACTGGCGTATGTTTGGTCACTGGGGCAAGCCGCGGGATTGGTCAGGTCATCGCGACGACGCTGGCTGACAAGGGGCATCGAGTGATGGGAACGGCCACCTCGAGCGCCGGGCAGGCGTCCATCGAAAAAGCCTTAGGGGCCGGCTGTGGCTTCGTGCTTGACTTGGCACAAGCACACAGCATTGATGAGACAGTCAAAGAAATACAGGCGCGCCACGGTGNCATTGATGTACTGGTGAACAACGCAGGCATCACTCGAGATCAATTGTTGATGCGCTTAAAAGACGAAGACTGGCAAGCCGTGATCGATGCCAATTTGACAGGGACCATGCGCATTACGCGCGCGTGCCTGCGCGGCATGCTCAAAAAACGCCACGGCCGCATTATCAACGTGTCGTCGGTGGTGGCGTCCACTGGCAACCCCGGGCAAACCAACTACGCCGCTGCCAAAGCAGGGTTGGAGGGATTCTCGCGAGCGTTGGCGCTCGAGGTGGCCGCACGGGGCGTGACATGTAACGTGGTGGCGCCGGGTTTCATCGAGACCGACATGACCGCAGAGCTGAGCGACGATCAGCGCCAACGCCTGCTGGAGGCCATCCCGGCCCAGCGGCTCGGAAAACCGGCCGATGTGGCCGCGTGCGTCAGTTTTTTGGCCAGTTCACAAGCGGCGTACATGACCGGACAAACGCTGCATGTTAACGGGGGCATGTATTTGACATGACGATGTGAGCATTCTTTTCTAACTGACTGTTTTTAATCGTTAATCTATTAAAAAAACCCCGAGGTTTCATTTGTAAAATTGTATGCGCTGGCTGGCACGAAGGGGTTGTGTCCACTACAATAGGCCGGCTGATTGATTATCTATTGGAGGACCACCGGCAATGAGCAGCATTGAAGATCGAGTCAAAAAAATTGTGATCGAGCAACTGGGCGTCAAAGAAGAGGAAGTGACACCCAGTGCGTCTTTTGTGGATGATCTGGGCGCAGATTCTTTGGACACCGTTGAATTGGTGATGGCGCTGGAAGAAGAGTTCGAGTGCGAGATCCCAGACGAGGAAGCTGAAAAGATCACCAGCGTTCAGCAAGCCATCGATTACATCAACCAAAACGTCAACGCCTGAACCTGACCGATCTATCGTGCACGGTGACCGGCGCATTGTCATCACAGGTTTGGGCTGTGTCAGCCCGCTGGGTTGTGACGTCCCAAGCGTTTGGGATGCCCTNAAAAATGGCCGCAGTGGCATCGGGCCGCTGACGGCGTTCGATGCGACTGACTTTCCTGCGCGCATTGCAGGTGAGGTCACCGATTTCCCGTTGGATGCTTACTTGTCGAGCAAGGAAGCCAGGACCTCTGATCCTTTTATTCACTACGGGATGGCCGCATCCATCCAAGCGATTGAGGATGCGGGGCTGCCCGCCAAACCTGATGATGCTGATCGCTACGGTTTGGCCATTGGCTCTGGAATCGGCGGGATTCAGACCATTGAGCAGGCCTATCAGAGTTTTAAAGACAAGGGCCCACGCAAGATCTCACCGTTTTTCGTCCCGGGCTGCATCATTAACATGATCTCAGGCCAGATCTCGATCCGATATGGATACACCGGGCCGAACATCAGCATTGTGACAGCGTGCACCACCGCCACCCACAACATCGGGCAGGCGGCCCGCATGATTGCTTATGGCGATGCCGATGTGATGCTTGCCGGTGGCAGTGAGTATGGGACAACGCCGACGGCGTATGGCGGGTTTACTGCCGCGCGGGCACTGTCGACACGAAACGACGAGCCAACGCGCGCCAGTCGGCCTTGGGACGTTGATCGCGATGGTTTTGTATTGAGCAATGGCGCCGCGGTGGTCGTTTTAGAAACGCTGGAGCGAGCTGCGGCGAGAGGCGCGACCATTTATGCAGAGTTAATTGGTTTCGGAATGAGTGGGGATGCTCACCACATGACCGCACCACCCCAAGGCGGTGCCGGCGCGGCGCAGTGCATGGCCACGGCGTTGGACGATGCCCAGATTAATGTTGAAGACGTTGACTACATCAACGCCCATGGAACCTCGACGCAGGTGGGTGATTTGGCAGAGATAGCCGCCGTGAACTCGGTGTTCGGCGACCATGCCAATCGATTGATGATGAGCTCGACAAAGTCGATGACGGGCCACATGCTGGGCGCGGCTGGTGGCATTGAGGCCATTGCCAGTGTCCTGGCCATTCGTGAGGGGGTCATCCCGCCAACCATCAATCTGGATCAGCCCGATCCGGCCTGTGGTGAGATTGATTTGGTGCCACATCATGCGCGTGAGGCACGGGTCCAGGTGGCGCTCAGCAATTCATTTGGCTTCGGCGGGACCAATGGATCGCTGGTTTTCCGCGCCATCGACTGACAACGCGATCGGCGCCCAATGTCGTCGCGCGTCACACCGATCATTGAATCTCTATCGACTGCGTTTGATATCACGGCACTGACTCGGGCCTACCCAGACCGGTGGCGATTTTTGCTCCATTCAGCGGGCGGAGGCAATCATTCGGCGGCGCGATGGTCCATTGCGTTTCGCCAGACGGGCAAGGCGCTGATGGCTCGCTGCGCCCATGGCAGTGATTTTTTTGAACAACTGGACGCGTGCTTGGCCACTTCTCAACCCGAGGGTGTCCGCAGCGAGCTGCCTTTTTTGGGTGGTTGGTTTGTGTATTTGGGCTATGAGATGGCTGCGGCAATCGAGCCGCAGTTGGATTTGCCGGCCGCCGGTGATGGCATTCCCGTCGCCTATGCTGCTGAGTGTGGATGTGCCTTGATTCATGATCATCATTTGAATCAGCGCTGGTTGGTGACTGAATCTGAGGATTGGCGAGCACAGGTCAAGGGTGAGTTAGACGCGCTCGATCAGGGACGTGTGCGCGAGGGTGAGTCGCAGGATTGGGAAGCGCTGGCATGGCAGCAAGCGGTGGATTCGCCGGCGCGTTTTTTACAGGGGGTGGAGAGGATCAAGTCCTACATTCGCGCAGGCGATGTATTTCAGGTGAACTTGTCACGACAGTGGACGCTCTCAGCGCACGGCAAGGTTTCACCCTTAGCCGTGTTTGACCGACTGATGGGGAGCAATCCGGCACCGTTTTCAGGCCTGGCTCATTTGCCCGGCGGATCGGTTCTGAGCACATCGCCCGAGCGACTGATAGAGCGCCGGCAAGACCGCATCCAGACACGGCCCATTGCGGGCACGCGGCCGCGCGGCGGGTCCAGTTGTCAAGACATGGCATTGATGGAGGAGCTTAACGAGAATCTAAAAGAACGGGCAGAGCATGTCATGTTGATTGATCTCGAGCGCAATGATCTGGGCCGAGTGTGTGTTCCTGGATCGGTCGAAGTTGACGAGCTGATGGGTCTTGAGAGCTATGCACATGTCCACCACATCGTGTCCAATGTGGCTGGCCAACTTCGCCCAAATGCCACCTCGGTTGATGCTTTGCGCGCGGTTTTCCCGGGCGGGACTATCACGGGCTGTCCCAAAGTCCGGTGTATGGAGATCATTGCCGAATTGGAAGGGGCCGGACGAGGCGCCTACACTGGGGCCATGGGTTATATTGATTTCTATCAAAACATGGACATGAACATTTTGATTCGCACGGCCAGTTTGAACTCAGACGGCATTCGATTCCGCGCGGGCGCTGGCATCGTGGCCGATTCTGATCCGCACGCAGAACTTAGAGAAACCGAAGCCAAAGCAAAGGGTTTGTTGGCAGCTTTTGGGGTGCATGTCTGATATGACCACCGGCGGCCTGACTTTGATCAATGGGCAACCTGAAGATCGGATCCCCGCTGATGATCGCGGATTTTTATATGGGGATCATGTGTTTGAGACCATTGCGATGTCTCAGTGTATTGCGCCGCTTTGGTCATGGCACTGGGTGCGTTTGAATCAAGGCTGCCTGGCCTTGGGGATTGATTGTCCGCCTGAGGCTGCGTTGTTAGATGACTTGAAGCGGGTGGCCAAGGATGAGGCGCAGGTGGTCCGAATTACGGTGACACGAGGCAGTTCGACAGGCGGCTACTGGCTTCCAACCCACGCTCAGAGCCGACGCATCGTCCAGTCTCGACCATGGCCTCAAACCATCGTCAAAGATCGCCGCAACGGCCTTAAGGTCGCCACCGCGCAGGGGATGCTTTCTTCTGGGCCACACAGCGATTTGGTGGGGCTCAAGCATGGCAGTCGGCTAAGCCAGGTGTTGTTGGCCAAAGAGGCGCAACAAATTGAGGTGGATGAGCTTTTGGTTTATCGGCAAGACGGATCACTCGCCGAGGGTGTGGCTTCGAACGTGATTGTTGTCTTGGGTGATCGGCTCTACACGCCAGATCATCCTGACGTGATGGGTGTCGGTCTAGATTGGTTAAAGGCCAACGAAGTGGAGGTCATGTCGAAGACATTGCGAGCGTGTGATCTTGATGGAGCAAGTGAAATCCTGATGGTGAATGCCGTTGCCGGCGTTCGGCCCGTGGCGACGCTGGATGGACATCGGCTCGGTGCCAGGGCGCACTGTCACCGGCTGCAAGCGATCTGGTCGAGGGCGATGCCATGAGGGTGGTTCTGGGCGGGAGGCGCCTGTGATGGTCGAGATGGCTCGCCGCTGGGTGTGGGCATCATTGGCGATGGTGGTGTTGGCTGGATTGGTTTATCAGGCAATCAGCCGACAGTTCAGCGCGCCGCTGTTGAATCATCCAGAACAGACGCTTGTGGTGCATGTCTCCCCGGGATCCCATTTCCAGGGGTTGGTGANAANGTTGCACACGCTTTCCGTACTTGATCNGTCCATTCTGTGGCGTTTGTATGGGCGCCTCGCCCAGCCCCAGATCCAAGCCGGGGAATATCGGGTTGAGCCGGGGCAAACGTTGCTTGATGTGCTTGAACACATGCGCCAGGGGCGCGTGGAGCTCCACCCCGTGACCATTGTCGAGGGTTGGACGGTGAGCGACTTGCGGCGTCGGCTGGCCGCAGAACCCAAATTGGATCAGCTCACCCGGAATTGGTCGGTGGACAGGCTGATGGCAGCGCTCGACTGTGAGGGCTGTGCTGCTGAGGGGCAGTTTTTGCCTGAGACCTATCTTTTCGCCCGTGGCGACAGTGATCTGTCGATACTCGAGCGCGCGCATCAGGCCATGCAGGCGACCGTCCTTGAGATGTGGTCAAACCGCTCAGATGAGCTGCCCATTGACTCACCGAAGGCGCTCATCAATTTGGCGTCATTGATCGAAAAAGAAACGAGTCTCGATCGAGAACGGGCGAAGATTGCGGGTGTGTTTGTGCGCCGGTTGCGATTGGGCATGCGGCTTCAAACCGACCCCACGGTGATTTACGGGCTCGATGAATCATATAATGGGGATTTGACGAGGACGCACTTGCGAACCGATCATCCATGGAACACCTATACCCGGCATGGTCTGCCCGCCACACCCATTGCGCTGCCGGGCCGGGCGTCTTTACAGGCGGCCAGTCAGCCTGAGCTGGGCGAGGCGCTGTATTTTGTGGCCAAAGGTGATGGGAGTCATGTGTTCTCCGAGACGTTGGAGGCGCATAATCAAGCCGTGAATCGCTATATTTTGGAGCGCGAACAATGACACACCGCCGGCGTGGATTGCTCATTACGCTTGAAGGCGGCGAGGGCGCTGGTAAAACGACCGCGCAGCAGTTTATATACGACTGGTTGCGGGCACAAGGTCGTTCAGTCACCACCACGCGTGAGCCAGGTGGCACGCCACTGGCGGAGGGCATTCGCAACATCTTGTTAGATGCCAAAGGAGAAATGGCGCCCGCCACGGAGTTGTTGTTGATGTTTGCTGCTCGAGCAGAAAACATTGCCAAGATTATTGAGCCTGCGCTGGGGCAGGGCCAGGATGTTCTATGCGATCGCTTCACCGATGCCAGCCGGGCTTATCAAGGCGCCGGGCGAGAGCTTGGGCTGGCCGCTGTTGACGCCCTGGCCGATTGGGTTCACCCGACGCTCAAGCCTGATCTCACCCTTTTGCTCGATGTGCCTGTGGAGATTGGCATGGAGCGCGTTGGGAAACGGGGAGCGGCATTAAATCGCTTTGAATTGGCTGATACCGCTTTTTTCGAAAGAGTTCGGCACGGCTATCTCGAACAGGCCATGCGCGAGCCCGACCGGTTTGTTGTCATTGATGCAACACAATCGCTGAACGAAGTACAAACAGAAATTCAAAGTGCCCTGGAAGCGGTGTGCGGGGGTGAGCACTGTGGCTGAGTCCCCTTTTCCCTGGTTGGAGGCCCCAGCCAAGGGTTTGTACCGAGAGTTTGAGGCGGGCTCACTGGGGCATGCCCCTTTGTTGCATGGGCCCAAGGGAATCGGCAAGCTCACGCTTTCACACGCATTGGCCGAGACGATTTTGTGCCACAGTCCGCTGCCAGCAAGCGGAGGGGCGTGTGGACAGTGCAGTGCGTGCCAATTGATGGCCGGCGGCACTCACCCAGACTTCTTTCAGGTGGCACGTGCTGAAGACGCCAAAGACATTACAGTGGATCAAGTTCGAGAGTTGATCGACAAAGTTGCGTTAACGCCTGCAATGGGTGCCCACCGAGTTGCGGTCATCGAGTCGGCAGAATTGATGAATGAAAATGCGGCCAATGCCCTTTTGAAAACCCTTGAGGAGCCACCCGACAACGTTTGGTTGATCGTGGTCTCTCATGCGCCCGGGCGACTGCCCCCAACCATTTGGAGCCGTTGTCAGAAGGTGGGTGTGCCGCTTCCGGATCCAAAGCAAGCCCGTGACTGGCTCGATCAAGCTGGGGCAGCGTTCGAGCCGGCTCATCGGGAGTTGGCATTGACGATGAGTTCGGGTGCGCCCTGTTTGGCGTTGGCTTATCTCGAAGCGGGTTTAATTGAGACGGCAAACGAGATCTGGGATACGCTCAGCGCCATCGCGCAAGGTCAGGGCATCCCACCACAATTGTCGGAGCAGTGGTCTGAAAATGCTCAGGCCACTTGGACATGTCTGGCGCACTGGGTCTGTCAGTTGGCCACGGGACATGTCTCAATAGTGCATCAACCCGATGCCATCCATGCCTCGGAGGCCAGGCGATCTCCTGATTGGTCCGAGTTGTGGAATCAAGCCTTAGAAGGCCTCGCGCTGGTCGGCAGCGGCGTGCGCCATGATCTGTTGATCGGGCGCTGGCTGTTGGCTTGGGAGGACCGCTGTCAGCAGGCAGCCTGAGCCGCTGTTAAGCCGCGCACGCCGACAGCCACTGTGCGTCAGTGACTCGGTTTAAAAACGCATCGATCTGCTCTTTCGGGGTAAAGAAATGGGGCGATACGCGAACATTGTGGCCGCGTCTGGCGACGTGGATCTGATCGCTGGCCAACTGGTTCACCATGCACTCGGCATCTGTGCCCTGCACTTGAAAGCAGACAATGCCGGCACGTCTTGCCCGCTCACGGGGCGTGAGCAGCTGCACCTGCGTCATTTGAGAGAGCGCATCAACCACGTGGTCGGTTCGGTCGAGGAGGGCAGTGGCTGTCTCCATCGGTCCCAACGCTTGCAGCAACTGGATTGCCGCTGAAAGCGTGTGGACACCAAACATGTTCACCGTGCCAGTCTCAAACCGTCGTCCAGTTAACGGCGGCGTCCATTCGGTGCGGTTAAAATTGAATGGATCATCGTACATGCGCCAGCCAGGCAAGGCCACGCTCATCTGCTCACGAACGCTCTGCCGGGACCACATAAACCCCATCCCCTCGGGCGCCATCAGCCACTTGTGGCTGCCGGAGACAACAAAGTCTACGGGCAGTTTTGAGGTGGACAGCGGCAAAGCCCCCAACATCTGAATGGCGTCGACACAAAAAAGCGCACCGGCCTCATGCGCTGCGCGGCCGATGGTGTCTAGGTTGAGGCGCACGCCCGTGTCGAACTGAACCGCAGACACCGAAACCAGACGGGTCCTGGGCGTGATGTGGGCGATCAGATCCTGTTCGGGCGTGTCTTTGGACAATTCGACGGGCTTGATCACAACGCCTTGAGGGGCCAGGGCATGCCAGGGAAGAAGGTTAGAGGGGAACTCGTTGGCAGGAAACACCACCTCGTCGCCCGTCGACCAAGACAGGCCGGTGGCGATAATATTCAAAGCTTCTGAGGTGTTTCTGACCAGCGAAATGTCCTCGGCGGACGCGGCGTCTAGAAATGTCGCCAACAAGCGCCTCAGCGCGTCTTCTTGCGCCATCCAGTCGTCGTAGTGAGTGGCGCCGTGGTGTTGGTTTTCGGAAACAAATCGCTGGGCCGCCTCGATCACGGGTTTGGGCCAAGCCGAGATGGCCGCGTGGTTTAACCAGTGATGACGGTCAATTACTGGAAATAAAGTGTTGTTTTCAAATTCAGGCATACTGGCTTCAATGGATTTGCGATACTTTATTTTACTATGACTCAACGCTTAATCATCCATGTGGACATGGATGCGTTCTACACCAGCGTCGAGCAGCATGATCGCCCAGAATTGCGGGGCCGACCGGTCATGGTTGGGGGTGCAAGACGACGCGGGGTGGTTGCGGCGGCCAGTTATGAGGCCAGGGAGTTCGGCGTTCGGTCCGCGATGCCGGCCAAAGTGGCGAGTCGGCTGTGTCCAACGGGCATTTTCCTGCGCGCTCGAATGGCGCGCTATCGTGAGGTGTCTGCCACCATTTTTGATATTTTCCATGAGTATGGGGGTGCGGTCGAGGGCCTGAGCTTGGATGAGGCCTATATTGATGCCACTGATCTCGCCCTGGGGCAGGCCGCGCACATCGAAACACTGGGTCGCCAATTGAAGCGCCACATCCAAGCCGCGACAGGATTGACGGCATCGGTCGGCTTGGCCCACAACAAGCTGCTGGCCAAGATTGCCTCTGACTACGATAAACCCGATGGCTTGGTGTATTTGGCACCCCAGTCTGTGTCTCGCGTGCTCAGTCCTTTGCCCATCCGCCGCCTCCCGGGCATTGGCCCAGCCACGGGTGCGAAATTGCAGGCCATGGGGATTCTGACGATGGGCCAGCTGCAGGCGACAGATCCTGTTTTGTTGTCTGCGGCCTTAGGGGAGAGTGCGGTTGGCCTCATCGATAAAGCCCGCGGCATTGATCACCGAGCGGTCAATCAACAAAGAGATCGACAATCAGTCAGTCAAGAGACCACATTCGATGAGAACATTACTTCGCTTGAGGCGCTTTTGCCCCATATCCAAACACAGGCTCAACAGGTGGCCGAGCGATTAGCCCAACAAGGACTGTGACGCGCGAGGCGTTCACATCAAGCTCCGCTCGGGTGGGTTTTCAACCATCACCCGTGCGGCGGCACTCCCCACACAGAGTGCCGAGGTCGGGGTGCTGGTGGAGGCCGCAGTCAATCTGGTCAGCGAGTGGGCCAAGTGGCGTCCTCAATTCGCCCTGAGGCTCTTTGGCTTGGGCGTGTCGATCAACCGTCCCAGCCAAACACCGGGCGATTGAATCAGCTTGACTTGGCTTCGCCGAACAGCGTTCGAAGTTCACGACGCAGGATCTTGCCGACGTTGGTTTTGGGAAGCTCATCGACAAACTCGATATATTTGGGGACTTTGTATGCCGTGATTTCTTGTCGACAGAACTCTTGCAGTTCCTCAACACCCAACGAGCTGTCTGAACGAACAACGACGGCTTTAACCACTTCACCGGATTTGTCATCTGGAACACCAATGGCGCCGACTTCAACGACCTTCGGATGGGCGGCAATGACGTCCTCGATCTCATTGGGATAGACGTTGAATCCTGAGACCAGAATCATGTCTTTTTTTCGATCGACGATATAGAAAAATCCTTGAGCATCCATCTTGGCCATGTCCCCCGTGCGCAGCCACCCGTCCTCATCCAAGACTTTGGCCGTCTCTTCAGGGCGTTGCCAGTAGCCTTTCATCACCTGGGGCCCACGGATGCAGAGCTCTCCAGTCTCTTCCACACCCAACACGGTTTTGTCCTCATCGATCACGCGACACTCGGTAGAAGAGATCGGCAAGCCGATTGCGCCATTGAAATCGGCCAAGTCCATCGGGTTCATGCAGGCTGCCGGGGAGGTCTCTGTCAACCCATAGGCTTCCACCAGCGTGACGCCAGTGACGGTTTTCCAACGCTCGGCGACCGCCCGCTGCACTGCCATGCCACCCCCGAGCGCAAGGGTCAAGTGGCTGAAATCGAGCGCGTCAAACCCTGGCGTGTTCAACAGCCCATTGAAAAGGGTATTCACACCGGTAATCGCGGTGAATTTCTCTTTGCTCAGTTCTTTAACAAACGCGGGCATGTCTCGGGGGTTGGTGATCAAGACATTGCGCCCTCCAAATTTCAAAAACACCAAGCAATTGGCGGTCAGCGCAAAGATGTGGTAAAGCGGCAAGGCGGTGATGATGACTTCTTCACCCAATTTAATCTGACCACCCAGCCATGCGGATGATTGCTGCATGTTGGCGACCATGTTGCCATGGGTCAGCATGGCCCCTTTGGACACCCCGGTCGTGCCGCCGGTNTATTGTAGAAATGCCAAATCATCGTGACCCAGTGCAGGGCTTTCGAGCGTCGCCTTTGCGCCCTGGCTGAGCGCGTCGGAAAATGTGACCGCTTGTGGCAAATGATACGCCGGCACAGCCTTTTTTACGTGCCGAAGGACGGCGTTGACGATCATGCCTTTGGGGAACTTCAGCATCTCGCCAATTGATGTCTTAACCACGTGTTCAACATCGGTGTCGTGAATGACCGTCTCGAGGATGCTGGCAAAATTCTCGAGGATGACGATGGCTTTGGCGCCTGAGTCTTGCAGTTGATGCTTGAGCTCCCGAGCGGTATACAACGGGTTGGTGTTGACCACCACAAGACCGGCGCGCAGTGCGCCAAACGCGGCGATGGGGTACTGCAACACGTTGGGCATCATAATGGCCACACGGTCGCCACGTTGGAGCCCGAGTGACTGCAGATAGGCGCCAAATTGGGCGCTGTATTGGTCGACTTGTTTGTACGTCAGCTCGGTGCCAAAGTTCACATACGCGACCTTCTCAGCGTAGTCTTGGCAGCTTTTGTTGATGACATCAACAATCGAGCCAAAGGCCTGCATGTCAATGTGCTCAGGGACGTGTGAGGGATATTGCTCAAGCCATGGTTTGGTCATCTGTGTGGCCTCTCCTTACTATGAAATCACTCTATCCGCGCCTAAGCTTGGCACAGCCGGAGCGAGGTGACAAGTCTTTTCAGTGCTTCCCGGGCCTGGCTGGCATTTGCCCTCCAGAGACAGGACGTTTATCATGCCACAATATCCACCCCGAGCACCTGGCATGGGCGAGCAAACAATATCCCAAGGCGGCAATGAGCGCGCCCACAGCGAATTTATGAAAGCGCTGCTCACCGAGGTGCGTGCGCTGGAAGATATGCATTCTCAGGGGATGTTTGAGGGCGGGATCCGCCGCATCGGTGCAGAGCAGGAGATGTTTTTGGTTGATGGGGCGCACCGCCCCTCGCTGACGGCGACTGAGGTCTTAAATCGGATCAACGACGAGCGGTTCACGCACGAATTAGGCCTGTTTAATTTAGAGGCGAATTTGTCACCCCTGGAGTTGGGCGGCACGTGCCTGCGTCAACTGCACACAGAGACCGATGAAGTGGTTCAGCTCGCCCGAGAACATGCGGCGTCTGAGGGGGCTCAAGTGGCGTTGGTGGGCATTTTGCCCACGCTCACCAAAGATGATCTCACTTTGGCCGCCATGGTGCCGAAACCGCGTTACCACGAGTTGAACGCGGCGCTGATGAACCTAAGGGGGCGAGACTTCAAGTTTAATATCAAAGGCATCGACCATTTGGAATTGGATCACGATAACCTCATGCTTGAGGCGTGTAATACCAGCTTCCAGGTCCATTTCCAGGTGGGAGCGGATGAATTTGCTCATCTGTACAACATTGCCCAAGTGGTCACTGGGCCATTGTTGGCGGCTTGTGTGAATTCTCCGATTTTGCTTGGCAGGCGGCTTTGGCATGAGAGCCGAATTGCGGTATTTGAAAACTCAGTTGACGCAAGGTCGAGCGCGCATGCGGCTCGGGGTCATAAGCCGAGGGTCCACTTTGGTGATCAGTGGGTCGATCAGTCAGTCATCGAAATTTTTAAAGAGGATATCGCTCGATTCCGTGCCATCTTGACCACTGAGTCTGAGCCGGATCCCATCGGGATGGTGGCACGTGGTGAAGTGCCGAAGCTCAACGCGTTGCGTTTGCATAATGGCACCGTGTATCGCTGGAACCGCGCGTGTTACGGGATATCAGCCAACGGCAAGCCGCATTTGAGAATTGAAAACCGGGTGATTCCCTCAGGACCCACGGTGACCGATGAAATAGCCAACGCCGCATTTTTCTTTGGGATGATGGCAAAACTTTCTCGATCAGTTGATGACATTCGGCCCTACTTTCACTTTTCTGATGTCAAAGCCAACTTTATGGCCGCGGCCCGTGAAGGACTGCGAGCACAGCAGATGTGGTTTGATCAACGCCAAATGACGGCTCAGGCGCTGATATTGGACGTTCTTCTGCCCTTGGCCGAAGAGGGCCTCAAAGAGGCCCAAATTGCATCTGAAGACATTGATTTTTATTTGGGCGTGGTCAAAAAACGCGTTGAATTGAGGCGAACCGGAGCGCGTTGGCAACTTGAGTCACTCGATGCCATGAAAGGGACAGGCTCTGCCCATGAGTGCCTGCGCTCGCTGACGTCAAGCATGATTCAACAACAAAAAGGCGGAGCACCGGTCAGTGACTGGGATTTGGCAGAGTTTTGTTTTGCTCAAGATTGGCGGGAGAGCTATCGAACTGTCGGGCAATTCATGGCCACCGACCTGTTCACCGTTCGACCAGATGACATTGTTGACTTTGCAGCAAGNCTTATGGAGTGGCGTTATGTTCGACATGTGCCTGTTGAGGATGACTCGGGGCAGCTTTTNGGCCTGGTTTCACATCGGCAACTGCTGCGACTGGTTGCACGCGGGTCAAGCAGCGACACTCGAGTCAGCGAGATTATGCATAAAGACCCTCGTTCTGTGTCCCCAGACACGCCGACCGTTGAGGCAATACGATTGATGCGAGAGCAGCGCCTGAGCTGTCTCCCGGTGGTAGAAAAGGGCAAGCTGGTAGGTTTGGTCACCGAGTACGATCTGATGATCGTGGCAGGCCGGCTGCTCGAGTCATACCTCGATGAAGGGGTTTAAGGGCGTTGACTTGAGGGCGTCACTTGACCGTTCTTAGACAGTGCCAAAGCGATCCAGCGCGAGGCATCGAACTGGTACAAAATGATCATTAAGATGACTGTGATGGGAACACACAGGAACATGCCCGGAATCCCCCACATTGACCCCCACAGCACCAGCGATAACAGCACCACCAGCGGGGAAATATTCAGTGAGCGCCCCATTAAAGGGGGCTCCACGAAATTGCCAATGATGAGCTGGGTGGTGCCCACACCTATGCCCACAATCATAAAGGGCACCAGCGTATCAAATTGCAACAAGGCCAGCAGGTCGGCAGAATCGTCGCCAGCAGCGAACCAATGTTGGGGATAAAGTTCAAAACGAAGATCAAAAGCGCCCAAAAACCAGCAAAGTCCAAACCCACCGCGGCCATGATCAACCAAGAAATCAATCCGGTTAATGCACTGACCATGGTTTTGATGCCCAGATAAATTGAGACATCTTTGTCGATGCGCTGCAAGATCGACTGCGCCGTATCGAATTGTTTGGCTTGGGGAAAGATGGCTTTAAGCTTTTGGGTGAAAAACTTTTGCTCGAGAAACAAAAACACCAGATAGACCGTAATTAAACCCAGATTGCCCATGAGCCCACCCAATGCACTGGCAAGATTGCGAAGAATGGATGCAAAATTGATGCCCTCAATTAGGCTTCGAATCGCAGGGGGTTCCTCAAAACCAAAACGCTCAAAGTTATCCAAAATCAGCTGATTGATGTTTTGTTGATAAGCCGGTGCCGTTTCGATGACTTGGTTAATGTTGGCCGTGATCAGGGTCCCAAAGAGGCCTGCAATGGTGGCTGCGACCGCGATGGCAGCCACATATTGCAAAGCCATTGGGAGTGGATGGCCGCCGATTTTCAACCGACTGAACTGGCGCGCGAGCAGGTTGATCAGATACCAGATAAAGATCGCCAGAACCAGGGGGATGAGAAGATCCCTGGCAATGACCAACAAATAAAGGCTGACCGCCAGCACCACAAGCCACAAGCCTGCAGTGACGAGCTTGGGCGACGGTGCGCTCATGGATCAATCAGACCACATACACAAAGATAAACAGGCCAAGCCACACCACATCAACAAAGTGCCAGTACCACGCGGCTGCTTCAAAACCAAAGTGGTTTTTACCTGCGAAATGGCCCGCCATGCATCTGAACATGATCACGACCAAAATGAGGGTGCCGATCAAGACATGGAGGCCGTGAAAACCGGTGAGCATAAAGAATGTGGATCCATAGATGCCCGAACCGAGGGTCAAGCCGAGGTCTTGATAGGCGTGTACGTATTCATAGGCCTGGATATACAAAAATACGCTGGCCAATACGATTGTGGCGAGGAGCCACAGCACCAAGGCGGTGCGTTGCGCTTTTTTCATCGCCCAGTGGGCAAGGGTGATGGTCACCCCTGAAGTCAGCAAGAGGAGGGTGTTTATTAACGGCAATCCAAAGCCAGAAATCGTTTGAAAATCACCGCCCAGCTCACCCGGCCCATGCGTTGGCCACGCTGCCTCAAAGTCGGGGTATAAGAGCATGTTTGTCATGGCACCGGTGCCTTCACCCCCCAACCACGGCACTGAAAAGGTGCGGGCATAAAACAGCGCGCCAAAAAAGGCCGCGAAAAACATGACTTCTGAAAAGATAAACCAAATCATGCCCTGTCGGAACGAGGCATCGACCGCATGGCTATAAAGGCCACCCTCCGATTCTTTGATCACATCGGCAAACCAACCAAAAATCATCAAAATAACGATCGCTGCGCCGACGGCAAAGACCCAAGGGCCTGTGGGATTGGCGTTGAGCCAGTTGGCGGCGCCAACCATCAATGTAAACAAGCCAACGGAGCCCACGATGGGCCACTTCGCGGTGTGGGGGACGTAATAACTGCCCTGTGCCATGCTGTGCCTTACCTCAAGATGTCGTCATGTGATCGCCCGACGGGCTCGCGATGATTGTAGCGAGTTTATTGGCCCATTGCCACGGTTTCGCGCGCGGTCGCGTCGTCGTTCTTGTAGACGATGTATGACAGGGTGACAAAATTGGTGCCATCGTCAAGGTCGGGATGAACAAAAAAACGAACGGGCATCTCACGCGATTCACCTGGCCCGAGAAGCTGTTCGGTAAAGCAGAAGCATTCGGTTTTATTGAAATGCAGCGATGCCAGACCGGGGGCAACGCTCGGGACGGCTTGGGCAACCACGGGTTGATCAGAGTAATTGGTCGCGATATAGGCGGTTTCATACATCTTGCCGGGGTGGACCGCCATGGTTTTTTCAACCGGCTCGAAATGCCAAGGCAGCGATGAATTGACGTTGGCATCAAAGTGCACAGTGACTTCGCGCGACATGTCGGGCTCGGTGGGTAGGTATTCAGCCTCAGCCACTGGCCCCTCCGCTGTCCGGCCGCCGATCCCGGTGACTTCGCAGAACTTGTCATACAGGGGCACCAGCAAATAGCCAAAACCGAACATGGCCACCGCAAAAAGCGCCAGCTGCCCCACGTATCTGAGCTTGGAGTTCAATGTGCTGGCCCTAGAATCGCTCACAACGCACCCTGAATAAAAGCACGGCCGATGAAGAAGAGATAGATGGCAAGCACCACCGCCACCAGCAGCCACGCCGTCTTGATGACGGCGCGGCGTTTTTTCTTGCTGGTTTGCGGATGGCCTGAACTCATCGGGTGCCGCCGGTGTGAGCGACCAAGTCTGGGTCGTCTACGTTCGGTGGGTTGTCAAAGGTATGCAATGGCGCAGGTGACGGCACCGTCCACTCCAGTCCACGAGCGCCTTCCCACACGTTGGCTGTGGCTTTTTGCCCGCCGCGGGCACATTGCCAAACGATGTAAACAAACAGGAGCTGGCCGATGCCAAATGCGAAACCGCCGATCGATGAGATCACGTTGAACTCCGTGAATTGAATCGCATAGTCAGGGATCCGCCGTGGCATCCCTGCCAAGCCAAGGTAATGCTGTGGGAAGAACAGCACGTTCACCCAGAATGTCGACCACCAAAAGTGGATTTTTCCGAGGGTTTCGTTGTACATGTGACCCGTCCACTTCGGCAGCCAATAGTAGACAGAGGCCATGATGGCAAACACCGCGCCGGTCACCAAGACATAGTGGAAGTGAGCCACAACGAAGTAGGTGTCGTGGTACTGGAAGTCAGCCGGAACGATGGCCAGCATGACGCCTGATAAGCCACCGATGGTAAACAGCACCACAAAGCCCAATGCAAACAGCATCGGCGTCTCAAAAGTCATGGAGCCTCGCCACATTGTGCTGACCCAGTTAAAGATCTTAATGCCCGTTGGAACGGCAATGACCATCGTCGCGTACATGAAAAACAACGCGGCCCCCAAAGGCATGCCAACGGTGAACATGTGGTGCGCCCAGACAATGAAGGAGAGGAACGCGATCGATGCGGTCGCATACACCATAGAGGTATATCCAAACAGCTTCTTGCGCGAAAACGTCGGGATGATCTCCGAGACAATCCCGAATGCCGGCAGGATCATGATGTAGACCTCAGGGTGTCCGAAGAACCAAAAAATGTGCTGATACAAGACGGGGTCACCGCCGCCTGCGGCATTGAAGAAACTGGTGCCGAAGAAGCGATCGGTCAACAGCATGGTCACTGCGCCAGCCAAGACAGGCATCACGGCAATGAGCAAAAAGGCGGTGATCAGCCATGTCCAGACGAACATGGGCATCCGCAGCAGTGTCATGCCCGGCGCGCGCATGTTCAAAATGGTGGCAATGATGTTGATTGCGCCCATGATTGACGAGATGCCCATCAAATGAATGGCCAAGATCACAAACGCCAGACTGTTGCCCCCTTGAAGGGACAGGGGTGGATAGAGCGTCCAGCCTGAAGCGGGCGCGCCCGAGGGCATAAATAGGGTGGCCAGCAGCAGAGTGAAGGCAAACGGCATGATCCAAAATGACCAGTTGTTCATTCTGGGAAGCGCCATGTCAGGCGCGCCGATCATCAGTGGCACCATCCAGTTGGCCAAGCCGACAAACGCGGGCATCACGGCCCCGAAAATCATCACCAGCGCATGCATGGTGGTCATCTGATTAAAGAACTCGGGGTTGACCAAATGCAGGCCTGGGGCAAACAACTCGGCTCGAATGACCAAAGCCATCGCTCCCCCGACCAGAAACATGACCAACGAGAAAATCAGATACAAAGTGCCGATTTCTTTATGGTTGGTCGTGAAAAGCCAGCGTGCCAAGCCTTTGGGGTGATGCTCGTGCGCGTCGTGTTGAGCGGCTGTTGCGTCAGTCATGATGAGTTACCTTCATTAAGTTGAGTCGTTTAAGTCATCAGAGTCAAGCAAAATTCGATGGCTGCAGAGCCGACATGCGAGTTAGGGCGCTGCTGAACCCATGCTGGCCGTCGTCTGACCTTGCTGAGTGGCCACCCACTCGGCGTAGTCCTCTTTGGAGACAGCCTCTACCACAATGGGCATAAAGCCATGGTCTTTGCCACAAAGCTCCGCACATTGTCCTCGGTAGGTCCCTTCTTGTTCGATGATTGTCCAGGCCTCGTTGACCATGCCAGGAATTGCATCCCGCTTCCAACCCAAGTCTGGCACCCACCAAGAGTGGATCACGTCGTCGGCGGTGAGCAGCACCCGAATCTTGGTGTCCACTGGGACGACAAGGGGGTTGTTGACATCAAGCAGGTAGTTGTCAACATCTTGCGGAGCCAAGTCCGAACCAATTTGTCGTGCTCGGTTGCTGTCTCGATCGAGCGCTGAGTAGAAGCTGATGTCGTCTTCGAGGTAGTCATACTTCCAGAGCCACTGATAGCCGGTGATCTTGATGTTCATCTCGGCGTCCCCGGTGTCTTCCATATCAATCAGCACGCGGGTCGCCGGCACCGCGATCACCACCAAAATGAGAACTGGGATGGCGGTCCAGATGATTTCGGCTTTCGTGGAGTGAGAGAATTTCGCCGCGTTGGGGTGGCGGCTTCTGCGGTGCAAAATGATTGAGGTAAACATGGCGGTGAAGACCAAAACGCCAATGACGGTCACCACCCCCATAACGGTGTTGTGCAGCGCGTAGACGTCTTGGCTGAACGGCGTTACGCCGGGGCGCATGTTGTCGCCCACTGCAAAAATGCCCCAGGTGATCATCATGATCACCACCAATGCGGCCAAACCCACAATCCATTCGTTGAGCTTTTTCATGTGCCTACCATCTCTCGGTTGGCTGGGGCGACCCAGCCGGTTCGTTTTGCGAGCGCTGTTTTCATCAAGCCGCTCAGCTCGCTTCTCTCATGGGCGGGCAAGAACCCGCCAATTTCTTGGTTTTGTCCGTGCTGACCCAAGTACACCCGAACGTGGCCTTGGCGGTCGGCATTGTGTGCCAGCCGAAGCCAAGTCACGGGCCATTGAACTTGCCACGACTTGTTGGCTGCCAAGTGCCTTATTGTAACGGTTTCCGCGTCAAAATGGATAATTTCACGCACCCAATTCCCGCGCCAGGCCGACCGAAAACACAGGCCCACCAAGACGATGTGGATCAGTGAGATGACCATCACCGGCCAAAGTCCAAGCGCGAGAGGGTAAATTGCAATGAGCAAGGTGATTGCACTGATGACCAAAAACACCGCAAAGAACCGATCCAGCGACATCGACAGGTTTGAATACAGTTCAATGGTGAGATCGTCGTTGGGTTCTGTTGGCTGACGGGTCTTGATCACAACGGCACCACGGATGGTCGAATTAATGGTCGGTTCTATATTCGGTTCTATGGTCGATTCAACGGTCAGTGTCTCGTGTCATGTTTTCGGTACATTCTCAACCGGCGACGTGCCTGCCCAGCGGGCTCATGAGACTTTCGAACTCCGCTTAAGTCTAACTCATGCGGGCCCATCAACAGGTCAAGATCGCGTGAGCGCGCCAAGGGCGCCCAATGCCATGCTGACCGTCGCGTGGGTTACACTTTCGGCATCTGCACCGCGTTCAACTGGCCTCGACGCCGGTTTATTCATACGAAAGGTTAAAGTATGCCGCATTTGAGTCAACACCATGTCGCCATCGACGCGTTGCGC
>PR_CR_10_Liq_1_inCRDRAFT_1000607_pt1 | contig 21910 bp, 18 predicted proteins | sample PRCRCaboRojoPR_3_FD_10241 | JGI IMG/M metagenome (IMG submission 10241)
CCGGCAGATCCGTGGCCGCGCGCACCTCGCGCAGGCCCTCGAGGCTTGCGGGTGCGGCATCGAACTGGCGGCCCGCGTGGTTCGACACCCAGATCGCATCGGCCCCGGCGTTTTCGATGCGGGCCACATCCGCGCCGTTCAGCACGCCCTTCACGATCAGTGGCCCGTCCCAGGCTGCGCGCAGAGCGCGCAGGTAGGACATGTCGGGCGAGGTGCGCAGAAGATAGCCCGCATGGGCATTGGGCGGCAGCGATTTGCCCTTGAGAAGGTCGTCGGCATAGCTGTCGATCAGCCGCATCCGCGGCATCCCCGCACGGGCCGTGGCCAGTGCCCAGGCCGGGCAGTGCGCCACCTGCGCCAGAAGCCGCGGGGTCAGGCGCGGCGGCTGGGTCAGCCCGCCGCGGGTCTGACGTTCCCGGCGCGAGCCCACGGGCACGTCCACCGTAAAGACCAGCACCCGGAACCCGGCGTTCCGCACCCGCGCGATCATGTCGGCACGGATCTCGGGGTCGCGGGGCGGGTACATCTGGAACCATCCGCGCCCGTTCAAATGCGGGCCCACCGCCTCGGGCACGGTCGCCGCCACCGTGGACAGCGTATAGGGCAGGCCCAGCCCCGTGGCGGTGCGCGCCAGCACCTCTTCCGCTCCGGGCCAGATCAGCCCTGACATCCCCACCGGGGCTACCCCGAACGGGGCCGCCCAATCCTCGCCCAGAAACCGCGTGGTCAGGTCCGGCGCGATCTCGCCATGCAGGACTGAGGGGCGCAGGCACACCGCGTCCAGCGCCGTGCGGTTGCGCCTCAGCGTGGCCTCGGTCCCGGTGCCACTGTCCAGATATTCCCACACGAAATGAGGCAGGCGGCGGCGGGCGCGGGCCTTGAGGTCGGACAGGGCGGGATAACGGGCATGCAGATCCATGGGCCGTATTGCTGCGCGGGGCGGCCGTGAGAGTCCAGAGGGCACGATGCGCCCCGCCCCATCTTCTTCTTGGCCCAAATACCTTTGACCGCCCGCGCCGTTCAGCCGAACGGATCGGTCGGATAGCCCACGCCCGCCAGATAGAGCCCCTGCGGCGGGCTCACCGGGCCACAGGCCGCCCGGTCCCGTGCTTCGAGCGCGTCCCGGACATCCTCGGGCGCCCAGGCGCCGGCCCCCACGCGCTCCAAGGTGCCCACGAAGCTGCGCACCTGGTTGTGCAGGAAAGACCGCGCGCGCACGTGGAACCGGATCTCGCGGCCCGAAAGGCCCGCCACCTCTTCCACCTCCAGCGCATCCAGCGTTTTTACCGGGCTTTTTGCCTGGCAGATCGTGCTGCGGAAGGTGGTGAAATCGTGATGGCCCACCAGATACGCCGCGCCCGCGCGCATGGCCTCGAGGTCCAGATCATGCCCGATCTGCCAGACCAGCCCCTTGTCATGGGTCGCCGGCGCCCGGCGCAGAAGCAGCCGAAAGAGATAGCGCCGCTCGATCGCCGAAAACCGCGCGTGCCAGTCCGCATCGATCCGCGCGCAGGCCAGGATCGCCACGGGCAGGGGCTTCAGGTGATAGTTCAGCGCCTCGGAAAGCCGGAACGGGTCCCAGTCCTTCTCGAGGTCGCACTGCGCCACCTGGGCCAGCCCGTGCACGCCCGCATCGGTGCGGCCCGCGGCAGCGATGGTGTGCGGCCCGGGCTCCAGCCGCGCCAGCGCATCCTCGATGGCGCCCTGCACCGACGGCTGGTCGGCCTGGCGTTGCCAGCCCGCGAACGGGCCGCCATGGTATTCGACTTTGAGCGCGTAGCGGGGCATGGGCAGCGGCTTAGCCCGAGCCGCGACGGGGAACAATCCCGTCCTTGGACCTCTGGCAACGGGGCGGTGCGATGGCTATCTTGCCCCCAGCACCCAGACCGGAGCCTGCCCACGTGATCCTGAATGACATCGCCGACCAGCTGACGCGCGGCGTGGAAAGCGTGGGCGACACCCTGTCCGAGACGTTCTTCGAACCGGTCATCCGGCTGGGGGTCACAGGGTTGGCGCGGTCGGGCAAGACGGTCTTCATCACATCGCTCGTGGCCAACCTGATGGACCGGGGGCGCATGCCGCAACTGGCCGCCGCCGCCGAAGGGCGCATCGCCGCCGCCTTCCTGCAGCCGCAGCCGGACGACACCGTGCCGCGGTTTGATTTCGAAACGCATCTGGCCGCGCTCACCGCCCGCCAGCCCCATTGGCCCGACAGCACCCGCGCGGTGAGCGAGCTGCGCCTGTCGCTGCGTGTGCGGCCGACGGGCCTCCTGGCGGGGTTTTCGGGGCCGCGCACGGTGCACCTGGATATCGTCGATTACCCGGGCGAATGGCTTCTGGATCTGAGCCTGCTCGACAAGGATTATGACCAATGGTCGGCCGAGACGCTGGCGCGCATCGACGCCCGCCCGACCGCCGCCGCCTATCTCGACCTCGCCCGGGGCGAAGACAGCGCGGCCGCGCTGGACGAGCCGCGCGCGCAGGCTCTGGCGCGGGCCTATACCGCCTATCTCTCTGCGGCGCGCGACGCGGGCTTTTCCGACTGCACGCCCGGCCGGTTCCTGCTGCCCGGCGATCTGGAGGGCTCGCCCGTCCTCACCTTTGCGCCGCTGCCGTCAAACGACCAGGCCGGGCGCCGGTCACTCCGCCGCGAAATGGCCCGAAGGTTCGAGGCCTACAAGGCCCGGGTCGTCAAACCCTTCTTCCGCGATCACTTCGCCCGGATCGACCGGCAGGTCGTGCTGGTTGACGCGCTGGGCGCGATCCACAAGGGCCCCCAGGCGGTCGAGGATATGCGCCACGCCATGTCCGACATCCTGTCGGCCTTCCGGCCCGGGCGGAACGCGTTCCTGACCCAGCTTCTGATGGGCAAACGGGTGGAAAAGATCCTCTTTGCCGCGACCAAGGCCGACCACCTGCACCAAGCCCAGCACCAGCGCCTGACCGCGATCATGGAGGCGCTGACCCGCGACGCCCGTGACCGCGCGCGCTTTGCCGGGGCCGATACGCAGGCCATGTCCATCGCCGCCCTGCGCGCCACGGTCGAGGAAACCCGCAGCCACAAGGGCGAAGAATTCGACATGGTGCGCGGCTTTCTGTTGGACACAGGGAAAGAGGCGGCGATGTATCCCGGGGCGCTGCCCGAAGACCCCGCGCATCTGCTTGTGCCCGCCCAGACCGGGGCCGAGCGCTGGCTCGACGGCGATTACAACGTGATGCGCTTCGCGCCTGCGCCGCTGACACTCAAGCCGGGCGAGGGGCCGCCGCATATCAGGCTCGACCGCGCGGCGCAGTTCCTGATCGGGGACCGGCTGTGATCCGGGCGGCGCAGCCGCTTGACGCGGGCCGCATCGGCGCGATCCTGTCGGGCTGGGTGGATCAGACCCCGTGGATGCCGCGCCTGCACAGCCGGGCCGAGGATGTGGCGCATGCTGCGGATCTGATCGATCGGGGCTGGGTGCGGGTCGCAGCCTTTGGCCGGGTGGCCGGGTTCCTCGCCCGGGACGATCGGGTGATCCACGCGCTTTACCTCGCGCCCGAAGCGCGGGGGCAGGGGATCGGCAAGGCGCTGGTCGACGATGCCAAGGCTCAGGTTCCGGCGCTGACCCTCTGGACCTTTCAGAACAACACCCGCGCGCGGGCCTTTTACGAACGCGAAGGCTTTGCCGAGGCCGCGCGCACCGATGGTGCCGGCAATGACGAAGGCCTGCCCGATATCCGCTATGACTGGCACAGGGAGGCCGAGGCATGACAGACCGCAAGGGCCCCGTTCTGATTGAGGTAGAGGCCGACACGGACGACAGCCGCCCGTCCCCCGCCGATGCGCCGCCCGTGCCCGAGCCTGCACCGCTGGTCGATCCGGCCTCGGGCCGGGCCATGCAGACGGCGGCCGTTCTGGCCGCGCGCCGCCCGTCGCGGCTGGCGCGCTGGTTCTGGTCGCTGGCGCTGACGCTTCTGGGGGTGGTCGTGTCGGTCGCCGCCTGGGATTTCGTCACCGGGCTGATCGCGCGCATGCCGCTTCTGGGCTACGGGGTGACTGCTTTGATTGCGGCTTTCCTCGTGGTGCTGCTGGCCATCGCGATCCGCGAAATGGCGGCCTTTGCCCGGTTGGGCCGGATCGACGCGCTGCACCGGGCCGCCGATCAGGCGCTGGCCGACAATGACCTCTCCGCCGCGCGCAAACTGACCGAGCGGCTGACCGCGCTTTACAAGGGGCGTGAGGAGACCCGCTGGGGCCGCGATCGGCTGGCCGAGCGTGGGGCAGAGCAGTTCGATGCCGAAAGCCTGCTGGGTTTGGCGGAAACGGAGCTTTTGGCGCCCCTCGACCGCGCCGCCGCGACCGAGGTCGAGGCCGCCGCGCGCCAGGTCGCCACGGTGACGGCCTTGGTCCCGCTGGCGCTCGCAGACGTGGCCACGGCGCTGACCGCCAATATCCGCATGATCCGCCGGGTGGCCGAGATCTATGGCGGGCGCTCGGGCACGCTGGGCGGCCTGCGGCTGACGCGGGCGGTGATGTCTCACCTCGTGGCCACGGGCGCCGTGGCAGTGGGGGACGACATGATCAGCTCGGTCGCGGGGGGCGGCGTTCTGGGCAAGCTGTCGCGCCGTTTTGGCGAAGGGATCGTCAACGGTGCGCTGACCGCGCGCGTGGGCGTGGCCGCAATGGAGGTCTGCCGCCCACTGCCCTTCCGCAGGGAAAAGCGGCCGTCTGTCAGTGCGCTGGTCAAGCGGGCGCTGACGGGGCTTTTCGCGGGGGCGGCGGGCTGAAAGAAAACGGCCCCGCGCAGGATGCGCAGGGCCGTTCGATCACGTCGCCGATAAGCGGCGGATCAGCTTTCGGGCTCGGGCGAGACCGATACCAGATAGGCCCAGAGGTTCACGGCGTCCTCTTCGTTGCGGACCTTGTAGCTCATCGAGCCGCGCGCACCGCTGTCGTCCAGATATTCCCTGAGGAACCCGGTGGGGTCCTGAACATAGGCCACAAAGGTTTCTTCGGTCCAGACCAGCCCGGCTTCGCCGGCTTCGACCATCGAATCGGAATAGCGGAAGTCCTCGTAGGTGCCTGCGGTGCGGCCCGGCAGCCCGTACTGGTTCGGGCCGGTGCGGCCGCCTCTGACGATGTCGTTGCCGTCGGCATCGACGATCATGTGGCACGAGCGGCACTGGCGGAAGGCATTTTCGCCGGCTTCGGCGTCGCCGCTGGCATGGCCGGCGGCAAAGACCGGCGTTGCCATGGTGGCGGCGATGAACGCCGCAGCAATCTTCTTGGTCATCAGACTCTCTCCCGGTGGATCACGTTTCCGATGCGATACCTAGCGCATTGCGTACGGTGTCAACAACAGGGAACAGCCCCGATTGTCGTTGATTGCCGGGCGGAGTCTGTCCCGCACGGCGTGCCGCCACGCTTTGCGCCGCGCGCGGACCGACCGTGTAACGGTTTTGTGACGCAGATCAAGGCGCGCGGCGCGACGGTCCGCTACGCTTGGCCACATCCCCACGACACCTCCAAAGGACAGCCCATGACCACGACCGCCCTTCAGAAAGACGCGACCGCAGACACCCCGAAACCGGCCGAGACCGGCACCCGTGCGCTTGCGTTCGAACAAGGCGCGTATCCTTACACCGACAAGATGCCGCGTGCCGAATACGAGGCGGAAAAGGCGAAACTGCAGGCCGAGCTGCTCAAAGTGCAGCTTTGGGCCGAAGAGGCAGGCGAAAAATTCGTGCTGCTGTTCGAAGGACGCGATGCGGCCGGCAAAGGCGGCACGATCAAGCGCTTCATGGAGCACCTGAACCCCCGCGCGGCCCGCATTGTCGCCCTGAACAAGCCCACTTGGGAAGAAAAGGGGCAGTGGTACTTCCAGCGCTACATCACCGAATTGCCCACCGTGGGCGAAATGGTGTTCTACGACCGCTCCTGGTACAATCGCGCTGGCGTGGAACGGGTGATGGGGTTCTGTGAGCCCAACGACTACCTTGAATTCATGCGCCAGACACCGGAGCTGGAACGGATGCTCGTCCGATCGGGACTCAGGCTTTACAAATACTGGTTCTCGGTCAGTCAGGAAGAGCAGCGCCGCCGCTTCAAATCGCGCGAAACCGACCCGTTGAAACAGTGGAAGCTGAGCCCGATCGACAAGGCGAGCCTAGATAGGTGGGACGATTACACCGAGGCGAAAGAGGCGATGTTCTTTTACACCGACACCGCCGATGCGCCTTGGACGGTGATCAAGTCCGACGACAAGAAACGCGCGCGGATCAACTGCATGCGACATTTCCTGTCGACCATCGACTACCCGGACAAGGATGACAGCATCGTCGGTGTCCCCGATCCGCTGATTGTGGGCGGCGCACAGCACGTGATCCATAGGGCGGATCACATCCTGGGAACGGCCCTGCATCCCGATCATCGCGTCACGCGGGGCTGAGCGGTCATTTGGATCCATCCCGCGCTTCGATCTGATCGGGGCCTGTCGCCCCGAGCGCGGGTCGTGGACCCTGTCATATCTCGTGCCACGGTTTTGCCAAAGCAATCGCGCCCCGGACCTGATCCGGGGCCTCCGCTCGTGCGCGCGCCTGTAGTTGAGGTGGTTTGTAATAACTTTAAATTATCAACTTGATTGGAATTCACAAATTTTGCCAATGTATCGACTTTGGTACCTACAGGCTACGGAGAATCTTGCAGCAGGCTTGCACGCATCACCGCGGCTGCACATCTTTCCGGTATGACATTTTCGGTCCGGTCTCGGCACAGGCCCGGCCCCAGCAACCAAAGGGAGAGCGACATGGATGGAAGCGATATCGGATCCGGCAAATGCCCGGTCATGCACGGCAGCATCACTACCGCGGCGACGGATGTCACCGAGTGGTGGCCCAAGTCACTGAACCTCGAGATCCTGCACCAGCACGACACCAAGTCGAACCCGATGGGGCCGGATTTTGACTATCACAAAGAGCTTGAAGGTCTGGATGTCGAGGCGCTCAAGGCTGATCTGAAGGCGCTGCTGAAGGACAGCCAGGACTGGTGGCCGGCCGATTATGGCCACTATGGCGGCCTGATGATCCGCCTGGCCTGGCACTCGGCCGGGTCGTATCGCCTGGCCGATGGTCGCGGCGGCGGGGGCGGCGGCAATATCCGTTTTGCCCCCCTGAACAGCTGGCCCGATAACGGCAACCTCGACAAGGCGCGCCGCCTGCTTTGGCCGCTCAAGAAGAAATACGGCAACAAGATAAGCTGGGCCGACCTGATCCTGCTGTCGGGCACCGTTGCGTATGAAGATATGGGTCTCAAGACCTATGGCTTCGCCTTCGGCCGCGAGGATATCTGGCACCCGGAAAAGGACACCTACTGGGGTGCGGAAAAGGAGTGGCTGGCGCCCTCCGACACCCGCTATGACGATGTCGATGCGCCCGAAACGATGGAAAACCCGCTGGCGGCCGTCCAGATGGGCCTGATCTACGTCAATCCCGAGGGCGTGAACGGTCAGCCCGACCCGCTCAAGACCGCCGGTCAGGTGCGCGAGACCTTTGCCCGCATGGCCATGAATGACGAGGAAACCGCGGCGCTGACCTGCGGTGGCCACACCGTCGGCAAGGCGCACGGCAATGGCGACGCGGGCTATTTGAGCCCCGAACCCGAAGGGTGCGATGTGGAAAACCAGGGCTTCGGCTGGATGAACCCGAACCTGGACGGCAAAGCGTCAAACGCCATCACCTCGGGCATCGAAGGCGCTTGGACGACCGAGCCCACCAAGTGGGACATGGGCTATTTCAAGCTGCTGTTCGGCTACGAGTGGGAACTGACCAAGTCGCCCGCAGGCGCGCATCAGTGGCGTCCCATCGACATCAAGGAAGAGGACATGCCGGTCGATCCTTCGGATCCGTCCAAGCGTGTCATGCCGATGATGACCGATGCGGACATGGCCATGAAGATGGACCCGATCTACAACGAGATCTGCCAGAAATTTATGGCCGACCCGGCCTATTTCGACGATTGCTTCGCCCGCGCGTGGTTCAAGCTGACCCACCGCGACATGGGCCCCAAGGTGCGCTGGATCGGTCCGGACGTACCCCAGGAAGACCTGATCTGGCAGGATCCGGTGCCCGTGGGCAAGGCCGACTACGACGTGGCCGCGGTCAAGGCAAAGATCGCCGAGACCGGCCTGAGCGCGGCCGAGATGGTCGCCACCGCCTGGGACAGCGCGCGCACCTACCGCCAGTCGGACATGCGCGGCGGGGCCAACGGCGCCCGTATCCGCCTTGCGCCGCAAAAGGACTGGGCGGGGAACGAGCCTGAGCGTCTTGCGAAGGTCCTGTCCGCGCTCGAGCCCATCGCGGCCGAGACCGGCGCGTCCATGGCCGACCTGATCGTGCTGGCCGGAAACCTGGGCGTCGAGCAGGCGGCCAAGGCCGCGGGTTTCGACATCGAGGTGCCGTTTGCGCCGGGCCGTGGCGACGCCACGCAAGAGCAGACCGAGGCAGAGTCCTTCGAAGTGCTGGAACCGCTCGCCGATGGCTTCCGCAACTGGCTCAAGGAGGACTATGTGGTCGCCGCCGAAGAGCTGATGCTGGACCGTGCGCAGCTCTTGGGCCTAACGGGGCCTGAAATGACCTGCCTGATCGGCGGCATGCGCGTCATGGGCACGAACCACGGCGGGACCAAGCACGGCGTCTTCACCGACCGCGAGGGCGCGCTGAGCACGGACTTCTTCACCACGCTCACCGACATGGGCTACAAGTGGGAGCCGAAAGGGGGCGGCGTTTACGACATCGTCAACCGCAAGTCGGGCGAGACCCGCTTTACCGCGACGCGCGTCGACCTTGTGTTCGGCTCGAATTCGATCCTGCGGGCCTATGCCGAGGTCTATGCCCAGGACGACAACGCCGAGAAGTTCGTGCACGACTTCGTGGCGGCCTGGACCAAGGTCATGAACGCCGACCGCTTCGACCTGGAAGACAATGGCCTCGCGGCCTGATCCGGTTCGGATGATGAGCAAGAAAGCGCCCCGGTTTCCGCCGGGGCGTTTTTTGTCGGCGGGTGGAGTGGATGGGGCGATATGGGCGGAAAGCTGCCTTTCGCTGCACTTGCATCAGCATCGGTGTCGCGGGTGGATAGCCGCCGTTTACTGCATCGGCCAGCCAAATTGCCCTTGTGGCGAGAAGCTGCTCACCTTTGAGTCCGAGTTAGTTGGTTAGCTCTGTGCACTGTTTGGTCCTCCTCTGACCATTGGAGATACGCCTACTGGGTGTGTCCATCGAGGCTCGAGTTCGGCCGGGGGTGCTTGTAGTGTTCGTGACGTGCTGCAATCACGGGGCGGGCACCTACAACGCCTGCGCAAGGGATTTGACCGCGCCACACGACACAAGGGACGTACATCCATGGACGCTGATCTCATCCACAACCAGACCATCAGTCAGTTCTTTGCGCTGCGTGTGCGTACTGCGGACGGTAACCGCTGTGCGTCGTTTTTGGAGGAACTGAACACGCGCCTTGTCGCTTTCGAGGGGTTCGTCAGCCTTGATGTGATCCGGCGCGAAGGTGGCTTGGGGACCGATTTCTACGTGATTGCGAGGTTTGTCTCCGGCGAGGCACTTGCACGGTGGAAGTCGGATCCCGAGCGGCAGGCTGTGCTGGCTGAGGTAGAAGCGTTATCCATCGCGGATATCTCGAGGCAGCAGGCGGCCGGTGCTAATATCTGGTTCGAGCCTGTCGTGTCGCTGCCCAGTGCGCCTCGTCCACCGGCGCTATGGAAGCGGTGGGTCACCAGCATGATCGCGGTCTACCCCGCGCTGCTTGTCCTCGTCGCGCTGCTCAACCCCGTCACCTCGAAATTGCCGGAGCCGCTTGGCCTGTTTCTGATCGCCGTTATCCTAACCGGACTGACCACGGCCTTCATTGTGCCGTGGCTGACCCGGCACCTGCACTTTTGGCTTACGTCGCGCTAAGGCAGCATCAGCCGACAGCAACGAGCACCACCCCGAATGTCGCGAGCACCGTTGCAGCGATCAGCATCGCCCCCGGCGGCGGCTCCGTCCGGAATACGAAAGCGGCCAGGTAGGCGCCGATGAAAATCTCGGTCGTTCCTATGATGGCGACGACCGCCACATCCGCGTGTTTCAGGGCGAAGAAGAGCAGGACTTGCCCGATCGAAAGCGAGGCTGCGGCGATCCATTGCCAAGGTCCCGCCGTGGCAAAAACCTGGGTAAGGTTGGTTCGGTAGCGGGTGCTGACAGGCGCGGCGGCCACGTACCACAATAGCCCCGTCAATGCGCCAAACATGGCGCCAAACGCGGCATCGGGGATGTAATCCATGGCCAGTTTGCGGGTGATGTAGGCGCTGGCATAGCACAGCGCGCAGACGAACCCGAACATGACGCCAAGGCGCATTTGCGGCGCGGGAACGTCCGCTGCCGGTCCGTCGACGACGGGCATCCGGGCGCGGATCGTCAGGGCGACGCTTGCGCCGATCACCAGCATGCCGATCACCGCGCTGAGACTGTAGCGTTCGCCAAGGATCACGAAGCCCAGAATAACGGAAAAAACCGGGATCAGCCGGCGGTAGAGGCTGGCCCGGATGGCTCCGGACAGCGCGATGGCTCGAAAATTCGTAAGACGTCCGAACACGGTGGCAAGCAGGCCCGACGCGGCGAAGAACGCGATCCCGACCGCAAGGGGAACCGGGTCCGTGGGCCATCCTTCTGCCACGCCGATGGCAAGCCAAAGGATACCCGCGAAGGCAAGGGTCAGGAGGACGGACAAGAACGCGCCGTTGTCTCCGCGCGCGTCCGGCGCGCCCTTGGCGATCGCCGCACCGGAAAGCCCGAAGAACGCGGCCGAAGCGAGGGCGATACTCTCACCGATCATCGCACGTCACTGGCGCGGGAGCGATGCGGGGCTTCTGTCGGGCGTCGGCGCAGCCACTCTCGCGCCATGGAGCGAAACGGGCCGGATACCCCCGTCAAACGAAACGTCCAGCCCGGGATGGGCTGGACGTGGTGATCTAGGCATCCGAGATGTCACTCGCCGGGCTCTGGCTGAGACACGGCCTCTCGAGTGCTTCGCATGTAGGTGATGACCAGCAGCCCGATGGTCAGAGCGATACCGGCCAGCGCGATCTGGATTTGCGGCGCAACGGCCGCGACCGAGCCCATGAGCATCAGTGTGCGCTGTCCCCATCCAAGAACGGACGCACTGGCGCGGAACCACTCCACGGCCACTGCGATGCCCGTCGCTGCGACAACTCCGCCAAGGGCGACCAGTGCGATCTCCAGCCCTGTGCCCTGGCCGAGGATAGCCGGGTTCCAGATGAAGACGAACGGCATCAGGAAGCCGATCACGGCAAGGCGTACGGCCGCGAATGCAATGCTGAACGGGTCTTCGTTCGCAATGGCCGCCGCCGCAAGGGCCGCCACGGCGATGGGTGGCGTGAGGGCCGACAGGATCGCGTAGTAGAGCAGGAACATATGCGTGGGCAGAACCGGGAAACCGATCTCGGTCAGGGCCGGGCCCACCAGAACCGCCGCAAGGATATAAGCCGACGGTGTCGGCATGCCGAGGCCAAGGATGATGGTGACGATGGCCGCGATGATCAGAGTCCAGATCGGTGCCCCACCGGAGACCTCGATGATCACGTTTGCCGCTTTCATGCCAAGGCCCGTCATCGACAGACCACCGATCACCAGGCCGGCAGCGGCGCAGGCACCAGCCACCGGCAGGATCCGGATCGTGGTCTCGCCAAGCGCTTCGATCACCCGCCAGATCGACATACGGGTCCGCGCGGTGAGCATGCTTGCGATGACAACTGCTGCGGCACCTGCGCCGGCGGTGACCACGGGCGAATAGCCCGCCATCAGCACCCCGATGATCATCGCGATGGGAATGATGAACGGCCAGCCCAGTTGCACGGTGCGCAGCATGGTCGGCATGTCGTCACCATAAGGCTGAAGGTTGTCGCGCACCGCGCGCAGGTGCACCTGGAGAAACACACCGCAGTAATAAAGCAGGGCGGGCATCACGGCCGCGTAGACGATCTCGCGATAGGGCACGCCGGTGTACTCGGCGAGAATGAAGGCCGCCGAGCCCATGATTGGGGGCATTGCACTGCCACCGGTCGACGCCGCCACTTCGACCGCCCCAGCAAACCGTTTGGAGTAGCCAAGCCGCTTCATGATCGGGATCGTGATCGACCCTGTGGCAACAACGTCCGAGGTCGGGCTGCCCGACATCGTGCCGTAAAGCCCCGAGGAAACTACGGCGATCTTGGCCGGGCCGCCCCGGCTGCGACCGGTCGCGGCAGAGGCGAGGTTGAAGAAGAACTCTCCACCGCCGGCCGCCGCGAGAAGCGTTCCGAACATAACGAATAGGAATACGTAGCTTGCCGCGACCTGGATCGGCACGCCGAAGACACCGTCCGTGGTGAAGACGAGAATATCGAGCAGATAGCTGAACTCGGAAATCCCGTGGCCGAAGGGCGGCGGCAGCAGGTAGCCGAACCAGTTGTAGATCAGAAACAGCGCCACGACGCCGGTCAGACCAGCGCCAGTGGTGCGCCGAGTCGCCTCCAGCGTCAGCACGAGCAGTGCGGTGCCAAAGAAGAATTGCGGGCCGGTGAACGGATCAAGCAGGGTGATGCGATCCGAGATGACGTCGGCGTTCATGAAGAAGAACACGCCCGAGGCAAGGCTCAGGGCGGAAAATGCCCAGTCGATGATGGTCGGGTTGTCGCCCGCATCGGGCGAGTGGCCGATGGTTGGGAACAGGAGTGTCAGGACCCCGGACACGAACAGGATGCCCAGAACCAACGGGTCGGAGATCACGAAAAGGTTCGCGTAAATGACCCAGCAGGCGAAGGCGGCCGCCAACACCGTAAGGACTTTTGCCGGCGCACCCTCGAAGGTGCGCCGACGGCCTGTGGAGACAAGCGAGAAAGTCACTCGAGCAACCCTGCTTCGCGATAGTAGGCCTCAGCGCCTGGGTGGAACGGCAGGACAGTCTGGCTGACCAGCAGTTCCGGCGTGAGCTGCGCCATGGCGCCGTGCACGGCACGGATCTCGTCAACATAGGTGCTGAAGGCGCGCGCAAGCGTCGCTGCGGTCTCGTCATCCATTGCATCGGTGGTCACAACCATAGCGCCAAGTGCCATCGTGTTCACGTCAGCATCCTGGTTGGAGTAGCTCCCCGCCGGGATCACGAAATCGGAGGTGCCGAATGCCTCGTTCGCGGCGGCAATGACATCCGCCGGAATATCGAGAAGTACAACGTCGGTGTTCTCGTCGATCGCGCGGAACGAGGAATGGCCGATAAAGATGCCGTTTGTGGCCATGTCGATCCGGCCGTCCTGCATCAGGTCGCCCTGTTCGTTGGCGCCTGCGCGCACGAACGAGCCGCCGTTTGCTTCGAGTGTTTCCTCGTCGAGGCCGGCCTGCGCGAGCATGAACAGCGCCACGTCGCCGGTAATGTTGCCCGACCGGTTGATGCCGATCGTGACCGGCGCGCCGGACGTCGCGATGTCTGCAATACTGGTGATGCCGTATTCCTCGGCCATGTCCTGATCGAGGAAGAAGTGCATTGGCGCCCAGTTATACATGTAGCCGATGGCCATCATGTTCGTGACAGGCGCACTGAACGGTTCCTCCCCAGCGAGCGCGAGCGCAATCTCAGCGTCGTGGACAAGGCCCAGGTCCGTGCGATTGGCCGCGAGCAGGCCGATATTGGCAAAGCCGCCGCCCGTGGCCTGGTAGGTGATGACGGAGTCGCCATTGTCTTCTTTGACGGCGCGGTCCATGCCGGCACCGAGCAGCGACCACAGGCCACCTGGGTTGCCCCCGGAGAGCGTCAGGTCGACCGATTGTGCGTGGCCCGCTGCCGCGGACAGCATCATGCCGACCGCCAGGCCAATAGTCTTGAGTTTCATAGCAACCTCCCTTGCTTTTTTGTGCCACCCGTCCCGGCCTAATCCTCAGCCTTCAGTGACGATGGTGACGGTTTTGGACTCGGTGTAGGTGAGCATTTCGCTCAAGCATTCCTCCCGGCCGAGCCCTGATTGCTTCACGCCGCCGAAAGGCGCGCCGAGGTAGTGGTCGCTGGAGTCGTTGACCCAGACGTATCCAGCCTCGATTTTCTTTGTCAGCCGCATGGCCGTGTCCAAATCGCGGGTCCAGACCGAGGCCGTCAGCCCCACGTCAAGACCGTTCACGATCGACAGCATCTCCGCCTCGTCGCGCCAAGGCAGAACCGTCAGCACCGGCCCGAACACTTCTTCGCGTGCGATCTCCGCGTCGGGCGTGACATCGCATATGAGTGTCGGGCGCACATAATACCCTTGCTCGGGCACGCCTGTGGGCGGGCCACCCGCCGCGATACGCGCGCCCGCTTCTTTCGCCCTGTCGATGAAGCCCAGCACCTTGCGGTATTGTGGCTCTGTCGACAGGCATCCCATTTCTGTGTCGTCGTCTTCCGGTCGTCCGAGCGACACGGCGTCGAACGCTCTTGCTAGGCCATTCACGACGGTCTCATAGTGGCTTTCATGCACGAGCACGCGGCTGGTCGAGCCGCAGGATTGCCCGGCCGTCCAGCCAAGGTTCATCCCTTTCACCGCGCCCGCGATCGCGCGATCCAGATCGGCATCCTCGCAGATCGCCAGCGCGTTCTTGCCGCCAAGCTCCAGTTGCATGTGCTTGAGCGTCTCGGCGCTGCCCCGCATCACCGCGCGCCCTGTCGGGACGGAGCCGATCAGCCCGACTGCAGCGATGCCCGGATGTTCGCAAATTGCCTTTCCGAGATCCGCGCCGCCGGTCAGGACAGAGATCAGACCCGCCGGAAAGAACTCCGCAACTAGGTCCGCCATCTGCAGCGCCGACAGTGGCGTTTCCTCGGACGGTTTCAGGATAACCGCGTTGCCAGCTGCCAGCGGCGCCGCGATCTTGGCGATGGCAAAAAGGGCAGGGTGATTGAAAGGCACGATCCGGGCGACAACGCCCATCGGCTCTCGGCTGACGAAGGTCAGCTTGTTGCCGGGTTGCGGGATTGTCTCGCCTTTCAATTCGGCGGTCAGCCCGCCGAAATACTCCATCAAGGTGGCGCCCAAACCGATATCGAACTTCATGCCGCTGAGCGGGTTGCCGCAATCCGCGGCATCGATCAGGGCCAACTCGTCGATATGTGCGCGCAGCTTTTGCGCCGCGCCCTTGATCGCTTGACCGCGGGCGACCGGACCCATGTCGGCCCAGACCTTTTGTGCCTTCGATGCCGCGTCTACGGCATCATTCAGCTCGGTTTCCGTCGCATCATGGATTGTCGCCAGAAGGCGCCCGTCGGACGGCGACGTCACCGCGCGCGGCGCGCCACTTCCCGGCGTCCAGCACCCGGCGAAGAATTGCTCCACCGGTACGCCGGATACGCATTTGGATACGGCCAGATTTGGCTGGTCCTTGGGCATGATCCCCCCTCAAGACTATGGCAGCGACCCCTCCGACCGCAGCCCGTCAATAACTTAGATATCTATCTATAAGTGCGACAATTAGTCAAGGCCTTTGAGCGCAGCCGCGGTCATTCCGCAGCTGCGTCGGTCTCTTTCGGGCCTTCGATGGTGCGCCAGTCGATCTCCTTGGAATAGACACCTTCCTTGGACGAAATCGACACATGCGGGACCCGCGGTTCTTCCGTGCCGATGGCCGGACCACCTTCGGCCACGCGACGGGCAGCGTCGCTCATAAGGCGGCGGAACTCAACGATAGCAAGGTCGGATGCCCCGAGCAGGTCCGACGACCGATCGACGCGCGGTCCCATCGATACCCACATGACGAGGTCTTGGTTCGGGATACCCAGAACGCCCGAGAAATGGCCTTCTTTCATCATCTCTCGATCCTGCAGGAAGTCATTTTCCAGCGTGCGCTTCGGGCGCCACTTTTCGTCGAGATGCTCACCGGGCACCGTGTGTGTGAACTTGCGCCACTCGTCGGTCGGCGGACATTCGGTGCCGCCCCACGCGATGAAGTGAAAATGGGATTCCTCGTCGCTGATCGGCACGATGACCGTCGCCACGTTGTAGGCATTGTTGGGCGGGATCAGCGACGTGAACGGTGCGATATACTCGGTAATCCGCAGGTAATTGTGGGTCTTGGCGTTCTTGATCGGCTTGCGGATCGCCGCGTAGTGGAAGCCGTAGGGTGTCGTCTGCGTCTGCATGCGCGGCGACTTGTCGGTCGACGGTCGGTACCACGATTTATCGTCAGCGGACGCGCCTTGGACCCGGGCGGGTTTCATGTCCGATGAGTGCAGCGACGACGAGTGCGCGCTATCAATCTGGCCTTCGGTGATTTGCGCCCAGTTCGCAGGGATCCGCATCTTCAGGATGGAAACCGGCGTGTCATCTGTCGGGCAAAAGGCCGGGCGCTCGAATTCCGGCGCGTCCATGTCGGTGTGCAGCCAGGCCCACACAAAGCCACCGCATTCGTGCACGGGATAAGACCGATGCTTGACCTTGTTGTGCAGGGGCGATTCCTGCGGTTCGGACGACATCGCCACGCAGTTGCCGTCCACATCAAACTTCCAGCCATGGTAGAGGCATCGCAGTCCGCAATCCTCGTTGCGACCGTACACCAACGACGCCTTTCGGTGCGGGCAGAGCTCGTCAAGCAGGCCCAGACGCCCATCCGTATCGCGGAAACAGACATAGGCTTCGCCGATCGCTTCGACACGAAGCGGCTTGCCATCTGGTTCTGCAACCTCTTCGGACAAGCAGACCGGAACCCAATGGCGGCGCATCAGTTCGCCCATCGGCCAATCGCCCTCAACCTTGGTGAGAAGGTCGTTTTCTTCTTTCGTAAGCATCGCGCGCCTCCCTAGATCCCTGTCGCCAGCTGCGACAACTTGACGAACAGCTTAGATATCTAATATCAGTCACGTCAAGAGGCTGAACGGGAGGCAGCAGCGATGAATGCTGAAGACAGGATGCAGATGGAAGTTTCGGCGCGGGAGGATCTCACGTCGCACATCTGCCAATTTACCCTTGTGAAACAGGGCGGTGGCGACCTTCCGGCCTTTACGCCTGGCGCGCATATCACCATCGAGACTCCGTCTGGTGCAATGCGGCGCTACTCGTTGGTCAACGACGGCAGCGCGCCTACGGAATACGTCATTTCTGTCAAGCGTGAGCCAGAATCCCGCGGCGGGTCCGCATCGATGCATGACGACGCGCAGGTCGGCACTGTCCTGAGCGTCGAGGCACCTGAAAACGACTTCGAGTTGGTCGATGCCAAAAGCTACCTGCTTATCGGTGGTGGCATCGGTATCACCCCGATCCTTTCCATGGCGCGTAAGCTCAAGGCGGAGGGCAAACCGTTCCAGCTGATCTACTGTACCCGCAGCGCTGAAGAGACCGCGTATCTCGAAGAATGCCAGTCCTTTGACAACGTCATCATCCATCACGACGGTGGCGATATCGACGAGGTTTACGATTTCTGGGATCATTTCGAGGAACCCGGCAAGGAACATGTCTATTGCTGCGGTCCGGCTCCGCTGATGGAGGAGATCGAAGCGATCTCCGGTCACTGGCCCGAACAGCAGATCCATTTCGAGGATTTCAACGCTGTATCGGTCGTGCGCGACGATGATAAGCCGTTCAACGTAACGCTCGCCAAATCCGGGCGGACCATCGAGATCCCCGCGGACCGTTCCATTCTCGAGGCGCTGCGAGACGCGGGCGAGGAAACTGTGAGTTCCTGCGAAAGCGGCACATGCGGAACCTGCAAGTGCAAGCTGGTCGAAGGCGACGTCGATCACCGCGATCTTGTTCTCATGGATGAGGAAAAGAGCGATCACATCATGATCTGCGTGTCGCGCGCGAAGGCGGGAGACCTCGTTGTCGATCTCTGACCCGGTCCGTTTGGGTGTCGCCGGGCTTGGCCGTGGGTTCATGCTCACGCTGCCAAGTCTGCGCGTCGACCCGCATGTCACTCTCGTGGCCTGCGCCGCACCGCGTGAGGAAAGCCGTCAGGCCTTTCTCGAAGAGTTCGGTGGCAACGCCCATGCCAGCATCGAGGCGCTTGCCGCAGACCCGGCTGTGGAAGCGGTTTACATCGCGACGCCGCACCAGATGCACCGTGAGCATGCCGAGATCCTTGCCGCGGGCGGCAAGCACATCCTCGTCGAGAAGCCGCTCGCCGTGTCGATGGAGGATGCCGATGCCATCGTGGAGGCCGCACGGCGGGCGGGGGTCCACCTGATCACGGGGCCAAGCCACAGTTTCGATCAGACGGTCCTGAAGGCCGCCGAGATGATTGCATCCGGCGTCTACGGTGAGCCGCGCATGGTCCACGCGACCAACTACACGGATTTCCTTTACCGCCCGCGCCGTCCGGAAGAACTGGATACCGCGCAAGGCGGCGGCGTCATATTCAGCCAAGCCGTGCACCAGATCGACGTGGTCCGCCTGTTGATGGGCAAGCGCGCCATGCAGGTCGTGGCCATGACGGGCAACTGGGATCCCGATCGCCCGACAGAGGGAGCCTATTCGGCCTTGGTCAGTTTCGAGGGTGGCGCCTTCGCCTCACTCACCTATTCGGGATATGCCCATTACGACAGCGACGTTCTGATGAACGGCGTGAGCGAGTTGGGGCAGCCGAAACCCGAAGGCACTTACGGCAAGGAGCGCCGCGCACTCCAGTCGGTGTCCACACCGGAGGAGGAAGCCCTCATGAAATCCGGGCGGACCTACGGCGCCGTCGATGCACCGCCGCCCGCTCCGCATTCCGAGCATTTCGGGCCGATCATCGTCTCCTGCGACCGCGCCGATCTGCGCCTGACACCCGACGGTGTCGAGGTCTGGGGCGATCTCGAAAAATCCTTCGTTCCTACGCCGGCCGACCCGTCTCCGCGCGCGCCGGTGCTCAAGGCGCTCTACAACACGGTGCGCGGCACAGGGGCACCCCAACAGACGGACGCTTGGGGCCGCGCGAGCCTCGAAATCTGCCACGCCATCCTGCAAAGCGCGGATGAGGGCGGGTTCGTCACACTCGAATACCAATAACAACCGGGAGGACAGACATTGGCCAATCTCACGCTATCAATCGCCATGGGCGATTATGACAGGACCCGACCGATCCATGATGGTCGCGTCAAGATCGACGGCGTGACGCCGATCACGCAGCTTCTGACCCCGGAAGAGATGTTTTTTCGTGCCTTCCGGCACCAAGCCTTCGACATTTCGGAACTGTCGTTTTCATCTTACTGCGTGAAAACTGCCGAGTGCGACGCGCCCTACGTCGCCGTGCCGGTGTTCCTGTCCCGCGCCTTCCGTCACTCTGCGATCTATATCCGCACCGACAAGGGCATCGACAAGCCCGAGGATCTCAAGGGTCGACGGATCGGCATTGCAGAATGGCAACTGACGGCGAATGTCTGGGCGCGCGGTATTCTCGAGGATTACGGCGTGTCCCCGTCGGATATCAAATGGGTCCGGGGCGGTATGCACACCTCTGGACGCCCGGAAAAGATCAAGGTCGACCTGCCGCCTGATGTCGAGGTTACGCCCGCGCCCGACGGTGCCACGCTTGACGGGATGCTGCGTGCAGGCGAGATCGACGGCTTCATGGGCCCGCGGTCGCTGGCTTGCTTCGACGAGAGGCATCCCCATGTCGGACGCCTCTTCGCGGACGGGATCAAGGCCGCGTCGGAGCACTACCAGCGCACCAGGATTTTCCCGATCATGCATGTCCTCGGTATCCGCAAAAGCATCGCCGACGATAATCCGTGGTTGCCCGGCGCGCTTTTGAAAGCGTTCAGTCATGCCAAGGCGATGGCTGAAACAGCCCTCTCTGACACGTCCGCGACCAAGGTCACGATGCCGTTTGTCGAGGATACGCTGTCTCAGGCACGGCAACTTATCGGGCCGAACATCTGGACCTATGGCGTGCCCGGAAACGAGCACGTGCTCGACACCTTCCTCGACATGCACCACCGGCAGGGCCTGTCAAAGCGCCGCCTGTCGGTCGAGGAACTGTTCCATCCAGCCACCTATGAAGCCTATTCTTTGTGAGGACCGAATGACCGAGCCGCAGCAAGGAACCACACTCGAAAAACTGGCCCCGGGCGACATCATCGCCATCGAAACCTCTGCCGGACGGCGTCATGTGCAGGTGACCCACATCCGCTCGCCCTATCCGGACGTCGTGCGCGCGATCACCCCGGACGCAAACACCTCCACCCCGGACGAGATCGCCAAGGGGGAAACAGCGTTTTCGGCTATGGTCGAACTTCGCAAGGCCCTTCGCGATGACGCGGTGAAGACCACCGTCATCGGCCGGGCCGACGTACCAGCGGCCGCCCGCCCGTTCCCTCTGTTTCGGCTACCGATCCGCAACCGGGCCGGAGAGATCGTGTATTGGTGGCACTGGGATGGTGAGGGCCTGACTGTGGCACCGGACGCTGGTGACAGCGATCTGCCGATCCGCGAGGTGCTTCCCGTGGCGCAACTCGAGGCGCGTCTGTCGGACCTGTCCGCGTGACCCTAAACCGCGAACCCGCGCGTCGGCGGGAGCTTTACACCGGCTTCCGCCGCCTCGGCCTCGTCGCGCGACAGGTTTTCAAGGATCGCAAGCAAGTTCTGGTGCAGCCTTTCCCGGTCTTCCGCGGGTATGCCGCGCAGCGCGGTCTCGTTGGCATCGACAGCCAGCGGCTCAAGCACCGCGCGCAGATCACGCCCTTTTTGCGTCAGGTAGACATGCTGTTTGCGGCGGTTGCCCGCCTCGGTGCGCCGCTCCACGATGTCAGCTTTCTCGAGGCGGGTCAGGGCGCTATGCACCGTCGGCTCCGTCAAGCTCGCCTGTTCGCTGAGATCCTTTTGCGTCAGGCCCTCCTGCTTCCAGAGGATGCGCAAGAACACCCACTGGCCGAAGGGAATGCCATGCTCGGCAAGACGGCGCGACAGCGAACGGTTGAACCCCCGCGCGCACAGCCGGACGACGTGTGCGACACGCTCGTCGGAATACCGGGCTGCATGATCGACCGCCGTCGGTTCCGTATCTCGTTGATCTTTCATGTCACGGCCTGAGTGGAATGAAAAACGAGCCTCTTGATACTAGTGAAACCGCCGTAGGGAAAGTCCCGCGGCCTCGGCAGCCCGGATCAAACGGCCTGCCATGGCGGCAAATGGCTCAAGATTATACGAAAAGAGACTGTGGTGCATGGCTGAGCCCTGCAAAAAGACCGCTCAAGGGAGGTTCTGACCGATGTCGAAACGTGAAGATGTAGAAAGCCCCGATCCATCGCAGACACCGTCTGACTGGGGCAGCGACCGGATCGCCGAGTTTATCCGGGCGCTCGGGTTTCGTTACGTGACGCTCAACCCCGGGTCGAGCTTTCGCGGCCTGCACGACAGCTTGGTCAACCACCTCGGCAACCGCGATCCGCAGATGCTGCTGTGCCTGCACGAGGAACACGCGGTGTCCATCGCCCACGGATGGGCCAAGGTCACCGGGGAGCCGATGGCGGTGATCCTGCATTCGAATGTCGGGCTCATGCATGCCTCGATGGCGATCTATAACGCGTGGTGCGATCGCGTGCCTATGTTCATCCTTGGCGCCACCGGCCCCGTCGACGCCGAGAAACGGCGCCCTTGGATCGATTGGATCCACACGTCCCGCGATCAAGGCGCGATGATCCGCAATTACGTGAAATGGGACGACCAGCCGCTCAGTCTGGGCGCGACACTGAATGCCATGCAGCGCGCCGATGTCATCACGCGTACACATCCCCAGGCGCCGACCTATGTCTGCCTCGATGTGCCGGTGCAGGAGGAGCGCGTTGAGGACGCATCGCTGGCTTTGCCGACGGCGCCAGCGGCGGTTCCCGCGCCGCCCGCCGTGCCCGACGCGCAGATTGCGGAGCTTGCCGACAAGCTCGCCCGTGCCG
>PR_CR_10_Liq_1_inCRDRAFT_1000608_pt1 | contig 21909 bp, 18 predicted proteins | sample PRCRCaboRojoPR_3_FD_10241 | JGI IMG/M metagenome (IMG submission 10241)
CCGCTGCTGGGCCATTGCCCCGCCGAGGGTGGATGCCATCCCCCCAACCTGCCCGGCCAGACGCGGGCTGATGGGCACCCTGATGGCGGCTTGCGCGCTTCGGTGCGTGGTCCCCCCTGCCGGGCTCTGCGCCCACTGCACACGCCCAGACCAGCGCGGGCCACCTGGGCGCTGATGGACGACGCTCCACCCCCACCGCGCGCCTGTGGGCTCACCGCTGGGGTATCCTGGGGGTCGCCACTCGCCCCTGATGCGCACCCGAGTGTGGGCAAACGCCCAGCGGCCATCCACCACACCCGCCCAGCGGCCGGCGTGGCGGCCAGCAGCCACCGACAGTTCACCGCCGCTGTCCCACTCAAACCGATGCATCCCCCGCCACCAGCGGTCGTTTGATCGTGTCGGGTCAACCGCGCCCCGCGCTCGGCGAGACCACAGGCCCAAAGACCCCGAGCCAGACCCCATCGACCAATCCACCGATGCCCCTTGATAGCGGCCTCGTGCGGTTGATGCCGTGACGGCACGCCAACCATCGAGCGGCGCCCAGCGGTCATGATCGACCGACCACCGAAGCGTGGCCCCCCGGCCCAGCTGGGGCGCCATCCCCAACGGCGGGCCATGGACCACCTGCGCGCCCACTCGCCAGTGCAGCGATGGCCCATCAAAAGCCAGCCAACGTCCTCGACGAGGTTCGGTGTGCACCGCAAACGACAGTTTCTGACGTTTCTCGGCGTCCAAGTGGCCCGACCCCGTCACGCCGGTGTCGACCCCGTCCAGCTGCCAAGTCGGGCGATTGACCAGCGTCAGGCGCTGATGGACATCGACACGCCAATCGGTGTCGGTACGAGGCGCGGGCTGGCCTACGGCCCGCAGGCTGATGCGCTCGGTGGCGAGGGTTGCACCGGCCGCATCCACCGCGGTGAGGGTCAACCCGATTCGCTGACCTGGCCACAGCCGCGTCTCACGTCCCGGCGTGAGCGTCACCTCGACCGGCTTTACATCGCCCGGGGCCAATTGGGCCGTCGATGGCGACCATTGAACCTCGAACCCTGACGGCGCGGCGACGTGGACCGACACCTCAAGGGGCATGTTGCCGCGCAGTTGTAGCCACAGGGCCTGCGACCAAGGGGCCCCAATCCACCACTCGCGGGGCGTGGGTGCCGCCGCCCCTGTCTGGCTTGTCTGCCAGGTCAGCGCATGGCGGGCGGCCACCGCCACCGTGACCACGCGGTTTTCATCGCCCACTTGCCAGTGCACGGCATGGTGGCCCGCGCGCGCGGCGTCGGGCACATCGATCACCGCCGTGGCCCTCACTGAACCTGATGCCTCGGATGCGCCCAGCTTAGGCGGCACCACCACCGACCAGCCGGGCGGAACGGTCACCGAGGCGGCCGCATCCACCGGCGCCTCGACCGTGACGCCCATCCGAACCCACGCCCCGGGCGCGACCGTCGTCGCCGGTTCTAACGCCTCATTGGCGGCGCCAATGTGGCCGGGCACGCTCAAGAGCACACCGCCAAGCCACCACCCAAGCCAGGCCCGCGTCGGCCTGCGCGCGCCTGCCCACACCCTCAAGGACCGATCGAGGCCTCACCGTCCAACACAAAGCGCGCGCCGAAGCGCTCCGCGCTCAGCATGCGCGGAGTGGGTGTGGCCACCACCAAGCCCTCGCGAACGCGCTTGACCGGGTGTTTCAAAGGCCAGCGCACGCGGCGGTGGCCACCTGGGTAGATCTGAACGCGGCCCAAGGCGTGGCGCGCCAAAGACACTCCGCTCAAGGCCACCCACTCGCCGTCGAGGGTGAGGTCCAACAGCCGCTGGCCGGCGTTGGTGAGCACCAGATCAAGCTGACCGGTGGCGCCGGATGAGGCGTCCGCGCGTTGCCATTGGGCTTGGGCAAAGACCAGCTCGCTGGTCGCCGGCGTGGGCAGCGTCGCCGCCAGTCGAACCGCGGTTTGGAATCGCTCGCGGATGTACAAAGCGCGGTCTTCTTCGATCGCTTCAGGCGATTCCAGAGGCTGCGGTTGGATCATCAATGCGGCCCAATAGGTGCCTGTCAGTGATGGCTCGGCCGCACCCCCCGGCGCCGGGTCCGGCCAAGCGATCTTGAACGCCACCCGGGCTCGGGTGTTGGCCGGCACCCTTTGTTCGACCGGTGCAAAGCGGATAAACGGGGCCAACGAACGAGGGTGGCTGGGGGCTGCGGGCCACTGATCTCGATCGGGCAGCTGGCGATAATCCGCCAGCGAGGCGGTCACGATCACAGGCCGATCGTGGGTGTTGTGGAACCACACCTCACCTTCGGCCGCTTCGCCCGGCGCGACCACGAAATGGCGATCGAGCGAACCCATCACGCTGACGGTGGCTTTCGCGGGATTGAGGCACAGCCACACGCTCAGCCACCAAACCCGCCAAGGGCACAAGGTCATGGGGCACTTGCCGCAGCCATGGTGAAGGTCACCTCGGCCAGATAATCCCCGGTGGTCATCTGCCCGACATCGCCGGTCATCTCCAGTGCATAGTCAAGCAACACCCCATCCGTGCTGCCGTCGCCGGTGAAGCCGGTGGCGATGCCGGTAATGAGGTCGACTGGGGTGGTTGAAAGCAGCGCCCCTGACGCCCCTGCGCCCTCGTGTTGAGCCACGCCCACCTCACCCGTTCCCGAGGGGGCCGAGGTGGCCAAACGCACCGCCACCCCCGTGGGCAAGGGCGAGCTCAGCTGCGCTTGAATGGTGCGCGTTTCCCCGTTGGGCACCACCGAAGTAAACTGCAGATATTGATCATAAGGGGCTTTGGACACCCCGGGCTGGCCGCCGGCGGTCGGGGCTGAGCTGACGATAAACGCCGGGATCCCGGTGCCTTGGATGGCCATTTGTGAGACGTTTTCGATCAACACGCTCACATCCTGAGTCATCGTCTCGCTGGCACTGGCCACGCGGGGGGCGATCCCGATGGCGGTCACCGCGGCGAGGGCGGCGGTGGCGGCGATCGTGACGATCGCGGGGGTGGCTGTGCACACAGTGGGTTTGAGTTTCTTTTGAGTCGACATCGACAATCCTCCTTGATGAACTGGCCTGGATGGCATGACCCAGTGATCGCCATCGAACAGCGCTTGGGCCACGCATTGGGCACAAGCGCCCAATCGGATCCATGAGACCACCGAACACCTAAAATCGAGACCGCGTTGGCAGTTGTTGACGCGGCGGCGTCAGCCGGCTGAGGGACATCAATCGCCGCCGCCTCACCCCAGGCATCGATTATCATGTGCAGATGACAGCGCCCATCCAGCCTGCTCAACGGATCGATCAAGTCCACTACGACATTCGTGGGCCGCTGGCGCGACGCGCGCACGCCTTGGAGCAAAGCGGGGTGGAGGTGTTGCACTTGAACATCGGCAACCCCAGCCTGTTTGGCATCGAGACGCCACAAGTTCTTCGAGACGCAGTGGCCCGCCATCTCCCCCAGTGCGATGGGTATGGCCCGCAGCTGGGCATCATGCCCGCGCGCGAGGCGATTGCCGCCCACGCCAAGCGCCGGGGTTTGGCCGATGTCACGCCCGCGCAGGTGATGATTGGCAATGGGGTCTCCGAGCTTGTGGATCTCGCCCTTCGCTCGCTCTTAGAGCCTGGCGATGAGGTGCTGGTGCCCGCGCCTGATTACCCGCTGTGGTCGGCCTCGGTGATCTTGAACAACGCCCAACCGGTCGACTACCCCTGCCCCGCCGAGCTGGGGTTTGAGCCCGATGTTGAGGCCATAGAGGCGTTGATCACCCCCCAAACCCGGGCGCTGGTGGTCATCAATCCCAACAACCCCACCGGCGCGGTGTACCGCCGCGAGACCTTGCAACGCATGGCCGACCTCGCCGCGCGCCACGGGTTGGTGCTTTTGGCCGATGAGATCTACGACGGCATCTGCTTCGATGACACCCCCATGTGGCCATTGGGCGCCCTCACCGACGGGGTGTGCCTGAGCTTTGGCGGGCTATCGAAAGTCCATCGCGCCTGCGGTTTGCGGGTGGGCTGGGCCGTGCTCTCCGGCGAACGTGCGGCCACCGATCAATGGTGGGCGGCGATGGAAAAGCTCGCCGCGCTCCGGCTGTCGGCCAACATGCCCGGCCAGTGGGCCGTGCCCGCGGCCTTGGAGGCCGATCAATCGATCCAAGACTTGATCCGCCCCGGTGGGCGCCTGCACGCCGCTCGCCAGACCATCATTGATGCGGTCAGCGCCAGCGAGCACCTGGCCCTGGTCGAGCCCAAAGGCGCGCTGTACGCCTTCCCGGCCATCCCCGGCCTGGCGCATGGGCAGGTGGTGGTCGATGGCGCCCCGTATGACGATGCCGCGTTCGCGCGCGATCTGCTCGAGCGCCACCACATCTTGGTGGTGCCCGGATCGAGCTTCAATCTTGAGCCGCGTTGCTTTTTCCGCGCCACGCTGTTGCCCGAGCCTGACGTGCTGGCCAAGGCCTTCCAGGCCATCGATGCGCTGCTGGATGAGCGCCTGGGTGAGTCCGCTTTCACGGCTCACGCCCAGGCGCTTTCGTAGACTGCGGGCGCATGGACATCGCCATCGCCCAAACGGCGTCCACTCACCGACCAATGAAAGGATAGGCCGCTTCCAATGGACCCTGATGTGACCAACCCCCTGCTCGCCGACGGTTTGCCCGCGTTTGCATCGATCCGACCCGAGCACTGCCAACCAGCCATCGAGACCCTGATTGAACGCTACCAAGCCTTCATCGATCGCGTCTGTGAAAGTTCAGCTGACACCGCAGACTTTGATGATGTGCTGTGGGCGGAAAGCATTCACGCTCAGGCGCTGTCGAATGCCTGGTCGACGATCGGCCACATGCAACGGGTCAATAACACCCCTCAGTGGCGAGCCGCTTTCCAAGCGTGTCTGCCATTGATCAGCGCTTTTGCAACGAAAAGAAACCAAGACCCCGCGCTGTATCGGGCCTATCAGGCGCTGGCTGACCGCACAGACTTCCCTGACCAACCCATGGCGGTGCAAACGGCCATCCGCCACCAGCTTCGCGACTTTCGCCTGGCCGGTGTCGATCAACCACAAGCCATCCGCGATGCGTTGAAAGAAAACATGATGCGCTTATCAACGCTGTCAAACCAGTTTGGGAATCATGTCTTAGACGCCACAGACGCCTTCCAAGTGCACTTTGAGTCCGCCCAAGCGCTGGCGGGTCTGCCGGAGGATGCCCTGGCACAAATGGCCGAGCGGGCCAAGGCGAATGACCAAACAGGGTTTGTCGCCGATCTGAGCTTCCCCAGTTACCGCGCGATTGTCACCTATGCCGACGATCGCGACCTTCGCGAGCGGTTTTATCACGCTCACCTGACCCGCGCTTCAGACCAAGGACCCATGGCGGGTCAATTCGACAACACCGCCATTGTCAAAGAGATCTTGAGCTTAAGGCACGAGGTGGCCAACGCACTGGGGTTTGCCCACCACGGCGAGCATCAGCTACAAACCCGCATGGCCGAGACGGTTGAACAGGTCGAGACCATGCTCCATGAACTGGCCGCCCAAGCCAAGCCCAAAGCACGCGAGCAGCTTGAGGCCTTATCGGCGTTTGCTGGTGAACAAGGGGCGTCACTGCCGCTGCAGCCTTGGGATGTGCCCTACTACACCGAAAAATACCGTGCCGCGGTGCTCGGCATTGACGATGAGGCCATTAAGCCGTATTTCGAAGTCGAGCGTGTCTTTGAGGGCCTGTTCAACACCGCGACACGCTTATTTGAGATCACGTTCGAGCGCGATGATCGGGTGGAGACTTGGCACGACACGGTGCGCTACTACCGCGTCAAGAATGCCCAGGGCGAGACCATGGCAGGGCTGTATCTGGACATCTATGCGCGCGCCAAAAAGGCCGGTGGGGCCTGGATGGATGTGTGTCGATCGCGGTTTGTGTATCAATCGACGCGCCAGGTGCCGGTGGCGTATTTGACCTGCAACTTTGCCCCACCCACGCCCGGCCGACCGAGCTTGCTGACGCATGACGATGTGCTCACCCTGTTCCATGAATTTGGGCATTGCCTCCATCACCTGCTCACCGAGGTTGATTTGCCGGATGTGGCTGGCATCCATGGCGTCGAGTGGGACGCGGTGGAACTTCCCAGTCAGCTTTTGGAGGGGTGGAGTCTGGCCGAAGAGGCGATTTCGACGTATGCCCGGCACGTTGACACCGGCGAGCCTCTCCCCAAGCCGATGCTCCAAGCCATCCGCGCCAATCGCCAATTCCAAGGTGCGCTGGCCCTGACCCGTCAAATCCAATTTGCGCTGACCGATTTGGCCCTTCACAAGCAGCGCGTTGACGACCCTCTGGAGGTGGCGCGCGAGGTTGAAAACGCCATCGCGCTCATGCCAGCGCCGGAGTACAACCGCTTTGTGCTGAGCTTTTCACATCTGTTTAATGGTGGCTATTCTGCAGGCTACTACAGCTATTTGTGGGCAGAGCGCCTGGCGCGAGATGCGTTTTCAATGTTTGAAGATCAGGGGGTGTATGACCCGGCTTTGGGCCAACGTTTGGCCCAGACCATCCTCTCGGTTGGCGGCACTCGCCCCATGGCAGCGTCGTGGACGGCGTTCGCCGGTCGCCCTGCGCGCATCGAGCCTCTGCTTGAGGCTTATGGCATTGAACACGAGGCGGCGTGATGTCCACTCCCGATCAACCCAAGCCGCAAACGCCCAAAAACGAGCTCCAACGGCTGTGGTTTGCCACCAAAAACTCCATGCAGGGCTATCGCCGGGTGTTCCAAGACGAAGCGGCGTTTCGAGCGCAGCTGGCGGTGCTGGTGGTGCTGGTGCCCATCGCGCTTTGGTGGGCGCGGTCTTGGACCGAGGCGATCATGCTGATTGGTGTCTGGGGGCTGGTGCTGGCCGGTGAGCTGGTGAACTCCGCCATTGAGGCGGCCATTGATCGGATTGGGTTTGAGCGCCACAACCTCTCTGCTAAAGCCAAAGATGCTGGCTCGGCGCTGACGTTCACGCTGATGGTCTTGGCGGCTTTGGTGTGGGCGGCCGTGGCGGTGGACCGCTACTGGGCCTGATCGGCTCCCATGGGTGACAGTTCACGGCGACGCCAGCGCGCCAGCACCACGAACGTGATGGCGCCACCAAGCGTTAGGGTCAGTGGAAACAACAGCACAAACCGCCCCCAACCTTCAGCCATGGCTTCGAGCTGTTGGTAAACCAAAACCCCCGTCAACGGCGCAATCAAGCCGCGCAACCCAGTCAGGGTGACGTGGATGCCCATATAAACCGTTGACTGCTCATCGCTGGCAAAGTCGTTGTGGCCGAGGTTCCAGCCCAGCTTGCCGCCGGCAAAGGCCGCGCCCAACGCCAGCGCGCCGACCCAGAATCCCGCGATCCAGTCGAAAACGGCTGAGGCGGCAAACAACCCCACCGCCAGCACAAACGTCCAGGCCTGTTTGGCGCGGTAGTCGAGAATGTGCACCGCGTCCAGGCGCCGCGCCCAAATCGGGGTGAACACCGACAAACACAGCAGTGGCAGGGTGGTGGTGATCATGACCTGAGAGAACCGACTGACCCCAAACTGCTCGGTCAACAACACCACAAGCAGCGCAATCACCATCAAATTGCCCGACCCAAAAGCAAACATCGTCAGCATGTAGCGTCGATACCAGTGGTCGGTTTTGAGGATATCAATGCTTTGGCGAAGCTGCCCTCCAGCGCGATTGGCGGCTTGTCGGCGTTCTTGTTGTCTCAACCGTGCACCCAAACGGATGCGCATGCGCTGATAACGCCACGCGGCCACAAGGCCCATCGCGCCGGCGATGGGGAAAGTGATTCGCCAAACCTCTGGCCAATGGTTCATCAAAAGCCCCGTCAGTCCGGCAGAAATGGCGATGATCAGCGAGTAGATGACGGTGATCCGGCCGGTGATTTGGCCGCGCACGTGGCGCGGGAAATTGGCCCGCCAAATCGCCGAGCGCAAGGTGATCACCCCCGCCCAAGACAGTCGCGCACCGACCATCAACCCCGTGACCGCCACCAGCCCCCACGCCGAGGTGGGCACCAGCGCCATGGCCATACAAAAAAAGGCGGTGAGTGCCTGCAGGATCGACACCCACGCGGTTTTGTCACGGCCCTCAGCCAGCTGGGAGATAGACAGTGACGCCAAATTCGCAAACGCCGGCGCCCCCGCGACCGTGGCCACGGCCAGGTTGACCCAGACCGGATCGGCGGTGCCGGCAAACTGGGTCTTGACAACCACCCCGACCAGCCCGCCCTCAATTGAGCCCAAGGTCAGTGCCATCGTGGCATTGGCGGCGATCTCACGGGGCATCAGGGTGCGGGCAATGAAAGGCAGATGGCTGCCGCGCTGGGGGGCGGATTGAGACATGCCTTGGATTGTAGCGCCGGCATTGATCGAAAATGCTTGAAAAGCACCACCGCTTGCCTTCATTATTCTTGGTAGAACTGGCCCTAGGCGTGCTGGACGTGCCGCAGGCCCGCATTGAACCCAAAAGAAGGAAGGACAGAGAATGCGCACCATTGCTGTGATCAACGCCAAAGGCGGCTCGGGCAAGACCACGGTGGCCACGGGCTTGGCTTCAGCGCTCGCTTGGGAAGGCCACGCGGTGGGATTGGCCGACCTCGATCCGCAAAGCTCATCGAGTGACTGGCTGGCTGAGCGTGACGAGGACTATCCTGAAATCACCGCCATCAGCACCAAAAACGGACTTCGCGCGCCGGCCGGGCTCGACATCATGGTGGTCGACACCCCCGCAGGCGTTTACGGCCAGGATCTGTCGAAGATCTTGAACAAGGCACAAACGGCAGTGATGCCCATCTTGCCCTCACCGGTGGATATGGCGGCGGCGTGGCGGTTCTTGGAGCAGACCCTGGCGCTGAAACCGATTGCTTCAAAACGCACCAAGCTTGGACTGATTGCCAACCGGGTTAAACCGCACACGATCGTCTACCGAGAGCTCACGGGATTTTTGGACGACTACCGGGTGCCCGTGGTGGGTCAATTGCGCGACTCGATGAACTACGTCCGGGCGTTCGAACGCGGCTTGGGCGTGACCGATTTGCCGGAGTACCTTGCCGGTGAAGATTGGGCCCAGTGGGATGAGATCGTCCGTTGGATTGAGTCCAAGCGCTCCCAGGGCCGAGCTTAATCGGCCACGCCCGCCTGGCCTTCCACCGACAGCGTCACACCGGCCGGTCGGATTCGGTCAAAGTCGTCGGGATCGAGGGCGTCAAGCAGATGCTCCACCCGATCAAGACCGGGCAGTTCAAGCTTGGGTGCCACGTCGGCCAGCGGCAGCAGCACAAACGCCCGCTGTGACAGCCGAGGATGGGGCACCACCAAATCGGGCTGGTCGATGATGGCTTGTCCGTAAAACAACACATCCAAGTCCACAGTCCTGGCGGCATTGCGCTCCGCGCTGCGAACCCGGCCAAGATCGTGTTCAATCACCTGCAGCGCCAACAGCAAGGCCGGCGCCCCAAGGTGTGTCTCCACCAAGACCACGGCGTTGAGATAATCCGGCTGCGGGGCGCTCACGCCCCAGGGGGGCGTCCAGTAAGTCGGTGAGCACGCCACCACCCGAGTGTCTGGCACCAAATGCAGCCGCTCGGTGGCGCGTTGCAGCGTGCGTTCAGGGTGACCGGCGTTGCCGCCCAAGCCAATGCCGGCGACAGTCGGTGGGTGGGCCATCAGCGCGCCTGGGCGCGGGCGTCGTTGCGCCGCCGACGGCGGCGGGGTCGACGGCGTTTGGGCCCACTTTGAGGGCGGCTGGGCGCAGGCGGCGGTGCGGTTTTTTGGAGCTCAGTCCACCAATCGGCCACCGGCTGCAGCGCGGGCTCTTCCAGCGCGCGCAACAGCAAAAAGTCATAGGCCGCTCGGAAGCGGCGCTCTTGGATCATGCGCTCACCGCGGCGTTGGCTTTGCTTTAGAAATCGGGGTTGCATGCACCAGATCTCGCGCGCCATCGACGAAAATCGGCGGTGAATGGCGACCGTCTGCGCTTGCTCGTATAAGATTTCATCGCCTGCTTGACCCAGCGCGTTGACCGGTGGCAGCCCTTTCCCCGACAGCGCCTCGGCGCGAGTTTCCACGCGGTGCCATAAAAAGACAGCAAACAAAAACCCCGGGGTAACGGGTTGGTCTGCCGCCACGCGCGCGTCGGTGTTTTTGAGGCCTTGTTTAACGATCATTGGCGGCGCACTTGGGTCTTGAAGCAAGTTGGGAAACAGCTGCTCCCACAAATCAAACGCCACCAATGCTTGGTATGTTGACCACGCGTGGCCACTTAAAAACAGCTTCAAAATCTCGTCGAACAGTCGCGCGGGAGGAATGTCTTGAAGCAGCGGCGCCATGGGTCGAATCGGCGCTTCGGTGGCCTTGTCTGGGCTCAACTCAAGTTTGGTCATGAACCGAACCGCGCGAAGAAGGCGAACGGGGTCTTCTCGATACCTTGTTTCAGGGTCGCCGATGAGTCTCAGCGTGCGCGTTTTGAGGTCCTCATAACCGCCCACATGGTCTTTCAATGTTTCAGTGCTGGGGTCATACATCAACGCATTAATTGTGAAATCACGCCGAATCGCATCTTCTGATTCAGTGCCGTATACGTTGTCTCTGACCAGGCGACCCCCATCGAGCTCACGAACGGCCGATGTGCCATCGCTGGGGTTGGCCGCATCGCTGGGCGACTCCCCTCGGTAGGTGGCCACTTCAATGACCTCGCGTCCGAAGCGCACATGCGCCAATCTGAATCGACGACCAATCAGCCGCGCATTGCCAAACGCGTCTTTAATTTGTTCGGGAGTGGCATTGGTCGCAACGTCAAAATCTTTCGGCGTGCGCCCCAGCAATAGATCCCGAATACAGCCTCCAACGATGCAGGCCTCATAGCCCAAGCTTTGAAGTTTTTCGACAATACTCAGCGCCGCTTGGCTGAACTGGCGAGGCTGCAGACCGTGATCAGAAAGAGGGATGTTCCGGGGTGTTGAGTCGTGTTTAAACGCCAAGTCGTTGTCTTTTTCTAACAATGTATTTGTTATAGTTTACCACTGATCGGCTCAACCCCAGGATCAGCGAGGTCAACATGACGTTTGTGGTCACTGAAAACTGCATCAAGTGCAAATACACCGACTGCGTTGAAGTGTGTCCGGTGGATTGTTTTCATGAAGGCCCCAACTTTTTGGTAATTGATCCAGAAGAGTGCATTGATTGCACGCTGTGTGAGCCTGAGTGCCCCGCTGAAGCGATTTATCCAGAAGATGATTTGCCCGCCGATCAGCAACAGTTTCTCGATCTCAACGCCGAGCTCTCCAGGCTGTGGCCGGTCATTTCTGAAATGAAAGACCCCCCTGACGATGCCAAGTCATGGGATGGGGTGCCCAATAAACTCGACCACCTCGAGCGCTGAGCAGCACCTCGGCGACGAGCTCAACTCGCCTCGACACCATCCATCAAAAAGGGCTTTAGCCGAGTCGACGTCTCAATATCGCCAGGATGTGTTCGGCCCGGTCCAAGTCCAACAGTTGGCCCTGAGCGCCCACCAACTCCACTCGAGCCCGTGCCGATCCAATCGCAACCACCTTCACCTGATACTCCCCGCTGTGATCAATCACCTCAGGCGTTCGCCAAAACAACAACCGGCCCAATCCACTTTTTGGAATCACGATGGCGTCATGGCGATAACGAAAGTCAAACTGCTGAGTCTGATCATCTTTTTGGACCACCGTCAGGCCAACCTGCTGATTGTTGAGCACCTCACCCAGATCAACCATCACCTGCTCGGCAGGGGCCTCGACCTCCAAATGCAGTCCGCGCTCACCGAAACGGATTTGCGCGTTGGATGCTTCAGCGTCGACCGATGATTGAACCTGCGGCGGGCGACCCATGTCGCGACTCGCTGCCAGCTGGGGCAGGTAGTAGCCGGGCACCTCATAATCGGGTCGCGTTGTCGGACGATCAAGCGTGTCAGGCACCTCGAGATCAGACACCTCCTCAGCGTCCAAATACAGGGGCTCATTGGTGCCCGCACAGCCGGTCAATGCCCAACTGACGATCAACGCCAGCACCAGAGGGACCCGCCAAGAGCCCGTGTGGCCTGGCGTGCAGCGCCGTGCGGTTGTGATGACATGTTGAGAAGAATTGGGGTGTTTCAATGCGGTCTCTCTTATTGCGGTGGAACAGGTCTTAGGCGATCCAAGATCGCGTGTCCGCGCTCATGATACTTCGAATCCAACTCGACGAGGGGCAATCGGATCGCGTGCGCGCATCCGCCCATCTCAGCCAACAGCCACTTGGCGGGCACTGGATTCGTCTCAACTCCCAAAAACGTGTACAGATCAGCGAGTTGGGCATCCTGCTCACGCACGGCGACCCAGTCATTGGTTTGCGCCAATCGGCACAGCTCGGCCACGGTCTGCGGGACGATGTTTGCAGCCACAGACACCACACCCTGCGCCCCCTGTCGCAGCGCCTGGGCAAAACTGGGATCATCGCCGCTGAAAACCGCCAGCCCCGCCTGAACCAAAGTCGCGATTCTGTCCATGTCTGGCACCGCTTCTTTAATCGCCACGATCTTGGCGTGCTCGGCCAACGCCACGGCCGTCTCGGGCAGCAGATCCACCGCGGTCCGGCCGGGCACGTTGTAGAGCATGATTGGGATGTCAGAGGCGTCCGCCACCGCCCGATAATGGGCCAGCAAGCCGCGCTGAGAGGGGCGGTTGTAAGCGGGCGTGACCACCAACGCCATATCCGCCCCCAAGCTGGCTGCCAGGCGGGTGCGCGCAATGGTGTGTGCTGTGGATGGGCTGCCCGTTCCCGCCATGACCCACATCTTCCCTTTCAATCGCTCGATGGCGTGGGTGAGAAGCTGAACATACTCTTCGTGATCCAGCGTGCCCGACTCACCGGTGGTTCCGCCGACCACCACCGCCTGCGTGCCCGCGTTGGCGTGCCAGGTCAGCAACCGATCCCAAGCGTCCAAGTCGAGCTGTGTGGACCCATCGGCTTGCCGTGTCATGGGTGTGAGTAGTGCCACACTGGATCCTGTGAACATGAATTCTCCATTTCAATTGGGGCGCGGGGCTTGTCAGTGTCAATCACGCTCGCTATGCTGACAGTGTAACCCGTTCATAAGAGCCCATTGATGACAGACAGCGATCTCAAGCTTCACTCTGACCCCCTCGAGGCCACTTTGGGCCCTGCCGACAAAACCGACACCATCACGCTTCAATCGTTCCAAGGCCAACCGGTGGTGGTGTATTTCTATCCACGTGACAACACACCAGGCTGTACTCAACAGGGCCAGGACTTCAAAGATCGGTATGAGGACTTTCAAGCCTGTGGTGCTCAGATCATCGGCGTGTCGCGAGATACGCTGAAGTCTCACCAGAAATTTACCGAGAAGTTTGGCTTTCAGTTCCCTTTGATTGCAGACCCTGATGAGGTGTTGTGCAACACCTTTGGCGTGATGAAAGACAAAAACATGTATGGCAAGAAAGTCAGAGGCATTGAGCGATCGACATTCTTATTCGATGCCCAAGGCAAGTTGGTGGCGTCCTGGCGCAAAGTGAAAGTGCCTGGACATGTGGATGATGTCTTGAGTGCCGTTCAGGCGCTGAGCTGATTGGCACTCCGCATATGACCCAAACAAAGCGGCTGTATATTCTCGATACCAATGTGTTGATGCACGATCCGAGTGCATTGTTTCGCTTTGAAGAGCACGACATTTTTTTACCGATGGTGGTTTTAGAGGAACTTGATCGAGCCAAAAAAGGGGTCTCTGAAGTGGCGCGGAACGTTCGCCAAGTCAGCCGCTTTTTAAACGAGCTCATGCATCCACAATCGGATGATCCGCGCACAGCCAACGACTTGTCTGATGGCGTGGCGCTGATTCAGCCTGAAGGGTTGAACTTAAACATTGGCACGGGTCGGCTTTACTTCCAGACAAAAGCGGTGACCAATGGCTCTAAAGTGGTGGGTGATCAGTCGCTGGCCGACAACGAAATCCTTCTGGCTGCGTTAAGCATCAGTCACGACCACCCCGAGCTTGATATTGTCTTGGTTTCGAAAGACATCAATTTGCGAATCAAAGCCACCATCCATGGCATCCCCGCCGAGGATTACCACAACGACCGAGCCCTGGATGACTTGAGCCTCCTCTACACCGGCTTGAGCGAGCGCGATGAGGCGTTTTGGGCATCGCACGCCCCCGAAGACTCCTGGACCCAAGCAGGGTCAACGTTTTATCGGATTGCGCGAACCGAAGATGAGCCGTGGTACCCCAACCAGTGTTTGCGCCTGGACGGTGAGCATGGCATTGAAGCACTGGTTCGTGAGGTCGCCGATGAACATGTGGTGTTTGAACTGGCTCAGGACCATCGGCGCCCAAATTCGAGTGTGTGGGGCATCCAAGCGCGCAACCCAGAGCAAAACTTCGCCTTAAACCTCCTGATGGACCCCGACATTGACTTTGTCACCCTCTTGGGAACGGCAGGCACCGGCAAGACGCTGCTGACTCTGGCCGCAGGTTTGGCCCAGACCCTTGATGAGAAACGATATCGAGAAATTATTGTCACCCGCGCCACCGTCTCCGTGGGCGAGGACATTGGCTATTTGCCTGGCACAGAGGAAGAAAAAATGACCCCTTGGATGGGGGCATTGACGGACAATCTGGAGGTCTTAACCGAGTCTGATGCCACGCCAGTGGATGACAGCCCCGCATTCACCAGCAGCTGGGGACGATCCGCCACGCAAGATCTGTTGGCGTCTAAAATCAAGATCCGCTCGCTGAATTTCATGCGCGGACGAACGTTTCTCAACCGCTACTTAATCATCGATGAGGCACAAAACATCACGCCGAAACAAATGAAAACCCTCATTACACGCGCCGGTCCCGGCACGAAAATCATTTGTTTGGGCAATGTCGAACAAATCGACACGCCCTATTTGACCGAAACCACCTCGGGATTGACCTATGCCATCGACCGGTTCAAGCATTGGGCGCATGCCGCCCACATCACTTTAAGACGCGGTGAGCGGTCTCGCTTGGCCGACTATGCCTCAAAAACGCTTTAGCTCGATCCAAACGTCAAGCCGCTGTCATTGACATCCACCTCAATGGCATCGCCCGCTGCATACTCGCCCGCCAGCAATTTCTGTGCCAGCACGTTTTCCAATTCATTTTGGATGGCACGTTTGAGTGGGCGGGCCCCATAGACCGGATCAAACCCAGCCCGACCGAGGTGATCGAGCGCGGCATCACTGACCGACAGCGTCAATTCACGATCGGCCAAGCGATCAATTAATGCATTGATTTGAATACGAGCAATGGCTCGGATCTGGGCCGCATCCAGCGGGTGGAACACCACAGTCTCATCAATTCGGTTAAGAAACTCTGGCCGAAAATGTTGAGCGACCACGTCCATCACCGCAGACTTCATGGTGGCGTAGGGTTCCCCGGCGTGCTCTTGGATGCGATCGGATCCAAGATTTGAGGTCATGACAATCACCGCGTTTCGAAAATCGACCGTGCGCCCATGGCTGTCGGTCAACCGCCCGTCATCGAGCACCTGCAATAAGAGATTAAATACATCCGGGTGCGCTTTTTCGACCTCATCAAGCAAAATCACCGAGTAAGGACGACGACGAACGGCTTCGGTCAGATAGCCACCCTCTTCATAGCCCACATAGCCTGGGGGTGCGCCGATCAATCGCGCAACGGCATGCTTTTCCATGAACTCCGACATATCAATGCGGACCATCGCTTCTTGCGTGTCAAACAAAAACTCCGCCAGCGATTTGCACAGCTCCGTCTTACCGACACCAGTGGGGCCAAGGAACAAAAATGAACCGTTGGGCCGGTTGGGATCGGCCAATCCCGCCCGAGAACGTCTGATGGCGTCGGCAACGGCAGCAACCGCCTCATCCTGCCCCACCACACGCTCATGCAGCGCCGATTCCATTCGAAGCAGTTTGTCACGCTCACCTTCGAGCATTTTGGATACGGGGATCCCCGTCCACCGCGAGATCACCTCGGCGATCTCTTCTTCGGTGACTTTGTTGCGAAGCAGCTGAAAACTGGTTTGAGTGCCCTCTTCGTTTTGACTCTCGGCTTCTTGCAATGAGCGTTCAAGCTCGGGGATCTTGCCGTGCTGAAGTTCGGCCATGCGCGAAAGATCCTGTGCCCGTCGAGCGTTCTCAAGCTCAGCTCTGGCGCGTTCGAGGTCTTCACGGATTTGGCTTGATCCAGCCACCGTGGCTTTTTCTGATGTCCACACTTCCTCCAGATCGGAGAACTCGCGTTCAAGCTCATCGATCTGTGTCTCGAGATCATCCAGGCGTTTCTTCGAGGCCTCATCGGTCTCTTTTTTCAACGCCTCGCGCTGGATTTTGAGCTGAATGAGGCGCCGCTCCAAGCGATCAAGGGCTTCAGGTTTGGAATCAATCTCCATGCGGATGCGACTGGCCGCCTCGTCCATCAAATCGATCGCTTTATCAGGCAGATTTCGATCAGTGATATAGCGATGCGATAACGTGGCGGCCGCCACCAACGCAGGGTCGGTGATATCAACGCCGTGGTGGACCTCGTAGCGCTCTTGCAACCCCCGCAAAATCGCAATGGTGTCCTCGACCGATGGCTCACCCACCAACACTTTTTGGAAACGACGCTCAAGGGCAGCGTCTTTTTCGATGTTTTCCCGATACTCATTGAGCGTGGTGGCGCCAACGCAATGGAGATCGCCTCGAGCCAGCGCGGGCTTGAGCATATTGCCTGCATCCATGGCGCCTTCGGCTTTGCCTGCACCGACCATGGTGTGGATTTCATCAATAAACAAGATGATTTGGCCTTCTTGTTTTTTAAGATCGTTCAAGACGGCTTTTAAACGCTCTTCAAACTCGCCTCGGAATTTCGCACCAGCGATCAGCGCGCCCATGTCCAAAGAGAGCACGCGTTTATTTCTAAGCCCTTCGGGCACTTCACCATTAATGATTCGCTGCGCCAAGCCTTCAACAATCGCGGTCTTCCCAACGCCAGGCTCACCAATCAACACGGGGTTATTTTTGGTGCGGCGTTGAAGCACTTGAATGGTTCGCCGAATTTCTTCATCGCGACCAATGACCGGGTCAAGCCTGGATTGCTCGGCTTTCTCGGTCAAATCAATGGTGTATTTTTTGAGCGCTTCGCGGCTGTCTTCGGCATTGGGATCGTTCACGGTCTCGCCGCCGCGAACTGCATCAATCGCGCTTTCAATGGCGCTTCGCTCCCCACCGGCTTGAGTGATCAAATCCGCCAGTCGCCCTTTGGCATCGAGCGCGGCCAGCAAAAAGAGCTCTGAGGCAATGTAAGCATCGCCCCGCTCACTGGCGATTTTGTCGGTGAGGTTGAGCGCACGGCCCAAATCGTTGGACAGGTTAATCTGTCCTGCTTGACCCGACACTTTCGGCAGGGCCTCCAATGCCTCACCCAGGCTTGAGCGTAAGGCGTTGACCTGAACACCCGCCCGAGTCAACAGCCCACGCGTGCCGCCGCCGTCTTGATCAAGCAAGGCCACCATTAAATGCTCCGGCTCAAGCATCCCATGATCCATGCGCACCGCCAAGCTCTCGGCTTCCCCCAAAGCCTGGCTGAATTTCGCTGTTAATTGGTCCATTCGCATTCGGACACTCCCACAATCGCTTTTGACTTATCCACAACATGGGGGCGGTGGACCCACCGATTCAAGGCCGAGACTCGAGTCTGTACACGAATATGTCATAATTTACGCGTAATATATGTTTAATCCCGGCACCGGAGCGTGGGCCGTGTCCAGTCAAGTTGACCGCAAACCGTCGGATCCAAGGCAATCGGCCCAACCCCGGGGCCACATCAAACGTGCGCTTCGCAATCGCTTGGATGCACTTGCGGCCCACGCCCCCTCGAACTGGTGGGTCCCCGCGGTGTGGGCAAGCGGACGTTGGCGCGACACCACCGCCATGGACCCATCCGCACTGCCGAGCAGCGCCCACCGGCCCTCGATGCGAAAACTCACCGCATCCGCGTCCACCCGTTGACGGTGCAAGAATTGGGACTGACAACGCCTCGAGACTTTGACACCCTCCTCCAGCGAGGCGGCTTTCCCGCTGAGCTTTGGTTTGATCGACCCTCGAGCGCGCTCCCAGGTCACCTCATCGGGCTGTTTAGCGATTTGAGCGCGCTGTCCGGGCCATTCGCCGCCGATGGCGCCCGTGAACTTTGGGCGGGCCTCATGGCGTCGGTGGGGCGACCGCTGTCGGTGCGCGCTCTGGCACGCGCATTAATGGCCGATGAGCGTCGCGTGCAAAAATGTGGACATGCTCGACACCCACCATGCGCTGTTTCGTCTCAACCCGTTGCCCGCTCTCGCGGATGGCCCCCGCTTTAGGGCCTTAAAAAAAGGCCAGAAGCACTACCCCTATGATTGGTCACAGCCCCATCACCACCATGGCCAAATCGAGGCTTTGGTGGGCAACCATCTCTTGCAGTGGGTGGAATCTGGCCGCGACTGGGGTGAGCGTGATCACAGCTTGATGTATTTTCGCGATTGCGATCAGCGCGAAGTGGATTTCGTGGTCGTGAGCGGGGAGACGCCGACTTGGCTAATCCAGGTTGACCCGCTGGCGGATGCGCCGAATCGCGATCTGGCCTACTTGGCCCGAAAATTTCCAAAGGCTCAGGCCTGGCATTTGTCTGTGAATGGGCCACTGACGCCAAGAACGGAAAAAGGCATCACCATGGCCCACCCGCTGCCATTTTTGGCCAGCCTCACTTAATTCACTTCCTTAAAAGCCCCAGCCTTTAAAATGGCGTCTGACTTCTTGCCATTGCAATAAAGGATTTCCATGGGCAACCGACTCTCCAAGATCTACACACGCACCGGCGACGATGGCACCACAGGTTTGGGAGACGGTTCCAGAACCCAAAAAGACAGCCTCCGCGTCGAGGCTTACGGCACGGTGGACGAATTAAACTCCACCATTGGCATGTTGATTGCCACCATTGATGAGTCAACATTATCCAGCATGCTCTTGGATATCCAGCATGATCTGTTTGACTTAGGTGGCGAGCTTTGTATTCCAGACATGTCTTTGATTAAAGAACATCACACCGCCAGGATAGAAAAAGAGCTGGATCGGCTCAATGAAGACCTCCCGGCTTTGAAAGACTTCATTTTGCCTGGCGGTTCGCTGGCCGCTGCGCAGGCGCACTTGGCTCGAACGATTTGTCGCCGCGCGGAGCGCCGAGTCATTTCGCTGGCACGTCAAGAACCCGTCAACGATGTACTCATCCACTACCTCAACCGCCTATCGGACTTATTGTTCGTCGTGGCGAGAACGGTCGCTCGTCAATCCGGCGCAGGCGAAGTGCTGTGGGAGCACGAGCGCGATCGCTGATGGGCAAAGCCAGGCTGCGATGACGCACGCATTGGGAGTGGCAGAGGCGTTATTGGGTGTGATCAACGCCGCCTGAGCGTTGTGCAAACTCAGCCATCAACTCACCGTCTTCATATTGAGAAATCGCGTCCAAGAGTTTGCGCTCATGGATTAACCCCATGGCCAAGCTGATACACATCATTACCAAAACAATTGTGAATGGCAGCGCGGTTGAGATGGCACCGGCTTGTAAGGCGCCCAACACGGTGCTGCCACCCAGAGCCAAAAGCACCGCTGCAATTGATCCTTGAGTAATCACCCAAAAGACCCGCTGTGCCTTGGGCGCGGTGGTTTTCCCTCCAGAAGTGATGGAATCAATCACCAAGGAACCTGAATCGGATGAGGTGATGAAAAAGACCAGCACCAAAACAATGGCCAGAAACGATGTGATCTGAGTCATGGGCAAGTGAGTCAGCATTTGAAACATCGCCAATGATGAATCGCTGATGCCATTGGCCAGTTCACCAATCCCCGCGACGGCTTGATCAATGCCAATGCCACCAAACGTGCCCATCCACACCATGGTCACCACGACAGGCACCAGCATGACCACCGTCAAAAACTCACGAACGGTTCGGCCATACGAGACCCGCGCGATAAACATCCCCACAAACGGGGACCACGAAATCCACCATGCCCAGAAGAAAATGGTCCAACCATGGTAAAACGCATCATCAACCCGATTGACCGGATTCGATAACGGCAAAAACTGACTGATATATCCCGAGGCAATGGCCCCCACGTTGGTGGCCACTGCGCTTATGGATGCAGCAATCATCACAAACACCAACAGGGCAAATGCCATCATCATGTTGATGTTGCTTAAAACCTTGACGCCCCCATGAATCCCACGGAGCACTGAAGCCAGGGCCACCAGCGTCACCGCGCCGATGATCAACACTTGGGTTCGCAAGCCCGGTGGTGCATCAAATAAGAACACCAACCCGCTGGTCGCTTGCTGAGCGCCAAACCCAAGCGATGTGGCCAATCCAAAAATCGTGGCGAGTACAGCCATGATGTCAATCAGATGGCCTGGCCAACCCCACACACGATCACCCAGCAGCGGATAAAAGCTTGATCGCAACGTCAAAGGCAAACCTTTGTTGTAGGCAAAAAAGGCCAAAGCCAATGCCACCAGCCCATAAATCGCCCATGGATGCACCCCCCAGTGATACATCGTCGCGCCCAGCGCGACCGATTTGGCGTTGTCGCTCCATGCCTCCAGCCCCAAAGGACTCGCGCTCGATCCTGTGAAATAACCCACCGGCTCTGCCACGCTGAAAAACACCAACCCAATCCCCATGCCAGCTGCAAAGAGCATGGCAAACCACGACACGCTGGAAAAATCCGGCTTGGCGTCATCACCGCCTAAGCGAATATTGCCCAGGGGTGAAGCGATTAAGGCGAGAGCAAACACCAAAAAGACGTTGCCTGCCGACAAAAATAGCCAATCAAACCCATTTAAGATTTGGCTTCGGATGGTGCCCAGACTTTCGCTGGCCACGGCAGGAAACACCAAAGCCCAAGCCACAAACAACAAGATCAAACTTGCGCTGATCAAAAATACGGGGTTATGGAGATCAAGTCCTTTCCACTGGATATTGTCCTGCCCAAGCTCGTAATCGGTCTCATAGACCTCTTCGAGCTCTTGAATGGCCTCCTCAGCCAAATCTTCAGGCGTTGGCGAGTTGGAATCAGCGCTCACACCAGCCCCCGGGGCCGAAAGAGCCGATCGTGCAAACTCAAAGCATACCGATCGGTCATGCCGGCGACAAAATCAAGTGCTTGGGTGAGCCTGTCGGCCTCTTGATTTCGATACGTGGCTGGAATCTCATCGGGATGAGCCAGCAAATAATCAACAAGCTGATGGATGACCAATCGTGCCCGATCAGCTTGAGCAACGGCGGCCGGCCGCATATACACTCTGTCAAACATAAAGTCCCTGAACAGTTTCATGGCGTTCAACACATCCGGCGACATCGCAATCTTGCCGCGTTGAACAGACTCGTCTATGACGGCATTGACCATCACGTTAATCCAGCTTCGGCCCTTGATCGGACCCAAACACTCAATAATCTCTTGGGGCACATCAGCGCTTTCAATCACGCCTGCCCGCAGCGCATCATGCAAGTCATGCGTGAGATACGCGATTCGGTCAGCAAAACGAATCAGCCACGCCTCCGGCGTTTCGGGCGGTGGCTGGATTTTCCAGGTGTGCGCCCGGATGCCGTCAATGACTTCGTGGGTCAGGTTTAAAGGCTCCAGCATCTGAAAAATTCGAACGCCTTGGGCTGAGTGCAGCCAATCACCATCGACATAGTCCGAAAGCGCCGCTTCACCGGTGTGGCCAAAGGGGGTGTGTCCGCAGTCGTGGGCCAGCGCGATGGCCTCTGTGAGGTCTTCATTTAGACCCAGCGCTACAGCCAAAGCCCGCGCCACCTGAGTCACTTGAAGGGTGT